>Ga0196971_1000232_pt1 | contig 52927 bp, 47 predicted proteins | sample S1v_1013CmetaG_FD_148660 | JGI IMG/M metagenome (GOLD analysis project Ga0196971, IMG submission 148660) | Soil microbial communities from Anza Borrego desert, Southern California, United States - S1+v_10-13C | ecosystem: Environmental > Terrestrial > Soil > Desert | place: USA: California... | reverse complement strand
TTTCATTATTCTCGGTGATGCCGTTGTCCATTTTTATCCATGTCCTGCCGCAGTCAAGAGATTTGAAAATACCTCTGGCAGTGTCCGTTCCGGTCCATATAATATCGGGATCATTGGGATCTATGGCAAGACAGAAAATAGGTATATCGTCGTTTGAGCTGCCGATCCTGGTAGTTATACCCTCATTAGCCTGAAACCAGGTTTTGCCTCCGTTAAGGCTTTTATTTACACCGCTGGGGTTGTCGGTGACGAACATAATGCTTTTATTTTCCGGGTTTATACGGACATCATAGCCCAGACCACCCAGAGGGCCTCCCGTCTTCTCCCAGGAAGCTTTTTGAGTGGTATAAGCTCCCGACACTTCAATATTGTCAATGTAAAAGCAGGAATTATCAAGGGTCTCAAAGGCTATGCCGCCTGAATAGATTGGATTTTCCCGGTCGGTATAGTTTATAAGTAACTGCTTGTCGAGATGTATTTTAAAGGTGTTACTGTCTGCGTCTATGGATAATCTGTGCCAGGAAGCCTGCAGGCCGCTTTTCTGACCTTCGAGCAATGGTTTTATGTCTTTGCCGAGCTGCTTTAAAAGTGTATACCCTCCCTGGTGTATAGACAGGAAATAGCGCAGAGGATCACCCTGACCCCAGTTATGCCGGAAACAGATATTCACCTGTCCCTGGAGCTTGAAATCAAAAGAGAGGATATAGTCCGACCATTCCTGTGAGGGCATATGGACCGCCCATCTGTGACCTGAACCGCTGAGGACATTTCTTCCGTCTTCTTTTCCCTGGGCCCAGCCGTTCTCAAGCTTCCAAATGCTTGTATCACCATCTTCAAAGGCTTCCTGATAAAGTATTCCCTCCTGAAATTCATAAAAGGTCTCTGCATTATCTGCCGCATGGATCAGAAAGGGCTGAACAAACAAAGTGATTCCCGGCACAAGCAACAGCAGCAGGATTTTATAGAATTTCACTTTTACGCCCCCTTCAGTAACTTCTTATTAGTATAAAATTACCGCAGCGTATCATATTACATAATTTGAACTATCAACCATATTATACCATGGTTTAATATTACAGTTCAATTGAGTGTGAATGTAAATTTATGTATTGATTTATTTCAAATTATGATAGTATATGTATAATATGGAATGAGGATTCATATTGGAAGGTGATGAAAATGGAAATAATAAAGTTTATGGATATACCGGGTATAAAGGTAGGCCACGAGCAGGATTTCAATGCTGCTACAGGCTGTACGGTGGTCATATGTGAGGAGGGAGCATCGGCAGGAGTTGATGTAAGAGGCGGCGCTCCCGGTACAAGAGAGACGGACCTGCTGAATCCGGTAAATCTGGTGGATAAAATGCATGCTGTACTGCTGGCGGGAGGAAGTGCCTTCGGCCTGGACGCAGCAGCGGGAGTGATGCAGTATCTTGAAGAAAGGGGTGCAGGGTTTGACGTTGGAGTGACAAAGGTCCCTATTGTTGGAAGCGCCGTTCTTTTCGACCTAGCTGCAGGTGACCATAAAACCAGACCGGATAAAGAAATGGGCTACCGTGCATGCCTGAAATCAGGAAGTGCAGAATGTCCCCAGGGTACGGTAGGAGCGGGGACCGGCGCGACAGTCGGCAAATTGCTGGGTATGGGGTCTGCCATGAAGGGCGGGTTGGGCACATACTGCCTGAAGGTCGGAGAGCTGATGGTAGGCGCCATTGTAGCAGTCAACTGCCTGGGGGACGTAATAAATCCTGAAAGCGGGGAAATCCTTGCAGGAGCAATAGCGGATGACCTGAGCTTCATAAACACGGAGGAGGTCATGCTGAAGCAGTATGACAGCAGCAGGAATGCTTTCACAGGCAATACGACGATCGGAGTCATCGCAACCAATGCAGTGCTCACAAAAGCCCAGGCGAACAAGGTCGCATCAATGGCCCACAACGGCTACGGAAGGACCATAAGGCCGGCGCATACCATGTTCGACGGGGACACCATATTTGTAATGGCTACCGGAAAGGTACAGGCTGATGTAAATGTCACAGGCATGCTGGCAGCAAGGGTGATGGAGCAGGCAGTTATGAACGCTGTTACAGAGGCTGCTCCGATTCATGGCTTTAAGGCTTACCGGGATTTGAACAAGTAAAGTCGAATCGACATGGCAGCAGGAGAAGGATAAAAGTCCCGATGTATTATATATTAGTATTTCGACTGAAGACAAACTGAGGAGCAGCCATCAATTTCTGTATATGTGTATGTGGCGATTACGTGGCTGCTCCAGTGATCTGCTCTGTTATAATAAAAGCTCTGATGTATTATACATCGGGGCTTTGCTGTTATTCGAGACTTATTTGTCTGCTGCTCTCCCATAATCCGTGGATGTTACAGTATGCCATTGCATATAGGCTTCCGGACTTCTTTACTTTGATCCGGGTCAATCCCACGGGATCTGAAAAGGTTTCTCCTTCCCCATGGGCAGAGAACCTGAAGCTGGCAACCTCAGCGGGGAATTTTGAGCCTTCCGGCTGGAAAAACACCTTGATCCATACTATATGGTGCTCGAAGGTATTGGGATGAGGTATTGCGTCACCGATTGACACCTTGATTTCAAAAGGGGTATCGGGTTTTACCTTGTCGGGGCAGTGAATGACCGGCACATGCTTTTCGCCCTTCCAGTCGCCTGATTGAATCAATTGGCTTAATGGACTGATGATAATCACCCTCCTTCAACTTATTAGATTTATTATATATCATTTAGTATATACAAAGTAACTACAAATTTATTACCCGTAATGCGCAAATTAATCCATTGTAAATATCCTCAGGGGTGCTATCATAAAATCTGAATAATTGATTCGGATTCGCGATTGCAAATTATACAGGAGGGACAGATATGGATATTCTGAAGAATTACCGGATGGGAGTCAATCTGGGCGGATGGCTGTCACAGTATGGGATGAGACTGACCTGCGAACATCTGGATACATTTGTCACACCGTCTGATATTGAGAGGATAGCAGGCTGGGGGATGGACCATGTGCGGCTTCCAGTGGATTATCCCGTGTTGGAAGCTGAGGGGACAGCCGTATATGTAGACAAATGCATACAGTGGTGTAGCGAGCAAGGGCTGAATGTGATCATCGACCTGCATAGAGCCCCGGGCTACAGCTTCCATAACCTTCAGGACAACTCACTTTTTGATGACCTACAGGTCCAGGAAAGGTTCCTGGATATATGGAGAGGACTTTCCAGGCGATTGGAAGCCCAGGGGGACAATGTAATGTATGAAATTCTCAATGAAGTGGTCGAACCGGACAGCAGCAGGTGGAATTCCCTTGCAAAGAAAGCAGTGGAAGCTATAAGGGAGTTGGACGAGGACAGGAAGCTGCTGATAGGAAGCAATAATTACAGCAGTGTCCATACTCTTAAGGAGCTGGAAATATTCGATGACCCAAATACAATATACACCTTTCACTTCTATGAGCCGCACCTTTTCACGCACCAGAAGGCCTATTGGAATGAATCCTTCAGAAAATATGACCAGATGCTGGAATATCCGGGAAGCTTCACTAATCTGGAGGGCTTCCTTAAAGAAAATGAATGCTACAAAAAGGAATTCGAAAGATATGTAGGACGAAAGCTGGATAAGCAGCTTATGCTGGAGGATATGAAGCCGGTGCTTGAGTTTATGGCTGCCACCGGGAAGCCTGTTTACTGCGGGGAATATGGCGTCATAGAAAATGCTCCCACTGAGAGCAGGATAAACTGGCACAGGGATTTTGTGGATATCCTTAAGAAGCTCGATATCGGAAGGGCTGTATGGACTTACAAGACTATGAACTTCGGCCTGACAGACATGAATGGGGATATTGTCAGTGACGAATTGGTGCAGATAGTAAGCAGCTGAGAGAACGGTCAGGACCGTTCCCTTACCCGTTTACAATTACTTCGCCGTTAATATGAAGTGTCTGACCGGTTACATAGGTGGAATCATCTGAAGTAAGGATAATAAGTGCATTTTACAAAAAAGACCATATCCCGAATAACAAATTATTATAGTATATGCGGTATAGCCGAAAAATGTGATGCCGCTGAAGCAAGGAAATGGTGAGTAATAGTATAGACAGGTGAATTCTTGATATAATATGAGTGGAAGTTTCTTTAGATTTTTTCAATGAAAAGCATAAAAGTCAAAGATAAGTGACAAGTGCCTAAAAAACTGGGTTTCATTGAGGTACAGGCAATAATTCAGTGATAATCTTGCTATATTAAAAAAAATAAATTCTAATCCATTAATATCATGTTGACAGAGCATATTTTCTTATGTATAATAAAAAAGTCGGTTGACGAAACCGAACAAAACAAACGTGCGCCATTAGCTCAGCTGGTAGAGCAATTGACTCTTAATCAATGGGTCCCGGGTTCGAGTCCCTGATGGCGCACCATCTATACAAATATAAACACCGCAATTGTTTGCAGTGTTTTTTTTATTTTCATTTTTTGTTTATTTGACTCGTTTTTTTGTACTGGTCAAAGTTACGATTTTACAAATTATCAATACTTCGCAGCTTCAATATTATCAAGGGGTGAATATTGCTTGTACTTATGTAGCACATATGCAGGGGCCAAGTGACTATAGCGCCTAACCATCTTGTTATTGTGTCAATGAATAAGTTCTTAAGTGCTGCACCTGGCATCAATTTATTATATATTTTACCATTTAATAGTATAAAATCAATACCATATTTTTGCAAATTATTTACTGAACATGCAAAATAAAAAGGGTGTATGTTATAATAAAAATAAAAGGAAGTAAATTCCTATCCATATAAGTGAGAAAGTGCAATATTTTAAGGGGGAAATGGTGTCATGATAAGAAAAAGTAATCCTGTTAACCACTTTTACAGGCTTGGATTGTGCATATTGTTCCTCACCATCATCACTCTCGTGATTGCTGCTCCGGTAAAGGCTGAAGGCCCGGTCAGATTTTTTGGATATGTTGTAGAGGAGAACGGTATCCCTGTTCAGAATTGCTGCGTAACCGTAAACTCTGGCGGTCAGGAAGGCTATTTCTTTAAGAATACGCAAACCGACAATCGCGGCTATTATGAATTAATTTTGCCTTTTTATCCTTCCTATGAGTTTTTTGTTGAAGGCAGGGACTGCGGCAACCCCTACTCGTTCAAATATATCCCCGAAAAGAACACGGTAACGGTTGATAAGCCTGGGGAAATGCAGGTGGATTTCAAGTTAAGACCTGGCGCCAATATCCTCATACATGCCTATGATAACAATGGGAACTTCCTTCGCAACAAGGACTTCCAGGAAAAGACCTTCGGCGAAGTATTTGCCCTCAACCCGGAAGGCCTTCCCCATTATGCGGTTTACCATCCGATTCATGACAGCTCCTCAATCTTAGGCAGGCAGCTCAAAGGCGATGTGGACCTGGCGATTCCGGCCTTTGTCATCCCGCCTCAAACAAAGTATGATATTTACGCCCTATGGGAAGTGCCGGAATTCGGCAAGATAATCCTTTCAGCTGATAATGGAGGTAAGGGCTATTCTCTGGACAAACAGGGGGAAGAGCTTGTTCTTAATTTCAATTATGAGGCAGCCAAATCGAAGACTGCGGCACTGCAAAGGGATCTGGACCTGCTTCAAAGCCAGGGGTACGCTATTACCGGTTCCATAAGGGATGGCCTGGCTTCAGGCATCAGCCATTTGACCGCCGCCGAGAAAATCCTGGAGTCGTCAGAGGACATGAAAAGCGCTGTAAGGGAACTGAACCTGTCATTGAAGAATACATTGCTTGCCCATGAGCAGCTGAATATGGGCAAGGCTCAGGCCGACATCGAGAAATACAGAAAAGGAAATATCAAGATAAGGGTAGTGGATGGGGTCGGGAAACCTATTGGCGGCTGCAGCATCGTTTTCAGGCAGACCGGTCATGACTTCGTCTTCTCAGCAGTTCCTATGCGTCCTGAGTATGCCAACACAATGAAAGAAGCAGGAATTAACCGCACCTTTGCAGGTTTTGGATTCGGAACCATTGAACCGGAGCCTGGACGGTTCGACTGGAGCTCTGCGGATGGCCAGATCAATTCGCCACTTCGGGAGGGATTTGAATTGACGCCAAATCTGGGGTGGCTGTTCTTCCACGGGTGGGGAGACGACAGGGAAATTAATTGTCCCCGGTACCTGGATGGTATGAGCTTTGAGGACGTAAAGAAAACGGTTTACAACCATATGTATGCAACAGCCCACCGCTATAAAGGCAAAATCGATATATGGAATGCGCTGTTCGAGATATGCCCCACGTGGTCAAATGAGTTCAACTGGACATGGAATCAGAAGCTGGAGATTTTTAAGGCCGCCGCCTGGGCTATAAAGGCTGCTGACCCTGAAGCAAAAATCCTTTCCAAGGACGCAGCCTTGCCTTATATGCGGCACATGGGCTGGTCCTGCTATGAACCGGCCGCACTGGATAAAACCGCAAACTGGATTCCGTTTTCTGAATTCATCGCTCTCGCCGGCGAAAAGCAGATACCCATTGATATTATTGCCCTGGAGCTACCCTCCTCCGGTGTTGACATGTATCAAACGGGAATTCCGAACATACACCCCGCCCTGGATATGACTTATCTCTCGGCTTTGCTGGACGATTACGCCCGTTTCAACAAGTCGATTTTTATAATGGATTACCATGTTCCGTCAACACAGGCAGAAGGCTCCTGCTGGTGGCATAAGCCCTGGGACGAGCAGGTCCAGGCAGAATACGCGGAGAAGTCCTACACCATTGCGTTCAGCAAGCCGCTGGTGCAAGGCATAGAATGGGGAACCGGCATTGACGACGGTCTGGCGGCTGAGCATGGGAGTCTGAGCAGCGGGTTGCTGTATGCTGACTTTAAACCCAAGCCGGCATACTTCACCTTGAAGAAATTGATAGACTCATGGACAACAACGGGGACAGGCAAAACAGATAAGGAAGGCAAATTTAATTTGAGGGGTTTTGCCGGTGATTATGACCTTGTTTTAAAAACACCCGGCGGCAGGACCCGTGAAATGAAAATTCACATTAACGAGCAGTTCGACAGTGAAATGACGGTCAAAATTTCTAGGTGATTACAGGTAGTATCTAATGTCGCAACCTAAATGCGGCCGCAGCCGCCTTTTTTATTTTCATCCAGCCACTTCAAGTGACGTATGCCCTAATATCTGTACAGACTATATCACCACCGTTCATGAGATTATATAGTATTAATACTCTTATGGCACTCAGACCATTTAGCAGCTTATAGTTGACAGTTAAAACCATATATGATAGTCTAAATAAAAATTAAATTAAAATATAGTAGGTGGCTAATATGTTTAAATTTCTGTTTGTAAGCTTGAATAGGGACGACGATATATTGCGCTTGCTGCTTTGATTATTGATCATTTGATTTAATCATAGGCACAAGCGCTTTAAGTGTTGTGCCTATGTGGAAATAATATCATTGTATATTAGGGAACCACATTGGTAAATTTCGATTTATTCATGTGGTTCTTTTTATTTGAAAGGGCGTGATATTATGGGGCACATAGACGATGCCTGCATAGATAATCCAAATGAAGCTATATCAATAAAATCACTATAAAGAGCAAGTGAAAATATGGAGGTAAAAACAATGATTACAATAAATGGAATGATTGAAAACAGTGAAGTAGAAGCAGAGGAGATCCAATATAATATTGGCAGGCGGGTAAGCTTACACGGCAGTATCTATAAGATAAGGAAAATGAGTGGATTTGCATTTGTAATTCTGCGTACCAAGCGAATTATGGTTCAGTGTATCTATAGCGAAGAGTTTTCGAATTTTGATATAGGCAGTTTAAAAGAAGAAATGTGCGTTATAATTACTGCTGATGTAATAGAAGAAAAACGCTCCAGGAGCGGATGGGAATTACGGCTTATAGAAATTGAAATTTTATCAGAGCCGGAATATGAAGTGCCGATAGTAATAAACAATAAATTGGTTGATGCATCGATAGAGAATCTTTTAAATTACCGTCCGATTACCCTAAGAAATGAGAAGGAACGGGCAATTTTCAAATTGCAGGAAGGAATCTGTAATAGCTTCAGATGCTTTTTGCTGGAACAAAAGTTTACAGAAATTCATACACCCAAAATCGTATCTGCCGGTGCAGAAGGGGGAGCCAATATATTCCGGCTGGAGTATTTCGGGAAAGCTGCATATTTAGCCCAGAGTCCCCAGTTTTACAAACAAATGATGGTAGGTGCATATGAAAGAGTGTTTGAGATCGCCCCTGTATTTCGTGCTGAAAAACACGACACCTCACGCCATTTGAATGAATATATCAGCGTTGATTTTGAAATGGGGTATATAAGCAGTTTTTATGAAATTATGCAGATGGAAACAAAAATGCTGCAATATACCTTGAAATATCTGATGGACAATTATAGCAACGAGCTGTCGCTTTTAAAGGTGAAGGTTCCTGAAATAAATGAGATTCCGTCAATTAAATTTATAGAAGCAAAAGAGCTTATTTCAAAAGAATTCAATAGAGCTGTAAAAGATTTTGAAGATTTTGAGCCAGAGGAAGAAAAATTACTATATGAAATAATAATGAAAAAAACCGGTTGTGAATTTGTCTTTGTAACGCACTATCCAAGTAAAAAGAGACCGTTTTATGCAATGGAGAGCAGGGAAAACAGAGAAGAAACCCTAAGCTTTGACTTACTATTCAGAGGTCTTGAAATTACAACAGGCGGGCAAAGAATTCATGACTACAGGGAACAGATTGCCAAGATGCAGAATCGTGGAATGACAGTTGAATTATTTGACAGCTACCTTATGATACATAAATACGGGATGCCGCCGCATGGAGGCCTGGGACTAGGACTTGAACGCTTTACAAGCAAGCTGCTGAATCAGAATAATGTAAGGTTGGCAGCTTTGTTTCCAAGAGATATTAATAGAGTAACTCCATAGTAGCAGTGCCGGGTACAGAATAAAAGAACATATTTTTATAGTGATAATGAATAAGTTCTTAAGTGCTGTATCTGGCATCAATCTATTTGAAATAAACAGTGGCTTTCTGTATAATTATGTAAGTAAGGGTCTTTATTTTTATCTAAAAACATGGAGAGCGGTAGGAACTCCTGGTGAGCAGCCGGATTTTCCAATCGGAGGATTATGATGAATGCTGAAAAATTGATTCAATATTGCTGCAATAAGCCAAATGCATACATTGATTTTCCATTTGGGAAAGAACCTGTCTGTGTGAAAGTAAGCGGTAAAATATTTGCTGAGATTTATCCGCAAGAGAATAATTTTAAGATCACATTGAAATGTGAGCCGGGGCTGGCAGATTTTTTCCGCAATCAGTATCCGGGCATTGTAGTAAGGGGGTATCACTGCCCTCCAGCACATCAGCCCTATCGCAATACCATTTGGGTTAATAAGATAGATGATGATGTATTATTGGATATGGTTGACCACTCATATGCGCAAGTAATAAAGAGCTTTTCAAAAAAGGTGCAAAAAGAGATATTGAACGTATAGTTAAAGCTCAAGGATCCTGCATACCGCCATAAATAATTCCCCGCCTGCTATTGCGATCAGGAAACTGGCGAGGGTTCCAACCAGGTAGTAGTCACTGAAAGCATGCCTTTCAAATTGTTTGAAGCGTGCAATGGATTTTGCTGCTATTACCAGTGCTATACCTTCATAATGGCCGCTTACAATTAACATGAATATTATGATCCTTTCAAGGATTCCTATGACCTCGCCGTATTTATACATTTGGAGGCTGGGCTCTCCGGTATCAGCGGCGGCAGCTTCCTGACCGCCGGATAATTCTGGATGAACTGCGGAACTAGCATTCTCAGCAGTTTTTTTGTCCGCCAGGAAGGAGGGCAGCTCCAGGAAGAGCTTGGTGATGAATGTCCCGGCGTTGGCAAGATACAGAAGGAAGGCAGAGGCCAATATGAAGTATGTCAGGCTGTTGTAGGTTATGCCTCCCAGCAGGGGGTATCTGGCGCTCAGGTAAGCAATTGCATAGCTGCTCCAGGGATGTATGGCTGCGCCGGCTATCAATGGGTATATGAAAAGTATTGCCAATATATGAATTATCTGATCTGCCATGAAGTAGAATATATTCGGCAATTGTCCGTATTTTTTATTAAGCTTTATCTTTGTCCCGTCAAGTATATAATGTGAAACTGAAAGTACAGCAATGACTATTGACAGTTCCCAGCTTAGGAAGGCGCTTGTCAATACAAAGGCACTGATTGAAAAGTGCAGTGTGTGCTTTAGCATGATCCGTGGATTTTTCCCCTTGTTCAAGGCAATGTGTCCGGTTTGAAAATAGAAATCGCCTAGTACATGAGACAATAATAATAACGAAATAATTACTTCACTATACATTTTTATACCTCACATATAGTTAAATTAGGCTTAAGCCTTAGATAATGCATCTATGAGTGCATAAAATCATATTATGCATTTTGGGATGCATAATTACAACATATGTATTTGACTAGACATAGCTTCGAGCGGATCATTTATATTTCTTTTTGAAGTATGAGGATATCGCAGCCTCAGCGTCAGTTATCCGGTAATATCCCGAATTATTCAGCATCCTGCTTACGGTGCTTTGCATAATGTCCAGCTTTTCAGCGGTTTTGGACTGTGACCCAGAGCTCTTATATAATTTGATAACTTCCTGTTGCTTATGAGTCATCTTTTTTTCGATACCCTCAATCAGGTGAATCATAGAATTGACCAATTCATCTTCTTCTGAGCCGGTATAATAATAAATCGAAGGTTTTTTATTTTTTGCTTCAGAGACGGCATTACGTGCGTTATAATAGGCCGGGCCGTCAGACCCTATGGAGATTTCATGTTTGGGCTCAATGATCATCGCTCCGACCCCTACACCGAAAACCAGGTTTATGGGAGCCAGCTGCTTTTTTATAAATCTGATAATTTCATAGCTCAAATACGTAAATTCCTTATAAAGCAGTCCCTGAAACTCATCACCCAAAGTGACCGTGAAATTTGAAGCAATATATCGTCTGTAGTTTTCATTTACCGAATTCTCTATTACATGAACGAGTTTGCTTTGAACTTCCGGCCTGTTATTAAGTTTCCTTGAGTTTACAATATCACCAATAATAGCACAATACTCCAATATCAGCACCGCCTTAGCATGAAATCGACAGTTATTATGTTCAATAACATTATACATAATTTTCATAATATTTGATAGTCCAAGGTTACCATTTTATGTATAGGAAGGTTGAACTAAGCGTATTTACATACTGAAGATGTGCTATTATAACGCATAGTGGTTTGTTCCGGACATCCGATAGAATGCATGCATATGCCAATTACCCGGAATATTCGACAGATAATATAAAACTGGTTTTAGGAAAAGCAGTATATGCTATAATTATCATGATTTATTTATTTGACATGAGTGGAGTTTTGAGCTGCTTACAAATCATGCGTAAATGAAAGGGAGTGAGACTATGGTAAATATTGAGCAGGAAAAAGAAATGATATTTGTTAAGCTCATACGGAAAGGTCCTCATGTCCTGGAGTTCAGCGATGATTACCTGATGGTACACAATGGCAAGATCACACTTGCTACAGCCCCTGTACTTGAACAGTACCGTTCGATTAAAAAGGCTGACAATCTGGAGTTAAGGCATAAACTAATCAAGCTGATTGCCGATTTAATAGATAGAGAGTATTATGGGAACAGAAATCTGGAGTGGTACAGTCTAAGAGAGTACATAGCGAATTTCAATGTAAACAGGCTGGAGGAGCTTAAGCAAAGGATAAACTAGTGATTATTAACACAATAACTTTCTTGTCTTTCATAGTGTTAAAAATCACAACATTGATTTAGTGCCTCGCATGCTCAAGAAGGGATATACTTTACGAGGCACTAGCTTTTCCGGAGGATTACGGGGTGCATATGAATGGGTTTCAGGCTGGATAGGATGATAAAAGAGGCGGAAAGTAATATTTATAGCGGAGTAAATCTTCTTAACGGTACAATAGTGTTCCTATGGACACTTTTGGGCCTTTCTATTATTGGTAATATCAGGAATGTATTATATGCGGCTGTTTCCGGAGGAGTATTCTATTTATCGCTTGTGCTTTTATGCATTATTCTCTTCAAGGGTGTGATCAGGTATTTAAGCTTCCCGGAGGAAAATAAAAAAATGCCCGTATTTATGGGGTATAAACCGGACACTATATTTATCTATCCTATACTTCTGATGTCACTAATTGGAATAGTGAGCAACCTGCTCACAGCAACAGGCTTTTTTCCGGCGGCCTTACAGCAGACCGGTACGGCAGGGGTCAGAACCATGGAAATAGTGGTCAGGATCATGTTCCTGCCATTGGTTGCTTTTGCAGAAGAGCTGCTCAATCTGATAATAGTGTCCTTTTTTTATATGAATATGAAGCTGCTCAGGAATTTCAGGCTTATTGCAAGCATAATCTCCGCAGCTCTGATTTTCGGTATGCTGCACTCCTTCGGCTGGGGCATGAATGCGGCAATCCTCATAGCCATAGCCTATTTACCGGTATTTCTTGTCACTCTGTATACGGGCAATATCTGGATAAGCTTTCTGGCACATTTCTATAATGATCTGATATCCTTCACAAAGCTCTATTACGGCAGTTATCATTATGTGATAATAGCTGCTGTTACATTCATACCTGCTGTCTGGGCTGTAAGGGCGCTGTTCAGGAAGCCTCGTTGACAGCAGTCAGGGCTTTTACAAAGCTGTAAAAATCCTCATAATAGCCCTCATATGAGCTGTTGATTGTCTCTTCGGTCCTATGGATCATATGGTTTCTTACGAGAAAGGTCTTGATCCCCAATTTAAGGGCAATAAGATCCTCCTGTACGTCATTTCCCACCATCATGCATTGTTCAGGCTTCTTGCCTATCACATCAAGCACCTCTCTGTAGAAATGCAGCTGCGGTTTGCAGTAATGGTTGTTTTCATAGGAGGTAATATATATGAAATCCTTCAGATCAAGTCCTGCCCATTCTATCCTGTGGTGTATCGCCTTACGCGGAAATAAGGGATTGGTAGCCACGACCAGCTTGTAATTCTTTTCTTTGAGTATCTCTATGCTCTCTTTTATTAATGAATGGCTTTGAGCAGCTTCTCTAGTCCTGTGGAAAAGAGTATCATAAAATTTATCGAACCGCTCGGTGTACATGCTTATATCCCCGCCTATAAGCTCGGAAAACTTATTCATAAAGACCTCTTCATTAGTCTTATACTCAGTATTATCGACCATCTCCTGGGTGGCGGTCCAGATAAGCTTGACAAGCAGCTTAGGGTCTATCATATCCTTAAACATGCTGCCCATTTCATTAAAATAAATTTGTGTGAACTTCTGCATATCCAGCGGCAGCAGTGTTCCATCCAGATCAAAAAGAATAGTATCTATCATAGGCATTTCTCTCCCTTGGCTAAAATCTGTTTTTTTGTTTCCCTAATGAATAATTTTATATAAAAAGCAATGAAAAGTAAATGAATAAATAGAATCAGGGCAAGCAAAATGCGGCATTTATAGTTTCCTATAAATGCCGCACGCTTTAAAATGAGGGGGAGGAATAAAGAGTATTAGCATTAATTACTTTCTCTAATGTTATTATATAAGATTAGGGTACATAAAGAAATAGTCTGAAGCCAGTTGTTACAAATTGTTTACATCTCTGGTAACTTATTATGTCCACAAGAAAAAGCTTAATACTTATCGCCGCCTAATTCTCCGAGAAGGCTTCCGAGGCCGCCTAGCATGTTGCCGCTGCTTCTGTCCTCGGGAGAGGACTTAGAGACATTCCTGAACAGTGTTCTGGCAAGGCCTGTGATATTCATGCTCTGAAGTATTACTTTTCCGTTTCCTGAAAGAGTGGCAAGGAAGAGGCCCTCACCGCCGAACAGAAGGTTCTTGGCTACCTGACCTACGCTTTTGCCGACCCATTCAACGTCATAATCAATATTCCTGTCAAAAGCAACCAGAGCGCCGGTGTCAATCTGTATCCGTCCGCCGTAATCTGCAGGATTAAGCTCAATAAAATTACCGCAGGCTGCAACGAAAAGCGTGCCTTTGTCGCTGAATTTCTCAAGGATGAAGCCTTCACCGCCGAAGAAGCCGGCGCCTACTTTTTTTGTCAGTGCAATATCGAAGTCCACTGTGTTCTCTGCTGCCAGGAAGCCGTCCTTCTGAACATACAGCTCACCGAAATCTTCAATATTAAATGCTTTAATCTCTCCTGGGATTGTCTGCGCGAAAGTTACAAGACCACTGTTTCCATGGGTTAGATTAAATACCTGAAAAGCGGCAGATTCTCCTGCAAGCTTTCTTTTGCCGACATTAACCGCGGTATCCATGAACTTGCCGAGTAAGCCACCTCCGGCTTTTTCTTCAAAGTGACCCTTCTTGTCGCTTACATTGAAGGAAGTCTCAAAGTTTATATTGTCTGTCTTCCAGAGAAATTTACCCGCCTCACTGTACATTATCTGGTTTGCACCCAGTTCAACTACAACCTGCTGCATTGCGTTGCCTACTATTTTGTAATTTAACATATGTGACCCACCTTTCATTTTTAATATGGTAATCCGTAACAGGATTCTATCCGCTTGGATTTTTCGCTTCGCTCTTAATAAATTCATTAGTACATCCAATATATATTCTATTATATTAACTATTAGGTTTAAAGATAAAAGTTTCATTTGTTACAAAAATATGATAAATATGTATTAAAAGAGGATTTTTTCATTTATATAACGAAAATTATTCGTGAACTGTAAAATGTTTACTGCAACATATATTGAATGAATATATAGTTGCTCCGGTAATGAGGCATAATAATTTATGGTGAATGGAGGTTAGTATAATGCAGGAAACAGTCGTGTTGACATTCCCTCAAAATATCAGGAAAGAGTATCCCGGGGGCACGAAGCTCCAGAAGATCGCAAAGGATTTTCAGCAGGATTTTAAGTCGGATATAGTTGGAGCCATTGTGAACAATGAGCTTAAGGAATTATGGGTTGAGATCCGGAAGGATTGCTGCCTGCAATTCATTGACCGGACCACTGTCTACGGCAGCAGGTTTTATTCAAGAAGCGTGGCGTTTTTGTTTATAATAGCAGCGAAAGAGGTATTTAAGGGGTGCAGGGTCACTGTAGAGCACTCCCTCAGCAAGGGGCTTTACTGTGAGGTCCATAAGGATGAGCCATTGACAGAGGCAGATATTGCAAGGATAGAAGAAAAAATGTGGGAGCTTCAGAAGCTGGATATACCCTTTGAAAAAAGTAAAATAACAAGCGCAGAGGCTATTAAGATATTTGAAAGTACCCAGCAGTTTGATAAAGTAAACCTAATAAAATATAGGAAGAAAAAGAATATAAATATATATAAATGCTACGGCTACTATGATTATTTTTATGGATACATGGTTCCCTCCACAGGGTATCTGAAGCTCTTCGAGCTAAAATTCAACAAACCGGGACTTGTACTGAGATTTCCTGAAAAATCAGCTCCTAACAAGCTGCCGGAGCATGTGGAACAGCAAAAACTCTTCAACATATTCAGGGAGTTTGAAAAATGGGGGAAGATACTGGAGCTGGAAAATATCAGCCAGCTAAACGATACAATAAAGAACGGCAGAATGAGCGAGCTGATAGCAGTCGCAGAAGGCCTCCATGAGAAAAAGATCGCACAGATCGCCGACATGATCGCAGCCTCAGGAAATAAAAAGCTTGTGCTTATTGCCGGACCGTCCTCATCGGGGAAAACAACCTTCGCCCAGCGTTTGTCCGTGCAGCTGAGGGTAAATGGCCTGAAGCCGGTAGCAATTTCCATTGATGATTTCTTTAAGGACCGGGAGGATACCCCTGTAGGAGAAGACGGGGAATATGATTTTGAGACTATAGATGCAATTGACATAGTTACCTTTAATGATGTGATAATGCGGCTTATAAAGGGCGAAGAAGTTGAAATTCCTGTTTTTAACTTCCATACCGGCAACAGGGAATGGAAAGGCAAAAAAATGAAGATCAGTGAGGAACAGGTGCTGGTAGTTGAGGGGATACACGGGCTGAATGAAACGCTCACCAAGTATATTCCAAAGGAGCAGAAGTTCAAGATATATATAAGTGCGCTGACGCATCTCAGCATAGATGACCACAACAGGATCCCCACTTCCGACCTAAGGCTTATCAGGCGTATAGTCAGGGATTTCCAGTTCAGATCAGCTGATGCGCTCTCCACAATAAAGAGATGGGATTCGGTAAGAAGGGGAGAAGACAAATACATCTATCCGTTCCAGGAGGAAGCTGATATAATGTTCAACTCGTCCCTTGTTTATGAACTGGCGATGCTGAACCAGGTAGCGCTGCCGCAGCTGGAGAAGATCGACAACAGTGTTCCGGAATATATAGAAGCCAAGAGGCTGACAAAATTTTTACAATATTTCCTTGAAGCGGACATGAATGCAATTCCCTCCAATTCAATTTTACGGGAGTTTGTCGGAAACAGCTGCTTCTTTGAAAAATAATAGTGAGTGGACAAAAGCTGCAAGTGATTGCAGCTTTTTTGCTGGAATAATAGTTAAAAACTTTTTTAATATTATTATCAAATTAGCAAAAAATAAAAATGCAAAACCAAAAATAAAAAATATGGAGGAATAACTGCCTATGAGAAGAAAAAGCATTATCATATTAGCTCTGGTATTGGTTTTTGCATTAATGTTCACTGCCTGTGCAGCTAGAAGGCCTCTTCAGACACCTGTACAGCCAAGACAGGATACAACAGGTCTCTACGACAACAATAGAGGAGTCGGATCAGGCGCCGGACGGACAACAGGTGTAGGCACCAGAACAGGTGTCGGCACAGGCGGATATACAGGAAGGGGTCCAAGCTCAAACGATCCCTATGATTTAGGCTACGGCGCCGGGAATAATGCAGGCTATGGCGGTTACGGCGCAACGGGAATTGGCAGGGACTTCGGAGGAACAGGAACTACCGGTAACTATGGCGGATTAGGAACTGGTATGGGCAACCCGACATACTATGGCGGCTACGGCGGTTATGGCGGTTATAACAACGGCATGTATGGAGGATATGGTAACGACTACAGAAATATCGGCGGAGGAAATAATTCTCCAAACTTTGCACTTAATAATAACAGAGGAACAACCCAGGCCGATAGTATAGCAAGAGCAGTTGAACAAATGACCGGCGTTGATAACGCAACTTGTGTTGTATCGGGAAATACTGCTTATGTAGGCATAGATACTGATGGAGACCTTACCGGCAGGAATATTGCCTACGGGAACGCAACTGATCTTACAGCAGTGAAAAGGGCTTGCGCCCAGAGGGTAAAATCAGTTAACCCGAACATCCAGACTGTATATGTCAGCACAGACGCCAACTTCTTTGACAGACTCAGAAATGTTGGTGACAGGGTCAGAAACGGGGGAAATGTAAATAACTTCAGAAATGAACTCAATACACTCATAAGGGGACTGACTCCTGAAAGACAGTAAAACAGGGCTGAAAACTAAAATAGCGTTCCGCAGTAATGCGGGACGTTTTTTTGGTATAATATAAGTACAGCTATAGCTATACTTATATTTTTTTGGTATTATAACAACGGAAGTAATTGCGTAAGCAATTACAACACACAGTTTCAACGAGGTTAGGGATACTTTTATAGAGGCGGGGAACATCTTTTACCCTCGTTATATTTGTGGCCTGGAATTATTGGTTAAATTTCTTTGACATAGAAATAATAGATATATGTTCAAACACATATCTTCCGCTTATTAATAAATTATAATATAAGAATTATGTGTAGCTATATAGGTTGCAATTAAGAAGTTTCAAGGAAGAATTATGCAACCTATGAAATCAAGGAAAATGTTTTGCAATATTTGAATTTCAATGTAAAATGTTTATTGCAAAACATATAGGAGGTAGTACCTATGGGGTTCGGGAATCCATTTGACAATTTTATGTTTTCTGCTATTCCATTCTTTATATTCATAGTCTTTGCCATAATCATCATGGTCTTCATAACATCTTTTGTAAAGGGAATCGGCCAGTATTTCAGAAACAACAGCCTCCCCGAGCAGCAGATACCTGCAAGGCTTATAGCTAAACGCACTCATACCTGGGGAGGACATGGGAATATGAGTGCCCATACCAGCTACTATGCAACCTTTGAAACAGAAAAGGGAGACAGGCTGGAGTTCCCTATAGGCAGTCAATTTTCTGGAATGCATGTGGAAGGTGACGCCGGAATGCTGACTCATCGCGGTACAAGATTCATTAGCTTTGAAAGAGAACATATGTAGAAAGGGAATATACTATGGAAAACAGTACATTTGTTATAACTGCCTCAGCACAGTACCTCAGCCAGGGCCTTAACGAACTGCAGGAGTCGGATGGAAGCATGAGGACTGTGAAGCTTCTAGAAAACGGGATTGCAATTATTGAGACGAAGCTTGCCAGACCTGACTTTATACAGGCGGTTAATACAAAGAGACCGGTATTCATAAGACACATGAATGCAATAGATTATGTAATAGATTTAGAAGGCAGCGGACCACAAAGGATAGCCGACACAGTCGGGCAGTACATGAGAATAGCACCGGGGCATAAGACAGCTGTTCAGGTTCGGAAAGGCCTGGGGGATTATTCTTACAGTCCGGTGAATGTCAAAAATGCTGTTGATACCGTACTTGCAGACAGCATAGGGGCTGTTCCGGAGGTCAAGGAACCGGAGTATATCATATCTATTCTGCTTTGTGGTGAAAAGTGTTATATAGGACTTGGGACTCCTGAGGAGAATATTTCAGCATGGTCCGGGGGCATGATGCATTTCAGAAAAAGTGAAAATGATATTTCAAGGGCAAAATATAAGCTGATGGAGGCAATTGAGGTATTCCATATCAATATGAAAAGCTTCAGCAGAGCTCTTGACCTTGGGGCAGCTCCCGGCGGATGGTCTTCGGTACTGCTGGAGCACGGACTTCAGGTTACAGCAGTGGATACCGGAGATATGGATGACAGACTGTACAAATACCCTGGCTTCAAGTTTTTGAAGATAAACGCTTCTGAATTGGAGCTTGCACAAGATAGCTTCGACCTCCTGACATCGGATATAAGCTGGAACCCGAAAAATACCGCGAGGCTTATAATAGGAGCATCGAAATACCTGAAGCCTGAAGGAACTGCAGTGGTGACCCTTAAGCTTATGGGCGGCAAGGTGCGGAAGACGATCAAGGAAGTTACGGCCTTATATAATGAAGTTTTCGAGATTCTGGAGATAAAGCAGCTTTTTCATAATAGAGATGAAGTGACGCTGTATCTTAGGAAAAGATAACTAATAATTAAATGGGGTGTTCGAATGAAGGCGAAAAGATTGGAAGCCGGAGATACAATAGGAATGGTGGCCCCTGCCAGTCCTTCAGACCGTTCCAAGGTAGAAAAAGCTGTAAAATACCTGGAGGGCATGGGATATAAGGTCAGAACCGGTGAATCGGTATACAGCAGCAGAGGGTATCTGGCCGGGAAAGATGAGCTTAGAGCCTGTGACATTAACAGTATGTTCGCCGATGATGAGGTAAATGCGGTATTTTGTATGAGAGGGGGCTATGGCTCACAAAGAATATTGGATATGGTGGATTTTGAGCTTATAAGGAAGAAGCCGAAAATATTCATGGGCTTCAGCGACATCACAGCCTTGCTTAATGCAATTTACCAGGAATGCGGACTTATAACCTTTCATGGTCCTATGGGAGGAGACTTTGCAGGAGGCTTGGGAAAGCCTACGAAATCAGCAATGAAAAGAGCATTGGAAAGCATTGAGCCGATAGGAGAGCTGCCGAATCCGGAAACTCCCGAGGTTGTTTCTGAGGGCAGAGCAAGGGGGATTCTGGTGGGAGGTAACCTTTCAATAGTTGCTTCCACCCTGGGTACACCATATGAAATTGACACCCTGGGCAGGATATTGCTGCTGGAGGATGTTTTTGAGGAGCCGTACAGTATAGACAGGATGCTGACCCAGCTCAGGCTGGCCGGAAAGCTTAGTGATGCGTCAGGTATCATACTGGGCGACTGGGGAAATTCAGTACCTGAGGAGCCTGAAAAAAGCCTCAGTCTGGAAGAGGTTTTTGAGGATATATTCAAGGATATTGGCAAGCCGGTGCTGAAAGGCTTCAAAATAGGGCACTGCAAGCCTAACCTGACCGTACCGGTAGGCGCAGAGGCTTTTATAGATACTTGCAGCAGAACTGTCTGTATCCTTGAATCAGCTGTAAAACAGCCTTAAAAGTGAAAAATTGTTGATTAAGGTAGTAGGTATGTTATAATATAAAGGATTGAAGGAATTCAGCTTTCTAAAGAGCAATGATTCTGTAAGAATTGTTTGTATTTAGATATAATAAGAGTAAGCAAATGAGGAGCTTGCATAATTAAGGAGGAAACACATGAACTCAAAATTAGAAAAAATTGAAAACAATGTTGCAACATTGGAGATATCGGTTTCACCGGAGAAGCTTGAGGAAGGAATAATGAAATCATACCTCAAGAACGTCAAAAAATTCAATATAGCCGGTTTCAGAAAAGGAAAAGCACCAAGGAAAATTATTGAGAGACATTATGGAGAAGCTGTTTTTTACGAAGATGCAATTAATATAGTATGTCCGGATGCATATGATGAGGCAGTAAAAGAACACAATCTGGACCCTGTTGACAGGCCTGATATAGACATAGTTGAGATCGAAGGCGGCAAAGGCTTGATCTTCAAAGCTATGGTCACAGTAAAGCCTGAGGTTGTGTTGGGACAGTACAAAGGAATAGAAGCAGAGAAAAAAGAGTATAATGTAACTGACGAAGATGTAAATAAAGAAATTGAGCAAATGAGAGAAAAGAATGCCAGATTGGTAGAAGTTACTGACAGACCGGTTAAAAACGGAGATATCACGATAATCGACTTTAAGGGTTTTGTTGACGGCGTCCAATTTGATGGAGGCACTTCAGAGAATCATAATCTTGAAATAGGTTCCGGACAGTTCATACCAGGCTTTGAAGAGCAGCTTGTCGGTGCAGAGCTTGGTAAAGAAGTAGATGTCAACGTTCACTTCCCTGAGGAATATAGAAGTGAAGAATTAGCAGGAAAACCTGCCTTATTTAAGGTCACAGTCAAAGAAATCAAAGAGAAGCAGTTAGTCAGCCTTGATGATGAATTTGCCAAGGATGTAAGTGAATTTGACACTTTGGAAGAGTTGAAGGCAGATATAAGGAAGAAAAGAGATGAAGAGGCAAAGAGGATTGAAAAGCAGCAGTATGAGGATGCAGTGATCAATAAGATTGTAGAAAATGCGACTGTTGATATACCTGAAGTAATGGTTGATGCACAGGTAAACATAATGGTGAGAGATTTTGACTATCAGCTCAGATACCAGGGCTTAAAGCTGGAAGATTACCTTAGATACATGAACATGGATATTGATAAGCTCAAGGAGTCATATAAAGACACAGCTAAGGGCAGGGTAAAGAGCCAGCTGGTACTGGAAAAGGTGGCTGAAGCTGAAGGTATTGCAGCTACAGAGGAAGACCTGAATGCAGAAATTGAAAAGACAGCACAGCATTATAAACAGGATCTGGAAAAGTTCAAGAAAACTTTAAAAGATGACGAAATCTCATATATAAAGGATGGTATAATAATTCAAAAGACTATTGACTTCCTTGTAGAAAACAGCATCGCAAAGAATTAAGGTATGCTTAATAAATTAAGCGAGGAGGATACGTATGAGTCTTGTACCGATAGTTGTAGAACAGACCAATAGGGGAGAGCGCTCCTATGATATTTACTCAAGACTTCTGAAGGACAGGATAATTTTCCTTGGTGATGAAGTCAACGATGTTACAGCAAGCCTGGTGGTTGCACAGCTTTTGTTCCTTGAAGCTGATGACCCTGACAAGGAAATAAACTTTTATATCAACAGCCCTGGAGGCTCAATAACAGCCGGTATGGCAATATATGACACAATGCAGTACATCAAGCCTGATGTATCCACCATCTGTGTCGGTATGGCAGCCAGTATGGGCGCATTTCTGCTGGCGGCAGGGGCAAAGGGAAAGAGATTCTGCCTTCCCAACAGTGAGGTTATGATACACCAGCCTTCCGGCGGAGCACAAGGTAAAGCCACAGATGTGGGTATATATGCTGAGAGGCTTATAAAAAGCAGGAAAAGAATTAATGAGATACTAAGCGAAAAGACAGGACAGCCGATAGAGAAGATCGAAAGAGATGTTGAAAGGGATTATTTTATGTCGGCAGAGGAGGCAAAAGCATACGGACTTGTTGATGAGATCCTTGTTAAAAGAAGGTAAAGTGGGGTGAAAAGATGGCTAAATTTGATGATAAGAAACAACTGAAGTGCTCATTCTGTGGTAAGAATCAGGAGCAGGTCAGAAGATTGATAGCAGGCCCAGGCGTATATATATGTGATGAATGTATCGAGCTTTGCCAGGAAATCATTGACGAGGAATTTGACGAGGAACTGGATACCGAGCTGCAGGATGTTCCAAAGCCCGCACAGATAAAAGAGTTTCTCGACCAGTATGTAATAGGGCAGGACGAAGCAAAGAAAGCTTTGGCAGTTGCTGTTTATAATCATTATAAAAGAATAAATTCAGACTACAAAATAGATGATGTTGAGCTGCAGAAGAGTAATATCGCACTCATAGGTCCGACGGGCTCAGGTAAGACATTGCTTGCACAGACATTGGCAAAGATGCTCAATGTACCCTTTGCAATAGCAGATGCGACTTCCCTGACAGAAGCGGGTTATGTGGGAGAAGATGTGGAGAATATTCTGCTGAAGCTCATCCAAAATGCGGACTATGACATTGAAAGAGCGCAAAAGGGTATTGTATACATTGATGAAGTGGATAAGATAGCAAGAAAATCGGAGAACCCTTCAATAACCAGAGATGTTTCAGGTGAAGGTGTGCAGCAGGCCTTATTAAAGATACTTGAAGGCACCGTTGCAAGCGTTCCGCCTCAGGGAGGCAGGAAGCATCCTCATCAGGAGTTCATTCAGATTGATACCACCAACATATTGTTTATCTGCGGCGGAGCCTTTGATGGCTTAGAAAAGATAATAATGAACAGAACAGGCAAGAAATCCATGGGTTTTGTTGCCGATATACAATCCAAGGAGCAGCAGGACATCGGGCAGATCCTTAAGAAGATAATGCCGGAAGACCTGTTAAAATTCGGACTTATACCCGAATTTGTAGGCAGGATTCCTATAATAGTCACACTGAATCCTTTGGACAAAAAAGCACTTGTGCAAATACTTACAGAGCCGAAGAATGCTCTCGTAAAGCAGTATCAGAAGTTATTTGAGCTTGACAATGTGGATCTGGAATTCGAAGAGGAAGCAGTACAGGAAATTGCACAGAAGGCATTGGACAGGAAGACCGGAGCCAGAGGCTTAAGGGCTATTTTTGAAGAGACAATGCTCAATGTGATGTACGAAATTCCATCCAGGGATGATATAGACAAGTGCATCGTCACAAAAGAAGCTATATCGGAACACAAGGAGCCAAATATAGTGTATCTTGAGCCAGGGGCAAAGAAGGCTGCCAAAAAGCAGTCCAGAAAAGGCCAGAAGGTGCGGAGAGGTACGGCATAATAGAAATAACCGGTTTGGGGAAAAATCTCCAGACCGGTTTTTATTTTAATTGTGATCAATTCCTCCATACCAGTTTTCTGAAGGAATCTCAATTATGCAGCAGTTAATATCCCTCATATCGGTTTCTACATATTTGGAAACAAGACTGCAGACCTTTTGAAGCATTGCTTTTTTTATTTCAGGGCTTCTTCCCGGATACATGGTGATCTCAACATATACAAAGTTGCTGCTCTGGCTCTCGTGAACACTTCTGAGCTGTGGAAGGGCTTCGTATAAGATAACCTGACCAAGCTTTTCATCAGTATTCAGAAGCTCAACTATTGCTTTCCTGACCTCCTTTACAAGAATAGGCTTCAGGAAAGGAAGCACTGTTGATGATATATGAATTTTTACAATTGGCATTTTTGCACCCCCATCTATATTATAGATTATATTCAACTACTTAACATTATTCAATCTTTTATAAATATATTCTTAGCCTCAATTACTATATAAAATGTGAGAAAAATTTCACAAGGCTTGGTTGTAAGAATTGTAAAATGTTTTTCGAAAACCAAATTGTACAGGATAAAAAAAAGTCATGGGCAAATAATACTATTGAAACTGCCTATATTGCAGAGCGTATTCCAAAATAGTCAATTTTACATAAGTAAACGCTTCGTCATGTACAAAATTCACATTTGAGAGGGAGGAATATAAGATGTCACAATTATTTCTAATCATTCAGCTGTTTTTTGCTGTTGTAATAGGGATGTATTTTTTAAACCTGCTGAGGGGCCAGCAGGGGAATAAGATTGCGATAGAAAAAGAATCACGGAAGGAAATGGAAAAGCTTCAGCGTATGAGGGATATTCAGCTAACCAAGCCGCTGTCCGAGATTACCAGGCCATCAGATTTTACTGAGATAATAGGGCAGGAGAATGGTGTAAAGGCTTTAAGGGCAGCAATATGCAGCCCCAATCCACAGCATGTAATAATATATGGCCCTCCCGGAATTGGAAAAACAGCAGCTGCCAGACTTATACTGGAGGAAGCAAAAAAAGTATTCAACTGCCCATTCCGGCAGGATGCAAAATTCATAGAAGTTGATGCGACAACCGTAAGGTTTGATGAAAGAGGCATTGCGGACCCTCTGATAGGCTCGGTGCACGACCCCATATATCAGGGTGCAGGTGCAATGGGGGTTGCCGGAATACCCCAGCCTAAAATAGGTGCTGTAACAAAAGCCCACGGAGGGATACTTTTTATAGATGAAATAGGTGAGCTGCATCCTATTCAGATGAATAAGCTGCTCAAGATACTGGAGGACAGGAAGGTGTTTCTGGAGAGTGCATATTACAGCTCAGAGGATACTAATATACCCTTTCATATACATGATATTTTCCAGAATGGGCTGCCTGCCGATTTCAGACTTATAGGAGCCACTACGAGAGGTCCAGAATCAATTCCTCCCGCATTGCGCTCCAGATGCCTTGAGATATATTTCAGATCCCTGACCCCTGATGAAATCAAAATAGTCACTGAGAACGCCCTTAAGAAAATAAAATTCGAATGGGAAGAAGGAGTCTCGGAGCTTATAGGAAAGTATGCGACAAACGGAAGAGAAGCTGTAAATATAGTACAGACAGCTGTAGGTGTGAATATAAATGAGAGTAGAAGCAGGGTTACTGTAAGTGATATAGAATGGGTGCTGAATAACGGGCAATACAATCCAAGGCCGGAGAGGAAAATCAATGATGAACCTCAGATAGGTTATGTAAATGGACTCGCAGTGTATGGGGCCAATATGGGCACCCTTATGGAGATTGAAGCAACAGCAGTAAATGCAAAACGGGGAGAAGGCAGACTTGTTATAACCGGAATAGTCGATGAGGAAGAGATAGGTTCGGGGGATGGAAGGACCATAAAGAGAAAGAGCATGGCCAAGGCTTCCACAGATAATGTGCATACAGTAATAAAGAAATATCTGGGTATAGACCCCTGTGACTATGATATTCATTTGAATTTCCCCGGAGGCACACCTGTAGACGGACCTTCGGCAGGTATTACAATAGCTGTTGCAATATATTCTGCAGTAACCAATACTTATGTGGACAATAAAATCGCAATGACAGGAGAAATTTCAATAAGGGGAAAAATAAAAGCGGTAGGAGGGATCATACCCAAGGTGGAAGCGGCTATGCATGCAGGGGTAAAAAGAGTGCTGATACCCAAGGAAAATTGGCAGGAGATATTCAATACCTTTGATATAGAGGTAATACCTGTGGAAAACATTATTGAAGCTGTCAATATAGCCACAATGAGGCAAGCAGAAGTGAAATCCCTTATATCACAACCTGTAGAGGCGAATATACTGGCAGCAACCTCAATAAACAACACTCCATCAATACATGCAATGAGTGATACAAAATAAAATGTTCCATGTTGATAAATCCTTTCCATAAAGATATAATAGATTAGACCATTAGTATTACAGGAGTTGATGATATGCAGAAAAGAAAAAATGATATGAAAAGGCTGCCATTGCTGCCGCTTAGGGGCTTGAGCATTTTCCCGTACATGGTTCTGCACTTTGATGTAGGCAGGGAGAAATCAATAAGGGCATTGGAAGAGGCTATGATAAATGACCAACTTATTTTTCTGGTGACACAGAGGGATGCCCATACCGACCTGCCAGGCACTGAAGATTTCTATGAGGTGGGCACCATATCAAAGATAAAGCAGCTGCTCAAGCTTCCCGGAGATACCATAAGGGTGCTCGTCGAGGGTATTTCCAGAGCTGAAATAAAGGAGATAGTTTCCGAGGAAGCGTATTTCCTTGTTGATGTGCTGGAGCATCAGGAGTCCCAAGGCACCGGGGACCTGGAAATGGAAGCCCTGAGGAGAAGTGTGCTGGGAGTCTTTGATGAATATATAAAGGCGAATCCCAAGGTTGCCCCAGAGACGCTTATTACCGTATCAGACATAGAGGATGCATCCAGATTTGCAGATGTTGTAGCTTCCAACCTTACGATCAAAATAGAAGAGAAGCAGGAAATACTGTCTCTGTTTGAGATAAAGGAAAGAATGGAGAAGATCTTTGAGATACTCTCCAGGGAGCTTGAAATACTCGAAATAGAGAGAAAGATAAACTCGAGGGTAAGAAAGCAGATAGACAAATCTCAGAAGGAATATTACCTGAGAGAGCAGCTTAAAGCCATACAGCGGGAGCTTGGTGAGAAGGAAGGCCATGCAGATGAAATAGAACAGTATAGAGAAAAGCTCTCCAAGCTTGAGGTACCCGAGGAAGTAAAGGAAAAGGTGGAAAAGGAGCTGGATAGACTTTCAAAAATGTCTCCCGGTTCTCCTGAAGTAGGGGTGACAAGGACTTACCTTGATTGGATATTTGATCTTCCATGGAATACCATGACAGAAGACAACCTTGACATAAAGAATGCCAGGAAGGTGCTGGACGAGGATCATTACGGACTTAAGAAGGTTAAGGAAAGGGTCCTGGAGTATCTGGCCATAAGGCAGCTTTCCAACAATATGAAGGGACCTATACTATGTCTTGTCGGACCTCCCGGAGTAGGCAAGACCTCAATTGCCAAATCTATTGCTAGAGCTATGGGCAGGAAGTTCACCAGGATGTCTCTTGGCGGAGTAAGGGATGAGGCGGAGATCAGAGGACACAGAAGAACATATATCGGAGCTATTCCTGGCAGGATAATATACTCGATAAAGCAGGCAGGCTCAAGGAATCCTTTGTTTCTTTTCGATGAAATCGATAAATTAGCCAGCGATTTCAGAGGGGATCCGGCTTCCGCACTGCTTGAGGTGCTTGATGCAGAACAGAATAAGGATTTCAGGGATCACTATATGGAACTGCCCTTTGATCTTTCAAAGGTCATGTTCCTGACGACGGCGAACTCGACAGATACTATACCTGCGGCACTGCTGGACAGGATGGAGGTAATATATCTCTCAGGCTATACTGAAGAGGAAAAGCTGCATATAGCTGCCGACTACCTTGTGCCCAAGCAGATAAAAGAACATTCTCTTAGTAAGGAGAACGTTTTAATTTCCGAAGCCGCTATAAGAGGTGTGATAAACGGCTACACAAGAGAAGCAGGAGTAAGAAGCCTGGAGCGTGAGATTGCCAATATCATGAGAAAGTGCGCTACTCAGATTGTGGAGAATAATAATAAGCGGATCAGGGTCATACCTGCGAACCTCAAAAAGTATCTGGGCATTCCGAAATACAGGCATGATATAATAAATCAGAAAAATGAGATAGGTGTAGTGACAGGTCTGGCCTGGACATCCGTGGGCGGAGAAACACTGTTCATTGAAGTATCTGTAATGCCCGGTACAGGCAAGCTGGAGCTTACAGGGCACCTTGGGGATGTTATGAAGGAATCTGCAAGAGCAGGCTTGAGTTATATCCGCTCCAAGGTCGACGAGTTCGGTATTGATAAGGAATTTACCAAGAACATGGATATTCATATACATGTTCCTGAGGGTGCTACTCCCAAGGATGGTCCTTCAGCAGGTATAACCATGACAACAGCTTTGGTATCGGCACTTTCCAGAATACCGGTATACAGGGATGTTGCTATGACCGGTGAAGTCACTCTGAGAGGAAGGGTGCTTCCTATAGGCGGTCTGAAGGAAAAAGTGCTTGCAGCTAAACGTGCCGGTATTAAAAAGGTTATTATACCCATTGAAAATGAGAAGGATCTTGAAGAGATACCTGATACAGTAAAAAGGAATATGAAATTCATACTTGCAGCGGACATGGATGAGGTTTTGTCCCATGCGCTGGTGAAGGATGATAAGAATGATAATTAAGAAGTGCGAGTTTTTAAAGAGTGCAGTTCTGAAAGATCAGTATCCGGAGCTGGACCTGCCGGAAATAGCTTTTTCCGGTAGGTCTAATGTAGGTAAGTCCTCATTGATAAATTCACTTCTGAACAGGAAAAAGCTGGTGAAGGTAAGCTCTAATCCTGGGAAGACCAGGACCATTAATTTTTTCCTTGTCAATGAACAATACGTTATGGTGGACTTGCCCGGCTACGGTTATGCAGCAGTATCCAAAAGTGAGAAGCAAACCTGGGGCAAAATGATTGAGGATTACTTACGGAACAGGGAGAATCTCAGGAACGTGGTTCTGCTGGTTGATATACGCCATGCTCCAACTGCTGATGACAAGCTGATGTATGATTTTATAAAATATTACAGGCAGTCGGTAATTGTTGTCGCGACAAAATTGGATAAGGTATCCAGACCGACGGTCAGTAAGAATATGAATATAATAAGACAAACACTGAGGCTGGATGAAAATGACGTTTTCATACCCTATTCCTCCGAAACCCACGCAGGTAGAGAGGAGCTCTGGGAGATAATGACAGCCGGGCTGTAGTCTTATTGGATTGGGGGGGGTCTATTGGTAGTATATGAATCATTTATTTTGATTTTTACTTTTTTGCTGCTCAATATCCCTGTATTTATTTCATTATACAAATTTGTTTTCAAGGAACTGAACATATACGCAAAGCTTGCAATATGTGTTTTTTACTGGGTTTCTGCATTTATAACCCATGAGCTGGCGCCATTCATAGGGGTGCTTATACTATTATCCAGAGTGCATGGGAAGGAAGATAATGATATTGAAATAAGAGACATCAACATCTGGAAGATTAAATTCAAGGACGCAGTGAATATTGCCGGGGCTGCCCTTGTGTTCAAGCTTGTAATAAGCCAGCTGAACAGGATATATGTTGATATACTGAGCATTTATTTTGGTTTGCAGGTAGAGCCCCAGGAGATTGTAAAAGAGTTTGCAGTAGAAGAGCTGTATTACAAAATGCTGCTTTTTGCCCTGGTGGTAATATTGGCGCCTTTTGTGGAGGAATATATCTTCAGGTATTATATATATGATAAGCTTTTACTTCCACGGATGCCCAGTCTGGCAGCCGCAGTCATTTCCTCGGCGCTCTTCACCCTGCTGCATCTCAATATATCAGGTATTCCCACCTTCTTCGGCCTGGGATTGTATTGCACCCTTATGTATGAGAAAAAAGGTTTTTATGGAGCAGTGATAACTCATGTGGTATCGAATCTTGCTACTGCAGTGCTCTTAATGTAAAGCTTTGAAAGGATGAGTATTTATATGGAAAAGGAATTTCATAGAGCACTGTTGGATGCATTAACAGAAGCTATTGTGAGAAAGTCGGTTGTGACTGTGAATAACGCAGAAAACAGCAGTATTATTGTAATTACAGCCACTGAGGATGAGATAATAGTGTCTCTGAGCAAGATTCCTGCAATTATGAATGATGTAATAACAGCAATATCAGATTGTCTGGGTAGAAGCCCCGACATGGTTTACAACAGAAGCAGTATACTAAAGGATAACTTTATTATATATTATATGGTCTGGCTGAACAGCAATGATGGGGCAAAATCCTTTGTGGAAAGGGAATTCTCCGCACCCCAGAACAGGATTACTTACCTGAGCCAGAAGGCACTTACCTTTTTGCAGGCTGCAAATTAATAATATAATTAAGAATATGTGTAATAATAAGGCGAAGGGCCTTATTTTTTTCGTAAAACATATAGCATAATTGATAGAATTCAAGCATACATGCAATTCTACGAGTTATTCTTGCATAAAAAGTGAATAATGGAGAAGCAGTAGGAAATATAATTATCAGTAAAGTTTTAATCTGCCCGGAAAAGTGATATTATGGTAGTTGTGTGAAAAAAATCTCTAACGCAAGCGGAAGGAATGACATAAATGCTAAAGGATTCTATAAACGTCATTTTTATAATATTTCAGGTTTTGTTTTTTTCGATTGGTCTTTATTACTTCACAACTTCTATATTTGGACTTGCAGAAAAGATATATGGGAAAGCCTCTAAGAATTATCTGCCTATAAAAAGGTTTGCTATTTTTATACCTGCACATAATGAAGAGATAGTAATAGAAAATATTGTGGATAATCTTAAGCAAATGAATTATCCCAAAGATTCTTACGATGTGTTTGTAATAGCTGATAATTGCACAGACAATACAGCAGCCGCAGCAGGTGCGGCAGGGGCCAAGGTTCTGGAAAGGACCGACGATAAGAAAAGAGGTAAAGGACATGCTCTGCAGTGGGCCTTTGAGGAGGTACTCCACGGAGAAGACTGTGAATATGATGCAGCAGTTATATTTGACGCCGACAATCTGGTATCGAAGAACTTTCTAAGAGAGATGAACAACAAGCTTTGTGGCGGACAAAAGGTGATCCAGGGTTACATTGACAGCAAGAACCCCGGGGATTCCTGGATCACAGCGAGCTATTCCATTGCTTTCTGGTCCTCCAACAGACTGTTCCAGTGTGCAAGAGCATTTCTTGGAATGAGCTGCGAAATTGGGGGCACAGGCTTCTGTATGGATGTGCAGGTGCTGAAGAAAATAGGCTGGCAGGCTACCTGCCTTGTAGAAGATCTCGAGTTTACAATGAAGCTGATGCTTAACAATATCAAGGTAAGCTGGGCTCATGAAGCGGTAGTTTATGATGAGAAACCGCTGACGCTGGCTCAATCCTGGAAGCAGAGAAGAAGGTGGATGCAGGGCTTTGCTGATGTCTGCTCCAGGTATTTCCTCAAGCTCTTTATAAAGGGTATCAGGGAGAAGAACGGGGCTCTTATTGATTGTGCAATATATACACTGCAGCCTTACATGATACTGGTCGGAGGCGCAATGCTGCTGCTGCCCTTTATCAATTCCCACATAATGGATTATGATATGTTCATAGTATCAGCGAGAATCGTCCCTGAGTTTTTCAAGCTATACGGCATAGTGCAGTTAATGCTTGTACCCTTATGCTTGTTCTATGACAGGAAGCTGTCCTACAAGCTGCTGCTATTCTATCCCATATACATGATTTACTGCCTTACATGGATACCGATAGCCCTGGAAGGGATAATAATGATGAAGAATAAAGAGTGGAGCCATACATTACATACAAGAAAAGTAACAATACATGATCTGGAATAAGGTAAAGCCTTATTCCTTTTAGTTTACTTATTGTTTCTGGTTCTGTATAATTCTAGTAAAAGATATAAATATATGGGGGGGTTAAACAAATGGAACTTAATGAGGCCACATCCAAAAAGACTCTTTTACAAAAGCTGATACAGTTTTTTACCAAACCATCAGAGTTGTTCAGGGACTATATAGAAAAGCCGACCTGGGCATTAAAGTTTTTAATAATAACTCTTGTAACGGCAGGCTTTACCTATGCTACGAAGATTCTGGGAAAGGACCTGCTGGTGGAGTTGATGGAAGAGAAGGCTGCTGCAATGCCTCCTGAACAGGCCGAAGCAACAAGGGCATCCATAGCATTTTTGAATTCACCTACTATGAATATTATTTCTGCAGCTGTTGCAGCTGTATCCATGATTGCCATCATATTATTGGTTTCACTGGTTTATATGGCATTTATCAGAGCACTCAAGGGAAAGATAAGATACTCACAGGCAGTATCGATATATACTCTGGCCTATATGGCGTCTACGATAGGGCTTGTGGTTAAGCTTGCATTTATGTATTTTACAGGTAATCTCCTTTATATTAATATGAGTCCGACATTTATGGATGCCCTGTATAACAACTTTGATCCGTTTCTCATCTGGCAGGCGATATTGATGGTATTGGGCATATCTGCCGTTTCCGGCATCCCGGAAAAGAAGAGCACTATAATAGTAGTCAGCATGTGGCTTGTAACTTTAGCCATATCATTAGGCTCTGTGATGATGACAAAGTAAATCCAGCAGCATTTCCTTATTGTTAACGCCGGGCTCCTCAAGCACCTTTCCCAAAAGGTAGTCGAGGAGTTCTTTTATTTCCTTCCCTGGTCTTATACCCAGGGCTAAAAGGTCATCTCCGCTTACTGCCAGGGATTTCAAGCTTGTACATTGCTTCTTATCCTTTATGTCCCTGTATATTTCCCATAGCTTCCTGAATTTTTCTGTACGCTCCTTCAAAAGTCCCGGATTCTGAGCTTTTTTATCAGCCTCCATAACCTTCAGCAGATCTTCGAATACAGCCTCTCCAACCTTGCACATTGCTTTTCTCACTGATTTGTGCTCGGCCTTAATATGCATGTCATGACTTCTGACAAGCAGGAGTATTTTGTCCATAGAGCGCTTGTCAAATCTGAGCCTCAGCATTGCCGCCCTGGAGAGCCTGACACTAAGCTGCTGATGATTGTAAAAGTGATCTATACCCCTTTCGTCTGTGGTCTTTGTACCCGGCTTTCCCATGTCATGAAACAACATGGTCCACCTAAGGATCCTGTCCTTCTCTATATTCTCCACTGAACGGAGGGTATGCCCGGCTACATCATAAGCGTGGTAAGGATTGTTCTGAACGGTGAGAAAACAGGCCTCGAACTCCGGCAGTGTATATTTTATTAGCTTGGTATCCATCAGAAGTGAAAAGCGATGAGGATTGCCGGATAAAAGTATTTTAGTCAGCTCATCCCTTATTCTTTCAGCGCTTATGTTCTTTATCAATTCATAATTATTCCCAATGGATTTCAGTGTGTTTTCATCAATGGAAAAACCGAGCTGTGCCGAGAAGCGAATTGCCCGAAGCATCCTGAGAGCATCTTCATTGAACCTTTTATCCGGATCACCTACTGTTTTTATGATACCTGCCGCGATATCACTGATACCTCCAAAAGGGTCGACAATTCCGTGAAGGGGGTTGTATGCCATGGCGTTGATGGTAAAATCCCTTCTTGAAAGATCCTCTTCAATGGAGGAGGTAAAGCTTACCGAGTCAGGTTTCCGGTAGTCCAGGTATTCGCCGTCGATCCGGTAAGTAGTTACTTCATAGCTGTTCCCATTTATTATTACAGTGACAGTGCCATGTTTGATACCTGTATCAAACGTCCTGGGAAAAAGCTGTTTTACCTTATCCGGTACGGCGTCGGTAGCAATGTCCCAATCGACCGGAATATTACCCAGGATGCAATCTCTGATACAGCCTCCTACTATGTAGGACTGATGCCTGCTTTTATGCAGAGTATCCAATATGAATTGTACGTCCTGAGGTATTGTTATGTTTGAATTGTTTTTCATTGACTCTCTCCCCCTGTAGTTATCCCCCGAGTGTCACATCCTGATCCTGATACCAGAGAAGGGCCTTATAGAACTGCTCAGGTTTGAAATCCGGCCATAAATCATCAAGGATATAAAAATCAGCATATACTGACTGCAAGGGCAGGAAGCCGCTGAGCCTCCGCCTGCCGCCCCAGCGTATCAGGAAATCCACTCTTGATATATCTGCTGAGGCTATATGCTCCATAATATTTATATTCGATGCCGGATCACAGTTTTTTATTTTGGAAACCGCCTGATTCAGATCCCAATTCCATCCGTAATTGACCAGGAAATTTATCTTAATAAGTCCCCGCCCGAACTTCACTCTTTTTGTGAAAGGGAGCAGTTCCCGGGGAAACATAGGCGATTCGCTGTTTCCGATGACTAAAAGCTCAGCATCCCTGCCGGCAAGCTCCATAACAGCATCGACGCATGCTCTGCTGAAGGCCTGTGTTTGTAAGGTCGGCCTCTTTGTATTGTCCTGAGTGAAGCCGTATAAAGTCATTTCTTTTATTCCAAGCCCTATGCACAGATTGTAAAGCTCAAAGCCCGGTTTTATGCCGTGGCTGTAACCATCCTGCTTCTCATAACCCCTCATTGCGGCCCATCTTCTATTACCATCAGGAATGATTCCAATGTGCTGCGGCAATCTCTTGAATTCGGGAATATTCATACTATCACCCCATCAGTATTATTGCCCGATATTCAGGGAATTAGCCAGTGTTTATTAACACAACAAATTTCAATCTTTCAAGTGTTAATAAGCACAACCTTGATTGAGTGCCTCGTATGCCCAGAAAGGGATATACCCTACGAGGCACTATGTTAATATTCTAGAGCTCAATAACATCAAATTCCTGATTCAGAAGGTTTACAGCCAGCAATTTCTTTCTTAAGGTATCTCCGCGTTTAATCAATACCTTGACTGCCTCAGCGACCTGTATCGAAGCGACTAAAGCCGGTGTAAAGGATGGATTCCCCAGTTCCTTTTCAATACCGTATTTTGTTTCGGCAGGGTATAAGCGGCTTAAGGTCCTGTCGCCCGGGAACACTGTAGTCACCTGACCGTACCAACCTGCTATAGCACCATGCACAAGCGGTATCCCTGCCGTCTCTGCAAGCTTCTCAAGCACCAGGCGGCTTTCAATATTATCCAGAGCATCAATAATAACATCATGACCATCTATAATATTCAGGCCGTTACTGATATCAAGTCTTTTCCGGACCGGAACGACTGTTATAAGCGGATTGACTTTTTTCATCCTTGCTTCTGCAGCGAGAGCCTTGCTGGAGCCAAGATTGTCCATATCCGACAGCAGCTGACGGTTAAGGTTCGACTCTTCAAAAACATCTCCGTCAACAGCTGTGACAGAGCCTATGCCAAGTCGTCCAAGCTCTTCAATCACATATCCTCCAAGGCCGCCGCAGCCAACAACGCACACCCTGAAATTTATCAGGTTGGCATTCTCTTCGGCACTGAGGGTCTTTATATTTCTGCTGTACCTTTGCATCACTATACCTCCATGGTTTTTCATACAAGTATCTTGTTATATATAATTATAACTTTTTTTGAGACAGCAATACAATATTAACCTTTTCCGTACATTTACCGAAAGAATATGTATATAGTTATTATAAATCGGGTAATGGAGGAATTGCGGCAATCGCGTTGAATATATTAGAGAACATGTATTAGCGAATAAGTAAATAAGGAGAAATGATATGAAAAAGCTCATAGCTGCCTTGGTTTTGATTCTTATCATATTGGTTGGTCTCTTGGGATGCAGCGGCAAGAACGGCGATATTCAAGAGAATGATGCAGGAATACCTTCCATAGGCTATGGAAATACTCCCGGCAATATATCAAATGGGGGTATTGCGGCATTTCAGGGGGACTTTGTGTACTATTGCAATGGCAGTGATGATGTAAGTATATATAAGGTGAAGTTGAACGGATCGGATAAAACCAAATTGAACAGCGACCGGTCGATGTTCATAAATGTACAGGGTGACTGGGTATATTACAGCAATATAGAACAGACTGAAAACAGCAGGATGTACAAAATCAGGACTGACGGCTCTGAACGGAAAAGACTGACAGATGATGCCGCGTACTTTATAAATGTTGTGGATGAATGGATATATTACAGCAATGGGTCTGATAACAGGCGCATATATAAAATGAAGACCGACGGCACCGGAAAAGCACGGATAGCCGACAGCTTTTCTTCATACCTGAATATGCAGGAGGATTGGATATATTACTGCAACGGGGATGATAAGAAGCGGATATATAAAGCCAGTACCGATGGTACGAAAAATGTGCCGGTATCTGAGGATGCAGCCGCATTTATAAACGTGGATGGAGACTGGATATACTACAGCAATGGCTCCGATGGCAACAAGCTTTATAAGATCAGGACAGACGGGACAGCGAGGACGGAGCTTACAAAAGAAGAGGCTTTGTATATAAATGTGTCAGGGAATTGGATTTATTACAGTAATGGATACAATGGCAACAGGATATTCAGGATAAATAAGGACGGCAAGGAAAAGGGTATATTGAATTATGAAAGCTCCAAATTTATAAATGTTGTCGACGGCTGGCTGTATTTCATAGTTGATTCAGCCTCCAACAGGCTTTACAAAATGAAAAACGACGGTACAAAAATTCAAATGGTGGAAAAGTTAGAAAGGTAGGAAGCCTCCTACCTTTTATACAACCAAATCTATATGCTGTATGGTCCCGGCACTTCCGTCCTCATTAAGGAAAATGCCTGTTTTCCGTATCACACCATTTTCTTTATTGCTTTCACCCTTCAGGCTGAATCCGGTATCGGCACTGCCAAGACAAATTGCACCTATACCCTTTTGACCAAGAGCGAAAAGTACGTCATTCCCATTTTCATTCTTGGTCCATATCCTTAATTTATTAAATGCTGCATCATTTTCATCTATCCAGCCGTTGCTGTCCGAATCATAAAGAGACAAATCTGCAAAACCATTGCCGCTTTGCGGACCGAAAAGCTCACTGCCGTCATTTATTTTTCCGTCATTGTTCAAATCAAGGGACAGGAAGCCGGAACCGGCAGCTAAGCGGGATATCTGGTCAGGACTTCCGTCACAGTCAATATCAAAGCTGAATTTGCTGTCTGTGAGCAAAGCGGCTGGTGAATTGAAGTTAATGACAAGAGGGTCTTTTCTTACCGCATCTCCTGCCCGTATATGTATTTCTTCACTGGACAAGAATTCTCTGCTCATGTTCAGTTGAAGGTCCACCGTAATCTCCTTCCCATCCGCGGTTCTTATGACTCCTGTAGATTTGAATGACATCTTTTCACACTCATAGTGCACTGCGCTGTTGTCATAGGTCATGCCCCAGCCTGCCCTGGGAATCGGACTGATTTGACTCAGCTGCACGCCTTCTCTTAATCTGATCCTCCTAGGCAGTAAAAATTTGAATTTTTTTCCCAGCAGACGCTCCAGCATAGCCTCAAGTACTAATACCTTCTGCTTGTCCTTATCGCCGAGCATTTCCTCCGCCTCATCCTCCAGGCAATAGATCTCATTACTTCCCAGATATCTCTGAAGTTCCTTCCCTCTTTCGGATATATCCATAATTATCCCCGGAGGGCCGCTTATTCCTGAACCGGGATTGTCACCTACCCAGAACTGCAGGCTTTCCTGCTTATGATCCAGCTCTACTGATACATGCTGACCCTGGAAAGACATGTTTGAGCTTTCAATTTTCATATTTCCACCTCCATGTGTTGATTTCACCAAAGCTGCAATCCTTTTTCGCTTTGGAATCGGGTTTATATAATTTATCGGTAAAAATTGGTTGAATTTGAAGGGAATATTTCATGATACAATAAATTATGATATATTGTAATTGTATCGATACATTAGTAGAATGATGCGACATAACTGAAGCAAGTGAAAACAATGGACTGCTATGAAATATTATTCCTCAGCCGAAGCTCCGCAACCAGAACTTCTAAACTCATTCCGGGCAGCATCAAAACTCGCTCCGCTCAAACACTTGATGCTGCTTTCCTCCATTTCGTTAAGAAGTTCTAATGTTTCTACGCAAGGCTGCTCCACAATATTTCACAGCATTCCAAGATACTTTTATACTATACATGCCCTTATAGAAGGCTATGCACCGACGTGGGGAAGCTATTTCCGACGAACCTTACAGCGACCTCGGAACGGAAGTGACCCCGGGCAAAATAACCAGACGGGCCCGCAGAGATGGGACTCCCGCCAGTGATTTTGCTGGCTTTGGAAGGTGAGGAGGACATACTTCCCCTACAGTCGGAATTCTCCACAAACTATGTCGCATTTTTCTACTATTGTGTTACGAATAGGAGGTTAGATAATGAGTAATGTGATATTGCCTGAAGACATCGATATTGCTATAGACAGGAATGACGGAAAGCCGCTTTATATACAGCTGTATGAGCAGTTGAAGAAATATATAACCAAGGGTGTACTGGCCGAGGACTTCAAGCTTCCTACCATAAGAAGCTTTGCAGAGTATCTGGGAGTCAATAGCGTGACCATAGTAAATGCTTATAAGCTGCTGGAGGAAAACAAGCTGGTTTATAAGAAGGTAGGCAGCGGCACCTTCGTAATGCCGCTGAAGGATGAGATAAACCTGGAAAGCGATGCGGTCATGGTAAGCGACGAAATAGAGTTTGATATAGAAAAAGGGACAGACGATGATACTATAAACCTTTCAACAGCTTCTCCCGACCCGAAGCTTTTTCCTGTAGGGGATTTCAGGAGGGTGCTCAATGAAGTGCTGGAACGTGATGGAGGAAAGGCTTTTATGTATCATGAAAGCATGGGCTACAAGCCCCTCAGGGAATCAATCGCTAAGTATCTGCCGGCCTATGGCATAAAGGCGTCAGCTGAGGGCATTCACATCATATCCGGTGCCCAGCAGGGCATAGACATTATTTCAAGGGTCTTACTCACTAACGGCGATTATGTTTTTGTGGAAAGCCCTACCTATAATGGGGCGGTGGCGGTATTCAAGTCAAGAGGGGCAAAAATAGTGGAGATACCTCTTCTGTCGGACGGACCCGATATGAAAGAACTGGAAAAGCGGCTGAAGCTTATCCGGCCTAAATTCATCTATGTAATGCCGAACTTTCAGAATCCTACCGGCTGCACATATTCTGAAAGGAAACGCAAGTACCTTATACTGCTATGCAAAAAATATGAGGTTATGATAGTTGAGGATGATTATATGAGTGATCTCAGCTATATTGACGAAGGGGCGAAGCCTCTCAAAGGGCTTGATAATGGAGACAGGGTGGTATATATCAAGAGCTTTTCCAAGATATTCATGCCGGGGCTTAGGGTTGGATACCTCATTATACCCGGTTCCATCAAGGAGAAGGTCATGAGCATGAAGCACATTACCGACATATCCACATCAGGGCTGATGCAGAGGGTTCTTGACCTATACCTGAGGAGCGGCATATGGAACAAACATCTGGAATATATGAAGAAGGAATACAGCGTTAGGTATTATGAAGCAGTAAGGTCAGTGAAAAAATACCTTAGAGGAGCGAGCTTCACCCAACCATACGGTGGACTGAACCTATGGGTGAAGCTGCCTGAGAGAATAGGAGCCAGTGAGCTTCATAGCCGGTGTAGAGACAGAAACGTGCTTTTCACACCGGGAACGGTATTTATAAAAGGTGCCGAAGGCGAAGGCCATATCAGGATAAGCTTTGCCGGTACAGGTCTTGAACAGATAACAAAGGGTATATCCATAATTGGGCAGGTCATGGAGGAAATGAAGCATAAGCCCTAAATTATTTCCTTCAGGATCTTTACCACAGAAGCATCGATATTTCCCACCGCAACCATGGAATCCATTATTCCCAGGGCTTTTTCTTTCAGCATGCCGTCCCTGTACGGTCTTGCTTCGGTCAGTGCCTGGTATATGTCGCATACAGCCATGATTCTCGATTGATGGCAAAGCTTTTCTGCACCTATACCTTCAGGATAGCCTGAGCCATTAAGGGTCTCATGGTGGCTGGCGGCCCAGCCTGAGATATCCTGCATACCGGAGATATTACCCAATATGAGCTTTGTATAGTAGGTATGGGATTTTATTATTGTATACTCTTCTGCACTGAGCTTTCCCGGTTTATCGAGTATATGATTGGGTATTGAAAGCTTTCCTATATCATGCAGCAGGGCAGCAATTTTCATTTTTATCGTAGTATCGTCATCAAAGCCATAATACTTTGAAAACAGTTGTGCGTAATGGGACAATCCTATGGAGTGCTCATGGGTGAAAGCACTTTTCTTATCTATTATAGCTGCAAAGACAACAGCGATATTTTCAATGGTGTTGAGTGACATCGGCGCTTGAACAGGAGGATGCATACGTGTAAGGACATCCGGATTTGTGCTGATGTTTTCCATATCCAGCCAGAACCTCTCAGGTTTGCACGCTTCCATAAAAGCATCCGTGATATGCGGGCTGAAGTACCTGCCCTGCCTGGACCTGATCCAGGCAGTAATATGCTCCCTCTGCATCCAGTAAGGCTTTTCACTGTCATAAATAAGTTCAAACATGTCGGCAATATGGATTATCTGTGATTCCTCAGGTATATTGCTTCCTGTGAGTCTGTCAGGTCCCGAGCCATCCCAATTCTCATGATGAAAGCCTATAAATTCTGAAATACTGCTATCTACAGGTAGTTTTTTTATTATTTGTGCGCCGAATTCCGAATGCTCACGTATAAAGCTGCTATCCTGATGAGATTCTGTAAATGCCTCTACTGCGCCTATATCATGGGAGCAGGCTGCTATATAAAGATTCTTAAGGCGTATATCATCGTAATTAAGCTTATTTGCGATATAAAGGGACACCAGGGCGGTTTTTTTTGAGTGATTGGTGAAATTATGTTTGTGGACATTGAAGCCCGGTACCGAAACGTCAAAATCCACTTTTTTAATCTTGTCCCGGAGGGCGCATGCTTCAGCTAAATCCAGGGACAAAGAAATTGAATTTATAAAGCTGGTGAAATCAATATATGTATCAGCGATAATCAAGTGAAGATCAACTCCTTGTAAAATGTTAGGATTCATAAACTATTATATAATAGTTTGAGTCTGAAAGTGTGTGTAAAAATGTAAAAAATGTATAACATAATGTACTGGTATGTATGGAGAAGAATAAGAATCGGGATTCTTGGAGAAATTTATGTTGTGGTATTGATATGATATACATAAGTAAATGTGGAGGTAATGGATGAAGGAGTTTTACATAGGAATAGATGTGGGATCGGTAAGTACCAATGTGGTTGCAATTGACAACAGCTTCAATGTGCTGTCAAAGCAATACATCAGAACAAACGGTCAGCCCGTTGAATCAGTAAAGCAGGGCTTAAGATGTCTCAGGAAGGAATTCGGGGATGAAGCAAGAGTGCTTGGAATAGGTGCTACAGGAAGCGGCAGACAGCTTACAGGGATAATGGTGGGTGCAGATGTAGTAAAAAATGAAATAACTGCACACGCTACCGCAACAATTGCATATTTCCCTGAAGTCAGAACCATATTTGAAATTGGAGGACAGGATTCCAAGATAATAATACTGAAAAACGGCATGGTAACCGATTTTGCAATGAATACTGTGTGTGCGGCGGGTACAGGCTCATTTCTGGAGCATCAGGCCGAAAGACTCAGGGTCAGGATAGAGGATTTTGGAGATCTTGCATTAACAGCCGCAAAAAATGTGAGGATTGCAGGAAGATGTACTGTTTTTGCAGAGTCTGACATGATCGCAAAGCAGCAATACGGCTTTTCAAAAGCTGAAATCATAAATGGCTTATGTGAAGCGCTTGTGCGGAATTATATAAACAATCTCGGAAGAGGTAAGAGGCTTGAGCCTCCTTTTGTGTTCCAGGGAGGAGTGGCTGCCAACAAAGGTATAAAAGCGGCCTTCGAGAGGGAAATAGGCCATGAAGTCATTATCCTTGAGCATTACAATGTGATGGGGGCTATAGGAGCTGCAATCCTCGCCAGGGATCACATCGAAAACACAGGTACCGCTACAAGCTTCAGGGGGTTTGAGGCCGGTGACTTTGATTTTAAACCCACCAGCTTTGAATGCAGCGGTTGTGATAATTCCTGTGAGGTGATCAAGGTGGAGCTGAACAGCAGGATCGTAGCAATGTGGGGTGACCGGTGCGGCAAATGGACCAATTCAGTAATACACTGAGCGGTTTGAAGCTAGAAGTTCTCTTAAGAAAAGAACACGGACATAATGAACTGCTTTTTTTCTAAAAGGTTGCATATATTTATCCTTTCCGTAATAACTTTATATAAAGAAATATTAAGGACTGCATCCAATGGTCTATGATGGGAGGGATATTTATAAAATCGAGAATTATTATAGTAACAAAAAAGAATCTTATGATCTATGCTGCACTACTGCTTATCCTGGTTATCGGCCTGGTATTATTGTTTACATTAAGGAGTAATGAGGTAGGATTTGCTGCCTCAGGCTATACATATCTGAAATACAATGATGGAATATATGTAGGCGTTGAAAAAACAGAGTCCGGGGACGTGAAGGCAGAGGTGACCATAAAGAACTCAAAGATAAAGGACATCAAGCTTATCGAAATGCCTTCAGAATACATAAGCAACAACCCCAACATTAATGATGAAATATCTGATATAATCTATACGACGATAAAGTCACAGGACGTAGCAACGGCAAATGATACAGGGAATACCTCCTATGTGCTGAGCAAGGTGGTAAAGGCTGTCAGAAATGCACTTAACGAATCTTTGATTATGCAGTGAGAAATGAAAAATCTCAATGGTATTCATACCATTGAGATTAATTTATTTATGGATTATATTACTGACTTTGTTTGCAGTCAGGGCAATAACCAAAGAAATAAAGCTGCTGGTTAACCAGATGGTAACCTGTCTTACTCTCCACCTGATCCAAAAGGTCAAAAAGCATATTGTTGTCGACATCCTCAACCTTTCCACAAGTTACACAGGTAATATGGGGGTGCTGATTGACATTTGCATCGTATCTGAATTTGTCTTCCCCGACATTGAGTTCCTGAACCAGCCCGAGCTCCTTGAAGACTTCAAGGGATTTATATACAGTTGCCAGGCTCATTGTAGGATATAAGGGCTGTAGTTTGCTGTATAGCATATCCACACTAGGGTGCTCCTTGGTATTTTTCAATATGTCGTAAACGGCTATACGCTGGGGGGTCACTTTAAAGCCCTTTCCCTTGAGATATTTAATTAAATCAACCATAATCATTCCTCCAGCGAAATTATTATTTGAATGAGTAGGATTCAAAAATACATTACATACATTTTAATAAAAGACTTCCATTAAAAAAAGCATAATGTAAAAATTTTCATTTGTCAATATATATTAGTAAAAAATTGGAAATTATGATAGAATATTCACGAAATCGTCATGTTATTCGATAATAACTATTAGCAAATAAAACCTATAATTTAATTATACCACTAATCAGGAAAATGTAAATACTATTATGAAAGACTGAATCAGAAAAGCCCCCTGGAATTGAATCCGGGGGCATGATATTTTTAGTTATAATCCTGCCGCTACCTTGACTGCCTTCTGGTGGCTTGCGTCCAGCCTGCTTCCGCTGTGGGTCCTGCTGTTCTTGAAGTGTATGCAGAAGTGTCCTTTGAATTTGTTGGCGCTTCCTATGGACTCACCGCCGTGGGGCATGCCGTTCATTGAAGCGGCTATCCTTCGCTCGACACCTTTTTTGTCCTTTATGGTAACGATTATAGCTCTTCTGTTCCAGCTCCAGCTTCCGTAAAGGCTCTTCATGATTTGTGTATCCTCTGCGGTCAGGGGCTCCGAATCGGCATGGTTTCTGCCGTATAATCTCTTCACTTTAAAGGATTTGCCTGTTTCCACATCAGTTACTGTTGCAATGGCGCCCTTTTCATATATGTGCTGCACCTCTTTAAACCAATCAAGATATTCGCCGTTTTTGTCTGAAGAGGTACCGGTGTCTTCTTCTATAACTACATCGACGCCTTCCGGTATTTTTACTTCCTGTCCTATCTGAAGGACGGTATCGCTGCTGAAGCTGTTTTCCCCCAGTATGGCTTCTGCGGTAACGCCGAAATCCTCAGCAATGGATTCGAAAGTGTCTCCGTCCTTTACAACATATATATTTTTATTGTATTCATATATGTTGCCCAGCTCTGAACTGTCCTGTACGGGGATTACAGTTTTCGCTTCCGCTCCGGTATTATTGCCTTCGGCAGTAGTATCCTCCTTGGGCTTGGCCTCAGCCGGAGCGGGAGCGGGCTTCACTACTTTCACAACGTTCGGTATTATGATCTCCTTACCTATGTCGAGTATGCTGTCTTCACTGAGACCGTTATATTCAAGGACCGAATCGACGGATACGTTATAATCGGCGGCTATATCCCATATGGTATCACCTTTTCTGATTTTATACCGTACATTGATCTTGGTGGTATCCTTTCTCGAAGCGGCATTCCGGCTGGGAAGCTTGATTTTTTCTCCTGACAGCTTGTTCAGCCAGCTTATTGTTGTGGGACCAAGGATACCATCACTGCCCAGGTCATATTTTTTCTGGAATTCCTTTACGGCAGCTTCGGTGACTTTTCCGAAATAGCCTGTACAATCTTCATCAAAAAAACCTAATTCCTTGAGTACAGCTTGAGCTTCCTTTACTTCCGGAGTTCTATCCCCCCGTTTCAGCACTGCCGTATCGGCATACGCAGGGATAGCTAAAATGAAAAGTATTGTCAGTGAGAGTATAGCCAGGGCTGTTCTTCTGTAAAGAATGGTTTTCATAGGATATCTCCTCTCAAGCGGATTGAATGACCGAAGTATTCTGCCTCCATATTGGAATTCAGCCTGTCTTTTTATTCCATTATACTACTGCATTTTACTTATGTGAAGTTAAAATTTTCTATCTTCAGAATATTTGGTATATGCAGGAAATACATAACATTGGTCGAATTAATTAATAATAATAAGGCTGCGAGGTTTCGAGGCTTCGGGGTTTCGAGGCAGGGGCGATTCATGAATCGCCCGTACGGTTGTTGGGAACGCATTTTATGCGTTCCGCCAGAGAGGATGATCATATGCTTAAGAGAATAAAGCTTACTATACAATATCTGAAGGACAAAAATGTTTCTTTCATAAAGAAACTGTTGATAATCGGAAGCCTGCTTTATCTTGTTTTTCCGGTCGATATTGTTCCTGATTATTTGATCGGGCTTGGGATATTGGACGATATAACAGTGCTATCCTTCGTATGGATAGCATTGAAATCCGAGCTGGATGAGTACGGCAGGGGAAAAGTCACAGAAAACAGCAGGAAGCAGAAGGTGATACCCTTTGAAAACAGAAGAAAAGGCGAATGATAGGGTGAAGAAATGAAAAAGATAGCAGCTTTAGTTGCCATTATAATAATGCTTATTATTTTCGGCTGTTCAGCGGCAGATGTTGAACAGGGAAGTGAGCAGAGTGTCCAGGATAATGTAGAGGACGGCACATTCCGGGAAACTGTGCAGCAGGAGAAGGAACAGGAGGAATTGGTGCTTTCTTTTGTCGGAGATATCATGTTTGATAAATCTGTTGCAGGTTTTATCAAGTCAAAAGGAGAGGACTATGTCTTCCAGGGCTATGAAAAACATTTCAAAAGCAGCGATATTGTATTTGGAAACCTGGAGACATCTCTCAGCAATAATGGGAAGCCCATGGAGGATAAGGAATACACCTTCAGAAGCAGCCCTAAGCTTGCACCTTTCCTGAAAAAGTATAATTTTTATGTCATGAGTATTGCTAATAATCATGTGCTTGATTATGGCCGTACTGCATTCACCGATACAATGAAGACACTGAAGGATAACGATATCAGCTATGGAGGAGGTGGCTACAACAAGAAAGAAGCCACAGAAGGTGTTGTCATCGAGAAGAAAGGTATGAAGATCGGTTTTATTGCTTTTACCGGAGTTGTACCCAATGTCGACTGGTATGCAGGAACTAAAAGGTCCGGCATAATAGGAGCTTACAAGGTTCATGAAGCAGAGGTACTTCAAGCGGTCAATGATTTAAGGTCAAAATGTGACCTTCTGGTAGTCTCGCTGCATTGGGGGAAGGAAGGTGCCACAATTGTGAGGAAGCAGGAGTCGGAGCTTGCTCACAAGCTGGTCGATGCAGGCGTTGATGTGGTAATGGGGCACCATCCCCATGTAGTGCAGCCTTTTGAATTATATAAAGACAAACTGATACTTTATAGCCTGGGAAACTTCATCTTCACGACTTCATATTCGGAAATATGCAATAAGACTGTTATGGCAACCGTAAGATTTGATATGAGCGGCAAGCTGAAGTCTGTAGAAGCGGTGCCGGGTATGGTAAAATGGGGCAGGCCTGCTCCGATGGAGGAGACTCAGGGAAGAGAGTTCCTGGACTATCTTAATAAAATGAATATCAATATAAAATTATAATAAATTGATTCAAAATAAAGCGAGGAGGGGATGTATATGAGCGGTCAACCCCTTGGCTCCTATGATGCTTATCTTTTCAGGGAGGGAAATCACTACAGGAGTTATGATTTCCTTGGCGCACATCTTGTCAATATTGATGGTGCTGACGGGGCTGTTTTCCGGGTATGGGCTCCAAATGCCGCCGACGTGAGGCTTATTGGGGAATTCAACGATTGGAACGGAACCGGCAGCACAATGTCAAAAGCCGATGATACAGGCATATGGTCAATATTTGTTCCCGGTGCAAAAGAGTGGGACATGTACAAGTATGAGATACATACCGCAGATGGAAGGGTTCTTGAAAAGTCGGACCCTTATGCTTTCTATTCAGAGCTGCGGCCTGGCAAAGCTTCAAAGTTGGTTTCCTTAAGCGACTTCAACTGGAATGACGGAAACTGGATGGAGCGCCGTAAAAGCATGAATATCTATGAAAGCCCTGTAAGCATTTATGAAGTTCATGCAGGCTCATGGAGGCAAAAGCCCGATGGAGAGTTTTATACATACAGGGAGCTTGCTGATGAACTGGTCGTCTATGTAAAGGACATGGGCTATACCCACATTGAACTGCTGCCTGTAACGGAATACCCTTTTGACGGCTCCTGGGGTTATCAGGCCACGGGTTATTATTCACCTACAAGCAGGTATGGCTCCCACTATGACCTGATGTATCTTGTTGACAAGTGCCATCAGGAAGGTATAGGAGTGATAATGGATTGGGTTCCCGGGCATTTCTGCAAGGATGACAATGGACTGAGATTGTTCGATGGTACTACCCTCTATGAGTATGGCGATCCCAGAAAAGGTGAGAACTACGGTTGGGGTACCTGTCATTTTGACCTGGGAAGACCGGAGGTGCACAGCTTCCTGATATCCAATGCCGTTTTCTGGTTCGAGGTTTATCATATTGACGGGCTGAGAGTAGATGCGGTTGCAAGCATTCTGTATCTTGATTATGAGAGAAAGCAGGGAGAATGGGTACCCAATAAGCACGGCGGCAGGGAAAACCTTGAAGCGGTGGATTTTATCAGGAAACTCAATAAAACTGTTTTTGAATACTATCCAAATGTATTGATGATTGCCGAGGAGTCAACCACCTGGCCTCTGGTGACAGCTCCTACCTATCTTGGGGGACTTGGCTTCAACTATAAATGGAATATGGGCTGGATGAACGATATGCTGAAGTACATGGCTATGGACCCGGTACATAGGAAATGGCACCACAATCTCATAACCTTTTCACTTATGTATGCATATACCGAGAATTATATCCTTCCGCTGTCCCATGATGAAGTGGTCCATGGGAAAAAATCACTTCTGGATAAAATGCCGGGGGATTATTGGCAGAAGTTCGCAAATCTCAGGGTATTCCTCGGTTATATGGCCGCACATCCCGGAAAGAAGCTGCTCTTTATGGGAGGGGAGCTGGGGCAGTTCATAGAATGGCGGTATGATTCAGGCTTGGACTGGCTGCTGCTGGACTACAAAATGCATAGGGAAATGCAGCATTATGTGAAAGCACTCAATGATATTTATCTGAAGGAATCGGCATTATGGGAGCTGGATCACGTGTTTGAAGGCTTCGAATGGATCGATCCGAATAATTACAACCAGAGCATAATAATCTTCATGCGTAAAGCAAAAATATCAAAGGACACGGTTATTGTGATATGCAACTTTACTCCGGTGGTTTATGAGAACTATATTATCGGGGTGCCTGAAAGCGGCGATTATATTGAGGTCTTCAACAGTGATTGGAAGGAGTTCGGAGGTTCTGACCAGAGAAACCCGGGTGTAATCTGTACCAGCAAACAGAAATGGCAGAATCAGCCTCACTCTATGGAAATAAAGGTACCGCCCCTGGCAGTAGTATATTTCAAAGCTGCAGGTATGAAGGAGGAAGTAGAAGAACTGGAGGAAGCGGAACAACTGGAGCTTGAATTAACGTAGTACTGAATATGGTTACTCGTTTCGTGTTGCGCGTTTCACTATTTAAGCAGAGCTTCGAAGTCTGTAGGGGCGATTCATGAATCGCCCCTACCCCGCAACTCGTAACCCGCAACCAATGTTCATTGTAATGGCAAGTTAAAGAATATTTTATGACGAACACTAATAAGTATGGGTATACTTAAATTTTAGGAGGAGGGGTATGCATGAGGAAAAAAGAATGGATTGCCATGATTCTCGCTGGTGGACAGGGCAGCAGGCTTACGTTGCTGACAAAGAAGATTGCAAAGCCCGCTGTATACTTTGGAGGTAAATACAGGATCATAGATTTTGTATTGAGCAATTGCTCAAATTCAGGAATTGATACTGTAGGAGTATTGACTCAGTATCAGCCGCTGGTATTGAACACTTATATAGGGATAGGAAGTCCATGGGACCTGGATAGAAAAACAGGCGGAGTCACACTGCTGCCGCCATATGTGAATGAAAAGGGCGGAGAATGGTATAAAGGCACAGCCAATGCAATATACCAGAATATCAATTTCATTGACGAATACGATCCTGATTATGTTGTAGTGCTTTCAGGCGATCACATATATAAAATGGATTATACAAAGATGCTGGCCTACCATAAGGAAAAATCAGCGGATGTCACCATTGCAGTCGTAGCAGTTCCATGGGAGGAGACCGACAGGTTCGGAATCATGAATACTGAGGCCGACAATAGAATATATGAGTTTGATGAAAAACCCAAAAAGGCGAAAAACAACCTGGCTTCAATGGGTATCTATATTTTCAGCTGGGAGATTCTGCGGAAATACCTTATTGAGGATGAAGCGGACCTGAAATCAAGCAATGACTTCGGTAAAAATATCATACCTCAGATGCTGAATAATGGAATAAAGCTTTATGCATATCCCTTTTCAGGCTATTGGAAGGACGTTGGAACTATAGAAAGCTTATGGGAAGCCAATATGGACCTGTTGAAGGAAGACAATGAGCTTAAGCTTTTTGATCCTAAATGGAAAATATATTCTGTAAACCCTATAAGACCACCTCATTATATGGGAGAAACGGCTGTTGTAAAGAATTCCATGGTGGGTGAAGGCTGCGTCATATATGGAGAAGTCAGAAACTCAGTGTTGTTCCCCGGAGTCTACGTGGGCAGGGACACAAAGGTTATTGATACTGTGGTGATGCCAAAGGTTACAATTGGTGACAATGTTACGGTGGAGCGGGCTATAATAGGCCTGGAATCTGTGATCAAAAACGGCTGCAGGATTGGCGACGGAACATCCAAGGCAATAACCCTTGTTGGGGAATATGAGAAGCTGCCTGAAGGCGCTGCTTATAATGATGAGTATAGAATAGATTGAGGGAGGGGTAATCATGCTGGATTATATGGGAATCGTCAATCTAATAGACAGAGAGGACAATATCAAGGAACTGACCTACAACAGGCCTATAGCTTCAATACCGATAGCCGGAAGATACAGAATGATAGATTTTGCTCTTTCAAATCTGGTGAATTCGGGGATACAGAATATAAGCATATTCACACAGCATAAATACAGATCGCTGCTGGATCACCTGGGAACAGGAAAGGCCTGGGACCTGGACAGAAAGAATGACGGCCTTTTCATTATGACGCCGATGCTTAACCCTTACAACACGGGTATCGGCAGGGGGGATATCGAAAATTTTAAAAATCACATAGACTATATTCATTTAAGCAAACAAAACAATATCATAATGACAGGCAGCAGCATGGTGTACAATCTGAATTATGATAAGGCAATAAAGTACCACAATGAAACAGGAGCGGACATAACTGTCATATATAAGGAAGCAAGCGACTGCACTGAGGATTTTCAATATTGCAGTTCACTGGTCTTTAATGAAGAAGGCAGGATCATAAGCAGCGATTTGAACCGTGGGAAAGAAAGTGAATGCAATATATCCATGGATATATTCATAATGAAAAAAGAGCTTTTCCTGGATATAGTCAACACCTGTGTGTCAAGGGGCGATTGTGATTACTTCAAGCAGGCGGTGCGCAACAATCTGGATAAGCTAAAGGTCTACGGATATAAGTTTGAAGGATATGCGGCCTGTGTCAATTCAATACGCAGCTATTACAAGACAAGTATGCAGGTTTTGAATCTGGATATTTCAAAGGAGCTGTTCTTCAAAAATGGTCTAGTATATACAAAAGTAAAGGATGAACCGCCTACAAAATATGCTGCCAATGCCAATGTGGTGAATTCGCTGGTGGCAAACGGATGTGTAATAGACGGTCAGATTGAGAACAGTATTATATTCCGTAGTGTTAAGATTAAAAAAGGGGCAGTGGTAAAAGACAGTATATTGATGCAGAACTGTATTATAGAAGAAGATGTTCTACTGCGGGATGTGATACTGGATAAAGGCGTGAAGGTGACTAAAAACAAACATCTTAATGGAGATGTGAATTATCCCATAGTCATTGAGAAAAAAGCGATAATATAGTAAAAATATAGTGATAATATAGTGTTAATGTGATGAATGGCAAAAGAGCGCAAAACCTGCGCTCTTTTCATATCATGGATATACGAAAAAAACCTGCAATTTTTACCCATAGTTTATATTTTGAAGATATTGTATAATAAATAGAAATAATTAATATTTTTTGGATAAATCTCGGAAATATTTATGCTGAATATCTAGGAGGAAAGTATGACTATTAGTAAGGATAGATTTAAGGAAGATTATTTGAAAAAATTGATGACGATGCATGCAAAAAGCTTTGAAGAAGCATCGAATAACGACAGGTATTCGGCATTGGGAAGTCTTATAAGGGATTATGCCACACAGGACTGGGTTAAGACCAATGAAGAATACCATAATAAAAATGCAAAGCAGGTGTATTACTTCTCAATTGAATTCCTGCTGGGAAGACTGCTGGGCAACAATCTGGTCAATCTGGGCCTGGAGGAAGTGTGCGAGGAAGTGCTTAAAGAGCTTGGCTGTACTCTTAAGGATATAAAATCTGCCGAGCCTGATGCAGGACTCGGAAACGGAGGGCTTGGAAGACTTGCCGCCTGTTTTCTGGATTCCATGGCTTCCACCGGCATACCCGGCCATGGCTGTGGAATCAGGTACAAGTATGGTCTTTTTCAGCAGAAGATAGTTGACGGCTATCAGGTGGAGCTGCCTGAGAACTGGCTCCGGGAGGGAAATGTCTGGGAGATGAGGAAGGCCGACAAGGCAGTGGAAGTACGGTTCGGTGGTGAAGTAACGACCGATTATAAGGATAACAAGCTTGAATTCAGGCATGAGAACTATGAGACCGTACTGGCTGTCCCATATGATACACCTGTTACAGGCTACAGGAATGGGACTGTTAATACCCTAAGGCTCTGGAGTGCGGAAAATCCTGAGAAGGACTTTGATTTATCCTCCTTCAGCAGGGGAGACTACATGAAGGCAGTAGAGCATAAATATTCTGTGGAGGCCATTTCACAGGTGCTGTATCCGGATGACAGCTATGCTGAGGGCAGAAAGCTGAGACTCAAGCAGCAGTATTTCTTTGTGTCCGCGGGATTGCAAAGCATTATAAGGACCTACAAGCATGTAAACCGGAGCATCAGGGATTTTGATGAAAAGGTGGCAATACACATAAATGACACACATCCGGCAGTTGCAATACCCGAACTCATGAGGATACTCATGGATGAGGAGGGGGTTGACTGGGATACTGCCTGGAAGATAACCACCAATACGATCTCCTACACTAATCATACCATTTTATCTGAAGCCTTGGAGAAATGGCCTATTGACATGTTCAAGTCAATGCTGCCGAGGATTTATTTGATAGTGGAGGAAATAAACGAGAGGTTTTGCAAGGACCTATGGAACAGGTATCCCGGGCAGTGGGACAAGATATCAAGAATGGCTATTACAGCCGATGGATACGTTAAAATGGCCCATCTGGCAATAGTGGGGAGCCATAGTGTCAACGGGGTTGCCAAAATCCATACTGAAATATTGAAAAAGCAGGAGCTTGCAGATTTCTATCACTTCTATCCCTATAAGTTCAACAACAAGACCAACGGCATCACACATAGGAGATGGCTGCTGAAATCGAATCCTGGGCTGACGCACTTTCTTAAAGATACTATAGGGACCAGCTGGATGAAACATCCTACTGACCTTATAAAACTGCTTAAATACCAGGATGATGCTGCTGTTCAGGAAAAAATCAGGGCAATCAAGCATGGCAATAAAGTTGAACTGGCCAGAATAATAAAGGACAAATATGAGATAGATATCGATTCCAGCTCAATATTTGATGTACAGATAAAAAGGATGCATGCATACAAGCGGCAGCTTTTGAATGTGCTGCACATAATGCATCTATACAACAGCCTGAAGGAGAATCCAAAGCTGGATATGATACCGAGAACCTTCATATTTGGGGCTAAGGCAGCACCAGGCTATTATCTGGCCAAGCAGGAGATCAAGCTTATAA
>Ga0196971_1000231_pt1 | contig 53046 bp, 43 predicted proteins | sample S1v_1013CmetaG_FD_148660 | JGI IMG/M metagenome (GOLD analysis project Ga0196971, IMG submission 148660) | Soil microbial communities from Anza Borrego desert, Southern California, United States - S1+v_10-13C | ecosystem: Environmental > Terrestrial > Soil > Desert | place: USA: California... | reverse complement strand
TGCGCGCCGCGAACACTATCCTGACAGGGACGACAGTCGGCCAGTTCCGCGACAACAACAAGCTGATCGACATCGTGATGCGCCAACCGGTCGAGGAACGTTCGACCATCGCGGCGCTGAACGAGGCCAACATCCAGACGGCAAGCGGACGCTTCGTGCCGATGTCGCAGGTGGCGCGCGCGCAGTTCGTGTGGGAGCCGGGCGTGGTCTGGCGCGAAGGGCGCGAATGGGCGATCACGGTGCAGTCCGATGTCATCGACGGCATCCAGGGGCCGACGGTATCGAGCCAGATCAATCCGCAGCTCGAAAAGCTGAAGGCATCGCTGCCGGCCGGATACCGTATCGAGCTGGCGGGCGCGGCGGCCGACAGCGGCAAGGCACAGGAGTCGATCGCGGCAAACGTTCCGCTGGTGATCTTCATCATCTTCACCTTGCTGATGTTGCAGCTGCACAGCTTCTCGCGCGCGGTCATGGTGTTCCTGACCGGCCCGCTGGGCGTCGCCGGCGCGGCGATGGCCCTGCTGCTCCTGCAACGGCCGTTCGGCTTCGTCGCCCAACTCGGTGTGATCGCACTGTTCGGCATGATCATCCGCAATTCGGTGATCCTGGTCGACCAGATCGAGCACGACATCGCCAACGGCGCCGAGGCCTGGGATGCGATCGTGGAAGCGGCCGTTCGCCGTTGCCGTCCGATCATCCTGACCGCGGCTGCGGCGGTGCTTGCGATGATCCCGCTGTCGCGCTCGGTATTCTGGGGGCCGATGGCGGTTGCCATCATGGGCGGCCTGATCGTTGCCACGGCGCTGACTTTGCTGTTCCTGCCGGCGCTTTATGCCGCGTGGTTCCGCGTGAAGAAGCCCGCGCCGGAGGTGGCCGTCATTCCGTAAGGGCGGGAGGAGGGGCCCGCGGTCCGGTCCCTCCATTTCCACCGATGAAAAATCGGGACAGGCGATATAAAAATCCAGTAAAATGCCGGGTTGAAGTTGAAGAGCTAATAACAAAGGCAGGCAGTACGGGCCCGGTCCATGACCGTTGGCCTGGAAGGTCAGGTAGGGCGACCGGAAATTCACTTCAGGGTCGCCCTTTGCTTTTGTGCATGATCAATACACAGTCCCGCGAGGATGGCGAAATTGGTAGACGCACCAGGTTTAGGTCCTGACGCCAGCAATGGTGTGGGGGTTCGAGTCCCCCTCCTCGCACCACAGCACAAACAATTTTTTGGATGATTCACATGGCAACTGCAGTCGAAACTTTGGAAAAACTCGAGCGTCGCATGACCATCACCGTGCCCCTGTCGGACGTGAAGGCGGAAGTCGAAAAGCGTCTGAAGATTCGCGCGCGCACCGCCAAGGCCCCCGGTTTCCGTCCGGGCAAGGTGCCCATGAAGATGGTCGCGCAGCAGTATGGCTACCAGGTCGAGAGCGAAGTGTTGAACGACAAGGTCGGCCGTGCATTCAATGACGCTGCAAGCGAAAACAACCTGCGCGTTGCAGGTTTCCCGCGCATCGAGCCGAAGACCGGCGCAGGTGAAGACGTGGTCGCATTCGACGCCACCTTCGAAGTCTATCCGGACGTGAAGGTCGGCGACCTGGCCGCCGCGGAAGTCGAAAAGATCAAGAGCGAAGTCACCGACGCGGAAATCGACAAGACCATCGACATCCTGCGCAAGCAGCGCGTGCACTACCACACCAAGGGCGAGCACAGCGCGCACGGCGACGGCGGCGCGGATGCATCCGCACAGAATGGCGACCGCGTAACCATCGATTTCGTCGGCAAGATCGACGGCGTCGAATTCCAGGGCGGCAAGGCGGAAGACTTCGTGTTCGTGCTCGGCGAAGGCCGCATGCTCAAGGAGTTCGAAGATGCCGCGATCGGCCTGAAAGTCGGTGAATCCAAGACCTTCCCGCTGACCTTCCCCGAGGACTACCACGGCAAGGATGTCGCCGGCAAGACCGCAGAGTTCACCATCACCCTGAAGAAGGTCGAGTGGGCGCACCTGCCGGAAGTGGACGCCGAGTTCGCCAAATCCCTCGGCATCGCCGACGGCGACCTGGGCAAGATGCGCGAAGACATCAAGGTCAACCTTGAACGCGAAGTCAACGGCCGCGTCAAAGCCAAGACCAAAGACAGCGTGATGAACGCGCTGATCAAGGTTGCCGAGCTGGACGTGCCGAACGCGCTGGTCGAGCAGGACGTCGACCGCCTGATCGAAATGGCGCGCCAGGACATGGCCCAGCGCGGCATGAACGTCAAGGACATGCCGTTCCCGCGCGAGCTGTTCACCGCGCAGGCAGAGCGCCGCGTGCGCCTCGGCCTGATCCTGGCGGAAGTGGTGAAGGCGAACAAGCTCGAAGCGACCGCGGAGCAGGTCAAGTCCCAGGTCGAGGAATTCGCGCAGAGCTACGAAGATCCCCAGCAAGTGATCAAGTTCTACTACAGCGACCGTCGCCGTCTCGCCGAAGTGGAAGCCCTTGTATTGGAGGATAATGTCGTTAACTATGTGCTTGGCAAGGCCAAGGTGACCGAGAAGCCGGTCGCATTCGACGAATTGATGGGCAACACCGCACAGGGCTGATTCCGGCCGGCGCGAACTCCTTAAGGAAAGCACATGTCAGGCATGATGAGAAATTCCGCACTTGATACCGAAATGCTCGGTATGGTGCCGATGGTGATTGAACAGAGCGGCCGCGGCGAGCGCGCATATGACATTTATTCGCGCCTGCTCAAGGAGCGCGTGATTTTCCTGGTTGGCCCGGTCAACGACCACAGCGCCAACCTGATCGTCGCGCAACTGCTGTTCCTGGAAAGCGAAAATCCCGACAAGGATATTTCGCTGTACATCAACTCGCCGGGCGGCTCGGTGTCGGCCGGCATGGCGATCTATGACACCATGCAGTTCATCAAGCCGGATGTCTCCACGCTGTGCACCGGCCTGGCGGCGTCCATGGGCGCCTTCCTGCTGGCTGCCGGCGCCAAGGGCAAGCGCTACTCGCTGCCGAACTCTCGTATCATGATCCACCAGCCTCTGGGCGGCGCCCAGGGGCAGGCGGCCGACATCGAGATCCAGGCGCGCGAGATCCTCTACCTGCGTGATCGCCTGAACCACATCCTGGCCGAAAAAACTGGCCGGTCCGTGGAACAAATCAGCAAGGATACAGACAGAGATAATTTCATGTCTGCTGCCGAGGCGGCCGAGTATGGCATGATTGACAAGGTGCTGGCGTCCCGCGTCTGACGCGTTCATCCATAGGAAAAACGCCCGGACGCGCCTGTGCCCGGGCGTTTTTGTTTGGCGGCGACGTATTCTTCCGATTTGGCCGATTTATTGCGCGTCGTCGTGACGAATTCGGATTTCGCAGGTAATATCAGTTCAATCTCCACCCAACATTTGCTTTATGTCTGACAAAAAATCCTCTAGCGGCGAAAAATTGCTGTACTGCTCCTTCTGCGGTAAGAGCCAACACGAGGTAAAGAAACTCATTGCAGGTCCGTCGGTATTCATCTGCGACGAATGCATCGACCTCTGCAACGACATCATCCGCGACGAGGCATCCAGCATCGAGTCCGTGGCTGGGCCCAAGTCCGACCTCCCGACGCCGCAGGAAATCTACGAATTGCTGGGCCAGTATGTGATCGGCCAGGAGACGGCAAAGCGTATCCTGTCGGTCGCGGTGTACAACCATTACAAGCGGCTGAAGCACCTCGGCAAGAAGGATGATGTCGAGTTGGCAAAAAGCAATATTCTGCTGATCGGTCCCACCGGTTCCGGCAAGACGCTGCTCGCGCAGACGCTCGCGCGCATGCTGAACGTGCCGTTCGTGATCGCCGACGCAACCACGCTGACCGAGGCCGGCTATGTCGGTGAAGATGTCGAGAACATCATCCAGAAGCTGTTGCAGAATTGCAATTACGAAGTCGACAAGGCGCAAAAGGGCATCGTGTACATCGACGAGATCGACAAGATCTCGCGCAAGTCCGACAACCCGTCCATCACGCGCGACGTGTCGGGCGAGGGCGTACAGCAGGCCCTGCTGAAGCTGATCGAAGGGACGATGGCGTCGGTACCGCCGCAGGGCGGCCGCAAGCATCCGAACCAGGACTTCGTGCAGATCGACACGACGAACATCATGTTCATCTGTGGCGGCGCTTTCGACGGCCTTGCAAAGATCATCTCCAACCGTTCCGAAAAGAGCGGCATCGGCTTTTCCGCCTCGGTGAAGAGCCAGCAGGAACGCAATGCCAGCGATGTGCTGCTGGGTGTCGAGCCCGAAGACTTGATCAAGTTCGGCCTCATTCCCGAGCTGGTCGGACGTCTGCCGGTCGTGGCCACCTTGAGTGAACTAAACGAGGAAGCCCTAATCCAAATCTTGCTTGAACCCAAGAATGCCCTGATCAAGCAGTACGCGAAACTGCTTCAGATGGAAGGTGCGGAACTGGAGGTTCGGCCAGCAGCATTGCACGCAATTGCTCGAAAAGCGCTTGAACGCAAGACTGGTGCACGCGGGTTGCGCTCCATCCTGGAGCATGCTCTGCTCGAGGTGATGTTCGAATTGCCGAGCCAGCAGAATGTTGCCAAGGTGGTGATCGATGAAAACTGCATCATCAACGGAGCGAAACCCTTGTTGATTTACCATGAGCAGCCCAAGGTATCCGGGGCGAAGTAACCGCCAGGCCAAACGTGTTGAATACCATGGACAAAAGCCCGTTTTTTTCCAGAAGCAGTAAAATTTGAGAAACAGGAATCACCACCGGCTTCCATCGCAAAGCCACCCGAGGGCGACTTCGTGTGTGGCTTTTTTTATTGCTAGCATTGAAAGAAAGGGTTGAAACAGAGTGTTTTTTATTGCCGCTTGGACTTGAGATTCGGCTGCTCGTGCCTACATCATTAAACAAGCTCTTAAATAAGGTTCGCCATGACGACTTCTACAACACTATCTGAACACACCCAACTGCCGCTATTGCCGCTACGGGACGTTGTTGTCTTCCCGCATATGGTGATCCCGCTCTTCGTTGGCCGTCCCAAGTCGATCAAGGCACTGGAAGCTGCGATGGAGCAGGGCAAGAGCATCATGCTTGCCGCTCAGAAAGCCGCCGCGAAGGACGAACCTTCCGCGTCCGATATCTACCAGATCGGTTGCGTCGCCAACATTCTTCAAATGCTCAAGTTGCCGGATGGCACTGTGAAGGTGCTGGTCGAAGGCGCGCAGCGTGCGCGCATCCACCACATCAGCGAACTTGACACCCATTTCGTTGCGGAGCTGACGCCGGTCGAGTCCGAGCCGGGGGATGAATCCGAAGTCGAGGCGATGCGCCGCGCGATCGTCCAGCAGTTCGACCAGTACGTCAAACTCAACAAGAAGATCCCGCCCGAGATTCTTACTTCGCTTGCGGGAATCGACGATGCAGGCCGCCTAGCTGACACCATAGCAGCGCACCTGCCGCTTAAGCTTGAGCAAAAACAGATCATTCTCGAGATCTTCAATGTGGCCAAGCGCCATGAGCATCTGCTCGGCCAGCTCGAAGCGGAACTCGATATCCTGCAAGTGGAGAAGCGCATCCGCGGCCGCGTGAAGCGCCAGATGGAAAAGTCGCAACGCGAGTACTACCTGAACGAACAGGTGAAGGCGATCCAGAAGGAGCTCGGCGAAGGCGAAGAGGGCGCGGACCTCGAAGAGCTCGAAAAGAAGATCGTCGCTGCCCGCATGCCGAAAGAGGCGCGCGAAAAGGCGCAGTCCGAGCTGAAGAAGCTGAAGCTGATGTCGCCGATGTCCGCCGAAGCGACCGTCGTGCGCAACTACATCGACACGCTGATCGGCCTGCCGTGGCGGAAGAAGTCCAAGGTCAACAACGACCTCGTCAATGCCGAAACGGTGCTGGAAGCCGAGCACTACGGCCTGGAAAAGGTCAAGGAACGCATCCTCGAATACCTCGCGGTGCAGCAGCGCGTGGACAAGGTGAAAGCGCCGATCCTCTGCCTCGTCGGTCCTCCGGGCGTCGGCAAGACCTCGCTCGGCCAGTCCATTGCCCGCGCAACGAACCGCAAGTTCGTGCGCATGGCGCTGGGCGGCGTGCGTGACGAGGCCGAGATCCGCGGCCACCGCCGTACTTACATCGGTTCCATGCCGGGCAAGATCCTGCAAAGCCTGTCGAAGGTCGGCGTGCGCAATCCGCTGTTCCTGCTCGACGAAGTCGACAAGCTCGGCCAGGACTTCCGCGGCGATCCGTCGTCGGCGCTGCTCGAAGTGCTCGATCCCGAGCAGAACCACACGTTCTCGGACCACTACGTCGAAGTCGACTTCGATCTGTCCGACGTAATGTTCGTGGCGACGTCGAACTCGTTCAATATTCCCCCGGCGCTGCTGGACCGCATGGAAGTCATTCGCCTCTCCGGCTACACGGAAGACGAAAAGACCAACATTGCGTTGCGTTACCTGCTGCCGAAGCAGATCACGAACAACGGCCTGAAGGAAGACGAGATCAACGTGTCGGAATCGGCGATCCGCGACATCATCCGCTACTACACGCGTGAGGCGGGCGTCCGTTCGCTGGAGCGCGAGATCTCCAAGATCTGCCGCAAGGTGGTGAAGATGCTGCTGCTGAAGAAGGCGGATCGCAAGATTCCCGTCTCGGCGAAGAACCTCGACAAGTTCCTTGGCGTGCGCCGCTACGACTTCGGCATCGCCGAGAAGGAAAACCAGATCGGCCAGGTGGTCGGCCTCGCGTGGACGGAAGTCGGCGGCGACCTGCTGACGATCGAAGCGATGACGATGCCGGGCAAGGGCGACATCATCCGCACCGGTACGCTGGGCGACGTGATGAAGGAGTCGATCGAGGCAGCTCGTACCGTGGTGCGCAGCCGTTCCAAGCGCCTGGGTATCAAGAACGAACTGTTCGGCAAGAGCGACATCCACATCCACGTGCCGGAAGGCGCAACGCCGAAGGACGGTCCGTCCGCCGGTATTGCGATGACGACGGCGCTCGTGTCCGTGCTGACGGGTATTCCGGTACGTGCGGACGTGGCGATGACCGGCGAGATCACGCTGCGCGGCGAAGTGCTGCCGATCGGCGGCCTGAAGGAGAAGCTGCTGGCAGCGCACCGCGGCGGCATCAAGACCGTGCTGATCCCTGAGCAGAACGTGAAGGATCTTGCGGACATTCCGGACAACGTGAAGAACAAGCTGGAGATCGTGCCGGTACGCTGGATTGAGAAGGTACTGGAAGTTGCTCTTGAGCGACAGCCGGTTGCGCTGACCGACGTCGACGCGCCGGTCGATACCGCAGTGACGGCCGCGACCGGGACCACAGATCCCAACGTGGTCAAGCACTGAAAAAGCTGCACCAGAAAAGCGCTCTTCGGAGCGCTTTTTTTTTGCCTGTGCACCGTTCCAAAGCAGGGCGCTCGACCTTTGTCTGCACACCGCGGAACGAGAGGGCAATCGGCCGGAAGATGGCTTGACACAAGGCTTTGCGACTTGTTTAATACGGGCTGCAGAAAATTCCTTATCTGCATTTTGTGCGCTTGAGCAAGAAAAAGAGCCAGAAACAGGCGCGGCAAAATCCAAACTTTTTTGAGGGGGCGTCAGTGAATAAAACAGAACTTATCGATCACATTTCGGGTACCGCGGACATCTCGAAAGCAGCAGCGACCCGCGCACTCGATGCGTTGATCGGTGCAGTCAAGACCACGTTGAAGAAGAACGGCTCCGTGACCCTGGTCGGTTTCGGTACCTTCACCGTCGGCAAGCGCGCCGCACGCACCGGCCGCAATCCGCGTACCGGCGACGCCATCAAGATCAAGGCTGCCAAGGTGCCTAAATTCCGTCCGGGCAAGGCACTGAAAGATGCACTCAACTAACAATTAAGTGGTGCATCGCGATAAAAGATGCTGTATAATCTTGCTTTTTACGACGTGGTGACAAACGTCGTGAAGCTTGGCTGGCTAAGTGTGGTATCAGGGTGCTTAGCTCAGTTGGTAGAGCGGCGCCCTTACAAGGCGTAGGTCGGGAGTTCGAGCCTCTCAGCACCCACCAAGGCAGCCAGGCCATGCAGTAGAGTTTCAGGAGTGGTAGTTCAGTCGGTTAGAATACCGGCCTGTCACGCCGGGGGTCGCGGGTTCGAGTCCCGTCCACTCCGCCAACAACGAGAAAAGGCGAACGCAAGTTCGCCTTTTTTCTTATGCGCGAAAGAATTTGCAGTGTCTGGCAGAATGCCGCTGGTGCACTGGTGTCGAATGGCAGCGGTGAGCGCGTCATCGAAATTTCGTAATCACAATCTGTACGCCTGTAGGACGGACCATGTTTGACTTTATCCGCACGCATCAACGCTTGATGCAGTTCGTGCTCCTGCTGTTCATTTTCCCGTCGTTCGTGTTTTTCGGACTTGAGGGATATACCAGGATGAGCGAGGGAGGAGACGCTGTCGCGAAGGTTGCCGGCAATTCGATCACCCAGCAGGAACTGGACAACGCACAGCGCGAACAGATGGAGCGTTTCCGCCAGATGCTCGGCGCGCAGTTCGATCCGAAGATGCTCGACACACCGGAGGCAAGGCAGGAGATTCTCGACGGCCTGATCGCCCAGCGCGTGCTCGTGGCCGAGGCAGCGAACAACCGTCTGTCCGTGAGCGACCAGACGCTGCAGCAGACCATCCTCGCGATGCCGGGATTGACCGGCGCAGATGGCAAGTTCGACGTCGAACGCTACAAATCCGCGCTGGCCGCACAAGGCATGACGCCGGCGATGTTCGAAGCACAGCTGCGCCGCGACCTCGCCTTGCAGCAGGTGTCCGGTGCCATCGAGGGCACGGCGTTTGCCCCGAAGGCAGTGGCGAACCGCCTCTCCGATCTCAACGACCAGGAACGTGAAGTCCAGGAACTGCTGTTCAAGACGGCCGATTTTGCATCGCAGGTGAAGGTGACCGACGAGATGCTGAAGGAGTACTACGAAAGGAACAGCGCCCAGTTCGAAATCCCGGAGCAGGTCAAGGCCGAGTACGTTGTCCTCAACAGTGATGCGGTCGCTTCCCAGATTTCGGTCAGCGATGCCGACATCAAGTCTTACTATGAACAGAACGCGAAGCGCTTTGCCGAGGAGGAGCAGCGCCGTGCGAGCCATATCCTGATCAAGGCGGACAAGGGTGCGGCGGCGGCCGATAAGGCGGCGGCGAAGGAAAAGGCGGAAAAGCTGCTGGAGCAGGTACGCAAGAACCCGGGCGATTTCGCCAAGCTTGCCAAGGAACATTCGCAGGATCCCGGCTCGGCAGAGCGTGGCGGTGATCTCGATTTCTTTGCCAAGGGCATGATGGTCCCGTCGTTCGAGGAAGCTGCGTTCAAGCTGAAGCAGGGCGAGATCAGCAACGTGGTCGAATCCGATTTCGGTTATCACATCATCCAGCTCACCGGCATCAAGCCGGGGACGACCAAGAGCCTGGACGAGGTGAAAGGACAGATCGCGGCCGAGATCAAGAAGCAGCTCGCCTCGAAGAAGTTCTCCGAGATGGCCGAACAGTTCAGCAACATGGTCTATGAGCAATCGGACAGCCTGAAACCGGTTGCCGACAAGCTCGGCCTGAAGATTGAAACGGCCGAGGGCTTGACGCGCAAGCCGAACCCCGCCATTGCGCCGAACGCGCCGTTCAACCACCCGAAATTCCTGGGCGCATTGTTCTCGGACGAGGCCGTCAAGAACAAGCGCAACACCGAGGCCGTCGAAGTCGCTCCCAGCACGCTGGTAGCGGGACGTGTCGTCGATTACAAGCCGGTAACCAAGCGTCCGTTCGAGGAGGTGCAGGCGGTTGTGCGCGAGCGCGTCACCCAGGCTGAAGCCGTCAAACTGGCGAAGAAGGCGGGCGAAGAGAAACTTGCGGCCTTGAAGTCGGGCGGCGAGGCCGCCGGATTCTCGGACGCGAAAACCGTTTCCCGCGTGAAGGGCCAGGGCGTGCGTCCGGAAGCGCTCGCCGCCGTCATGAAGGCCGACACTTCCAAGCTGCCGTCCTATGCGGGCGTTGAACTGCCGGGCGTGGGTTATGCTGTCTATCGCGTCAATAAGGTAAGCCAGCCGGCAAATCCGGATGCAGCCCGCCGCCAGAACGAGCAGCAGCAGATCGCCAACGGTCTGGCGCAGCTCGAAGCAAATGCCTACCTCGAAGCGCTGAAGAAGAAGGCGAAGGTGGAGATCCTGCGTTCGCCGGTCAAGCCGGCTGCAGGCGACGCCGAGAAGTAACAGGGCGGATTCGCCCAACAAAAAACCGCTCGTGCAACGAGCGGTTTTTTTTTGCCGTTTTCTCGGCCTGCGTTCCTAGCGTTGCAGCAAGGACTTCAAATGGGGCCAGATATTGTCGAGCATGATGGGCTGGGCCTCAGCGAGCGGATGGATGCGGTCGGCCTGGAATAGCTGGGGCCGGCTCGCAACGCCTTCGAGCAGGAATGGCACCAGAGATACCTTGGCCTCCTTCGAGAGCTTCTCGTAAAGGCCGGCAAAGCGGTCGGCGTATTCGCGCCCGTAATTGGGCGGGATCTGCATGCCGACGAGCAGCACTTTCGCCTTGGCCTTCTGCGCTTCCTGGATCATGTTGCGCAGGTTCGCTTCGGCGGAGGCTAGGGGCAGGCCGCGCAAGCCGTCGTTTCCGCCCAGTTCGATGACGACGATATGCGGGCGGTGCTGTCCCAACAGTCCGGGCAGGCGCGCCTTGCCGCCGCTGGTCGTTTCGCCACTGATGCTGGCGTTGACGATGTTGGCATCGATCCGCTCCGCCTTGAGACGTTGTTCGAGCAGCGTAACCCAGCCTGCGCCGCGCGCGATGCCATATTCCGCCGAGAGGCTGTCGCCGAGCACGAGCACGGTTTTTGATGCAGAATAGGCGCACGTTGCAAAGAAGACGAGCGACAACGCCGCCGCCATCCTCAGCCATCCGGTCACGTTTTCCAATTTCCTGAACTTATCCTGCATGCCTGAACCTTCCTCGACAATTCCTGCGATTGAAACCATTCATCTAAGCAAGCGTGTCGCCGATGCGACCGGTGAGCTGACCATCTTGCGCGATATCGATTTTACCGTGCAGCCTGGAGAGACGCTGGCCATCGTCGGGGCATCGGGTTCGGGGAAGTCGACGCTGCTCGGCCTGCTCGCGGGGCTCGACACACCGTCAGATGGTACGGTCAAGCTCGATGGCGTGGATATCTTTGCGCTCAGCGAAGACGGCCGTGCGGGGCTGCGCCAGGCCAAGCTTGGATTCGTGTTCCAGTCGTTCCAGCTGCTTGCGCACCTGACGGCGCTGGAGAATGTCATGCTGCCGCTCGAACTGCGGCGCGACGACGACGCGCGCGCCAAGGCGGAGGCGATGCTGGGACGTGTGGGGCTGTCGAGCAGGCTGCGGCACTATCCGAAATATCTTTCCGGCGGCGAACAGCAGCGCGTGGCGCTGGCGCGCGCCTTCGTTACCGAACCGCCTCTCCTGTTCGCCGACGAACCGACCGGCAGCCTGGACGCGGCGACCGGCGATGCGGTCATCAAGCTCATGTTCGAGCTCAATGAGGAACGCGGATCAACCCTGGTCCTGGTGACGCACGATCCCTCCATCGCCGCCCGTTGCAGGCGCACGATCACGATTGCCGCCGGACAGCTGACCTAAGGCGTCGCCGGCCCGGGTGCATCGGACTGCACGCGGCGGTGTTCCACAAAGGCGATCCCGATGCCGCCGGCGCAGATGATCCCGATACCCACGGCGGTGAGCGCATCGGGCAACTGGCCGAAGACCAGCCATCCCATCGTCGTCGCCGAAATGATCTGCAGGTAGGCGTAAGGCGCGAGCAGAGATGCTTCGGCATGCTTGTAGGCGCTGTTGACAAGCAGATGCCCGACCGTGCTGGTGACGCCGGTCGAGGCGAGGATCAGCCACTCTGTCGTGCTGGGGGTGTGCGGTGTCCAGAAAAATGGGACGATGGCACTGCTGATGACCATTCCTACCAGGCCGCCGTAGAACAAGGTCACCATCGGATGGTCTGTCTGGTTGGTCTTGCGGGTGAGGACGACGACGGCCGCGAACACCAGCGCCGACAAAAGGCCGAGCATCACCCCGAGCGGCGAGATGCTTCCGCCGGGCCGCATCACGATCAGCATGCCGCTGAAACCCACCGCTACCGCCACCCAGCGCGACGCATACGATTTTTCCTTCAGCAGCCACGGCGAGATTGCGAGCACGAACAGGGGCGCGCAAAAATTCATTGCCGTCCCTTCCGACAATGGCGCAATCTTCAGCACGGAAAAGAAAACGACTGTCGACAAGAGCAGGAGCGCGGCGCGGAACACTTGCAGCTGCGGACGGCGGGTGTGCAGGATGCTGCGGCCATGTCTGCGGCGAAAGTGCGGCGCGAGAACTGCCGCCATCAGCAGCGTGTTCAGCGAGTAGCGCATCCACGCGATCATGATCACGTGGTAACCGGACTGCGCCAGGAGTTTTCCGGCGGCGTCGAGCAGCGACAAAGTCCACTGTCCGAGTACCAGGCAGGCGATGCCCACCCAGAGCTTAGCGTGCGAAGTGGCTTGCGGCATGCGCTTCCGTCAGTTGGTTCAGGAGCGTGCGTACGGCGGGAATCAATTCGCTTGCCGTGAGGCCGACCGGTCCTGTGCCTTGCTGCACGAGGATATTGGCGGCCTGTCCGTGCATCCACGTCGCCGCCAGCGCCGCTTGCCACGCGGGGAAACCCTGGGCCAGGAGCGCGCCGCATATGCCGGCAAGGACATCGCCGGTGCCGGCGGTGGCGAGGGCGGCATTGCCGGTGGTGTTGATCACAACGCTGCCGTCCGGGGCGGCAATGATACTCCCTGCACCCTTGAGAATCGCCACGCAATGAAAGCGCCGGGCAAGTTCGCGTGCGCTGCGCACGCGGTCCGCTTGCACCGTTGCCGTGGAAGACTGCAGGAGGCGCGCGGCTTCTAGGGGATGCGGCGTCATGACGGTCGGCGCGGTGCGTTGCGAAAACCGGGCATGCAGGCCCGGCTCGGACGCGATCAGGTTCAGCGCATCCGCGTCCACCACGAGCGGCCCCGGGCAGTGAAGCGCCTTTGCCAGCACGTCGTGCGCTTCGCGTGAGGTGCCCATGCCCGGGCCGGCGACCACGGTGCCTGATGTGAAATCCATCGTTGTCGCGGCGCGGCACATCAGTTCGGGCTGCATGGCGTCGTAGGGAGGCGGTTCGCCGACAAACGCGGCGAACACCCGCCCCGCGCCGCACTTGGCCGCGGCCCTGGCCGCGAGGATGGGTGCCCCAGCCATGCCCGCCGCGCCACCGGCGACGATGACGTCGCCATAGCTGCCCTTGTGCGAATTGTGCGGCCGCTTTTTCAAGCAGCCGGAGAAGGCATCGATCGAGTTCAGCCGCATGCCGGAGGGCTTGAACAGGTCCTCGTCGATATCGAGGCTCGCGACGTGGACATGGCCTGCGCAATCACGCCCGTTCAGGGTATGCAGTCCCGGCTTGTCGGCGATGAAGGTGATCGTGTGCGTGGCGCGCACGGCGATGCCGTTGTCACCGACGATCGTGCCGGTATCGGCATCCAGGCCGCTCGGCACGTCGAGAGCGAGCACCGGGCAGGAGAGGGCATTGATTCTTTCCACCAGCTCGCGGTGGATTCCGGCAATCGGGCGCTGCAGTCCGATGCCGAACAGGCCGTCGATCGCGAGATCGCAATCCGGCATGAATTCCGCAGCTGCAACGTCCACGATGTTCAAGGGACTATTCCTCGCCCGTTCGAATACCCGGCCCGCGTCCGCTGGAAAGCGTGCGGGATCCGCGCACAGGATGACCGTGACGTCGAGGCCGTGCTCGGCAAGGAGGCGGGCCGCTTCGATCGCGTCGCCGCCATTGTTGCCGGGGCCGGCGAACGCGACGATGCGGGCGTCGGTGGATGCGCCGGCCAGAAGGCCGAGCGCAAACTCCGCTGCTGCCTTGCCGGCGCGTTCCATCAACGCACCCTGGGGCAGGGCGGCGAGGCTCGCCTGTTCGATCTCGCGAATAGTTGAAACGGTATAAAGCGCGGTGGCGTTGGGCATGGGCGGGAGATCGTGGTCGGGTCAACGATTTTATGCCAACTCCACGGAAGCCGCGAAAAAGCTGCGCTCCGGCACCGGATTTTCATTGCCGGCGCTTAAAGATTCATTTATAATGAATCTTATTCCTCAGCTTGTTCACAAAGGAGTCTTTCCATGACACACGATTGTTCCCGTCCGCTGGTTTCCGGTGGTGTCTATCCGTTCGATGCACGCGGCGTTGCCAAGCGCTTCCGCCACGCGGCGATCTTTGGTGCGCTGGATGCCCTCGAACCGGGCGAGACGATGCGCTTCTGTAACGACCACGATCCGCTGCCGCTGCTGGCGCAGATCGACCACTTTTTCGGCACGCGGATCCAGATGGCGTACGTCAAGCGTGAGCCGGGCGAGATCGTGATCGATTTCTTCGTCGCCTCCTGAGCGATTTCCTACGCGGCCAGCAGGCCGCGTACATGCGCCGCGATGGCAAGCGATGCGGTCAGTCCGGGGGACTCGATGCCGTACAGGCCGAGGTAATGCGGATTACCGTGTGATGCAAACAGGAAGTCGGCCGCGGCAGCGCCGGGCGGCGTGATTTTCGGCCGGACGCCCGAATATGCCGGCTGCAGCGCGTCGTCGGCGAGGTCCGGCCAATAGGCGCGGATCTCCCGGTAGAATCCGTGCGCGCGGGCTGCGTCGACGCTGTAGTCAATGTCGCCCTGCGGATTGTCGATCCATTCCACGTCCGGGCCGAAACGCGCCTGTCCGCCGAGGTCTAGCGTCAGGTGCACCCCGAGTCCGCCGGGCTCTGGTACCGGATAGATCAGCCGCGAAAACGGTGCCTTCCCTGCAAGCGAGTAGTAGTTGCCCTTGGCGAAGTAGGCACGGGGAATGGCGCCGTCATCCAGCCCGTCGACGCCGGCTGCCAGGCGTGGCGCCCAAAGGCCGGCGCAATTGACGAGCGTGGCCGCTTCAAGTTCCGTTTCTTCGCCATCGCTGCCGCGTACCCGGATGACGACTCCCGACTCCGTCGCTTGCCCCCCAGTCACCTCACTGTTCATCGCAAACACGGCGCCCGCATTTTCCCCATCGCCTTGCAGGGCGAGCATGTAGGCATGGGTGTCGATGATGCCGGTGTTCGGCGAGGCCAGCGCGGCGATGCAGGCAAGCGAGGGTTCCAGCGCGCGTGCCTGCGCCCCCGTGATCAGGCTGACTTCAGTGCAGCCGTTGGCGTGCGCCTGTGCGAGGATCGCCTCCAGCTTTGGCGCCTGCTGCTCCGAGGTGGCGACAACCAGCTTTCCGCAGCGCCGGTGGCCGATGCCTTTTTCCTCGCAGTAGGCGTACAAGGCGTCGCGCCCTTGCAGGCAGAGCCGGGCCTTGAGGCTGCCCGTCGGGTAGTACAGCCCGGCGTGGATGACTTCGCTGTTGCGCGAGCTCGTCTCCATCCCGATTGCCGCGTGCTTTTCGATGACCAGCACTTCGCGCCCCTGCAATGCGAGCTCGCGGGCGACCGCCAGCCCGACGACGCCCGCGCCGACGACGATGCAATCGATCTTATCCATAGCGCGAAAGGGTCAGTCCGTCGGTATCGATCTCGGGCGCGTAACCGGACACGATGTCCGCGACCACCTTGCCCGAGCCGGCGGCCATCGCCCAGCCATTCGAGCCGTGCCCGATGTTGAGGTATACGCTTCGAATGGGCGTGGCGCCGATGAGGGGCGGGCCGTCCGGCAGCATGGGGCGTGTGCCGGTCCAGAAGTTAGCTTGCGCATAATTGGCGGCGTCGGGAAACCAGTCGCCGCCAACCTTCAGCAGCGTGCGCAGCGCGCGGTCGCGCAATTTCGCGGAGCTGGAACCGAGCTCGGCGGTGCCTGCGAGGCGAATGCGGCCGCCGAGGCGGGTAATCGCGACGCGGTAGGTTTCGTCGAGCACCGCCGCCTGCGGCGCATGCTCGAAGTTCTTGATCAGCGCTGTCGCGGAATAGCCCCTGACCGGATACATCGGTACCTGGATGCCGAGCGGTTTGAGCAGGCTGACGCTGTCCATGCCGGCGGCGATGACGACCGCGTCGGCCGGATAGCGTCCGTCATCCACATGCAAGGCGACCCCGCGCGACTCGGACTCGATACCGTGCACCGTGCTGGTGAAATGGAACTGCACGCCGATGGAGCTGGCGATCTGCTTGAGCCGCTTGGTGAACAGCGGGCAGTTGCCGGCTTCGTCCTGGGGCAGGTAGACGCCGCCGCACAGCGGTGTGTCGGAAGCCAGCGCCGGCTCGATTGCGCGCACGCCTTCCGGGTCGAGGATCTGGTGCGGCACCTCGTTCTCCGCGAGCAGCGCGAGGCCGGGCTCCGCCAGCTTGCGGTCTTTCTCCGTGCGGAAGAGCTGCAGGACGCCCTGGGTCTGTTCGTAGTCGATCTGGTAATACTCGCGTATCTGGCGCAGGACATCCCGGCTGTAGAACGCCAGGCGCTGCATGCGTGTGCGGTTGATGCGATAGCGCTCCAGTTCGCATTCCGACATCCATTGCCGCACCCAGCGCCAGAGGGCGCGGTCGATGGCCGGCTTCAGCAGGACAGGCGATTCATTGCGAAAGAGATAGGAGAGGAGCTTGCGGGGCATGCCCGGGGCAGCCCAGGGCGAGGCATAGCCCGGCGCGACGATGCCGCCGTTGGCGAAGCTCGCCTCCTGGGCGACGTTCTGGTGGCGCTCGATGACGACCACGTCATGTCCGGCTTCCGCCAGGAAGTACGCGGTGCACACGCCGACCACGCCGCCGCCCACCACTGCGATTTGTTTTTGTGTCACTGATTAACCTGATTGCTGAAGACTACGGCCGCCCCGATCAAGGAAACGTAGACCGCCCGACATATTGCGTGGTTCAAAGGCGTAATTTTATTCGAGGCCGATCGTCCGGAACACTGCAATCGCGTCAGATCGCGAACGGGACATTGTCTGCAGGGCAATCGGGAAAACGGGATGATACGCCGCGTTACTGTGCCTGCAGGGTACGTTCGATGGCACGCGCAACCGCCAGGATCTTGCGGTCGGACATCGCAGGCCCGGCCACCATCAGCCCCACCGGCAGGGTCCCCTGCGCATGGCAGGGCAGCGACACCGCGCAACCGTCGAGGAGGTTGATGGCCGACGTATTGCGCAACAGCAGGCCATTCGCCTTGAAGAAGGCTTCTTCCGAGCCTTCAAGCTCGGCAATCGGCGGTGCCACCATCGGCACGGTCGGCATGACGAGCGAGTCGAACGGGCCGAGCGCTTCCTCCATACGCACGATCCAGTCGCGCCGGTTGCGGTGCAGGTCGATGTAATCGGCGGCGCTCACGGAAGCGCCGGTCTTGATGCGCTTTGCCACGCGGAAGTCGTATTCCGCTTCACGGCGCGCGAGCAGCGCGCGATGCCATGCAAACGATTCGGGGCCGGAGAACCGGTTCAGGTCGGCCGCTTCGGCCAGAAGCCCGAATGACACGTCGACGATCTTCGCGCCCGCCGCCGAGAGCCGGGCCAGCGCGGCCGAGAACGATGCGGCCACATGCGGCTCGAGCCCGTCGAGCATCACCGTCTGCGGGACGGCAAGGCGCAGGCCGGCGAGCGGCAGGTCGGGGATGGACAGGGCGTTGTCGGCGATGATGCTGTCGACCAGGATGCAGTCGTCGACCGAGCGCGTCATCGCGCATATCGTATCGAGGGTCGGCGACAAGGGCAGGGTGCCTTCGGAAGGAACGCGGCGCGCCGTGGGCTTGAAGCCGACGATGCCGCACAACGCGGCCGGGATGCGGATCGAGCCGCCCGTATCCGAGCCGATCGCCGCCACGCACAGGCCGGTCGCCACCGAGACGGCCGCACCGGAGGAAGAGCCGCCGGGAATGCGCGCGACAGACTTGTCAGCCGGATTGGCCGGCGTGCCGTAATGCGGATTCAGGCCGACGCCGGAGAAGGCGAATTCAGTCATGTTCGTCTTGCCGATGATGGCCGCGCCGGCGATACGCAGGCGCTTGACGACGGGAGCGTCGGACTTGGCCGGCGGTGCGCCGCGCAGGACGGTCGACCCGGCCAGCGTGGTTTCGCCGGCGATATCGACGAGATCCTTGATCGACACCGGCAGTCCGGCCAGCGGCGACACCTCGACGCCGGCCGCGCGCATCTTGTCGGCATGCTCGCCGGCGGCGCGCGCCGCGTCGGGGTACAGCCGTGTGAAGACCGCAGGATACTTTTCCGCTTCTTCCAGGCTGACGTCCACCAGCGAATAACGGGAATAGCGGGCGAGGGCAGGAATCGATTTGGCGGTCAGCGGGTTCATGCGAAGGTGACGGTTCAGGAGTTGGAATCGGCCCGGCAACAATAGCACAGAGAGGGAAATATCACGAAGCGCAGAGGCATCCCGGAGCATGCGTTGCCAAAGCTGCCATGAGGCGTGTCGCGGTATAATCCCGGTTTCCGTTTTAACCTGCAACCGCGCGGCGTCTTTTCGCAGCCGGACTGCATCAATTTTCTTGCCGCCATGTTGATTCTGCCGGGCTCCAACGCCCTGTCTGCCTTCCGTACCCAGCGTCTTTTGTCACAATTGCAAGCGGTCGAGCCCGCCATCATTGGCATTACCGGGCGCTTCCTGCATTTCGTCGAAGCGGCAGTCGCGCCGGGCGAGGACGATATCGGTCGCCTGAACGCACTGCTGACCTACGGCGAACCGTTCACCGCCGCTGCCGACGGCGACGAGTTCGTGGTCATTCCGCGTTTCGGCACGATTTCCGCGTGGGCGAGCAAGGCGACCGACATTGTCCATAACTGCGGCATGGGCCACATCAAGCGTCTCGAGCGCGGCGTGTCCTACCGCGTGCAGCTCAAGACCGGCCTGCTCGGCGGTGCGAAGAAACTGTCCGAGGCCGCCGCGCAGGAAGTCGCCGCGCTGCTGCACGACCGCATGACCGAGACCGTGCTGCGCAATGCGAACGATGCCGCCGGCCTGTTCCGCGAACTGGAAGCCAGGCCGCTCGAGTTCGTCGATGTGCTCGGCGGCGGGCGCGATGCGCTGGTCAAGGCCAATACCGACCTCGGCCTGGCCCTGTCGGAAGACGAAATCGACTACCTGAACAACGCCTTCACCCAGGCCAAGCGCAATCCGACCGATGTCGAACTGATGATGTTCGCGCAGGCCAACAGCGAGCATTGCCGTCACAAGATCTTCAACGCCGATTGGACCATCGACGGCGTGAAGCAGGACAAGTCGCTGTTCGCGATGATCAAGAACACCCACCAGCTCAACCCGAAGGGAACGGTGGTGGCCTACAGCGACAACTCGTCCGTCATCGAGGGGGCGGCAGTGAAGCGCTTCTATCCGAACGGCGCGGCCAACGGCAACGTGTACGAGGAAAAGGAAGAGCTCACGCACATCCTGATGAAGGTGGAGACGCACAACCACCCGACCGCGATTTCCCCGTTCCCGGGCGCATCCACCGGCGCGGGCGGCGAGATCCGCGACGAAGGCGCGACCGGCCGCGGCGCAAAGCCGAAGGCCGGCCTCACCGGTTTCACCGTGTCCAACCTGATGCTGACACACTCCGTGCAGCCCTGGGAAAACGCGCGCGATGCCACCGAGCCTGTCGCCCAGCGCGAACACAAGGGCCAGAGCGGCATCTATGGCAAGCCGGACCGTATCGCTTCGCCGCTGCAGATCATGATCGACGGCCCGATTGGCGGCGCTGCCTTCAACAATGAATTCGGCCGTCCGAACCTCGGCGGCTACTTCCGCACCTACGAACAGAAAGTCGGCGGCAAGGTGTACGGCTACCACAAGCCGATCATGATCGCCGGCGGCATGGGCAACATCTCCGCCAAGCACACGAAGAAGCACGACCTGCCGGTGGGCAGCCTGCTGATCCAGCTCGGCGGCCCCGGCATGCGCATCGGCATGGGCGGCGGCGCGGCATCGTCGATGGCCACCGGCACCAATACCGCCGACCTCGATTTCGATTCCGTCCAGCGCGGCAATCCGGAGATGGAGCGCCGGGCGCAGGAAGTCATCAATGCCTGCTGGGCGATGGGCGACGACAATCCCATCCTCTCCATTCACGACGTCGGCGCGGGCGGTCTCTCCAACGCCTTTCCGGAGCTGACCAACGACGCTCGCCGCGGCGCGATCTTCGACCTGCGCAAGGTGCCGCTGGAAGAGAGCGGCATGGCGCCCAAGGAAATCTGGAGCAATGAATCGCAGGAGCGCTACGTGCTCGCGATCGCCCCGGAAAGCCTGCCGCTGTTCCAGTACCTGTGCGAGCGCGAGCGTGCGCCGTTCGCCGTGGTCGGCACGGCCACCGAAGAGCGCCAGCTGAAGGTGATCGATCCCGAGCACGACAACAATCCGGTCGACATGCCGATGGAAGTCCTGCTGGGCAAGCCGCCGAAGATGCACCGCGATGTCACGCACGTCGCCGCCGACCTGCCGCCGGTCGACCTGACCGGCATGGCGCTGGAAGACGTGGCACAGCGCGTGCTGCGCCTGCCGGCAGTGGCCGACAAATCCTTCCTCATCACCATCGGCGACCGTACCGTGGGTGCTACCTCGGTGCGCGACCAGATGGTCGGCCCGTGGCAGGTGCCGGTAGCGGACTGCGCGGTGACGGCCATGAGCTTCGAAGGCTATCGCGGCGAAGCGATGGCGATGGGTGAGCGTACGCCGCTGGCCGTCGTCAATGCCGCCGCATCCGGCCGCATGGCGGTGGGCGAGGCGATCACCAATATCGCGGCCGCCCCGATTGCTGATATCGGCGACATCAAGCTGTCGGCCAACTGGATGGCCGCCTGCGGCCAGCCCGGCCAGGACGCCGCCCTGTTCGACACCGTGAAGGCGGTGGGCATGGAATTGTGCCCGGCGCTGGGCATCAGCATCCCGGTCGGCAAGGATTCGCTGTCCATGCGCACGACATGGAAGGATGCCGAGGGCAGCAAGGAAGTCGTTTCGCCGGTATCGCTGATCGTCTCCGCTTTCGCCCCGGTGCCGGATGTGCGCCTGGCGCTCACGCCGCAACTGCGCAAGGATGCCGGCGAGACGGCGCTGATCCTGATCGACCTCGGCCGCGGCAAGAACCGCATGGGCGCCTCCGCGCTGGCGCAGGTGATGCAACAGATCGGCAACACGGTCCCTGACGTCGACAGCCCGGAAGACCTGAAGGCATTTTTCTCGGCGATCCAGCAGCTCATGGCCGAGCGCAAGCTGCTCGCCTACCATGACCGCTCCGACGGCGGCCTGTTCGCCACGCTCTGCGAAATGGCCTTCGCCGGCCGCACCGGCGTCTCGGTCAACCTCGACATCCTCACGATGGAAGGCGAACACGCTTCCGATTCGGGTGAGGCCAAGAACTGGGCAGGGCAGGTGGCCGAGCGCCGCAACGACATGACGCTGCGCGCGCTGTTCAACGAAGAACTCGGCGCGGTGATCCAGGTGCGTGCGGAACAGAAGTCGGATGTGATGAACGTGCTGCGCTCGTTCAACCTCGGTGCATGCAGCCACATCATCGGCAAGCTCAACGACCGCGATGCGATCGAGTTCACGCGCGACGCCAAGGTCGTCTTCAACCAGCAGCGCGTCGAGCTGCAGCGTCTCTGGAGCGAAACCAGCTGGCGCATCGCGCGTCTGCGCGACAACCCGGCCTGCGCCGACGCCGAATACGATCGCATCCTCGATGCGTCCGACCCGGGCATGACGCCGAAGCTGTCCTTCGATCCGCAGGAAGACATCGCGGCGCCTTACATCGCCACCGGCGTCAAGCCCAAGGTCGCCATCCTGCGCGAGCAAGGCGTCAACTCGCATGTCGAGACGGCGTACGTGATGCACAAGTCCGGCTTCACCGCGGTCGACGTGCACATGAGCGACCTGATCGCAGGACGTGCGAAGCTGGACGATTTCAAGGGCTTCATCGCGGTCGGCGGCTTCTCCTACGGCGACGTGCTGGGCGCCGGCGAAGGCTGGGCCAAGACCATCCTGTTCAATGCCAAGCTGGCGGAACAGTTTGCCGGTTTCTTCAACCGCGGCGATACCTTCGCGCTCGGCATCTGCAACGGCTGCCAGATGATGAGCAACCTCAAGTCCATCATCCCGGGTGCCCAGGCATGGCCGAAGTTCACGCGTAACAAGTCGGAGCAGTTCGAGGGCCGGTTCGCGATGGTCGAGGTGGCGGATTCGCCGTCGATCTTCTTCGCGGGCATGGCCGGTACCCAAACCCCGATCGCGGTCGCGCACGGCGAAGGCTTTGCCGATTTCTCGCAGACGGGCAGCATCGGCGAAGCCCTTGTGGCCATGCGCTGGATCGACAACAAGGGGCAGGCGACGGAAGCCTATCCGTACAACCCGAATGGATCGCCGCAGGGCATCACCGCCGTCACCACGCCGGACGGCCGCTTTACTGTCATGATGCCGCACGCTGAACGCGTGTTCCGTACCGTGACGCATTCCTGGCATCCGGATAGCTGGGGCGAGTACTCGCCGTGGATGCGCATGTTCCGCAATGCACGGAAGTGGGTGGGCTGAGGCGGAGGCATCTAGCACCCGTCGTTCCCGCGAAGGCGGGAACCCAGTGTCTTTCTCTGGTACGACACTGGATTCCCGCCTTCGCGGGAATGACAGCCGAAAAAAAGGCGCTCCACGGAGCGCCTTTTTGTTGATGCGTTTAAACCCTTACTGGATCTTGGCCTTCTTGCGCAGGTCTTCCTGGTAGGCCTGCAGCTTCTTCTGCTGCAGCGATTCCGCGATTTGCGGCTTCACTTCTTCCAGCGACGGCAGCTTGGCGGCGCGTACGTCTTCCAGCTTGATCACGTGGTAGCCGTACTGGGTCTTGACCGGGGTCTCGGTGATCTGGCCCTTCTGCAGGCCGATCATTGCATCCGAGAACGGCTTCACGAAGGAGGCCGGAGATGCCCAGTCGAGGTCGCCGCCATTGGCAGCGGAGCCCGGATCCTTGGACTGCTTGGCGAGGTCTTCGAACTTGGCTCCGCCTTTGAGCTTCGTGATGATCGCCTTGGCTTCATCTTCCTTGTCGACCAGGATGTGGCGTGCGTGGTATTCCTTGTCACCGGCCTGGGACTTGAACTTGTCGTACTCGGCCTGGATCTCGGCATCCTTGACCGGATTCTTCTTCAGATAGTCCTGCACCAGCGCGCGGATGGCGATCGACTGGCGGGCGATCTCGACCTGGTTCTTGACGTCGGCCGAATTGGACAGGCCCAGCTTGTCGGCTTCCTGGATCAGGATTTCACGGTTGATCAGCTCTTCCTTGACCATGGCGCGCAGCTGGGGGGAGTCCGGCTGGCCCTGTGCTGCAAGCTGCTTGATCATTGCGTCGGCGCGCGAGGAGGGCACAGGCTTGCCGTTGACCACTGCAAGGTTTTGTGCGATAGCGGGCAATGCGACGGCTGCGACGAGCAGCACCAGCAGGCGAGCGGGTTTCAGAGTCATTGTTCGTTCCTAGTTACGAGGGATGAAAGGTTGTCAATGCGGCGCGCTATTTCTCTACTTCTGACGGCGCCAATGCGATGATGTTGAGGGCGTGTATATCGCTGGTCATCATGTCACGGAGGCAATCATACACCAGCCGATGGCGCGCCACGCGGTTTAACCCATCAAATCGGTCGGAAACAATGCGGACACTGTAATGTCCTGCGCCCGAGGCGGCGCCTGCATGTCCGGCATGCAGATGCGAGTCGTCGACCAGTTGACATTCGAGCGGTGCAAAAGTTGCGGTCAGCCGGCTGCGCATTTTTTCGATACGTTCGCTCATTGCGGATCCTTCACATGTTTGGACAGGAACACGCTCTGTGCGATGACGAAGGCGATCATGAGGCCGGTAAACCCGAACAGCTTGAAGTTCACCCAGAATGCGGTGGGGAAGGAGTAGGCAACGTAAAGGTTGACCAGTCCCATTGCGCCGAAGAATCCGGCCCAGGAAAGGTTGAGCCGCTGCCACACCGGGTCGGGCAGGGCGACCTGCTTTTCCATCATCATGCGGATCAGGTTCTTGCCGAACACGGTCTGTGCGACGAGGAGCGCCGCGCCGAAGCACCAGTACAGGACGGTCGGCTTCCACTTGATGAAGGTTTCATTGTTGAAATAGATGGTCGCGCCGCCGAACACGGTGATGATGGCCAGCGACACCCAGAGCATGCCGTCCACCTTGCGCCCGCGCAGCAGCAGATAACCGATCTGCGCGAAGGTGGCGAGGATGGCGATTGCTGTCGCCAGCATGATAGGCGCCTGCGCTGTGGTTGCCGCGCCGGAGGTGAAGCCGGCCAGATATTGCTGTGCCAGCGACTGCGCGGCTTCCGGATTGCCTTCGCCCCACTTGAACATGGCGAAGAAGAGGATGACCGGGAACAGATCGAATAAAAACTTCATCGGGACAGGCCTTCGATTTATTTAGGTTCAAACCGCAGGGAAGCGGAGTTGATGCAATATCGCAATCCCGTGGGCGGCGGCCCGTCGGGAAAGACGTGGCCGAGATGCGCGTCACAAACATTGCACAGGATTTCGGTGCGTATCATGCCATGACTGCGGTCGATGCGCTCGGACACATTGTCCGGATCGAGTGGCTTGAAATAGCTCGGCCAGCCGCAGCCGGAGTCGAACTTCGCGTCCGATTCGAACAGCGGCGTGCCGCAGCACACGCAGGTGTAGATGCCGTGTTCATGGTGGTCCCAGTACCGGCCGGTGAAAGCACGTTCCGTCGCGGCATGCCGGGTGACCTGGTACTCGATCGGGTCGAGCTGGGCCCGCCACTCGGCGTCGGTCTTTTCTACTTTGTTCGTCATGATGAGCAACTCACTTCCAGTTGGCTTGCCCAGTGGGGCGGGAGGTCGGCGTAGGCTTCATTCTCGGGTTGTTCGTCGAAGGGCTTCTCGAGAATCCTGAGCAGATTGTCAACTTCCGAAAAATCCTTATTTTGCGCTTTTTCTATCGCCGTTTGTGCGAGGTGGTTCCGCAAGACAAATTTCGGGTTCACCGCGTTCATCGCTGCGCGGCGCTCCGCGTCCACGCTGTTTTCCTGTTTCAGCCGGCGCCGGTACGACTCGGCCCATGCGTCGAAGGCAGGGCGGTCGATGATGAGGTCGCGCACGGGCTCGTCGGAGGCGGGGTCGTCGATCTTCAGGTCGCCGAGGCGCCGGAAGAAAAGCGTGAAGTCGACATGGTTTTCCTGCAGGAGCGAGAACATGGCATCGGTCAGCGCGCCATCATCGGGCTGCACGGATTTCAGGCCCAGCTTTGCGTGCAGCAGCGCTTCCAGCTTCTGCTCGTAGACCGGCTTGTAGACTTCCAGCGCAGCATGGGCGTCGTCGACCTCGCCGATCAGCGGCAGCAGTGCCTGGCCGAGGGCGAAGCAATTCCATTGGCCGATCCGCGGCTGCATGTGGTACGCATAGCGTCCCTGGTGGTCGCTGTGGTTGCAGATGTGGCCGGCATCGAATGCGTCCATGAAACCGAAGGGCCCGTAGTCGATGGTGAGGCCGAGGATCGACATGTTGTCCGTGTTCATCACGCCGTGCATGAAGCCCACCGTCTGCCATTGCGCAATCAGCTCTGCGGTGCGGCGCGTCACTTCCTGCAGCAGCGCCTTGTACGGGTTGGGCGCTTCGCGCAGCGCAGGATAGAAATTATCGATCACATAGTCCGCAAGAATCTTCAGCTCCGTCTTGCGATCCTTATAGGACCAGTGCTCGAAGGAGCCGAAGCGCACAAAGGTCGGTGCCATGCGCGTGGCGATGGCGCCGGTTTCCGGCGTCTCGCGCATCACGGGCATGTCGGTGCCCACCACGCACAGCGCGCGGGACGTTGGAATGCCGAGCGCCGCCATCGCTTCCGAGCAGAGAAATTCCCGGATCGACGAGCGCAGCACGGCGCGGCCGTCGCCCATGCGCGAGTAGGGCGTGAGGCCCGAGCCTTTCAGTTGCAATTCGAGGCGGCCGGTGGGATTGTCTTCGGTAGGGTTTCCCGCCGGTACATCGCCAAGCAGGATGGCGCGCCCGTCGCCAAGCTGGCCTGCCCAGACGCCAAACTGGTGGCCGGAGTACACCGCTGCCAGCGGGATGGAGCCGGGCAAGACACGGTTACCCGCAAACGCCTCGACAAAGCCCCTGCTATGGAATTCAGACGGGTCGAGATTGATCATCCGCGCGGCAGCAGTACTGGCGCCGACCAGGTGGGGCGCTGGCACGGGCGTCGGACGCAGTCGCGTGTAAAAGTCGCCGGGCAATGCGGCGAAAGAATTTTCAAACGGCAGGCTATCCGTCGCATGACGGATACTGCCGGTATCGGGAGCATTCATGTCGTTTCCTTGCTGCGCCGGGCAGGTCTGTGTCCGGGGGATGAGGGAGTGCGGGTGCGCGGCGCTGCCTGTTCGGGAAAGGCGACCTCGCGCAGCGCGTCGGGCTGTTTGATCGATATGCGGCCATATTTGGTCTGAATCAACCCGTTTTGTTCCCAGGTTTGCAGCAACTTGGAGATACTCTGGCGCGACTTGCCGAGCAGGTGGCCGAGTTCCTCTTGCGTCAAAGGCACTTCACGCATGCCGGCGCTTGCATTACCCCGGGCCGGTTTCAGATGCGCAAGTTCGAGAAGGCGACGCGCAAGCCGCTGCGGCAGCGGGGCAACCGCGGCCTCTTCAACGAGGTCGAAGGTGGCCCGCAGGCGCAGGCACAGCATTTTTGCAAAGCGCTCGTAGATGGCGGGGTAGGTCTCGAGCAGCCGTTTGAAATCCGACTTCGCATGGAACAGCACGATAGTGGCTCCGACCGCATAGCCGTCGTGCGAGCGCGGCAAGCCGTCGAACAGGGAAATCTCGCCAAACCAGCTCGGCGCGTCGAGTATGCCGATGGTGGTGGCTTGCCCGTCCGCCGTCGTGCGCGTGAAACGCACCGAACCGCTGGCGATCGTATAGAAGCCGTCCGCTTCCGCGCCGCGCGCATGCAGCAGCGCACCGTCTTCGAAGGCCTTGATGGCGCCGCATGCGGCGGCGTCCGCGATGACATCGTCCGGAAAGCCGGATAACCACGATTTTCGCAGCAGTTCGTTTTTATCGACCTCAGGCACGGGTGGAATACGCATCGAGATTGTTAAGAAGTTGACAGTCTTGTGCAGTGCGTTATGCCGATACTGCGATGAACAAGCAGACCTGCTCCGGACAAGATTCAGCAGGCATTCATTTTGACAGAGAAGAGGAGACCCCATATGAACGCCCCTGAAAAGCTCGCGATCCCATCGCTGCAAGACCGGGTTTCCGAAGAGGAATGGCAGACGCGCGTGGACCTTGCCGCGTGCTACCGGCTCGTCGCCAATTTCGGCTGGAGCGACCTCGTGTTCACGCACATCACCGCGCGCGTGCCCGGCGAGGAAGACCGGTTCCTGATCAACCCCTACGGCATGATGTTCGATGAAATCACGGCGTCCTCGCTGGTGAAGATCGACCTCGACGGCAACAAGGTGGAGGAATCGCCGTTCCCGGTCAATCCCGCCGGGTTCACCATCCATTCCGCCATTCACGCAGTCCGGCACGACGCGCAGTGCGTCCTGCACACGCATAGCGTGAACGGGGTCGCGGTGTCGGCCCAGAAGGAGGGCGTACTGCCGATTTCGCAGCAGTCGATCTTCGTGCTGTCGAGCCTGGCCTATCATGGGTACGAGGGCGTCGCCCTGAATGCGGAAGAAAAGCCGCGCCTGGTGGCCGACCTCGGCGACAAGAACTACCTGATGCTGCGCAACCATGGCCTGCTCACGCTGGGCAGGACGATCGCCGACGCCTTCGTCAACATGTACATCTTCGAAGCGACCTGCATGATCCAGGTGCGGGCGCAGGCCGGAGGCGGGGAGCTTGTTCGCATCCCGCAGGCCATCGTCGACGGCGCGCAGCAGCAGGCCAAGACGGTCACCAAGTCGCAGGGCGGGATGCTGGCATGGCCGGCGCTGCTGCGCAGGCTCGACCGCATCGATCCCTCGTACCGCACCTGAGACGGTACGTTCCCATCCATTCCGCCGCCGGCAGCCCATGCTTGCCGGCGGATTCGTCACGCCCCAACCACCCTCATCACGGAGACAACCATGAACGCACGCGCCAACTTCAAGGACATGCAGGAGAGCACCGCGGAAGACTGGAAGATCATCGCCGGCGAATTCCAGCCCTATGCGGCGGCCTTGCCCGACCGCGTCCTTGCCCACCTGCGCCTGCTCGACGGCGACTGCGGCGGCTTCCCGGTCGACCGCCTGACCCACAGCCTGCAGACCGCTACCCGCGCCTGGCGCGACGGGCGCGATGAGGAATACATCATCTGCGCCTTGCTGCACGATATCGGCGACACGCTGGGCAGCTACAACCATCCCGACATCGCCGCCGCCATCCTGAAACCCTTCGTCAGCCCCGAGAACCATGCGATGGTCGAAAAGCACGGCATCTTCCAGGGCTACTACTTCTTCCATCACCTCGGCATGGACCGCAACCTGCGCGACCAGTTTGCCGGCCATGCACTGTACGACCGCACGCTGGAATTCTGCGAAAAGTACGATGCCCCGGCCTTCGACCCGGACTACGACACCCTGCCGCTCGACTTCTTCGAGCCGATGCTGCGCCGCGTAATGGCCCGCCCGAAAAACACGATCTATAAAGCGGTCGTCGAATGAAACGTCGCGCGGGTGACATTGGTGCGTCGCACCATCGAAAATCATTGACGCTTTTCGTACGGTCGTTCAAAAATCACACCTAAAATTAGTGGCATTACTCTAACCACAATCCAGGAGGCAGGATGTCGCAGTACCCGAAGAGCCCATTGATGGGCCAGATGATGGACCAGCCTTTGCTCATCTCGAGCATCATCCAGCACGCGGACCGCTATTTCGGCGGCAATGAAATCGTATCCCGCCGCGTGGAAGGAGACATTCACCGCTATACCTACCGCGACTGCCACAAGCGTGCCCGCCAGATGGCTAATGCCCTGGCCGGCCTCGGCGTGAAGATGGGCGACCGGGTGGCGACGGTGGCCTGGAACGGCTACCGCCACCTTGAGCTGTATTACGCGATTTCCGGTTCCGGCGCGGTGATGCACACCATTAACCCGCGCCTGCATCCGGAACAGATCGCCTACATCGCCAACCACGCGGAAGACCAGTACCTGTTCTTCGACCTGACCTTCCTGCCGCTGGCTGAAGCTTTCGCCGCCCACTGCAAGACGGTCAAGGGCTACATCCTGATGGCCGACAAGGACCGCATGCCGGCGGATTCGAAGATCCCGAACCTGATGTGCTACGAAGACCTGATCGAGAAGAGCTCCGACCAGTACGAGTGGCCGCTGTTCGACGAGAACTCCGCGTCCAGCCTGTGCTACACCTCGGGCACCACGGGCAACCCGAAGGGCGCGCTGTATTCGCACCGCTCCACCGTCCTGCATTCCTACGCATCCACCATGCCGGACGCTCTGAACGTGTCCGCGCGCGACGCGGTGCTGCCGGTGGTGCCGATGTTCCACGTCAATGCCTGGGGCTTGCCGTATTCGGTGCCGCTGACCGGCGCCAAGATGGTCTTCCCCGGCCCCGCGCTGGACGGCAAATCGGTGTATGACCTGTTCGAGCAGGAGAAGGTGACCTTCTCGGCGGGCGTGCCGACAGTGTGGCTGGGCCTGCTGAATTACGTCGGCCAGAACAATCTCAAATTCTCCACCTTCAAGCGCACGGTGATCGGCGGCTCGGCCTGTCCGCCGGCGATGATGAAGGCATTCCGCCACCAGTACGGCGTCGAAGTCGTGCACGCCTGGGGTATGACCGAAATGTCGCCGCTGGGCACCGCCTGCACGCTCCAGAGCAAGCACCTGGACCTGCCGGAAGATCAGAAGCAGGCTGTGCTGGAGAAGCAGGGGCATGCGATCTACGGCGTCGACATGAAGATCGTCGGCGACGACGGCGAGGAACTGCCGTGGGACGGCAAGACCTACGGCAACCTGCTGGTGCGCGGCCCGTGGATCATCAACAGCTATTTCAAGGGCGAGGGCGGCGACGTGCTGCAGGACGGCTGGTTCCCGACCGGCGACGTGGCCACCATCAGCCCGGACGGCTACATGCAGATCACCGACCGCAGCAAGGACGTGATCAAGTCGGGCGGCGAATGGATCGGTTCCATCGACCTGGAAAACATTGCAATGGCTCATCCGGCAGTGCAGCAGGCAGCCTGCATCGGCGTCTACCATCCGAAATGGGACGAGCGCCCGCTGCTGGTGGTGGTGAAGAAGCCGGGCGCCGAGGTGGCCAAGGACGAGCTGATCAAGTTCTACGAGGGCAAGATCGCCAAGTGGTGGACGCCCGATGACGTGGTCTTTGTCGATGCGCTGCCGATCGGCGCCACCGGCAAGGTCTTGAAAAACCGCATTCGCGAACAGTTCAAGGAGTACAAGCTGCCGACTGCATGAAAGAGTTCGACGGGTGTGCGGCGCACACCCGCGCAACGCCTGGAAAAGTTGATGTACAAAAACAGAAGCTAATCAGCCATCGTTTTATAAATAAACCCACCAAGGAAAAGAGAGACAGATGATGATGAAGATGCGCCCCCTCGTTTTGGCATTCTCCGTGGCAGCAGCATTTGCAGCACCGGCGGTTCAGGCTGACACGATCAAAATCGCGATGATTGAAACGATGTCGGGGGCATTTGCGCCCATCGGCCAGAACCAGCTCAACACCTTCCGCATGTTCACCGAGATGGCCAACCAGCAGAAATGGGCCGGCAACCACACCATCGAAGTGGCAGCGTTCGACGGCAAGGGCAGCCCGCAGGAATCGCTGAACCAACTCAAGACCGTGATCGACCAGGGCTACCGCTATATCGCCCAGGGCAACGGCTCCGGCGTGGCGCTGGCGCTGATCGATGCCGTCAACAAGCACAACGAGCGCAACCCGGGCAAGGAAATCGTCTTCCTCAACTACTCCGCCATCGACCCGGACTTGACCAACAGCAAATGCAGCTTCTGGCATTTCCGCTTCGACGCCAACTCCGACATGAAGATGGAGGCGCTGACCACCTACATGGCCAAGGACCAGGAGTTGAAGAAGGTCTACATCATCGGCCAGAACTATGCGCACGGCCACCAGGTCACCCGCGCCGCGAAAGAATACCTGAAGCGCAAGCGCCCGGACGTCCAGATCGTCGGTGACGACCTGCACCCGATCGCCACCGTGAAGGACTTCGCACCCTACGTCGCCAAGATCAAGGCATCCGGCGCCGATGCGGTGATCACCGGCAACTGGGGCGCTGATCTGGCGCTGCTGGTCAAGGCAGCGAAGGACGCCGGCCTGACCGCCAAGTTCTACACCTACTACGGCGGCACCTCCGGCGTGCCGACCGCCATGGGTGGCTCCACGGCAGGCCTGGTCAAGCAGGTCGCCTACTGGATCCCGAACAACGAATCCTTCTCCGGCAAGGAAATCGTCGAAGCGTTCAAGAAGAAGTACAACGACGACTTCTACGTCCAGGACATCTACACCTTGGTGCAGATGGTCACCAAGGCCGCCAAGGACACTAACTCGGTGGACCCGGTGAAGCTGGCGTTCGCCATGGAAGGCATGAAAGTCAAGGCGATCAACGGCGACGTCGAAATGCGCGCCAACGATCACCAGCTGCAGCAGCCGCTCTACATTTCCACCTGGGCAAAAGTGGACGGCAAGAAGGTCAAGTACGACCAGGAGAACACCGGCTATGGCTGGAGCATGGATCAGAAGATCGAAAGCTACGTAGCCACCCAGCCGACCTCGTGCCAGATGAAGCGTCCGGCACGTCCTTCCTAATCCATCCACTGATGGTCGCGGTGCGGACCGAAGCGGTCCGCACCGTAGTTCGCTGCGGCGCAGCGAAAGAAAATCAACAAACCTGAACACGCAGCGGGCGGGGCAGCCCCGTCCATGCTGCGGTGCTGCGAGACGGCCCGTGAGAGGCTGCCGCAGTGGCGTGCTTTTGGCGACTTTGCGACGACTCAAACGAACCACGCGTGAAGGGAAAAGACATGGCCAATACAAGCTAGATGAGTGCTTTACACTGGGTATAAGCCCCGATATGCTGTAAACCACATAACACTCATAAGGAAGAGACAAATGGCTACTCAATTCAAGACGTTGATCATCCCGCTTTCGTTGGCCGCCGCGTTTGCATTGCCTGGAACGGCAAGCGCGGAGACGGTGAAGATGGCGTTCATCGATCCCTTGTCCGGCCCGTTCGCGCCGGTCGGCCAGGGCATCCTCAAGAGCTTCCAGTACATCGCCGAAAAGGCGAACAACGAGAAGTGGGCCGGCGAGCACAAGTTCGAGATCGTCGGCTTCGACAACAAGGCGAGTCCGCAGGAATCGCTGTCGGTGCTGAAGACGGTCATCGACCAGGGCTTCCGCTACATCATCCAGGGCAACGGCTCCGGCGCGGCACTGGCGCTGATCGATGCTGTGAACAAGCACAATGAACGCAATCCCGGCAAGGAGATCGTGTTCATCAACTACGCCGCCGTCGATCCCGACCTGACCAACAGCAAGTGCAGCTTCTGGCACTTCCGCTTCGACGCCAATTCGGACCAGAAGATGGAGGCCATGACCTCCTTCATCGAGAAGAATCCGAACGTCAAGAAGGTCTACATCATCGGCCAGAACTATGCGTTCGGCCACCAGGTGACCCGTGCCGCGAAGGAATACTTGAAGCGCAAGCGTCCGGATATCCAGATCGTCGGCGACGACCTGCATCCGATTGGTCAGGTGAAAGACTTCTCGCCCTACGTGGCGAAAATGAAGGCCTCCGGTGCCGACACCATCATCACCGGTAACTGGGGCGCCGACCTCGCGCTCCTGATCAAGGCCGCGAAGGATGCCAACCTCGAGGCCAATTTCTACACCTACTACGCCTCCACCACGGGTGTGCCCACCGCAATGGGCGCCGCCGGCGCGGAGCGGGTGAAGTATGCCGGTTACTGGAACGTGAACAATGAAAAGTTCACTGGCAAGGATATCGTCGAAGGCTACAAGAAGAAGTACAACGACGACTATTACGTCCTCGCGACCTATACCAGCCTGAACATGCTGGGCAAGGCGATCATGCAGGCCAAGTCGACCGACCCGGTCAAGGTGGCTTTCGCGATGGAAGGCATGAAGATGACCAGCCTGAACGGCGAGGTCGAGATGCGCAAGCAGGACCACCAGCTCCAGCAGCCTCTCTACATTGCCACGTGGACCAAGGTCAACGGAAAGGACGTGAAGTACGATCAGGAAAATACCGGCTACGGCTGGAAGACGGACGTCAAGTTCGACACGCACGTCGGCGCACAACCGACTTCGTGCCAGATGAAACGCCCATCGGCTCCCTGATCAGTTTCCGAACGGCAGCGTGACGGACTTCCGCCACGCTGCTTTTTTACGGGTAAAAAATAGTACGGTCGTACAAGAATTCAATTCTAGGTAGTAAGTCATAGGGGTGCCCTCGTGGAGTTTACTTTAATCACGCTGCTAAACGGTTTGAGCTACGGGCTCCTGCTGTTCATGCTTTCCTCCGGGCTGACGCTCATCTTTTCGATGATGGGTGTGCTCAATTTCGCGCACGCGAGCTTCTACATGCTCGGTGCCTATTTCGCCTATGCGATCAGCATCAAGATCGGCTTCTGGCCGGCGCTGATCATTGCGCCCTTGCTGGTTGGCGTCATCGGCGCAGTGGTGGAACGCTACGGCCTGCGTTCGGTGCACAAGTACGGCCACATTCCCGAACTGCTGTTCACCTTCGGCCTGTCCTACGTGCTGGTTGAAATGGTCCAGCTGATCTGGGGCCGCGCCGCCGTGCCGTACCCGATTCCGCCGGAACTGGACGGCCCGCTGTTCACCCTGTTCACCACCACCTTCCCGATGTACCGCGGCTTCATGATGCTGATCGCGGTGCTGATGCTGGTGTCGATCTTCCTGGTGCTGACCAAGACCCGCATCGGCCTGGTGATCCAGGCCGCGCTGACGCATCCGGAAATGGTGGAGTCGCTCGGCCATAACGTACCGCGTGTGTTCATGCTGGTGTTCGGCGGCGGCTGCGCGCTGGCCGGCCTGGCCGGCGTCATCGGCGGCAATGCCTTCGTCACGGAGCCGGGCATGGCGGCGACCGTCGGCAGCATCATCTTCGTCGTGGTGGTGGTCGGCGGCATGGGCTCGCTGGCAGGCGCCTTGCTGGCCTCGCTGCTGATTGGCTGCCTGCAGACCTTCGCGGTGGCGCTCGACCACTCGATCATGACCCTGTTCACCGCCTTCGGTGCCACGATCACGCCGGAAACCTTCGGCTATCCGGTACTGAAACTCACCATTTCCCAAGTTGCACCGATCATGCCTTACCTGCTGCTGGTGCTGATCCTGATCTTCAGGCCGCGCGGTCTGATGGGTACTCGCGAGGGCTGATCCGATGAATACGATAACAATGACCAACACCATGACTTACAAGCCCATGAACCTCGGGCGCTGGATCGTGTGGGGCCTGTTCGCCCTGATCCTGATCTTCGCGCCGATGGTGTTCAGCTCGGGCTCATCGATCTCGCTGCTGTCGCAGATCGGCACCGTGATGATCTTCGGCCTGTCCTACAACATGTTGCTGGGGCAGGGCGGCATGCTGTCCTTCGGCCACGCGGTGTACTCGGGTCTGGGCGCCTTCTTCGCCATCCACGCGATGAACCTGGCCTCGGCCGGCAAGATGTGGATGCCGGTCACCATGATCCCGCTGGTGGGCGGGCTTGCCGGCATGTTCTTCGGCATCCTGTTCGGCTACGTGACGACCAAGAAGTCGGGTACCACCTTCGCCATGATCACGCTGGGCATCGTCGAGCTGGTGTTTGCCTGCTCGCTGATGTTCCCCGAGTTCTTCGGCGGCGAGGGCGGCATCTCGACCAATCGCGTGTATGGCGAAAAGTTCTTGGGCATCACCTACGGTCCGCAGATCCAGGTGTACTACCTGATCGCGTTCTGGCTGTTCATCAGCACCATAGGCATGTTCGCATTCACGCAAACACCCTTGGGACGCATCATCAACGCGGTGCGCGACAACCCGGAGCGCGTCGAGTTCATCGGCTACGACACGCAGTGGGCGCGCTACCTGACGCTGATCCTGTCCGGCTTCTTCGCCGGCATCTCGGGCGGCCTGTCGGCGATCAACTTCGAGATCGTCACGGCGGAAAACGTCAGCGCGCTCCGTTCCGGCGGCGTGCTGCTGTTCACCTTCATCGGCGGCGTCGGCTTCTTCTTCGGCCCGATGATCGGCGCCATCATCGGCGTGTTCCTGTCGGTGATGCTGTCGGACTTCACCAAGGCATGGCAGCTCTACCTGGGCGTGTTCTTCATCGTCATGGTGATGTATGCGCCGTTCGGCGTGGCCGGCATCATCATGCTGAACCTGCGGGTAGCCAAGTACGGCAAATACCGCCGGATCTGGCCGCAGCTCTGTGCGGTTTCCGCCATGGCCCTGGTCGCCCTGGTCGGCCTGATCATGGTCGTGGAAATGCTGTACCACCTGACGCTGGAATCGGCCAACGGCACCGAAATGAAACTGTTCGGCTTCATGGTCGATACGGCCGCGGCGACGCCATGGGGCGTGGCGCTCGCCATACTGGCGATCGGCGCCGCCGGCTTCTGGCATACAAGGAAATCGTTCAAACACGCGTGGGGCGAAGTGAATACCGAAATTGAAGACATGATCCGGAGGGCAGAAGCATGAGCAACCTGTCCCTCGAACTCAAGGATGTCCGCAAGAGCTTCGGCAAGTCCGAGATCATCCGCGGCGCCAACCTGCAGGTGCCCAAGGGCGAACGCTTCGCGATCATCGGCCCCAACGGCGCCGGCAAGTCGACGCTGTTCAACCTGATCTCCGGGCGCTTCCCCGTCTCGGCGGGCGACATCAAGCTGAATGGTGAAAGCATCCTCGGCCTGAAGCCCTTCGAGATCAATCGCAAGGGCCTGTCGCGCAGCTTCCAGATCACCAACATCTTCCATCGGCTGTCGGTGTACGAAAACCTGCGCTGCGCGGTGTTGTGGTCGCTCGGTTACAAGTATTCCTTCTGGCATCGCCTGAACGGCCTGAAGGATGCACACGAGCGCGCCGAGCAAGTGCTGGAACAGATCGGCCTGCGCCGCCGACGCGACACCCAGGCCGGCCTGCTGACCTATGCCGAACAGCGCGCGCTGGAGATCGGCATCACCATCGCCGGCGGCTGCGACGTGATCCTGCTCGACGAACCGACCGCCGGCATGAGCCGTTCCGAGTCCGACGCGGCAGTGGAGCTGATCCGCAAGGTAACCGTCGGCAAGACGCTGCTGATGGTGGAGCACGACATGAGCGTGGTGTTCGGCCTGGCCGACAAGATTGCGGTGGTGGTGTACGGTGAGGTGATCGCCTGCGACACCCCGGCCAACATCCGCAACAACGCAAAGGTGCAGGAAGCATATCTGGGAGGACATGCTCCCGTGGAGGCGGCTTAAATGGCATTACTGGAAATCAAGAACCTGCACGCCTTCTATGGCAAGAGCCACGTGCTGCACGGCGTGGACATGAGCGTGGGCGAGGGCGAAATCGTCAGCCTGCTGGGCAGAAACGGGGTGGGGCGGTCGACTACCGTCAAGTCCACCATGGGTCTGGTCGACGTGGAAGGCTCGATCAAGTTCAAGGGCGAGGAAATCACCGGCTTCAAGGCCTTCGAGATTGCGCACAAGGGCCTTGGCTACGTGCCCGAGAACCGCGACGTGTTCCCGACGCTGACCGTGGCGCAGAACCTGATCCTGGGCGAGAAGAAGGGCAAGAAGTCGCGCTGGAGCATTGATGACATGTACAAGATGTTCCCGCGCTTGAAAGAGCGCGAGAACACGCCGGCCGGCGTGCTGTCCGGCGGCGAGCAGCAGATGCTGACGCTGTGCCGCACGCTGATGGGCGACCCCGACCTGATCATGATCGACGAGCCGACCGAAGGCCTGGCGCCGAAGATCGTGGAGCTCGTGGCCGAGTACCTGAAGGAACTGAAGAACCGCGGCATCTCGGTGCTCCTGGTGGAGCAGAAGCTGGCGATCGCGCTGGAGATCTCGCAGCGCGTGTACGTGATGGGACACGGCTCCATCGTGTTCGAAGGCACGCCTGACGACCTGCGCCACAACGCCGCCATCCGCAAGGAATGGCTGGAGGTGTGATGGGATTCATCGGCCCGGATGTCGTCCTGCGCAACCCGGCGTATGTGCACGAGAGCGCGCACCTGTACGGCAAGGTGACGGTCGAGGAGCATGCGTCCATCTGGGCCAATGTGGTGGCGCGCGCCGAGCACAAGCAGATCGTGATCGGCGCGTACACCAACATCCAGGACTTCGTGATGCTGCACATTGGCGACCGTACCGACACCATCATCGGCAGCCACTGCTCCATCACCCACCATTGCACCATCCATGGCTGCACCATCGGCGACAACTGCCTGATCGGCATCAACGCCACTATCATGGACGGCTGCGTGATCGGCGAGAACAGCATCATCGGCGGCCATGCTTACCTCAAGGAAGGCACCATCGTCCCGCCCAATTCCATCGTCATGGGCGTACCGGGCAAGGTCACGCGCACGCAGAACAACTTCGTGCGCAACCGTCTCAATGCCTACGCGTACTACAAGAACGCGCTGGCCTATGCGTCCGGCAATTACCGTGCGTGGGACGAGTCGTCCTTCCCGCTCGAAATGATGGCGGAAATGCAGCGGCTCTCGGCCTTGCTGGCCGGCGAGGACGCTGTCTAGAAGCCTGGCGGAAAGCATGGCCGGCGGCAGATTCCAGGCCGCCGGTTTTTTTTCTTGCAAAATAATACGATCGTTCTTTTTTGCGGTATATTAAGCGCTACAACACAACCAGCTTCACGCTCCCCACACAATCCAATTTAAAAGGAAGAGATATGACTGCCGAATACAAGGTCAATGGCGCGGTTGCCGTCATCACGCTCAACAATCCTCCGGTCAACGGCCTGGGCCACGCGACGCGCAGTGCGATTGTGGAAGGCATGAAGCAGGCCCAGAATGACGATGCCGTGAAGGCGATCGTGATTACCGGCGCCGGCAAGGCATTCTCCGGCGGGGCGGACATCAAGGAATTCAATTCGCCCAAGGCGCTCGCCGAGCCGACCCTGCACACGGTTATCAGTGTGATTGAAAACGCCACCAAGCCGGTGGTTGCCGCGATCCACACGGTCTGCATGGGTGGCGGCCTGGAGCTGGCGCTCGGCTGCCATTACCGTGTCGTGTCCCCGGGCGCACAGATCGCGCTGCCGGAGGTGAAGCTGGGCATCCTGCCGGGCGCAGGCGGCACGCAGCGCCTGCCGCGCGTGGTCGGCCTGGAGCTGGCACTGAACATGATCGTGTCGGGCACGCCGGTTCCGTCCGAGAAGCTGGCCAAGACCGCGCTGTTCAACGAAGTGGTGCAGGGCGACCTGATGGAAGCGGCGATCGCTTTCGCCAACAAGGTTGCCGACGTGCGTCCGCTGCCGAAGGTGCGCGACATCAAGATCGATTACCCGAATTACGAAGGCTTCCTGCAGTTCTCGCGCAATACCGTCAAGGCAATGGCCGGTCCGTTCCCCGCACCGCTCAAGTGTGTGGAGGCGGTTGCCGCCGCCGTGACCAAGAAGTTCGACGACGGCATCAAGTTCGAGCGCGACCTGTTCGTGGAACTGGTGCAGACCACCGAATCCAAGGCATTGCGCCACGCCTTCTTCGGCGAGCGCGCCGCCAGCAAGATTCCGGATGTGCCGGAAGATACGCCGACGCGCCAGATCAAGTCGGCGGCCGTCATCGGCGCGGGCACCATGGGCGGCGGCATTGCGATGAACTTCGCCAATGCCGGCATCCCGGTCAAGATCCTCGAGATGAAGCCGGAAGCGCTGGAGAAGGGCCTGGCCACCATTCGCAAGAATTACGAAAACACGATGAAGAAGGGCAAGCTGACGCCCGAGAAGTTCGAGCAGCGCGTCGGCCTGATCACCGGTACGCTGTCGTACGACGACATCGCGCAGGCGGACATCGTGATCGAAGCCGTGTTCGAGGATATCGGCGTCAAGGAGCAGGTGTTCAAGAAGCTGGATGAAGTGATGAAGCCGGGTGCGATCCTGGCCTCCAACACCTCCACGCTGGACGTCAACAAGATCGCCAGCTTCACCCAGCGCCCGCAGGATGTGATCGGCCTGCACTTCTTCAGCCCGGCCAACGTGATGAAGCTGCTGGAAATCGTGCGCGGCGAGAAGACCGGCAAGGACGTGCTGGCTACCTCGATGGCGCTGTCCAAGAAGATCAAGAAGACCGGCGTAGTCTCCGGCGTGTGCGACGGCTTCATCGGCAACCGCATGATCGAACAGTACAGCCGCCAGGCAGGCTTCCTGCTGGAAGAGGGTGCGCTGCCCGAGCAGGTGGACAAGGCGATCGAGAAATTCGGCTTCGCGATGGGTCCGTTCCGCATGGGCGACCTCGCCGGCAACGACATCGGCTGGTACATCCGCAAGCGCCGCTACATCGAGAAGCCGGAAGTCACCTACTCGAAGACCGCCGACCTGCTGTGCGAAATGGGCCGCTTCGGCCAGAAGACTTCCGCCGGCTGGTACGACTACAAGCCGGGTGACCGCAAACCGTATCCGTCCCAGGTCGTGAACGACATGATCGTCAAGCACTCGGCCGACCTCGGCATCGAGCGCCGCAAGATCAGCGACCAGGAAATCGTCGAGCGCCTGGTATACGCCCTTGTCAACGAAGCAGCCTACATCCTCGAGGAAGGCATCGCCCAGCGCGCGTCTGATATCGACATGGTGTACCTGACCGGCTACGGCTTCCCGGTGTTCCGCGGCGGCCCGATGTTCTACGCCGACACCGTTGGCCTGCAGAATGTCGTCATGGCGATGGAAAAGTATGCGAAGGGCCGCCACGGCGAGGCCTGGAAGCCCGCACCACTGCTGGCGAAGCTGGCAGCCGAGGGCAAGACCTTCAACTGAGCCGCCTGACCGCAGCATGCAAAGCCCGGAGTATCCTCCGGGCTTTTTTTTCGCTGTCATTCAACCAGGCAACTTTTCCATCCCTGAAGCAATTCCCGTTACTTGCTAAGATAGATTCATGCAGTTGCTGCATCGGACGAAACATGCAACGTCCATGATGCAGCTTTGTCCAAGGGCACATTTGAAAAGCAAAACAAGGCGCGCATGCAAGCACACGAACCCGCCACCATTCTCATCGTCGACGATGAGGAGCGGAACCGTAAATTGCTCGAAGTTTTCATGCAGGCAGAGGGATACCGGACTATTTCGGTGGGCGACGGCAGGGAAGCGGTGGCCGTTGCCTCACGCGAGCGCCCCCGCCTGATCCTGCTCGACATGATGATGCCCGGCATGGATGGCTTCGACGTTGCGCGCGCGTTGAAGGCGCGGGCAGAACTGTCCGCCATTCCCGTCATAGTCGTGTCTTCCCTTGACGATATTGCCTCCCGCCGCAGGGTCTTGTCGGCCGGCGCCGACGAGGTCGTCAACAAGCCTGTCGATCGCTGGCAGCTGTCCCAGCACGTGGCCCGCCTCCTGGCCGCGGCGGACAAGGAACGATGAGCCAGCGCGGCGCGATTCCCGGCCACGCCAATCGCCTGCTGGCGATGACCGGCAGTATCGTGCGGGCTGCGGTGCGCGCCGATTCCCCTGACATGCTGTATCGCGAGGCATGCCATATCGCGGTGGGCTGCGGCCTGTTTCATTATGCGTGGGTCGGGCTGGTCGACCCCGCCGGCGGGCGCCTGCGCCGGCTTGCGCATGCCGGCGCCGCAGGCGGTGCCGAAGATTTGCCCGAACTGGACGGTATCGCAGCGTCGCTGCGCGAACACGGACAGGACTGCATCTGCATGGACCTGTCCGAGCAAAGCTTTTCCCGCCACGGCGTCGCCGCGGTGGCAGCGGTGCCGCTGCGGGAAAACGGCCGCACCGCCGGCGTCTTCATTCTGTGTACCGTGCGCCGCGGCCTGTTCGACGAGGCGGCTGTTTCCCTGCTGCGCGAGGCCGGACAGGACATCTCGTTTTCACTCGAGCACATGCTCGAGGAGCAGCGACGCCTCGCCGCGGAATCCAAGCTGTATTACATGGCCTTCTACGATGCGCAAACCGGCTTGCCCAACCGCGCCCTGCTGGAGCAGAAGCTGCCGCCGCTGGCGGGGAACGGGGCGCCTGTGGCGCTGCTGGCCATCCGCCTGCAGCGCCTGGACCGCGCCCAGCACCTGTTCGGCAGGCTGGCCATGGATGACGTGCTGCGGCTGCTCGCACAGCGGCTGGAGGCATTGCGCGGCGAGGGCATCCTGGCGCAGGTGGGACAGGACGAGTTCGCGCTGGCCTTGCCCGGACTGGATGACGCCGGCCGGATCGAGGCGATCGCGGGCCGAGTGCTTGCCGCGCTCGAGGAGCCGGTCCGGCTCGGTGAGCGCGAAGCATTCCTCGGCGCCAGCGTCGGTGCGGCAATCTACCCGCGCCACGATGCCGAGATCGGGCGCCTGCTGCGCCGCGCGCGGGCCGCGTCGGACCATAACGGCACCGAGGGCGGCTTTCGCATGTACAGCGAGGAACTCGACCGCGGTGTGGAGCAGCGGGCGCGCACGGAGGCCGAACTGCACAGGGCGCTCGAGCGAGGCGAGTTCCAGCTCTACTACCAGCCTCAGCTCAGCCTGCGCACCGGCGCGGTGGTCGGCGTCGAGGCGCTGTTGCAATGGCAGCATCCGCAGCGCGGGCTGGTCGGGCCCGGCCAGTTCGTCCCACTGCTCGAAGAGTGCGGCCTGATGCCCGCGGTCGGCGGCTGGGCCTTGCGCCAGGCATGCCGGCAGGCGCGCGCCTGGCAGGAAATGGGGCTGCCGCCGCTGCGCATGGGCGTCAACCTGTCGGCCTTGCAGTTCCGCCTCGCGCAGCTGGCCTCGATCGTGCGCGGCGCCCTGGACGAGGCCGGACTGGCGCCCGAATACCTGGAACTGGAACTGACCGAAAGCCTGATCCTGGAAAACGTGGAGCAGACCATCCAGGCCATGCATGAACTCAAGCAGCTCGGCGTTCGCCTGTCGCTGGACGATTTCGGCACCGGTTATTCCTCGCTCAGCTACCTGCGCCGCTATCCGGTGGACCGGATCAAGATCGACCAGTCCTTCATCCGCGACATGCTGCTGCACGCCGGGAGCGCGGCACTGGTCCGCAGCATCCTGGCGATGGCGTACAACCTCGGCCTGGAAACGATCGCGGAAGGCGTCGAGACCATAGAACAGTTCGAGTACCTGCGCCGGCAGCCGTGCGACGAAATGCAGGGTTTCCTCTTCAGCCGGGCGATTCCCGCCGCGGAAATTGCATGCATGCTGTCCGAGGGGCGCAGGCTGCTGTCGGCCAGGGCCGCATCGGACGGCCAGCGCGGCGTGCTGCTGGTCGACACGGATGTCGAAGTATTGGATCGTTTGCGCAGCGTGCTGACCGGCGACGCCTGGAATGTGATGATCGCCGCGAGCGCGGAGGAGGCGTTCGCGCTGCTGGCCGCGCACCAGCCCGGCGTCGTCGTGTCCGGCCTGCGGGAGCCGGGCGCCGCATTCCTGCACCGCGTGCGCCGCATGTACCCGGACACCGTCCGCATCTTCCTCTCGGGCAAGGCAGATGCGAGTGCCGTGATCGACGCGGTGAACCGGGGCGAGGTGTACCGGGTGCTGGAAAAGCCGGTGGAGCCGGAGCGCTTGCAGGCGTGCATGCGCGATGCGATCCGCCGCCCGGGCTTGCAGCCCGGAAGTAATTTGCCCGGAGTTGATCCTGATCATGGCGCGGACCCCGATGCAAACGCTCCAATAACAAATTGATTCGCATCAAAAACGACAGGAGCAGCATCGTGCAGCAAGTGAGTGGAAAACCGCAGGAAACCACGGAAATCCTGGTGGTCGAGGACAGCCCGACGCAGGCTGCCAAGCTGCGCTTGCTGCTGGAGGAAAAAGGCTACCGGGTACGCGTTGCCGCGAACGGCATGCTGGCGCTGGAGGCCATCCGGCACAGCCGGCCCGATGTCGTGCTGTCGGACATCATCATGCCGGAGATGGACGGATACGCCCTGTGCCACGCGATCAAGTCCGATCCGGCCACGCGCAGCGTGCCGGTAATCCTCGTGACCTCACTCATCGACCGCAAGGATATTGTTCGCGGCCTCGAATGCGGCGCGGACAATTTCGTGCGCAAGCCCTACGCCATCGACTACCTGCTGGTCCGCATCGAGCAGGTGCTCATGAACCGGCGCCTGCGGCAGGATGGCGGAGAGCCCGCCGGTACGGCAATCTACCTCGATGGCGAAAAGTACACGGTCAATGCCGAGCCCCGGCAGATCCTCGACCTGCTGGTCTCCACCTACGAGCAGGCGGTGCTGGTCAATGAGCAGCTGCAGGCGCGCGAACGCCAGGTCAACGAACTCAACGTGCGCCTCGGGCATCACGCCGCGCAGCTGGAAGCGACCAACCGCGAAATCGCGCGCCAGAACGGGGCGCTGGAGCAGGCGAACCGCATGAAATCGGAATTCCTTGCCAATATGTCGCATGAACTGCGCACGCCGCTCAACGCCATCATCGGCTTCTCGGAAGCGCTGCGCGACGGCTTGATCGGGCCGCTTTCGGCGGCCCAGCAGGAGGCCGCCGGCGACATTTACGACAGCGGCAAGCACCTGCTCCTGCTGATCAACGACATCCTCGACCTGTCCAAGATCGAGGCCGGCAAGATGGAGCTCGAACTCGAGGCGACCGACCTGCAGGACTTGCTGCAGAATGCGCTGACCGTATTCAAGGACAAGGCGCTCGCCGGGCAGATCCGGCTGCGCCTGGAGATGGAAACGGTCGGCCCGGTGCTGCTGGATCGCCGCAAGACGCGCCAGATCGTCTACAACCTGTTGTCCAACGCCGTGAAGTTCACGGGCGCGGGCGGTTCGGTCACGCTGCGCATGTGCAGCCGCGCGCCGGACGACCTGCAATCGATGCGGCTGGTGGGCGAGAAGGGCGCCGACCCCGGCGTGCCGCGCTATCTGGCCATCAGCGTCATCGACACCGGCATCGGCATCAGCGAGGAAGACCTCGGGCGCCTGTTCAAGCCCTTCGTGCAGCTCGACAGCGGCCTCGCCCGCAAGTACGAGGGAACCGGACTCGGCCTGGCGCTCGTCAAGCAACTGGTGGAACTGCACGGTGGCGTCGTGACCGTCAGCAGCCAGCCGCAGCAGGGCTCCGAATTCACCGCCTGGCTGCCGTGCCGGGAAGCGAGCTCCTGAGCCGTTTCTTGCCGGTCTTGCATGCCGCTTCCTGAAGTCGGCGGCAAACCTTCTCCCGCCATTGTTCTCCTGTCAATCCGTGCCGCTTGGCACGGCATTGCGCCTGCACGCATGAATTCCGCATCATTCCTCCAGTAAATCATTCTTTCCGGAACTTTTTCTCCCCGGAAAACTCTTTTAGGCATGGACCCGGAGACGCCGGGTTGCATAAGACGAACAACAAGGTGCCTGCTGCCGCCGTGCTACACACCCACGGCTGCAGTACGAGCGGCGTATCCGAACCATCCATGGAGTTGCAATTGAAAGCTTCCGCGTATCCTTCCCTTCTCGTGCTGTCCCTCATCCTCGCCGCGTGCGGCGGAGGCGGGTCCGGCGACGCCTCGACCCCGGCCGCGACCGTCGCCCCGGTTGCCACGGAAGCAACACCTTCCACCAGCGGCGGCAGTCTTGCCGTCGCAGCGCCGTCCGACACGGCGGGCACCCCGGCGGCCCCGGCCGCACCGAGCAACAATACGACGAAACCGGCAACCGATACGCCGGCCGCCCCCGTAACACCGACGACGCCAACGAACCCGGCCACTCCCACGACGCCCACGGCACCGACAACGCCGGCAGCGCCCGAGCTGGTCGAATACTATGGCGACTCCACCGTCTGGGGCTATCGCACCCACACCGGCGGACAGGTCTCTGTGCCCCCGCCGGTCGCTTTCACCGCGGCGCTGCCCAACCCGGCGGCATTCACGGTACGCAATGAAGGCGTGAGCGGCTCCACCGCCTGCGGCCTGCTCAACGGCACCGACGGCCGCCATCAGCCATGGGCGAGCCAGATGGCCGCATCCAAGGCGCGCTACGTGTTCGTCAACCATGCGATCAACGATCAGTGGACCTATGATCTGAACACCTACAAGGGCTGTCTGCGCTCGCTGGCGCGCACCGCCAAGCAGTACGGCAAGCAGATGATCTTCGAAACGCCGAACCCGACGCGCGACGACGTCGGCATCATGGCCAACGCCATGAAGGAAGTGGCGGCGCAGGAGGGCGTGCCGGTGGTGGACCAGTACAAGTACCTGAGCGAGTACCTGAACGGGCAGAGTGCCTATGCAATCGTGCCCGACGGCCTGCATCCGACGGAGGCGGTGTACGTCATGAAGGGCAAGTACGCCGCGAGCGTGTTCACCAGCCTGTTCATCAAGTAATCGATTTCATTCATCTCGGGCCCCGCAGTGCGATGCATTGCGGGGCCTTTTCATTTGCGGAGCGTGCCGACCTTCGCGGCATCTCAAGAAACCTGCTCCGGGAAGATGAGCACCATCAACGTCATGTTGCAGCCAGGGATCGATACTGTGCGGCATGCCACCTTTGTTTGCTCAACCTTCCACAGGGACTCTATGATCAAGTCGATCGAAGGCGTTCGTGGCCTTGCCGCATTGCTGGTCGCGCTCTACCACTTGAAGATCGGAAGCGAATACTTCTCCCTCATCCGCAACGGCTATCTGTTCGTGGACCTGTTCTTTGTCCTGAGCGGATTCGTCATCTGCGCCGCCTACGGCGATGCCATGCGCAGCGGCGCCGACCTGCGCCAGTTCATCTGGCGCCGCATCGGCCGGCTCTTTCCCTTGCTCGTCTTCTCGACCGTGGTGTTCGTGCTCGGTTCCAATGCGATCGTCCTTGCGAAGAAGCTCGCGGTGTCAGCCGGTCACGCGGGACTGCTGAACAATCCCGGTGCGCTCGAATATCTCGTGCCCACCGCCGGCGAAATCCTGGCCACGCTCACGTTCACCCACTCGCTGGGGCTCTTCGACGAACTGATCCTCAACACGCCGAGCTGGAGCATCAGCGTCGAGTTCTATACCTATCTGCTGTTTGCGCTGGTCTGCCTGCTGCTGACCGGCGCCGGCCGCATCGTCCTGCTGGCCGTGCTCAGCCTGGCGGGCTTGATCATTTCCGCGTGGGCCTCGGTCAACATCCATGACTGCATCGCGGCGAAGGGATGCCTGTCGCTGACCTACGATTTCGGGCTGGCACGCAGCATTCATTCATTCTGCCTCGGCGCGCTGGCGTTTTATTCCAGCCGCATCCTCAAGATGAACATTCCGGCGATACAGATCACCGTGATGTTCGCCCTGTTCCTGCTGCTGACGCTGGTCGATTACGTCTCGATCGCCGCCTTCGCATTCCCGGTCGCATTCGCCGCCCTGGTGCTGAGCCTGTCGAAGGACAGTGGCCCGCTCGCCGACGCGCTCAAGCCCGGGCTGTTCCAGGTCCTCGGCCAGCGTTCGTATTCGATCTACCTGATGCACATGCCGCTGCTGCTCATCTTCGAAAACCTGACCAAGCGCGTGTCCGGGCTGGTGTCGAGCATTACCGTCCTCGTCGCCTATGTATTGGTGCTGTACGTCATTTCAGGCTGGACCTACCGCTTCGTGGAGGCGCCGATGCGCGATTGGTTCAACCGGCTCGTGGTCCGCAAGCCGGCGGTCGCGGGCGGAGCGGGTTCATGATGGTTTCCGGCCTGCGCTTCATCTTTCTGCCCCTTGTCCTTGGCATGGCGATGGAAGGACACGCTGCCGGGGTGGTGATCGAATACTACGGCGACTCGACGGTCTGGGGCTATCAGTCGCAGAGCGGAGAGCGCGTGGCGAAACCGGCGCCCGCGGTGTTCGCGGAAAGCCTGCCGGACCCGCGCCGGTTCGAGGTCAGGAATGAGGGTGTCAACGGCAGCACGGCCTGCGACCTGCTCAACGGTACGGACGGGCGCCACCCGCCGTGGCGCGAACAGATGGCGAAATCGAAGGCACGCTATGTGTTCGTCAATTTCGCCATCAACGACCAGTGGAAGCATGACGTCGACAGCTATACCGGCTGCCTGCGGTCGCTGGCGCGCGTCGCCCGTTCGCAGGGCAAGCAGATGGTCTTCGAGACACCGAACCCCACGCGCGACAGCGGGCCCGACAGCCTCGATGTCTACGTCAACGCCATGCGCCGCGTAGCGGCGGAGGAAGGGCTGCCGGTCATCGACCAGTACCGCTACCTGACCGAACTGCTGAACGGGCAGGGCGTGCAGGCCCTGTGTCCAGATGGCCTGCATCCGTCCGAGCGGGGGTATGTGTTGAAAGGGCAGTTTGCGGCGAAGATGTTTGCGCGGTACTTTCTTGAAAAGTAAGCGGCGCATCATGGAATCGTAGGGTGGGCAAGCGGGCAGCCGAGGATGGCAAGGTGGGTTTCGCTGCGCTCTACCCACCCTACGGTACTTTATAAAGGATGGTAGGGTGGATAGAGCGAAGCGAAACCCGCCAAGCGGCCCGCCGAGAATATTCTTTAGCCACCGACGTCCTGCTACCAGTAGTTCTCCGTCACAAAATGGCCCGGCAGCGCCCGCCGTACCGGCCTCATCCCGCGTCCGTGCAGCAGCTTGCGCATATCCTCGATCATCTCCGGATTGCCGCACAACATGAAGCGCGAGGCGGCCTCGGTGATGGGCAGACCGGCGGCCTTTTCCAGCGCACCGTTCTCGAACAGCGTCGTCACACGTCCCTTGAGCAGCAGGGGATCGGCGCCTTGCGCATCCTCACGCGTCACCGCGCGCACGACTTGCAGCCGCGAGGGCGCCTCGAAAGGCGCCTTGCGGACATAGCTCGCCAGTTCGTCACGATAGGTGAATTCCTCGGTATGCCGCGCGCCGTGCACGAGGATGAGGTTGCGGAAGCGGCCCCAGACATAGGGATCGCGCAGCATGGATATGAAGGGGCCGACGCCGGTGCCGGTGGCGATCATCCACAGGTCCTCGCCATCGGTGAAGCGGTCCGGCGTCATGAAGCCGTAGCGCTGCTTCTCGACAAGAATCCCGTCTTCTTCCTTCAACGCCTTGAGTTGCGTGGTGAACAGCCCGTTCGGCACCAGTACGCCGTAGAACTCGAGGAAGTCCTGGGCCGGCGAGGAGACCATCGAGTAGGCGCGCCACACCACGCCGTGCGCGTCGCGCAGGCCGAGGCGCGCGTATTGCCCCGCATCGAAGGAATATCCCGGCGGCCGCGTTGTCGTAAAGGTGAGCAGCTTGTCGGTCCACCACTGCAGGCGGAGGATTTTTTCCACGGTGGCCTTCTCGGCGATTTTCGGATCCGTCAGCATATCTACCCTTTCAGCCCGGCAAGGAGCGGCAAGTCTCGATCAGTATTAATATTGATTGTAAATGAATCTTAATTACGAGGTGAGCGATGGCGAAGATAGTCCTGCTGGAGAAAATTCATGCGAGCGCGGCGGCACACCTCAATGTGGAAGGATTTGCCGACATCGTGCAGATTCCGACCGCCTTGAAGCCCGAGGAACTGAAGACCACGCTGGCCGATGCCGACGCCGTGGGCATTCGCTCCGCCACGCACATTTCGGCCGATACCCTGGCGGCCTTGCCGAAGCTGAAAGCCATTGGCTGCTTCTGCATCGGCACCAACCAGGTGGACCTGAACGCCGCCGCCGCCCAGGGCATCCCGGTGTTCAACGCGCCGTTCTCCAATACCCGCTCGGTGGCGGAGCTGGTTATTGCGCAGGCCATCCTGCTGCTGCGGCGGATTCCGGAAAAGAATGCGCGCACCCATCGCGGCAAATGGGACAAGAGCGCGCAGGGCGCCTACGAGGTGCGCAACAAGCTGCTTGGCATCATCGGCTACGGCAACATCGGCGCGCAGGTCGGCATCCTGGCCGAGAGCGTGGGCATGCGGGTGTGTTACTACGATGTCGAGAGCAAGCTGCCACTGGGCAACGCCAGGCCCATGCCGACGCTTCAAGCGTTGCTGGAGCAGGCCGACGTAGTCACCTTGCATGTTCCGGGCGGCAGCACGACGGCAAACATGATGACGGCGGAGCGCATTGCACACATGAAACCGACAGCCGTGCTCATCAATGCTTCGCGCGGCACCGTGGTCGACATCGACGCGCTCAATACGGCGTTGCGGGAAAAGAACCTCGCCGGCGCGGCGCTGGACGTCTTTCCCGCCGAGCCGGGCAACGACAAGGAGGAATTCGTTTCCCCGCTGCGCGGTCTCGACAACGTGATCCTGACGCCGCACATCGGCGGCAGCACCGAGGAGGCGCAGGAAAACATCGGGCGCGAAGTGTCGGACAAGCTCGCGCGCTTCCTCAAGGCGGGCACGACGCGCTGGGCGGTGAATTTCCCGGAGATTTCCCACGTCGAGAAACAGGCGCGCAGCCGGGTGCTGCATGTGCATCGCAACGAGCCGGGCGTGATCGCGCGGATGAATGCCGATTTTGCGGAGGCGGGGCTGAACATCGTCGCCCAGCACCTGCAAACGCGCGGGCCGATCGGTTATGTAATCACGGACGTCGAAGCGCCGATCTCCAAGGAGCTGCTGCGCAAGCTGTGCAACGAACCGGCGACGATCCGTTGCGAGCTTGTCTAAGGAAGAGGAGGGATCAGGCGGCCGCCTTGGCCTTGTCGCGCGGGTAGACTTGCACGCGCGCCATGGTGCGCAGGGCGCCGCTGTTGCGCAGCAGGTCGGCCAGGGTGACGCCGCTGAGCACCTGGAGGTAGGCCGCCGTCGCCCGCCGCAGTACATCCTGCAGTTCGCAGGAGGGCGAGAGCACGCACTCGTTGATCTCGCGGTTGAAGCATTCCACCATCATGAAATCCGGCTCAGTGTTGCGCACCACGTCGCCGATGTTGATTTCCTCCGGTTCCTTCCCCAGGCGCAGGCCGCCGCTGCGGCCGCGGATGGTCTCGACCAGTCCCGACAGGCCGAGCTGGTGCACTACCTTCATCAGATGGCTCTTGGAGATGCCGTAGGCATCCGCGATGTCCTGGATGGTGACCAGGTTCTCGCGGTGGATGCCGAGGTACATCAGCGTACGCAGGGAGTAGTCGGTGTAGTCGGTCAGGCGCATGGCTCGCTCGGTCTGTGGCGGGAATACGGGAAATTATATCCCCGGCCGGGAAATAAGATCGATCTATTATAAATCTTAAGGCGGCCCGGTGCGCAAAACCGTTCTTGTAGCGTGGGAATGCAACAGCCCGCGTGGCCGGAACGGCAACGCGGGCTGCGGGAGTTGGCAGGATGCTTACAGGCGCTTGCTGGTGACGACACGCGCCTCGCCGCGGTCGCCGACCGTGTGCAGCGTGACCGGCCGGCGCCAGACCCGGCCGATGTATTCCAGCACCCGCTCGGCACGGGAGAGATCCACGCCGCGGCCGTCGCTCTGGTGGTCGTGCACCAGTTGCAGGCTGCCGTCCACATGCAGGTGGTTGGCGGCGATGCGCGGTGCGCCGTAATTGAACTTCGGTCCGAGGATGGCTTCGTGCACCGCGTGCACTTCATTGGCCGAGATGCGGATGTCGCCATCGTCGCGCGCCTCGTACACGAAGAGCTCGAGCTCCTCGATCAAGTCCCTGGTCAAGTAGTTGCGGACGAAGCCGAAGTCGTCTTCTTCCTTGACGATCTGGCGTGCCTTTTCCAGCCCATGCTTCTCGATGATGTCTTCCCACATCGAGAAGCCGAGATGGTAGGGATTGACCGCCAGCGCCAGCTGCCGCTCGGCCGCGTACGGGCGCACCACATCCGAGTGGGCCTTGATCGCGGACAGGTAGAGGTCCTGCGGCAGGAAATCCGCCTCGCGCAGCAGGCGGGCATGCCAGTACGAAGCCCAGCCCTCGTTCATGATCTGGCAGGCGAACACCGGGTAGAAGTAGTACGACTCTTCGCGCACGGCGAGGAAGATGTCGCGCTCCCAGTCCTCCATCTCCGGCGCATAGTGCGCGATGAACCAGAGCAGGTCGTACTCCGGCTGAGGCGGAATGGCAGGACGCTTGGCTTGCGCGTGGGCCTCGGCGAACATCCTTTCGCCCGGCAGCGAGCGGAAGCGCTTCTGGAATTCGTCGAGCGCCGGTTCCGGTTCCGGCTTGGGCGCATGTGTCGGAAACAGCGGCCGGTGCAGCTCGCGGTTGATGTCGATGTGCGGTTCCAGCGCCAGCGCGGCATCCAGCACCGCCTCCACCCGTTCCTGTCCGTGCTCCTGGATCGCGGTTTCGATGCGATGGGCGCGGTCGGCCGCCTGTTCCAGGATATGGCCGCCCGCCATCTCCATGAACTGCGCGAACAGGTGGTTGTTCTTGGCGAAGTCGGCGTGTCCGAGCACGTGCGCCGTCACCAGCGCATTCTCCGGCAGCGTGTTGCCGTTGACGAGGTAGGCGCGGCACGGGTCGCCGGGGAACATCACTTCGAAAATGCGCGAATGGCCCATGCCCTGCCGGATGAGCTGGTGGATGTAGCGCACGCCGAAGGACCAGTGGTGCATGCGCACCGGCAAGCCGTACACCGCGATTTCCATCATGAAATTGTTCGGGACGAGCTCGAAATCGACCGGGTAGTAATCCAGACCGAGATCGCGGGCAAGCTTTTCGATGCGAGTCGAATACTCCTTCAGCTGCGCGACCGCTTCAGGCGTGTGAGTGGAGTTGCACATGCTGTCTATTCCTCTTGCTGCTGAACGAAGAACTTGCGGATGGCCTTCCAAACGTCCTCATGCCGCGTCAGGATGCTGCTGCCGATCGGTGCGCCGCTGCGCTCGACTTCGGAGCACAGCATTTTCATTTCCGTTTCCGAGGTCCGCGGGGAGCCGGGGACGGTCTCCACATAGCCGATGTAGTTGAGCAGCTTGCCCAGTTTCGAGAGGTACTCGGTGGCGGCGGCGCGGTCTTCGGTGAAGTTCTCGCCGTCAGACGCATAGAACAGGTAGCCGTTGTACTGCGACGGGTCGTATTCCGTCTCGACCAGTTCCAGCGCCAGCTTGAACGCCGTGGACGCGCCGGTGCCGCCGGTGCCGCTGACATTGAAGAACTCGCTCTCGGAAAACTCCCATGCCTGCGTAGTATGCGCGATGAAGCGCGTTTCCACCTTGCCGTAGCGGCGGCGGATGCCCTGCAGCACAAAGAAGAAGAAACTCTTCGCCAGCTTGCGCTCGGCATCGGTCATGCTGGCCGAGACGTCGAGCGCGAAAATCACAACCGCGTTCGTCGCCGGCTTGCGCCGCTGCACCAATTGCTTGAAGCGCAAGTCTTCGTTGGTGAACGGCACCGGGTTCTCGGTCGTCCTTTCCTGCGTCGCGCGCCGCTTCACCGCTTCCTTCACGGTGCGGCGGCGGTCGAGGCGGGCGCGGGCGCCGTGCTTGTCCCAGCCTTCGCGGACATATTCGTCGTCGGTGACGGCGGTGTTGCGCTTGGGCTGCAGGTCGGGCAACTGCAATTCTTCCCACAGCCAGTCGATGATGTCGTCGACCTTGAACTCCAGCAGCAGTTTCACCTCGCCATCGTTGTTGCCGCCTTCGCCCTCGTCGCCGCCCATGTCGGGCTGCGCCTGGCGCAGCACGTCACCGGGCTTGCCTTTGCCCTGGCCCGCGCTGGTGAAGGTCTGGTTCGAGTCCGCCAGCCGGAAGCGGGCGTGCTCGAGCAGACGGACCGGCACCTGCACGGTGCGGTCCTCCGCGCCGGTCATGACATCCGGACCGGCCACCAGGTTGGGCAGGTTCTGCTGGACCGCCTCGCGGACTTTCTGGTTGTGGCGCAGCCAGTCGCGAGAGCCCCTGGAGAAAAGGTCGTACCAGGGTGTTTCAGCAGAAATCGTGATGTGGTCAGTCATAGAGCATGCGCCTCATTCCTGTGCCATCAGCGTGGTCACGTAGTTGAGCGCCTCACGTGCGCTGTGGCTGTCATAGCCG
>Ga0196971_1000230_pt1 | contig 53095 bp, 47 predicted proteins | sample S1v_1013CmetaG_FD_148660 | JGI IMG/M metagenome (GOLD analysis project Ga0196971, IMG submission 148660) | Soil microbial communities from Anza Borrego desert, Southern California, United States - S1+v_10-13C | ecosystem: Environmental > Terrestrial > Soil > Desert | place: USA: California... | reverse complement strand
GGTCGATGCCTTGCTTCGTGACTACCCTGATCACGCCATCCTGCTCACCCACATGACGCCGACCGGCCGCGCGACCGGAAAATCCCTCTTCGAGAAGCACGGCGATCGTCTCATGCAGTGCTACCTTCCTTATGACACCGGCTTCATGGTCGGACGCTTCCTAAGGCATTTCCAGCCGCGCATCTGCATCTTGATGGAAACCGAAGTCTGGCCGAACCTGATCGCGCAATGCGTGAAGAACCGGGTGCCGGTCGCGCTCGTCAATGCACGCCTCTCGGAGCGTTCGCTCGCCAAGGCCCAGCGCCTGTCCGCGTTGATGGCGGAGGCGGCGCGCGGATTCTCCTGCGTGGCGGCGCAGACGGAAGCGGATGCGGAGCGCCTGCGCCGCTTCGGCGCGCCGAACGTGAGCGTCACCGGCAGCATCAAGTTCGATGTCACGCCGCCGGAAGCCATGCTCGCAAAAGGTGCGGAACTGCGCGCGATGATGGGAAGCAAACCGGTCCTGCTATGCGCAAGCACACGGGAAGGCGAGGAAGACCTGATCCTCGACGCGCTCGGCAATGCCGGTCTGGAGGATGCGCTGTTGGTGATCGTGCCGCGTCATCCGCAGCGCTTCGATGAGGTGGCGGCCAAGGTCGCGGCACGGGGCCTGCCGGTGCAGCGGCGTTCAGCGCTTGCCGCGCCGTTGGCCGGGAATGTACGCGTCCTGCTGGGCGATTCGATGGGCGAGATGTTTGCGTACTACGCGGCATGCGATGTCGCCTTCATCGGCGGCAGCCTGCTGCCGCTCGGCGGGCAAAACCTGATCGAGGCCTGCGCCGTCGGCAAACCCGTGCTGATCGGGCCGCATACCTTCAACTTCAGTGTAGTGAGCGAGGAGGCGATTGCCGCAGGCGCTGCGTTGCGGGTCGACGATTCCGCAGCCATGCTCGATGCTGCTGGCCGCCTCTTGCATGACGGTGTGGAGCGCAGCCGCATGGGCGGGAATGCGGCGGCCTTCGCGTGCCAGCATCGCGGGGCAACCGGCAGGACGGTGGCGCTCCTTAAGCCACTGATCAGCTAGGACTGCGTGGGCGACAATGGGCATCCTGGTGGGTTTCGCTGCGCTCTACCCACCCTACGGTCCTTTGGTGCGCATGTGGGTTTCGCTGCGCTCTACCCACCCTACAGTTCTTTATAGAGGACGGTAGGGTGGGTAGAGCGAAGCGAAACCCACCGCCCCATCTTGACCTCACTTCCGTCTACTTCCCCGTCGCTTCCACCAGCCCGCCGCCCAGCGCGCGATACAAGTCGATGGCATTCGTCAAACGCAGCAGCCTGGCCTGCACCAGCGCCTGCTGCGCTGAAAACAATTCGCGCTGCGCATCCAGCACATCGAGCGAGCTGGCTACGCCGCTCTGATAGCGCAACTCGGCAAGCTTCAGGCGTTCTGCCTGCGCTTCCAGCACCGCGCGCTGCGCATCCACCTGCTCATCGATGGCCGCGCGGCCGACCAGCGCGTCGGAGACTTCGCGGAACGCCGTCTGGATCGACCGTTCGTAATCCGCGACCGCGATGTTCCTGCGCACATCCGCCAAATTCAGGTTGGCACTGTTGCGGCCCGCATCGAAAATCGGCAACACCAGCTGCGGTACGAAAGACCAGGTGCGCGAGCCGGATTCGAACAGGCCGGAAAGGTCGTTGCTCGCGGTGCCGGTGGACGCGGTGAGCGAGATGCGCGGAAAGAATGCGGCGCGCGCCGCGCCGATGTTCGCATTGGCGGCGCGCAGACGCTGCTCGGCGGCGCGGATGTCCGGGCGGCGTTCCAGCAGGTCGGAGGGCAGGCCGGCGGGAATTTCCGTGACGATGTTTTGCTCCGACAAGCCATGCGCGGCCGGCAGGTCGGCGAGCGGCGAGCCGACCAGCAAGGTCAGCGCATTAGCTGCCTGCGCACGCTGCCGCGCCAGCGTCGCCAGCGATACCCGGGCGGACTGCATCAACGTTTCATTCTGGCGCAGGTCCAGCGCGGACGACGCGCCGACATCGAAGCGCTGTTTCGCGAGCCGGTATGCGGATTCGCGGCTTTCGTAGGTCTTGCGCGCCAGTTCGTACTGTTCCTCGAAGGCGCGTTCGGCGAGATAGGCCTTGGCGACTTCCGCCACCAGGGAAATGCGCGCGGCCCGGCCCGCCTCTTCTGATGCGAGGTATTGCGCCAGCGCAGCATTGTTCAGGCTGCGCACGCGTCCGAAGAAGTCGAGCTCGAATGCGGCCAAGCCGAGGCCGACCTGGTAGCTGTTGTTGACCGCGGAGACGCCAAGGGGCGACAGGGCGGCCGGCGTGCGGGAGCGCGAGGCACCGGCGTTCACATTGAGGTTCGGCAGCAGGTCGGCGGACTGGACGCCGTACTGCGCGCGCGCTTCCTCGATGCGCAGCGCGGCCACGCGCAGGTCGCGGTTGTTCTCCAGCGCCGCCGAGATCAGGGCCTGCAGGCGCTGGTCCGGAAAGAAATTGCGCCAGCCGGTCAGCGTGGCGTCGCCGGCCTGCGTCGCTGTCGGGAAGGTTGACGCGACAGGCGCCTCGGGGCGTTCATACGTCGGCGCGAGCGAGCAGGCCGACAGCACGCCTGCCGCCAGCAGGGAAAGAACCGGTTGCTTGATCATGCCTTGTTGTCCTCTTGAAGATGCAGGTGTTCCATGTAGAACTTCCGTTGCCGTTCGCTACCCTTGAAGAAGCTGCGGATGACGACGAAGAACACCGGCACCAGGAACACCGCCAGCACGGTCGCGGTGATCATCCCGCCCATCACGCCGGTGCCGATCGCGCGCTGGCTGGCCGAGCCGGCGCCGGAGGCGATCACCAGCGGCAGCACGCCGAGGATGAAGGCGAGCGAGGTCATGATGATCGGCCGGAAACGCAGTTGCACCGCTTCCAGCGTCGCCTCGAGCAAGCCCTTGCCCTGCGCCTGCAAGTCCTTGGCGAATTCCACGATCAGGATCGCGTTCTTCGCCGACAGGCCGATGATGGCGATCAGGCCGACCTTGAAGTACACATCGTTCGGCATGCCGCGCAGGCTTGCGCCGAGCAGCGAGCCGAGCACGCCGAGCGGCACTACCAGCAGCACGGCGACCGGGATCGTGGTGCTCTCGTACAGCGCCGCCAGCACCAGGAACACCGCTAACAACGACAGCGCGAACAGCGCCGGCGCCTGTGCGCCGGAGGTCTTTTCTTCGAGTGACTGGCCTGTCCATTCCATGCCGATGCCGGGCGGGAGCTGGGCAACCAGCCTTTCCATTTCTTCCATCGCCTCGCCCGTGCTGCGGCCGGGCGCCGCATTGCCGGAAATGCGCATCGACGGATAACCGTTATAGCGGAACAGCTGCACCGGGCCGACCACCCAGGTCGAACTCGTGAAGGCGGAGAAGGGCACCATCTCGCCCCGGTTGTTGCGCACGTACAGCTTCATCAGGTCTTCCGGCTGCATGCGCTGCGGGATGTCGGCCTGCACGATCACGCGCTGCTGCCTGCCCTGGTTCGGGAAGTCGTTGACGTACGAAGAACCGAGCGCGGTCGACAGCGTCGCGTTGATGTCGGCGAAGGCCAGGCCGAGCGCATTGGCCTTGTCGCGGTCGATGCTCAGCTGCAGCTGCGGCGTCGGCTCCAGGCCGTCGGGGCGCACGCCCTGAACGACCTGGCTCTTGCCGGCCATGCCCAGCAGCTGGTTGCGGGCGGCCAGCAGCGCATCGTGCCCGACGCCGCCGCGGTCCTGCAGGCGCATCGTGAAGCCGGTGGCGTTGCCCAGTTCCGGGATCGGCGGCGGGCTCAGCGGGAACACGATGGCATCCTTGATCTGCGCGAACGCGCCGAACGCGCGGCCGGCGATGGCCGTGGCCGACTGGTCAGGGCCGCGCTCGCTCCAGTCCTTGAGCGGCGTGAACACGAGTGCCGCGTTCTGGCCGCTGCCGGAGAAGCTGAAGCCGGCCACCGCCACCACGCGCGCCACGCTCGGCTGCTGCAGGTAGAAGTTCTCGATCTGCTCGATGACCTGGATCGTGCGGTTCGTGCTCGCGCCCGGCGGCAGCTGCACGTTGGTGATCAGGTAACCCTGGTCTTCCTGTGGCAGGAAGGCGGAAGGCATGCGGATGTAGAGCAGGGCGACGCAGGCCACGATCAGGCCGTACACGATCATCCAGCGGCCGGTCCGGGCGAGCATGCGGGCCACCCAGCCCTTGTAGCCCGTCGCGGTGCGGTGGAAGCCGCGGTTGAACCAGCCGAAGAAACCTTTCTTTTCGTGATGATGTCCCGCCTCCACCGGCTTGAGCAGCGTCGCGCACAGGGCGGGTGTCAGCGTCAGGGCCATCAGTGCGGAAAACACCATGGACGACACCATCGACAGCGAGAACTGGCGGTAGATCGCACCGACCGCTCCGCCGAACAGCGCCATCGGCAGGAACACGGCGATCAGCACCAGCGTGATGCCGATGATGGCGCCGGTGATCTGGCCCATCGCCTTGCGCGTCGCTTCGCGCGGCGACAAGCCTTCCTCGCTCATGATGCGTTCGACGTTCTCCACCACTACGATCGCATCGTCCACCAGGATGCCGATGGCCAGCACCATGCCGAACATGGTCAGCACGTTGATCGAGAAGCCGAACAGCAGCATGGTGGCGAAGGTGCCCATCAGCGCCACCGGCACGACGATGGTCGGGATCAGCGTATAGCGGATGTTCTGCAGGAACAGGTACATCACCAGGAACACCAGCAGGATCGCTTCGAGCAGCGTCTTCACCACTTCCTCGATGGAAATCTGGATGAAGCGCGAGGTGTCGTAGGGGATGTCGTACTTCACGCCCGCCGGGAAATACTTCGACAGCTCGTCCATGCGCTGGCGCACGGCCTTGGCGGTGGCGAGTGCGTTGGCCGTCGGCGACAGCTGCACGCCGATGGCGGCGGTCGGCTTGCCGTTCAGGCGCGCGGAGGTGGCATACAGCTGGCCGCCGATCTCGATGCGCGCGACGTCGCGCAGGCGGACGGTGGCGCCGCCGGGCGTGGCGCGCAGCACGATGTTGCCGAACTCCTCCGGCGAGGACAGCTGGCCGGTGACGACGATGGGCGCGGTGATCTGCTGCGTATTGGCATTGGGCAGGTCGCCCAGGGTGCCCGACGCGACCTGCGCGTTCTGCGCACGGATGGCGGCGGTGACATCGCCCGGCGTCAGCTTGAGGCCGACCAGCTTCGCCGGGTCGATCCAGACCCGCATCGCGCGCTCGGTGCCGAACAGCTGCGCCTGGCCCACGCCCGGCACGCGCTTGAGTTCGTTGAGCACGTTGCGCGAGAGATAATCGCCAAGCGCCACCGGATCGAGCCGGCCGTCGGTCGAGGACAAGGTGGTGAACAGCAGGAAGTTGCTGCGTGCCTTCGTCACCTGCACACCCTGCTGCGTGACCGCCTGCGGCAGGCGCGGTTCGACCCGCTTGAGGCGGTTCTGCACGTCTACCGCGGCAAGATCGGGATTGGTGCCGGGCAGGAAGGTCACGGTCACCTGCGCCTGGCCGTTGGCCTGGGCTTGCGACTCCATGTACTGCAAGCCTTCCGCGCCGTTCATTTCCTGTTCGATCAGACTGATGATGCTTTCGTCCAGCGTCTGCGCGGTGGCGCCCGGGTAGGTCGCATTGATCTGGATCGACGGCGGCGCGATGGTCGGGTACTGGGCGACAGGCAGCCGCAGGATGGACAGCGCGCCGGCCAGCAGGATGAAGAGTGCGATGACCCAGGCGAATACCGGGCGATCGATGAAGAACTTTGCCATGGACGCGTCCTTACTTGGATTTCTGTTCCGGTTGCGGGGCGGCCTTCGGTGGGGACGCTGCGGCGGACTGGCCGCCGTTCCACGGCACCGGCTTGACCATGGCGCCGGGCTTGGCCTTCTGGAAACCTTCGGCGATCACCTTGTCGCCCGGCTTGAGGCCTTCGCTGATGACCCACTTGTCGCCCTGCGAGGAATCCGCCTTCACCTGCTGCAGCGCCACCTTGCCGTCGGCACCGACCAGCAGCACCGAGGCGCCGCTGGCGTCGCGCTGCACCGCCTGCTGCGGCACCGTGATCGCGTTCTCGCTCACCGCCTGTTCCAGGCGGGCGCGCACGTACAGACCGGGCAACAGCATGCGATCCGGGTTGGGGAATTCCGCGCGCAGTGTGACGGCGCCGGTGCTTTCATCGACGGCAACGTCGGAAAACAGCAGCTTGCCTTCATGCGGGTAGGCGCGGCCGTCTTCCGTGACGAGCGTGACTTTCGCCTTGTCCTTGCCCACGCTCTTGAGCCGCCCGCTGGCCAGCGCGCGGCGCAATTGCAGCAGCTCCGCGCTGGACTGCGTCAGGTTCACGTAGACCGGATCGAGTTGCTGGACGGTCGCCAGCGGCGTTGCCTCGCCTTGTCCCACGAGCGCGCCTTCCGTGACTTGCGCGCGGCCGATGCGTCCCGAGATCGGCGCCGTCACCGTGGCATAGCCGAGGTTCAGGCGCGCCGTTTCCTGCGCCGCGCGGGCCGATGCGAGCTCGGCCGTTGCCTGTTTCTGCGCGGTCAGCGCGTCGTCATATTCCTGCTTGCTGATCGCATTGGTCTCGACCAGCGGCTTGTAGCGCTGCACCTTCAGGTTGGCCTGCGCCAGATTCGCCTCCGCCTTGGCGACCGCAGCCTGCGCACTGCTGAAGGTGGCCTGAAAGGGGGCCGGATCGATGCGGAACAGCACATCGCCCGCCTTCACTTCGCTGCCTTCCTGGAACACGCGCTTTTGCACGATGCCCGGCACGCGGGCGCGCACCTGCGCCACCCGCGTCGCCTCGATGCGCCCCGGCAGCTCGGTTGTCACGACGATGCGCTGCGGCTCAACGGTCACCACCGCCACTTCCGGCGGCGGCATCGCTGCTCCGGGCGCCTGGGCCTGTGCGTTTTTTTCGCCGCAGCCGGTTACGCCGGCCAACAGGATCACAAACGCCACAGCGGATGCAGCGGACGCAGAACGACGTACTGATGTCATGACTTTCTCGCAATGAAAAAATGAAAACCCGTTCGCGTACGGGCAGGTTCATGAATCGGGGGAGCAAGGCCGGAAGCGGTTGGCTGGGCACCGAAGCCGTGGCTATTCTTATTCCGGGTTGCAAGACGAACATCTTATTTTATAGACATCACGGAAACTCTGTTGTTTTCCCGTGTTGCCAACAGGAATAGAAGTTATCGTACGACAGCATCTACTCAGTTAGAATGTTGATCAAGATCATCCTCCGGCACGAGACAGCCGGGATAACAACAGGACTGCATGACAAAGGTCCGCGGAGCAAGGGTAAGTCATATGCCCAGAACATCTGTTGGTACGAAGCGGCGCGTCGCTTGCATATGTGCAATGACGTCTGCATTCGTCATTCCGGGCATCGCACGGAGCACCGCAGGTCCGGACCTTGCCGGCCTGCCCATCGAGCAGCTGCTCACGCTGGAAGTCTACAGCGCCTCGAAGTTCACCCAGAAAGTCAGTGAAGCCCCGTCTGCGGTGTCCGTCGTCACTGCCGCGGACATCAGGGCATTCGGCTGGCGCACCGTCGCCGATATTCTGCGCAGCATGCGCGGCCTTTATGTCAGCAACGACCGCAACTATGCCTATCTCGGCGCCCGCGGATTCCTGCGTCCCGGCGACTACAATACCCGCTTCCTGCTGCTGGTCGACGGCAACCGCAACAACGACGCCGTGTTCGACCAGGCTTCGATCGGCACAGAATTCGTGCTCGATATAGACATGATTGAACGCGTCGAGTTCGTCCCCGGCCCGGGCTCCTCGATCTACGGCGCGAATGCCTTCTTCGGCGTTATCAACATCATCACCAAGAACGGCCGCGACCTCAGCGGCCCGCAGGCCTCCGTCGAATACGGCAGCCACGGGATGCGCGAGGCGCGCGCAAGCTACGGCATGCGCCACGATGGCGGCGCGGAATGGCTGTTCTCGGCCAGCAGCTACCGTGAAGACGGGCCCGACCTGTACTTCCCCGAATTCGATACGCCGGCCACGAACAATGGCGTCGCCCGCCGCCTGGACCACGACCGGGCGCAGAACCTGTTGCTGAAAGGGGCGGCCGGCGCATGGAGCGTATCCCTGGCACATAGCGAGCGGACGAAAGGCATTCCGACTGCGTCCTATAGCCAGACATTCAACGACCCTCGCGCGCGCACCGTCGATATCCAGAGTTTTGTCGACGCCAGTCATCGCGCGCAGCTCGCCGCGGACGCCCAGCTGACCACCCGATTGTTCTGGGGCCGCTACGATTACACCGGCGACTATGTGTACGACTACCCGCCGCTCACCCTCAATCACGACGGCTCGCACTCCAGCTGGTGGGGCGCCGAGAGCAGGCTGGTCACGACCCGCATCGCCGGCCACAAGCTGGTGATGGGCGCCGAGGTGCAGCGCGATTACCGTCGTCACCAGTTCAATTTCGACGCTGACCCCTTCGTGTCCAGGCTCGACGACCGGCGTGCCGGCAACCGCTTCGGCGTGTACCTGCAGGATGAATTCACGCTTCGCCCCGGCCTGCTGCTCAATGCCGGCGCGCGCTACGACCGCAGCTCCTCGACCGGGGACAGCAGCGTCAATCCGCGGGTGGCGCTGATCCACAAGGCGAGCGAAGCGACGACCTACAAGGCAATGGCCGGCACCGCCTTCCGCGCGCCCAATGCCTACGAGCTGTATTACGAAATGCTCGGCACCGGCGGGCAGAAATCGAATCCCGGCCTGAAGGCGGAACGTATCCGCACGCAGGAGCTGAGCGTCGAACACGCCGCTTCCCCGGAGTCTCGCCTGACTGCATCGGTGTTCCGCAACACGGTGTCCAACCTGATCACCCAGACGACCGATCCCGCCGACGGTCTGCTGGTATTCCGCAACCTCAACCGAGCGAGGGCATACGGCATCGAGCTCGAATGGGAAAGGGCGTGGACCGGCGGCGCGCGGTTGCGCACCAGCTACAGTTGGCAGCGGGCCAAGGACGTCGGCAGCGGCGCATTGCTGGTCAACTCGCCGCGCCACCTCGCCAAGTTCAACCTCAGCGCGCCCGTGCCGGGCACCGGATGGCGCAGCGGGGCAGAGGCCAGCTACGTCGGCAGGCGCGGCACGCTGCAGGGCGAAACCGGCGGCTACTGGCTCGCCAACCTGACCCTGTCCGCCATACGCCTGGCGCCGGGACTGGAACTGTCGGCAAGCATCTACAACCTGTTCGACCGCCGTTATGCCGACCCCGGTTCCGAGGAACATGTGCAGGATGCGATCGTCCAGAACGGACGCACCTTCCGGCTCAAGCTGGGCTACGCGTTCTGATGTCCGGCCTGTTCATCGCCACGCTGCGCAGGACCGTCGGCCGCCTGATGCCGGCGCTGCTCCTGCTGCCGCTGCCGGGTATGGCGGAGCCGGTGCCCGAATATGAGCTGAAGGCAGCCTTCGTGTACAACTTTGCGCTATTCACTGAGTGGCCGTCCGATACGGCGTATGAAGGGGGCACCTTGAACATCTGCGTCAATCCCGGCAGCGCCTTGCGCCACGCGCTGGCGGGGCTCAACGAAAAGGCCGTCAAGGGCCGCCGGGTTTCGGTGCGCCACCTCGCCGCGCTGGACACGCTGCGCGCCTGCCACGTGCTGTTCGTTGACGGAAACGACCGTGAACGTTGGGTGCAGATCAAGAAAGGCCTGGGCGGCGCGAGCGTGCTCACGGTATCCGATGACGACGAAATCGGCCACGACGGCAGCATCATCGCGCTGGGCGTGGACAACAAGCGCGTCGTATTCGACGTCGACACGCGCGCGGCAAGGCAGGCCCGTCTGGTGCTCAGTTCCAAGCTGCTGCGCCTGGCAAGGACAGTGCAATGAGCGCCGCGCACTACTCCCGGCCGCAGCGGCTTGGCCGCTGGATGGAACTGGCCAACCTGGTCACGGCCGGGGCCGCGCTGCTGCTTGCCAGCGTGCTGCTGATCCTGTTCCAGTTTTTCGCACTGCGCGGCGGACTGCTGGAAGACGTGAAGGTCCAGGCCAGGCTCATCGGCGAGAACAGTTCGGCTGCGCTGCTGTTCAGCGACAGCAGGGCCAGCAACGAAACGCTGGCCGTGCTGGAGGGCTCGCCCAGCATCGAGGCGGCCGGCGTGTTCACCGCGGAACGCACACTGCTCGCATCGTACCGCCGCGACGGCGTATCGCTCGTCGCAACGCCGTCGCCGGCCCTGGTGGACGACGGACATCAATTCGGGTTCAACCAGCTCGAGGTCGCGCGGCGCGTGGAAATGGATGGCCGCGAGATCGGCGTGGTGGTGATCCGCGCCAGCCTGGAGCAGCTCTATGCCCGCCTCGTCGGTTATGCCGGCCTCACGCTCGCGATTGCGATGGGCTCGCTTGCCTTCGCCTACCTGCTGGTTGCGCGCATGCGCCGCCTCGTCAAGAGCGCCGAAGCCCATCTCGACTATCTGGCCCATGTCGACCCGGTGACCGGATTGCCGAACCGGCATGCCTTCAATGAATACCTCGCCATCGCCCTGGGCAAGGTGGACGAGCTCGGCGGCTGCGCCGGATTGCTGCTGCTGGACCTCGACAACTTCAAGATCGTCAACGACACGCTCGGACACCACAGCGGCGACAGCCTGCTCAAGCTGGTGGCCAGGCGCCTGGCCGAATGCCTGCGCGGCGGCGATGTGATCTGCCGCATCGGCGGCGACGAATTCGCGATCATCCTCGAACGATCCGAGGTTCCCAATGCGGCGGGCGTCGCGGAGAAGGTGCTGAACGTGCTGGCCGCACCCTTCGATGTCGACGGCCATGAGATCTATGCGACGGCCAGCGCCGGCATCAGCATCTATCCCGACGACGCGCCCGACCTGGAGACCCTGACCCGCAATGCGGACACCGCGATGTACCAGGCCAAAGGCAAGGGCAAGAATGCGTTCGAACAGTTCCACCCCGAACTGGACCATCGCGTGCAGAAACGCCTGTCGCTCGAAACCAAGCTGCGCAAGGCGCTAGACCGCGGCGAGCTGCTGCTGTATTACCAGCCGCAGGTCAACCTGCGCGACGGCCGGCTGGTCGGGCTGGAAGCGCTGCTGCGCTGGCAGCATCCCGAGCTGGGCATGATCAGCCCGGTGGAGTTCATCCCGGTTGCAGAGGACAGCGGACTGATCGTCCCGATCGGGCGCTGGGTCCTGCGCACCGCCTGCAAGCAGGCGGCGGCATGGCGCGAATCGGGACTGGGAGCGATTCCGGTGTCCGTCAACCTGTCGGCGCGGCAGACGCGCGACCCGAACCTGGTGCACGACATCATCGGCGCGCTGCGCGAGTTCGATATCCCGCCCAGCCAGCTGGAGCTGGAGATCACCGAAACCGTGCTGATGGATAACGTGCATGCCAACGTCGACCTGCTCAATCGGCTGCAGACGGAAGGCATCCGCCTGTCTATCGATGATTTCGGCACCGGCTATTCTTCGATGGCCTACCTCAAGCGCTTCCCGATCGACCAGGTCAAGATCGACCGCACCTTCGTGCGCGACATTCCCGGCGACGGCGACGACGAGGCGATCACCACCGCGATCATCGCCATGGCGCACAGCCTCGGCCTGTCGGTGGTGGCGGAAGGCGTGGAAACCGAAGAGCAGCTCAGCTTCCTGCGCAATGCCGGCTGCGACATCATGCAGGGCTATTATTTCGCCGAGCCGCGTCCCGCGGAACAGGTCGCCGCTTTCCTGCGCAGTCGCGCGGGTTTGCTGAGCACCGCGCCGCTGCGCTGAATTTCCTGCCTGCTCTTGAAGGGCCGCAACACTGTTGCGTTCCTGCAGGCCGCTTCTTGGTACAGCACAAACAGGCTGCGAAAAGCCGCCGTCCCTGCGATTGCCGATGCTAGTCTCAACCCGTGTCATGCAACTGGGAGACGGCCATTCCTGGCGTGAATGAATTGAATGAAGCCGCTGCAATGCAGGTCGTGCTGCCGGCAGCGGAACGTGCGGACGACGGCATCGTCGTCGAGCTGCGTGCAGCGGAACTGACGCCGGCAATCGACGCGGCGATGCAAGCGCGGTACGGCAACATCCACTCGACGTTCGCCCACCTGAGGATCTACGGCGGCCTGTCGGAGGTGACGCATACCTGCGTCGTGCGCCGGCAGGACCATGTGCTGGCGGCCTTCCTGCTGAGCAGGAAGGGCAGTGCAGTCCATGTCGTCAATGAAGGCATGGCAATCGACGAGGAAGATGCGGAGCGCCTTGCCGGCCATGTCTTTTCCGCCTGGCCGGATGTCCACGCCATCATCCTGCACGCGGTGCAGTCCGGCGTGCTCACGCTGCGCCGGCCGTTGCAGCAGCATGCCTGCACCGCGAACATCGTCCTGCCCCTGCCCGCCACCGCGGACGAGTACGTCGGCAGCCTCGGCAAGAACATGCGCCGCAACCTGCGCCGGTACATGGACAAGCTCAAGCGCGAGCATCCGTCGTTTAGTGTCGACATCGCGGAAAAGGACGCGGCGAGCGAGGAAGACATGCAGGCGATCATCGACCTGAACCGCGCGCGCATCGCCGGCAAGAACATCCGCTATGCGCTGGACGAGGAAGTGGACAAGGTGATTGCCCTTGTGCGCGAGTGCGGGATGGTGCTCGTGATGCGCATCGACGGCAAGGTGGCGGGCGGCAGCATCGGCTACTTCGCCGGCGGCAACTACTTCTTCAAGGTGATTTCCCACGACCCGCGCTACAACGAGTATTCCGCGGGCATCCTCTGCTGCTACCTGACGATCTGCGAATGCATCGCGCGCGGCTGCAAGGAATACAACTTCATGTGGAACGAGTACGAATACAAGTTTGCGCTCGGCGCCCATTCGCGCAGCCTGCACCACCTCGTACTGTACCGCTCGCGGCTGCATCTGCTGCTCCATCCGCGGCTGGCGCTTGGCAATGCCGCCGCAGCCTGGCGTCACCGCGCGCTATCGTTGTTCGACAGGGCGGACAAGGGCGAGAACCTCGGCAGGGGAGAGCGCATTGCCATGCGTATCCTCGATGCGATGCGGCAGGCGAAGCGCCGGCTCGGCGGTCTAGGCCGGACCAGAGGCTGACCGGGCGTCAGCTGTCTTGCTGCCCGTCGTCCTCTTGCTTGATGTCGGTCTGCGGTTCATTGCCCGGCTGTCTGCGGCGGTCGGGCGTGTCGCGCGCCACTGCACGGCGTTCCGCCATGCGCCGCTCACGGAACTCGTTCAGTTCGTAGCTGGCTTTTTCGTACAGTGTCTCGGGTTTGCTCATCATCGTCTCCAACCGGCCGATGTTGCCCGGCCATGACTGCAGTGTAGGCTCACTTATCCCGGCGGGTTTGATCTTGAGCAATGTTTCCTGCCATCGACGCCCGGATGTGTATCAGGCTTGCATCGCGAGCCGGAGCACCGCCGCGCGCGCGGCGCTTTCCAGGCCTGCGAGTTCCGGCCGGCTGGGCCGGTTGCGTACCCGGAACAGCATCAATCCTTCGATCTGGGCCACGATCAGCGCCGCCCTGAGCATGTATTCCTCGTCAGGAATCTCCGGCGACAGCCCCTGGATCAGCTTGTAGATCGCCTTGCGCTCACGCGACTGCATGCGCTCCATCAGCGTCGAGGCAAAGGTATTGCGCGTGGCGAGGGCCCAGAATTCGAAGAACATGCCGCGGATGACCGGATTGCCCAGCTCTTCCAGGAACATGTCGACCGTCGCCATGAACTGGTCGACACGCGAGGCGCCCTCCATCGATGCGGTGATGCCGTCTATACGTTCCTGGAACTGGTTGAGCGAATCGAGGAGCAGCGCCTCGACCAGCATGTCCTTGTTGCGGTAGTAGTGCTGCACATTGCTCAGGCTGACGCCGACATGGGCCGCCACGCGACGCATCGACAACCCGCCGTAGCCTTCCGACGCAAAGATTTCGCGCGCTGCCTGCAGGATGTCGTTGGCCCGCGCATAACCTTTCTCGGTGGTGCTTGAGGTCTTGCGTTGCAGTGATGTCTTGAGCGCGGGAGACATGGAGGGAAGTCAAAAAACGGACGCCGGATTATCGCATGCGGATTGACAGAATCGCCATGCGGCCTGTACGCTTCTAGTTTAGGTCATGTGACCTATAATGTCGATTCTCTGTTGAACCGCCACCGCATGGAGTGCATGATGAGCCGTAAAGTCTTCGTTTCGGGCGTCGGGATGATTCCCTTCGCCAAGCCGGGTGCGAGCGCGCCCTATGACCAGATGGGCGCCAGTGCCGCGCGGCTGGCATTGGCCGATGCCGGCATTGCCTACGAGGATGTGCAGCAGGCCTATGCCGGCTACGTGTACGGCGATTCGACGAGCGGCCAGAAGGCGCTGTATGGGGTCGGCATGACCGGCATCCCGGTCATCAACGTCAACAACAATTGCTCGACCGGATCGACCGCCCTGTTCCTGGCGCGGCAGGCCGTGGCGAGCGGCGCGGCCGAGTGCGTGCTGGTGCTCGGCTTCGAGCAGATGACACCCGGCGCGCTGAGCTCGGTGTTCAAGGACCGGCCGTCGCCCTTCGATGCCTTCGATGCCATCACCGACGAGCTGGTCGGCATGCCGGATATCCCGCTTGCCCTGCGCTATTTCGGCGGCGCCGGCCTGAGCCACATGAAGAAGTACGGCACGCCGCTGGAGACCTTCGCCAAGATCCGCGCCAAGGCAAGCCGTCATGCTGCGAACAATCCGCTGGCCCTGTTCCGCCAGGTGATCACCGCCGACGACGTGATGAACGCACCGGTAATCTGGCCCGGCGTGATGACCCGCTCGATGGCATGCCCGCCGACCTGCGGCGCCGCGGCGGCGGTGCTCGTCTCGGAGGACTTTGCGAAGGCAAAGGGCCTCGATACCCGCGTCCACATCGCCGCACAGGCGATGACCACGGATCGGCCCGGCACCTTCGAATCGCGCGACATGATGCGCGTGGTCGGTTACGACATGGCGAAGGAAGCGGCGTCGCGCGTCTACGAAGAGGCGGGCATCGGCCCCGACAGCCTGGACGTGGTCGAGCTGCACGACTGCTTCGCGCACAACGAACTGATCACCTATGAAGCGCTCGGCCTGTGCCCCGAAGGCGGCGCGGCGAAATTCGTCGATGACGGCGACAACACCTATGGCGGCAAGGTCGTGACCAACCCATCCGGCGGTCTGCTCTCCAAGGGGCATCCGCTCGGTGCCACCGGTCTTGCCCAGTGCTACGAACTGACGCACCAGTTGCGCGGAACGGCGGAGGCGCGGCAGGTCGAAGGCGCGCGCATCGCCCTGCAGCACAACCTCGGTCTCGGTGGCGCCTGCGTCGTCACCATGTATCGTGCCGCTTGAATCAAGGGAGACATCGCATGAACTATACCTCGCCCTGGACCAATCCCGAGATCGAAGGTTTCCGTGACGCCGTGCGCCGCTTCGTCGAAGCGGAAATCGTCCCGCACCAGGAGAAATGGCGCAAGCAGCAACATGTCGACCGCGACCTGTGGCGCAAGGCCGGCCAGCTCGGCATGCTGCTGGCCGACATCCCGGAGGAATACGGCGGCAGCGGCGGCAGCTTCGCGCATGAATGCGTGGTGTTCGAGGAGCTCGCCTATGCGGGCGACGTCTCGTTCGGTCTGCACGTGCATGCCATCGTTGCCAATTACCTGCTGCACCAGGGCACCGAGGAACAGAAACGCAAATACCTGCCGAAGCTGGCCTCCGGGGAAATGATCGCGGCCATCGCGATGTCCGAACCCGGCGCCGGCTCGGACCTGAAGAATATCCGTACTACCGCAGTTCGCGATGGCGACGGCTACCTGCTCAACGGCTCGAAGATCTTCATCTCCAACGGCTACCTCGCGGACCTCATCCTGGTGGTGGCCAAGACCGAGCCGGAGGCGGGCGCCAAGGGTATTTCGCTCATGCTGCTTGAAACGGGCAACTGCGGCGGATTCCGTGTCGGCCGCATTCTCGAAAAGATCGGCCAGAAAGGCCAGGATACCTGCGAGCTGTACTTTGACAATGCGCGCGTCGCGCCCGACGGCGTGCTGGGCGGCGTGGAAGGGAAGGGCTTCGCGCAGCTGATGAACGAGCTGCCCTATGAGCGCACGATCATCGGCGTATCCGGCGTGGCCTCGATCGAGCGCGCGCTGCGCCTGACCATCGAGTACACGCGCGAACGCAAGGCTTTCGGGCAGGCGCTGATCGACATGCAGAACACGCGCTTCGTGCTGGCCGAAGCCAAGACCGAAGCCACCATCGCGCGCACCTTTATCGACCGCTGCGTCGTCGACATGCTGGAAGGGCGCATGGACACGGTGCTCGCGTCCATGGCCAAGTACTGGATCTCGGACCTGCAGTGCAAGGTGATCGACAACTGCCTGCAGCTCTTCGGCGGCTACGGCTACATGCTCGAATACCCGATCGCGCAGATGTATGCCGATGCGCGCGTGCAGCGCATCTACGGCGGCGCCAACGAGATCATGAAGGAAATCATCGCCCGTTCGTTATAGCGGCAACGCGCCGGCGTCCCTTCCCTGCAGCATGGGGCGCGACCTTGTTCGTCAGCAAGGTCAACGCCGGCGCGCCACCGGCGATCAGCTTGAAGGCGCCCACCAGCTGCGCCTGCTTCACCGCCTGCTCGCGCAGTGTCTCCGCCGCCGCGGCGGACTGTTCCACCAGCGCCGCGTTCTGCTGCGTGATCTCGTCCATCTGGTTGATCGCCTGGTTCACCTGCTCGATGCCCGCGCTCTGTTCGCGGCTGGCCGAGGTGATCTCGTTCATGATGTCGGTGACATGCTTCACCGAGGACACGATCTCGTTCATCGTCTTGCCGGCATCGTCCACCAGCGTGCTGCCGGCCTCCACCTGCTGCACCGACTCGTTGATCAGTTCCTTGATTTCCTTGGCCGCGCTTGCCGAACGTTGCGCCAGCGTACGCACTTCCGCGGCCACCACGGCGAATCCGCGGCCCTGTTCGCCGGCACGCGCCGCTTCCACCGCCGCGTTGAGGGCGAGGATGTTGGTCTGGAACGCGATGCCGTCGATGACGCTGATGATGTCGGCGATGCGGGTCGAGCTTTCCCGGATCGATGCCATGGTTTCCACGACTTTGCCGACGGCCTGGCCGCCCTTCACCGCGATGGCGGAGGTGGAGATCACCAGCTGATTCGCCTCTTGCGCGTTGTCGGCATTCTGGCGCACGGTGCTGGTCAGTTCTTCCATCGACGATGCAGTCTCTTCCAGTGAGCTCGCCTGCGATTCGGTGCGCGCCGACAAATCGGAATTGCCGGCCGCGATTTCCTGCGATCCCTTGTTGACGAGATCGGTCGCTTCCTTGATCTGGCCGACGAGCAGCTTCACATTGGTCTGCAGCACGCGCACCGCCTGCAGCACGCTGGAAATCTCGTCATCGCCTTCCGAGTGGATCTTGCAGCTCAGGTCGCCCGCGCTCATGCGATCGATGTCTTGCTTGGCGACCTCGAGGCGGGTGACGATGCCGCGGTACAGCACCAGGCCGGAGAGCAGGGTGAGGATGACGCCGAAACCGGAGAGGGCATGCGCCATGCTCGCCGGCGCCAGGATGTCGGCCAGGAACAGCGCGCCGATCGAGCCGAAGGCGATCGTCATCTTTGCCTTCAGCGACAGCTTCTGCAGGAAGTTGAGCCGCCGGAATGCAGAGCGTGTCACCGCACTGCCTTCCCGGATTTCGATGCGCTTGTCGCCCTCACGCACCGCCTTGTACGCCCGTTCGGCCGCGGCTACCTGCTCGCGGCTGGGCTTGATGCGGATCGAGGTGTAGCCGGCGATGCGTCCGTTTTCAATCAGCGGCGCGGCGTTGGCCTCCACCCAATAATGGTCGCCATTCTTGCAGCGGTTCTTGACGAGGCCCGTCCAGGCCTTGCCGGCCTGGATTGTGCGCCACATGTCGGCGAAGGCTTCGGGCGGCATGTCGGGATGCCGCACGATGTTCTGGGGTGCGCCGAGCAATTCGCCTTCGGTAAAACCGCTGACGTTGATGAAGTCCTGGTTGATGTAGGTGATGCGTCCCTTCAGGTCTGTCTTGGAGACGATGGTCTCCGTATCGTTCAGGATGTATTCGATTCCGGTTACAGGCAGGTTGGTACGCATGGGGCTCCGTCGGGAAGGCAGGGTGGTAATTTCAGGATTCCTTGATCTGGAGCAAGTTATGAGCCAGCCGGCTATGCTATTTCCACATGGAAACATTCACCTGAAACAGGCGTGTTCATACACGCTCCAACGCTAAAGCATAGGCACGCCGGTAAAAATTACACCGGGCAATTCTTGAAAGCAGGAATACCGATTCCGACAATCGGGATTTCAGGAGGGGGAGGAGATGCATCACGGCGGTGCGCCGTGATGCCGGGAGGGGAGTTTACTGCTGCAGCAGTGCGTTGACCTGAGCCAGGTCGTCTTCCTTCAGTGTGCCTGCCGCCGCCTTCAGTCGCAGGCCGTTGACGATGGTGTCGTAGCGCGCCTTCGAGAGGTCGCGGCGGGTCGAGAAGAGCTGCTGTTGCGCATTCAGCACGTCGATGTTGATGCGCACGCCGACTTGATACCCGAGACGATTGGATTCCAGGGCCGAGGTGCTGGAAACCTCCGCTGCTTCCAGCGCGCGTACCTGTGCCAGGCCGGCATTCACGCCGAGGAAGGCCTGGCGCGCGCCTTGCGCTGCCACGCGGCGCGCGTTCTCCAGGTCGGAGCGTGCCTTGTCTTCCAGGGCGATGGCTTCGCGCACGCGGCTGTCCACCGCAAAGCCGGCGAACAGCGGGATGCTCCATTGCACGCCGATGGCATTGTTGTCCGACACGCTGCCGGTCGGGCTGGTCGCGCTGCCGTTCTGGTTGTTGTGGCTGCGGCTGGCGACGAGGTCGACGGTCGGATAGTGGCCGGCGCGGTTGCGTTTGATCTCGCGCTGGGCGATCTCGAGCGCGAGCTGCTGGCCGACGACGCCGAAGTTGTTCTGTTCCGCGCTCTGCACCCAGATATCGACGCTTCCCGGTTCCGGCGTCGACAGCTTCACGCCGGGCCGCAGCGTAGCGAGCGCGCCGGCGGGCTTGCCGATGATCTGCTGGAGCGCGGTACGCTTGATTTCGAGGTCGTTCTGCGCGGCGAATTCCTGCGCCACCGCGAGGTCGTAGCGCGCCTGCGCTTCATGCGTATCGGTGATGGTGGCGGTACCCACCTCGAAGTTGCGCTTGGCCGATGCCAGCTGCTCGGTGATCGCCGTCTTCTGCGCCTGCACTGAGGCCAGCGCATCCTGCGAGGCCAGCACGTCGAAGTAGGCCTGCGACACGCGCACGATCAGGTCTTGCTGCGACTGCGCGAACTGCGCTTCGCTCACCGCGACCGACAGCTTGCCCTGCTGGTACTGCTCCCAGTTGGCCAGCCGGAACAGCGGCTGCGACAGCGAAACGGTATAGCCGCGCGAACTGAAGTCGCGGTTGGTGGTCAGGCCGGCGGAAGTCGCCTCCAGGTCGGAGCGGTTGTAGCTGCCGCCGATGCCGATAGTCGGGAGCAGGCCGGCCCGTCCTTGCGTCGACCGCTCCTGGCCGGCGGTGAGCTGCGCCCGCGCGCTGGCAAACGGGGCGTCGTTGGCAAGCGCTTCGCGGTACACCTGCATGAGGTCGAGCGCGTGCGCATTCAACGTCAGGAAGGAGCCGGCAAGCAGGGTGGCGATCACGGGTTTCCGCATTCAATTCTCCGGGGGCAATAAGGATTCGGTCTGTCAGTGTCTGTCAGTAGGTCGGCATGGTGCTGTCAACCTGCAGTGCCCAGGCATGGACGCCGCCGGTCAGGTTGGTCACTTGCGTGAAGCCGTTGCGTTCCAAAAAGGCGGCGACCGACATGCTGCGCGCGCCGTGATGGCAGATGCAGACAATCGGCGCGTCCTCTTCCAGTTCCTGCAGGCGTTCCGGGATCGAATGCATGGGAATCGGCAGCGAGCCGGGGATATGGCAGGTCTGGAATTCCCACGGCTCGCGCACGTCCAGCAGCACCGGCTTGGGCCGCGATTCGTCGGCGATCCAGGTCGCCAGTTCCGGTGCTGTTACGTGTTGCATGATGTCCTCAGAAGACGAAGTGGGAAGGTTTCTGGATCTCGCGCAGCGGGGTCACGTCGGTCTCGAACACCTTGACAGTGTCGTAGGCGGTGTCGGACACGCGGGTAATGATCTGGGCGTTCATGACCGGCGGTACGCCCACGATGGCGAAAATGCGGCCGCCGACCTTGATCTGCTTGAGGAAGGCATCCGGCAGCACCGGCAGCGAGCCGGAAATCACGATCACGTCGTAGGGTGCGTCGGTGCCCTGGTTCGCCCAGCCCTGCGCGCCGTTGCCCAGTACGACGTCGACGTTGGTGATGCCGTAGCTGGACAGGTTGTGCTCGGCGAAAGCCTTGAGCTCGGGATCGATCTCGACGGTCGTCACATGGCGCGCCTTGTGCGACAGCAGGGCGGCCATGTAACCGGAGCCGGCGCCGATCTCCAGCACGTTCTCGTGCTTCTTCGGGGCGATGTCTTGCACGATGCGTGCTTCCAGTTTCGGCGTGAACATGTATTCGCCGTTACCGAGCGGAATCTGGGTGTCCATGAAGGCCAGGTTCTTGTACGCCGCCGGAACGAAGTCTTCGCGCTTGACCACGGTCAGCAGGTCCAGGACCTCGGGATCGAGGACGTCCCAGGGGCGAATCTGCTGCTCGATCATGTTGAAACGGGCTTTTTCGATATTCATTTCGGCACTCGACAGGTTAAGAAGGAACAAACCCATCATTTTATCAAAGCGCATCCTCGTTTTTGCTCTGCGGAAGCATGATCGCAGGCGCGCCTTGATGCTGGTCAGGTGCGGCGGGTTGCCATTTGCGGCGCAGCCACGCTGCAAAATCGTCAAGATAGGTATAAATCACCGGCACCACGACAAGCGTCAGTATTGACGATGTAATAATGCCGCCGATCACCGCCTGGCCCATCGGCGCGCGCTGCTCGGAACCTTCGCCCAGGCCGAAGGCCAGCGGCACCATGCCGAACACCATGGCCAGCGTCGTCATCAGGATCGGGCGCAGGCGCACATGCGCGGCTTCGAGCAGGGCGGCGCTGCGTTCCATGCCTTCCCGGCGTGCCTGGTTGGCAAAGTCCACCAGCAGGATCGCGTTCTTGGTCACCAGGCCCATCAGCATCACGAAGCCGATGATCGAGAACAGGTTGAGCGTCGAACGGAAAAACATCAGCGCCAGGAACACGCCGATCAGGGTCAGCGGCAGCGAGGACATGATGGCCAGCGGCTGCAGGAAGCTGGCGAACTGCGAGGCGAGGATCATGTAGATGAAGATCACCGCCAGCAGCAGCGCCGACATCGCATAGCCGAAGGATTCCTGCATGTTCTTGGTAGAGCCGCCGAGCTGGTAGCGGTAGCCCGGCTGCCAGTTGATACTGTCGAGCGCCCGCTTCACATCCGCGCTGACTTCGCCGGCGGAACGCCCGACCACGTTGGCCGACAGTTCCACCTCGCGGTTCAGGTCGCGGCGGTTGATCTGGTTGGCCCCGGTGGACGGCGCGATCGTCGCTACCTGACGCAGTGGCACCATCTTCGGCGAGCCGTCGGCGTTTACCTGGGAGCTGGCCAGCATCAGGCGCGACAGGTCCTCGGCATTGTTGCGGTCGCTCGGCGACAGGCGCACCTTGACGTCGTAGTTTTCTTCGTCCGGCGCGCGCCACGTCGTGGCCGCCTCGCCCGCCAGCAGCGGACGCAGCGCCATGCCGATCTGCGCCACGCCCACGCCGAGGTCGGCGCCGATGTCGCGCTTGGGCTCGACCGCGATGGTCGGCTTTTCCGCCTTCAGGCTGGAATCGAGGTCGACCAGGCCGGGAATGGCGCGCATCTTGTCCATCGCTTCGTCGGTTAGCCGGGCCAGCTCCTTCAAGTCCGTGCCTTGCAGGCTCAGGCGCAACTGCTTGACGTCGCCGCCCACGCCTTCGAGCGAGCCGATGTGGGTGACGGTGATGCCGGCGACCTGGCGCAGGCGATCACGCAGCGGCACGCTCATCTGGATCGTGCTGCGCGAGCGCTCCGCACGCGGTACCAGGCGCACGTAGGAAGTCACGTAGTTCTTGCCTTGCGCCTGGCCGGTGTTGATGGTGGTGTAGATGTCGCGCACTTCCGGGAACTCGCGCAGCACCGCTTCCACCTGGCGCGCCTTGGTCTCGGTGAATTCCAGCGAGGAGCCGACCGGAGTGTAGAAGGTGACGCCGGTTTCCGAGTAATCCGGCTGCGGCACGAATTCGGTGCCGACCAGCCCCGCCACCGGAATCGCACAGCCCGCGGCAAAGGTGGCGATGGCGATGCCGAGCGTCTTGCCGCGATGCCTGAGCGACCAGTCCAGCATCTCGCGGTAGGTGCGCGACATCCACTGCACGAGACGGTCGAACTGGTGCAGCACGCGGCCGATGGTGCGGTCGTACAGGTTGCGCTTGCCGCCGTGTTCACCATGGACGGCAGGATCAGGCCAGATGGAAGACAGCATCGGATCGAGCGTGAACGACACGAACATCGAGATCAGTACCGCCGCCGTCACGGTGATGCCGAACTGGTGGAAGAAGCGGCCGATGATGCCGCCCATGAAGCCGACCGGCAGGAAGACCGCGACGATGGAGAAGGTGGTCGCGAGCACCGCGAGGCCGATTTCCTTCGTGCCTTCGAGCGATGCGGTCTTGTGGTCCTTGTATCGCCCGTTCACTTTCATGCCGGCATGGCGCACGATGTTTTCGCGCACGACAATGGCATCGTCGATCAGCAGGCCCACGCACAGCGACAGTGCCATCAGCGTGATCATGTTGATGGTGAAGCCGAACATGTACATGAACAGGAAGGTACCGATCAGCGCCACCGGCAGGGTGAGGCCGGTGATGACGGTCGAGCGCCAGGAATTGAGGAACAGGAACACGATCAGGATGGTCAGCACCGCGCCTTCCAGCATCGTGCGGCGCACGTTCTCCACGCCGACCTTGATCTGGCGCGAGCTGTCCTGGATCACATCCACTTTCACGCCCGGATACAGCGCCTGCAGGCGCGGTTCGAGCTCCTTCAGTGCTTCCTTCAGCCCGTCGGCCACGTCGATGGTGTTCTGGCCCTGCGCCTTCTGGATTGCCAGCGCCAGCGTGCGCTGGCCGTTGTAGAGCGCGAGGCTTTCCTGCTCTTCCTGGCCGTCGACCACGGTGGCGACCTGCGACAGCAGCACCGGCTGGCCGCCGCGGCGAGCGACGATGATGCGGCCGAAGTCTTGCGGGTTCTTCACCTTGCCCTGGATCTGCACCACCTTTTCATCGGCAGAGGAGCGGATCGCGCCGGTCGGCAGTTCCTGGTTCTCGTTGCGCAGCGCGTTGATCACCTGGTCGATGCCGATACCGAGCGCTTCCATCTCGCCCGGCTTCACGTAGATCTGGATCTCGCGCTTGACGCCGCCCACCAGTGCCACCGAACCGACGCCGCGCACGTTTTCCAGGCGCTTCTTGATCACCTGGTCGGCGATCGTGGTCAGCTCGCGCAGGTCGCGCTCCCTGGCCTTGGCGTCGCTGGTGATCGACAGCGCCAGGATGGGCCGGTCGGCCGGGTCGTAGCGCATCACCCGCGGTTCCTTCACTTCCTTGCGGAAGATGGTCTTCACCATCGCCACCTTCTCGCGCACGTCCTGCGCGGCCTGGGCCGGGTCGATGGTCAGGTCGAACTCGATGATGACGACCGAACTGCCTTCGTAGGAGCGGGAAAAAAGGTTCTTGATGCCGTTGATGGTATTGACGGATTCCTCGACCTTGCGCGTGATGTCGGACTCGACGGTCTCGGGCGAAGCGCCCGGATAGTCGGTCTGCACCACGACCACCGGGAAGGTCACATCCGGGAACTGGTCGACGCGCAGGCGCTGGTAGGAAAACAGGCCCAGCACGACGAACGCCACCATCATCATGGTGGCGAGGACCGGGTTGCCGATGCTGATGCGGGTGAACCACATGGGATGCTGGCCTTATTGGGCCGGCGCAGCGGCGCCGGCAGCCTGGGTGATCTTTACCGGCGTGCCGGCGCGCAGCACGCCAAGGTTGGCCCTGACGATCTGTGCGCCGCTCGCCAGCCCCTCGACAATCTCTACCGCGCCGCCTCCGCCATCGTCGCCGCTGATGCCGACAGTCACCGGCTTGCGCGCCAGCTTGCCGTCTTCGATGGCATAGACATACTGGCGCCCGGCATCGGCATGCACCGCGCCCTGCGGCACCGTGAGGACGCCGGATTTCTTCGCCGTCGTCAGTTGCGCCTCGGCGAACATGCCCACGCGCAGCGCGCCCTGCGGGTTCTCGACCTGGATGTAGGCCATGATCGAGCGCGAGCCGGCCTGCGTCGACGGATTGATGCGCACCACCTTGCCGGTGAGCGTCTTGGGCAAGCCTTCGACCTTGACCTGCACTTCCTGGCCGAGCGAGACGTGGGCGATGTCCACGGCGGGCACCGCAGCTTCCAGTTCCATCTGGCCGAGGTCGACCACGTCCAGCAAGCGGTTGTCCGGCGATACCTTTTCGCCCGGCTGCACCATGCGCATGCTGACCAGGCCGGATATCGGCGCCTTGATCACCGTATCCGCCAGGGCCTTCTGCGCCACGTCGAGGGCGGCGCGTGCCGATTCGACATTGGCGGCGGCGATCCCGTACTGGCTCTCCGCGTTATCGAAGGCCGTCTTGGAAATGAAGCCCTTGTCGAGCAGCGCCTTGTTGTTGTCGCGCGTCTTGGTGGCGATCTCCAGTTGTCCGCGCGCCGCCTGCAGGGCGCCCCGGGCCTGTTCCACGCGCGCCTGATAGTCGCTCGTATCCATCTTGACCAGCACCTGCCCCGCCTTGACCGCCTCGCCTTCGCGCACCAGCACTTCCCGCACTTCGCCGGCCACGCGCGCCTTGACGCTGACCTGGTTGACCGCGCGCAGCGAACCGGTGAGCGGCATCAGCTGGCGCAAGTCATTGGCCTTGACCGTCATGAGGTCGGTGGGCAGGAATTCCATTACCGCCGGCGCCTGCGCGGCGTTCTGGACGGGCGCCGCCTTGTTCGGCTTCTTCAGCATGGCGCCCGCCACACCGGCGGCGAGCAGCAGGATGGCCAGGGTGATCCAGAAAGCGCGGCGCTTGAACATGGGGTATCCGGTCAGCGGGAGGGTTGGGCAATCATGCCGTGCAGGAACATGTCGACGAAACTGTTCAGATAATCTTCCGGCGATACCTGGTCCTGGCGGCAGGTGCTGAAGGAATGTTTCCACATCATCAGCATGATCATGGGCGAGCAGATGACACGGGTTGCCTGATGAATATCGACCGGCCGGAATTCGCCGCGCTGCACGCCGCGTTCCAGCATGCGCGCGATCATTGCCTCGCCGCGCCGGATCACTTCGTCGTGGTAAAACTGCGTGACTTCCGGGAAATTGCTCGATTCGGCCATCATCAGCTTGGTGATGCCCGACAGCTTGGTGGCCCCGATGCGCTCCCACCATCCCAGCACAATTTCCCGGAACAAGTCCACGGTGCTGCCTTCATAGGCTTCGACGATGCCTTCCGCCTCGCCGAGCACCGGCACCACGTTTTCGCGCACCACGGCCTTGAACAGTTCTTCCTTGTTCGTGAAGTAGAGGTAGAGTGTGCCCTTGGAAACACCGGCCCGCGCCGCCACATCATCGAGGCGTGTCGCGGCAAACCCCTTCTCGACGAACAGGTCGAGGGCGGCGGCAAGCAATTCCTGGGGACGGGCATCCTTGCGCCGCTCCCAGCGTTTCTTCAGGGGACAATTCATGGTGGATGGGAGGAACCAAATAACTTACTTACGAGTCAGTAATATAAGCGCCAATCATGGCACCGTCAAGCGCGGTCTTGATTGCATACATCTCCGGGCACAGCGACAGACGCGGTTACATAACGAAAAGAAGCAGCTGTCGCAAGCCGGTAGAATCGCCAACATCCTTCGTGCAGAATCGTTTTTCTCCGTTTACTCCGTTTATGAATTTGACTAGAAAGTGGTGGACCTGGGTCGCCGTCGTCGCCATCCTCATCGCCGGCGGCCTCGGATTCCGGTACTGGCAGCAGCAGAACGGAACACCCCAGTACAAGACCGGCAAGGTGGAGAAGGGCGCCATCACCGCCAGCGTTTCCGCCTCCGGCACCTTGAGCCCGGTGGTCCAGGTGCAGATCGGCTCGCAGGTCTCGGGCCAGCTGCGCGACGTGCTGGTCGATTTCAACAGCGAGGTCAAGCAGGGCCAGCTGATCGCTCGCATCGATCCGCAGACCTTCGAGACGCGCGTGCAGCAGGCGCAGGCGGACGTGGACGCGGCGCGTGCGCAGGTCATGACGCAGCAGGCCAATATCGCCGCGCAGCGCGCGGCCCTCGCCAAGGCCGAGGTCGACCTCGCCGAAGCGAAGCGCGACCTGGAACGCAAGCAGCAGCTGGTGGACAAGGGCTTCATCTCCGGCGCCGAGCGCGACAAGGCAATGGCAACTTTCAACTCCGCCACCGAGCAGGTCAACACCGCCCGTGCGCAGTCCAATGTGGCCGCGGCCGGGCTGCGTAACGCCGAAGCCGTGGTCAAGCAGCGCGAGGCGGCACTGGCGCAGGCAAGGATCGATCTCGGCCGTACCGAGATCCGCGCCCCGGTCAACGGCGTGGTGATCAAGCGCAGCGTCGAGCGCGGCCAGACCGTGGCCGCCAGCCTGCAGGCGCCGGAACTTTTCGTGATCGCGGAAAATCTGACCGACATGCAAGTCGATGCCTCCATCGACGAATCCGAGATCGGCCGCATCCGCATCGGCCAGAAATCCACCTTCACCGTCGACGCCTTCCCCGGGCGGAACTATGAAGGCACGGTCAAGCAGATCCGCAAGGCGGCGCAGAATGTGTCCAACGTCGTCACCTATACCGTGGTCATCAGCGCCGCCAATCCCAGCCGTGAACTGCTCCCCGGCATGACTGCCAACGTGCGCGTCGTCACCGACACGCGCAGCGACGTGCTGAAGGTAGTCAACGCGGCCTTGCGCTTCCGTCCGCCGGGAGCGGCCAATGAGCGTTCCGCCGCGCAGCCTGACGCTGCCCCTGCCAATGCCGGCGGCCAGATGAAAGCCATGCGCGAACGCCTGGAGAAGGACCTGCAGCTGGACGACAGCCAGAAGGCGAAGCTGGATGCGATCTACGCCGGCATGCGCGAAAAGTTCATGGCCCTGCGCGATGCCCCCGAGGGCGATCGCCAGAAGGCGGCCGAGCGCAACCGCAGCGAGCTGCGCGCGCAGATCATGGACATGCTCAATCCCGAGCAAAAGAAGAAATACGAGCAGATCGTCGCCGAGGGCGGCGACCGGCGCGGCAGCGGCGCACGCGGCCGCATCTATGTGCTCGACGACAAGAAGCAGCCGAAGCCGGTGGAGGTCCGCCTCGGTCTGAGCGACGGCACGACCACCGAAGTGATCTCGCCCGATATCCGGGAGGGCATGGAAGTCATCACCGGCACCGCGCAACCGCAGCAGGCGGAAGGCGCGCGCTCGCGCCCGGCCGCACCCGGACCGAGGTTGTTCTGATGTCGCTCATCCGGACCGCCGGGCTGGCCAAGGAGTACGTGATGGGCACCAACGTCGTGCATGCGCTGCGCGGCGTCTCGGTCGACATCGGGGAAGGCGAGTTCGTCGCCATCATGGGCGCCTCCGGCTCCGGCAAGTCGACCTTCATGAACCTGCTCGGCTGCCTGGACCGTCCGACCTCGGGCGAGTATTTCCTGGCGGGCGAACCCGTCGCCACCATGAGCGCCGACGCGCTGGCCGCGATCCGCAACCGGCGCATCGGCTTCGTGTTTCAGCAATTCAACCTGCTGCCGCGCACCAGCGCGCTGGACAACGTCGAACTGCCCTTGCTGTATGCCGGCGTGCCTGCCGCGGAGCGCCGGCAGCGGGCGGCGCAGCGCCTGGCCGAAGTCGGCCTCGGCGGGCGCGCCGACCATCATCCCGCGCAATTGTCCGGCGGCCAGCAGCAGCGCGTCGCCATTGCCCGCGCGCTGGCCAACAATCCCTCGCTCATCCTCGCCGACGAACCGACCGGCGCGCTCGACTCGCGCACCAGCATCGAAATCATGGCGCTGCTGCAAAAGCTCAACCGCGACGGCATGACCATCGTGATGGTGACGCACGAGCACGATGTCGCGGCATTCGCTTCGCGCATCGTGACCTTCCGCGACGGTCACGTCATCTCGGATGAAGCCAACCAGCCCAACGATGCGCAGGCGGAACTAACCCGAAGCGGAGCAAGCGCATGAATTTGCTCGCCACCATCCGTATCGCCCTGAACGCGCTGCGCGTAAACAAGCTGCGCTCCATCCTCACCATGCTCGGCATCATCATCGGCGTGGCGGCGGTGATCACCATGATCGCCGTCGGCGCCGGCGCGCAGCAGCGCGTGGAAGAGCAGATCAAGAACCTCGGCTCGAACCTGATGATCATCCTGCCGGGTTCCACTACCTCCTCCGGTGTGCGCCTCGGCGCCGGCGCGAACCAGAGCCTGACCGACGACGATGCCGCAGCCATCGTGCGCGAGATTCCCGAAGTGCAGGTCGCCGCGCCCTCCAACCGCCGCACCGAGCAGGTGGTGGCGAGCGGCGCCAACTGGTCGACCTCGATCTATGGCGTCAACCCGGATTACTTCGAGGCGCGCGAATGGCCGCTGCAGTCCGGCCGCATGTTCGATCAGGCCGAACTGAGCGGCAATGCGAAGGTGGCATTGATCGGCCAGACGGCGGCCAAGCAACTGTTCGGCGACCTCGATCCGGTCGACCAGACCATCCGCATCCGCAAGGTGCCGTTCACCATCATCGGCGTGCTGGAACGGAAAGGGCAGAGCATGATGGGGCAGGATCAGGATGACGTCGTGATGCTGCCGTTGAGCACCGCGCGCAACCGGCTGTTCGGCAATACCCAGGGCAAGCTGCGGCGCGTCGGCACGATACAGGTGAAGGTGCGCGAGGGCGCCAGCATGCAGGTGGCCGAGGAAAGGATCCGCGAACTGCTGCGGCAGCGCCAGCGCACCCAGCCCGGCCAGGACGATGCGTTCACCGTGCGCAACCTGACCGAACTGCTGCAGGCGCAGGAAGAGTCCTCGCGCATCATGACGCTGCTGCTGGCGGCGGTTGCTTCGGTATCGCTGCTGGTGGGCGGCATCGGCATCATGAACATCATGCTGGTCTCGGTGACCGAGCGCACGCGCGAGATCGGCTTGCGCATGGCGGTGGGCGCGCGCGGGTCGGACATCCTCACGCAATTCCTGGTCGAGGCGATGACGCTGTCTTTGATCGGCGGCTTCGCCGGCATCGTTCTCGGCGTGACCGGCTCCTGGCTGGTCGGGGAGATGACCGGCTGGGCCACGCGCATGTCGCCGGAATCCATTGTGCTGGCCGTCGGATTCTCCGCCGGCATCGGCATCTTCTTCGGCTTCTATCCGGCACGCAAGGCCGCGTCCCTGCTGCCGATCCAGGCCTTGCGCTATGAGTAAATCAATATGCCGTCCCGGCTGCGGCGCTTGCTGCATCGCGCCTTCAATTTCTTCGCCGATTCCCGGGATGCCACACGGCAAGCCGGCTGGCGTCCGCTGCATCCAGTTGAATGACCTGAACCAATGCATGATCTTCGGCAAACCGGAACGGCCCGCAGTGTGCGAGAGTCTACAGCCATCGACGGAGATGTGCGGCGGGACACGCGAGTACGCGATGCATTACCTGGCCCGCCTCGATGAATTGACATCCTGACGGAGATTCGATGAAACGACGGTTTGCTGCATTCGGAGCCGTAGCGGCGGCATTGTTCCTCGCCTCCTGCGCCACGCTGCTCGGGCCGCGCAATGTCGAGATCCCCCTGGCGAAACTGCAGGAAGCGATCTCGGGCCGGTTCCCTTTCAACAACCGCTTCCTTGAACTGCTCGACATCCGCGTGACCAATCCGCGGGTGGCGCTGCAGCCGGACGCCAATCGCATCCTGACCAGCATGGATGCCTCGATCGCGCCGCCTTTCCTGAACCGCACCTGGAACGGCAACCTCGCCGTCTCGGGCCAGCTGCGCTTCGATCCGGCGCGCAGCGCGCTCGTGCTCGCCGAGCCGCGCGTCGAGACCTTTAATGTCAGCGGCCTCGATCCGCTGTACGCGAATCAGATCACGCGCGTCGGCGGCCTGCTGGCCGAACAGCTGCTGAAAGATATCCCTTTGTACACCTTCGGACCGGACGAACTCCGCTATGGCGGGACACGCTTCAATCCGACCACAATCACGACCAGAAGCAACGGTCTCGTGGTAACCTTTGAGCCGGCCCGCTAGCGGGTTGTCTCTCTTTCGCAGCGCTCGAAACCCGCGCCCCGGCGGGTTTTTTGTTGATCGAATAACGTACTAGAAAAGCATTCATGGATGTCACGCTCGCGCTCAAGGCGCTCATCATGGGAATCGTCGAAGGCCTGACCGAATTCCTCCCGATTTCTTCCACCGGCCACCTGATCCTTACCGCCAGCCTGCTCGACTTCACCGGCGAGAAAGTGAAAGTCTTCGAGATCGCGATCCAGGCCGGGGCCATGCTCGCGGTGTGCTGGGAATATCGCGTCAGGATCGCCAGCGTGCTGACGGGCCTGTTCAGCGATCCCAAGGCACAGCGCTTCGCGCTGAACGTCCTCATCGCCTTCACGCCGGCCGCCGCCCTCGGTTTCCTGTTCAACAAGGCCATCACTGCAAAGCTGTTCTCGCCGGTGCCGGTGGCCCTGGCATTCATCGTCGGCGGCTTCGTCATCCTGTGGGTGGAAAAGCGCAACAAGACGGCGCCCAAGGCGCGCGTGGAATCGGTCGACGACATGACGGCACTCGACGCGCTGAAGGTCGGCATCGCGCAGTCGTTCGCGCTGATCCCCGGCACCAGCCGCTCCGGCGCCACCATCATCGGCGGCATGCTGTTCGGCCTGTCGCGCAAGGCGGCCACCGAATTCTCGTTCTTCCTCGCCATCCCGACCCTGTTCGGCGCGACCATCTATTCCGTGTACAAGCAGCGCGACCTGCTGTCCGCGGTGGACCTGCCGTGGTTCGGCGTGGGCGCGGCGGCGTCCTTCGTCTCCGCCTTCCTGTGCGTGCGCTGGCTGCTGCGCTACATCAGCTCGCACGACTTCACGATCTTCGCCTGGTACCGCATCGTGTTCGGCATTATCGTCATCGCCACCGCATACGCCGGTGTTGTGGAGTGGGTGCATTAAAATACGCGGATGCGTGAACAATTTGACAACAACGCCGCGCTGCACGTCCTGCAGACGGTCTTCGGTTATCCCTCTTTCCGCGGCCAGCAGGCCGACATCGTGAACCACGTCGCCCAGGGCGGAGACGCCCTGGTGCTGATGCCGACCGGCGGCGGCAAGTCCCTGTGCTACCAGATCCCCGCGCTGCTGCGCGAGGGCGTGGGCGTGGTCGTGTCGCCGCTGATCGCGCTGATGCAGGACCAGGTCGACGCGCTTGCCGAAGTCGGTGTGCGCGCCGCCTTCCTCAATTCCACGCAGACGCTCGACGAGACCATCCGCACCGAGCGCGCGGTGCGCACCGGCGGCCTCGATCTCGTTTATGTCGCTCCCGAGCGCCTGATGACGCCGCGCTGCCTCGAACTGCTGGAAGCATCGAAGATCGCCCTGTTCGCGATCGACGAAGCGCACTGCGTGTCGCAATGGGGGCACGACTTCCGGCCGGAATACATCAAACTGTCGGTTCTCCACGAGCGCTTTCCGCAGGTGCCGCGCATCGCGCTCACCGCCACCGCCGACCCGCAGACGCGCGCCGAGATCGCGCACCGGCTGCAGCTCGATGAGGCGCGCCAGTTCGTGTCCTCCTTCGACCGGCCCAACATCCGCTACCAGATCGTCGAAAAGACCAACGGCCGCAAGCAGGTGCTGGATTTCATCAAGGAAGAACATCCGGGCGACGCCGGCATCGTCTATTGCCTGTCGCGCAAGAAGGTGGAGGAAACCGCCGTCTTCCTGAACGAACACGGCATCGCCGCGCTGCCGTATCACGCCGGCATGGATCACGCCACACGCGCCGCCAATCAGTCGCGTTTCCTGCGCGAGGACGGCATCGTGATGGTGGCCACGATCGCCTTCGGCATGGGGATCGACAAACCGGATGTACGTTTCGTCTGCCACCTCGACCTGCCCAAGAGCATCGAAGGCTATTACCAGGAAACCGGGCGTGCGGGACGCGACGGCGCGCCGGCGGACGCCTGGATGGCCTACGGACTGCAAGACGTGGTGCAGCAGCGCCGCATGATCGACGAGTCGGAAGCCGACGAAAACTTCAAGCGCGTGCAGACCGCCAAGCTCGACGCGATGCTGGGTCTGTGCGAAACCCTGAACTGCCGGCGCGTGCGCCTGCTGGATTATTTCGGCCAGTCATCCGGCCCCTGCGGCAACTGCGACATCTGCCTCAGTCCGCCGGTCTCCTACGACGGCACGGTGCAGATGCAAAAGCTGCTGTCATCCATCTACCGCGTCGACCAGCGCTTCGGCGCCGGCCATGTGATCGACGTGCTGCGCGGCACCAGCTCGGACAAGGTGGCTCAGTGGCGGCATGACAGGCTGTCCACCTTCGGTATCGGCAGCGACATCAGCGAAGCGGAATGGCGCGCCATTCTGCGTCAGGCGATTGCGCTTGGCCTGGTCGTGGTCGACCACGACGCCTACGGATCGCTGAAGCTGACCGCCGAGGCGCGGCCCGTACTCAAGGGCGAGCGCAGCGTGCAGCTGCGGCAGTACCAGAAACCGGTGAAGAAGAAGCGGGAAGCTGTTCGGTCCAAGGGCTATGTGGAAAGCGACCTGTCGACCGCCGAGCAGGAAATCTTCGAGAAGCTGCGCTGGTGGCGTGTCGAAACCGCGCGCAAGCACAATGTGCCGGCCTATGTGATCTTCCACGATGCGACGATGCGTGAGATTGCGAAGGCCAAGCCCGCGTCGCTGGACGACCTCCGGAATATCTCCGGCGTGGGTGAGAAGAAGCTGGAAAGCTATGGGGAAGAGATTGTTGCGCTGATTGCCGGGTTTCAGTGAGGTTGGTATGCATGGTGGGTTTTCGCTTCGCTCTACCCACCCTACCGTTCTTTATGCGCAGGTGGGTTTCGCTGCGCTCTACCCACCCTACCGTCCTTTATAAAGAATCGTAGGGTGGGTAGAGCGCAGCGAAACCCACCATGCAGATAAAGGACCGTAGGGTGGGTAGAGCGAAGCGAAACCCACCGCGCATCCACACTACCGCTTCACAAACACCAAATCCCAAACCCCGTGCCCCAGCTTCAGGCCACGGTTCTCGAACTTCGTCACAGGCCGGTAATCCGGCCGAGGCGCATAGCCATCTGCCGTATTCCGCAACGCCGGCTCATCTCCCAGCACCTGCAGCATCTGTTCCGCATAATCCTGCCAGTCCGTCGCGCAGTGAATATACCCGCCGGGCGCGATGCGCGACGCGAGCAGCTGCACGAAGGGCGGCTGGATCAGGCGCCGCTTGTTATGCCGCGCCTTGTGCCACGGATCGGGGAAAAACACATGCACGCCGGCCAGCGAGCCGGGCGTAATCATATGCGTCACCACTTCGAATGCATCGTGCTGGATGATGCGCAGGTTGGTCAGCTGCTGCTCGCCGATCAGCTTGAGCAGGCTGCCCACGCCGGGCGTATGCACTTCCACGCCGATGAAATCCTTGTCCGGCATGCCGGCGGCGATCTTCGCGGTCGTGTCACCCATGCCGAAACCGATCTCGAGGATGGTCGGCGCCTGCCGCCCGAACGCCTGGCTGAAGTCTGCGGACGCCTTTTGATAGGGAATGCAGAACCGCGGCCCCAGGGTTTCGATGGCCTTGGCCTGCGCCGTCGACAAGCGGCCCGCACGCGTCACGAAACTGCGGATGCGACGCTCCGTCGGGTCATAAAGCATCTGCCTGGTGCTGGCATCACTGCCGTCGTCGTGGGTATGGGACATGCTGGTTTCCGGAAATAAAAAAGGCACCGAACGGTGCCCGATTGCCTTGCGATGGACCTGCGTCAGACCTGGAGCGGGTGAAGGGAATCGAACCCTCGTCGTAAGCTTGGGAAGCTTCTGCTCTACCATTGAGCTACACCCGCGGAAAGCCGCATTTTACGCGGGTTTGTGAGGGGTTTGCAAACCGGAAGGCCGCCCGCGGTCCGGGCTCATGCCTGGACGGCAACGGGCCGCATCGCTTCTTCGGCCACTTCCACCCGGTTGCGCCCGTTTGCCTTTGCCCGGTACAGCGCCTGGTCCGCGCGCGAGAGCAGCGCGTCGGCATCGGTCACGCCATTGCCGGCACAGGCCACGCCGATGCTGACCGTATAGGCGGGCAGATCCTCCGCCGAACCCTCGGCAATCCCCTTGCAGACCCGCTCCGCAATCGCGCGCGCTTCGCCCAGGGTGGTTTCCGGTAGCAGGGCGACGAATTCTTCGCCCCCGTAACGGCCGATGGAGTCGATATTGCGCAGCATGTCCCGCGTGCGCTGCACGAAGTCGATGATGACCTTGTCGCCCGTCACGTGGCCGAAACGGTCGTTGATGGTCTTGAAATTGTCGAGGTCGAACATCAGCAGCGCGATCGGTCCGCCCTTGCGGCGGCTGCGCGCGATTTCCTTGTCCAGCAACTCGATGAAGGCGGTACGCGAGAAGGCATTGGTGAGCTGGTCGTGCGAGACCATGAATTCAAGCGCCGCCCGCAGCCGCTCGTTGGCCAGCATCATCGCCCCGAGGGTAATGGCGAGGACGGAGAATGCCAGCGCGGCAAGATAGGCCTTTTGCGTGAAGGTCTCGCCAAGGACGTCGGTGGGGGTGTCGAAGTGGAAGGCCAGCATCAGGCCGCGGGCCAGGGTGACGGTGCCGATGGCCGCGAAGACCAGGCTGGTGAAGCGGCCTGCCATGGTGTTGCCTGTCGTCCGTGCGACGAGCAGGGTGCAGGCGTAGAACAGGATGGAATTGGTCAGCGTGACGGCGATGGCGCGCGCCGGATAGTTGTTGTCGATGTAGGTGTACCAGGCGATGTAGCTGGTGAGCAGGACGAGGACGGCAGCCATCAGCCGGTCGCGCGCAGGCAGGCCCGCGAAATGCCGGAAGCCGGCGTAAAAGGACATGTTCCCGGCAACCAGCATGGTATTGGCGATGATCACGGAAAAGATCTCGGGGATGACGCCCGTCAGGCCGAACAGTGCGCTGGCGAGCACCATGCCGAACAGCCCGCGGCTCCATTGCCTGAGGCCGCCGATGGTGGGAGGGAAGCTTCGCCGCATCATGAACAGGATGACGAGGCACAGGAGGCCGAGCAGACCGGCGACGAATATCAGCGAACGCGGATCAAGTTCCGACACGTTAGATTCCCCCTGTAGGCAAAAATATAGCAATATCCCAACGATATTGCTATTGGGAAATTAGACGAGGCCGAGGGGGAGGGGCGCCGCCGCTCCTGGGGCGGCGGCAAAATGGACAGATCAGATACCGCCCATGCAGAGGTACTTGATTTCCAGGTATTCGTCGATGCCGTACTTCGAGCCTTCGCGGCCGAGGCCGGATTGCTTGACGCCGCCGAAGGGGCCGACTTCGTTGGAGATCATGCCGGTGTTGATGCCGACCATGCCGTACTCCAGCTTTTCGGCCACGCGCCAGACGCGGCCGATGTCGCGCGAGTAGAAGTAGCTGGCGAGGCCGAACTCGGTGTTGTTGGCCGCAGACACGGCTTCGTCTTCCGTCTTGAAGGTGGTCACGGCCGCCACCGGGCCGAAGGTTTCTTCGCGCATCACCAGCATGTCGGCGGTGGCGTTGGCGAGCACGGTCGGCTCATAGAACTGGCCGCCCAGCGCGTGCGGCTTGCCGCCGGTAAGCAGCTTCGCGCCCTTGGCGACGGCGTCGGCGACATGCTCCTGCACCTTGGCGACTGCCTGTTCGTCGATCAGCGGACCTTGTACCACGCCGGCCTCGAAGCCGTTGCCGACCTTGATCTTCGCTGCGCCGGCGGCCAGTTTTTCCACGAACGCATCGTGGATCGATTCATGCACGTAGATGCGGTTGGTGCAGACGCAGGTCTGGCCGGCGTTGCGGTATTTCGACGCGAGCGCGCCTTCGACCGCGGCATCGATATCCGCATCCTCGAACACGATGAAGGGCGCGTGCCCGCCGAGTTCCAGGCCGATCTTCTTGACTGTGGGCGCGCATTGCTGCATCAGGATGCGTCCGACCGGCGTCGATCCGGTGAAAGAGAGGTGGCGCACGATGGGGCTTTCGCACAAGACCTTGCCGACCGCGATCGAACGCTCCGCGTCCGCGGTGACGATGTTCATCACGCCGGGCGGCATGCCGGCGCGGTGCGCCAGTTCCGCCATCGCCAGCGCCGAGAGCGGCGTCTGTTCGGCCGGCTTGATCACGATAGTGCAGCCGGCCGCGATCGCCGGGGCGACTTTGCGGGTGATCATGGCGATCGGGAAGTTCCACGGCGTGATGGCGGCGCAGACGCCGACCGGCTGCTTCAGCACCACCATGCGCTTGTCGCTCCAGGTCGATGCGAGGACGTCGCCGCTCACGCGCTTGGCTTCCTCGGCGAACCATTCGACGAAGCTGGCGCCGTACAGCACTTCACCCTTGGCCTCGGCCACCGGCTTGCCCTGTTCGGCCGTCATCAGCGCGGCGAGGTCGTTGGCATGCAGCAGCAGGAGCTCGTACCACTTGCGCATGACGGCGGCGCGTTCCTTTGCCGTCTTGGCGGACCACGCAGGGAAGGCGGCTTGCGCTGCCTCGATGGCCTTGCGCGCATCCTCCGGGCCTTGGTTCGGAACGCTGCAGATCGTGGAGCCGTCGGCCGGATTGGTGACGGCGAAGGTGCTCTCGGAGTCGACCCAGCCGCCGTTCAGGTAGGCCTGGCTGCGGAGCAGGGCGGCATCGTTCAGTTGGGGAAACGCTTTGTTCTGCGGCACGACGTTCTCCTCGGTGCAAAAAGTAGGGGAAACGTCAAGAATAGCGCAATCGATAAGGCTTTGCCGATGCCTCAAGAACGACCGTTCTGTTGCTGCATGGCCCTTACAAAATCGGGCAGGCGCCGTCCTTCCTGGCTGGGATAGCCGTCGCCGGCGGCCATTTCGCGGATGCGGTCGAGACGGAAGGTGCGGAAATCCCCGCGCAGTTCGCACCATGCGGCGAGCAGCCAGATACCACCCCAGAAATACAGGGCTAACGGCCAGGCGGTGCGCCGGGTGGCCTGCTCCTGCGCATCGACGTAATCCATGTGCAGCTTGCGGCGATGGTTGATGGCCTGCCGTATCGCTTCGAGCCGCCTGCCGTGCAGGGGATCGACGTGGAAGGCGGGAGCGAACAGCGGCGTGGCTTCGACGAAATCCCGCTTTTCCTTTGGCAATGCCAGCGTGATCTTCGCGAGTGCCGCCATGCCGGATGCCCCGAGCTGCGGCCCGCCCCATGCCTGCACCATGCGGATGCCGGTGACCAGCGCATCGATTTCGTCGGGGGAAAACATCAGCGGCTGCAGGTCGAATCCCGCCTTGATGCGGTAGCCGATGCCGGCCTCGCCTTCGACCGGCACGCCGGAAATCGAGAGGTCGCGGATGTCGCGGTAAATCGTCCGTTCCGAAACGGAAAGCCAGTCGGCGAGCTGGCGCGCGGTGGTCAGCCGCCTGCCCCGCAGGTACTGCGCGATCTGGAATAACCGGTCGGCGCGGCGCATCAGATGCGCACTCCGCGTGCTTCGAGCTCGGTCAGCAGGCGCAGCTTGTCGTCGCGCGCCACCGTACGCCAGTCCCGGTCGCTCAGTGCGCCCTCGAGCGCCCACAGCAGGTTGAGGCTGGCGGGAAGCCCGGCCTGCTTCAATGCAATGAATGCATCGAGCGCGCCCCGCTCGGCCAGTGCATCCGGCGTCCGGATGCCGGCGGCCGCCAGCATTTCCGCTGATTTCGGGCCAAGATTGCGTAGGTCGGAGAGGTGTTGTGCTCGCATGATGGGCATTCTTGCATGAGTATGCCCATCATGCACTTGTGCTGCTGACAGCATGGTGTCAGCAGGGAAGCGATCAGGCGGTCAAGCGGGCTTGGGCTTGGCCTCGTCGCGGCGGTTGTAACCGGCGACCATGTCGAAGCGGAACAGGCGGCATTCGAGCGCGCCGTTGAAGAACGGCGTCTTGCGCGATTCCTTCAGGCGCAGCATCTTCGGCAGGCTGAGGTCGGCGGTGAACAGGAACACTTTCCAGCCGGGGAAGCGTTGCTTCAGGGTCGCGCTGAACGCGCTGTAGAAGGCAACGGCGAGTTCATCCGGTGCCTGAGACTTGTCGCCGCGCACGCCGATACGCTCGCCGTAGGGCGGGTTGGTCAGCACGATGCCCGGCGCTTCCGTCGGCGGTTTCACTTCCTGCGCTTCGATCTGCTTGAGCGGCACGTCGAACTGGATGCCCGCGTTGCGCAGGTTATTGCGCGCCATGACGATCATGTCGCCGGAAATGTCGCTGCCGAACAGCGTCGGTTCGGTTGGCAGCGGATTCGGGCGGAAGCTGCCCTTGATGGCCAGCCACTCATCGCTGTTGAAGCCGAGGAATTTCTCGAAGGCGAAGCTGCGGCGCGCGCCCGGCGGGATGCCGGCAAGGATTTGCGCGGCTTCGATCAGGATGGTGCCTGAGCCGCACATCGGATCGAACAGCACTGTGCCCGGCGTCCAGCCCGATACGCGCAGCAGGCCGGCGGCGAGGTTCTCGCGCAGCGGCGCGTCGCCGGTTTCCTGGCGCCATCCGCGCTTGAACAGCGCTTCGCCGGAAGTGTCGAGATACACGGTGTAGGTGTGGGCGTCGAGGAAGCCAGCAATGCGCATGTCGGGCGTGCGCGTGTTCACCGAGGGGCGCTTGCTGTACAGGTCGCGGAAGCGATCGCACACCGCGTCCTTGATTTTCAGCGTCGTGAATTCCAGGCTTTTCAGCGGCGACTTGATCGCGGTGAGGTCGACGCGGATCGTGCAATCGAGGTCGAACCATTCTTCCCAGGGCTGGGCCAGCGTCAGGTCGTAGATATCGTTTTCGTTGACATACTTGCCGTGCGCAATGCGCAGCAGCACGCGCGATGCGATGCGCGAATGCAGGTTGATGCGGTAGCTGTCGGCCAGCGCGCCCGAGCAATGCACGCCGCCCGGCACCTGGTTGTGCACCTTGAGCGTCTTGCTTTGCAGCGCGATTTCGCCGAGTTCTTCCGCTAGCGCGGCTTCGAGCCCGCGCGGGCAGGGACAGAAAAATGAATGTGACATGGGGAACCCTTTATCCGTGAATGGCTTGCTTGAACGCAGTGGCCGGGGGAGTGCTATCTGGTGAAGGCGCGCTCGACGAAATCCAGCCGGTCCTGTCCCCAGAACCCTTCGCCGTCGACTACATACCAGGGTGAACCGAACACGTTCGCGGCAATCGCTTCATCGGTGAAACGGTCGTATTCGCCTTGCACGCTCGCCGTTTCCGACGACTTCAGCAAGGCCTTGCCGTCGTGGCCGGCGTCCAGCGCGATGGCGGCGAGCGTATCCGGGTCGCCGATGTTGCGGTCTTCCGCCCACAGCGCGCGCATGATGGCGCCGGCAACGCCGAGCGCGGCGTCGGTGCCGTGCGCCAGCCGCGTCGCGATGATCATCCTGGCGGCGGCATCCGTCGGCACAGGAAAAAACTTCGGGTGCAGGTTGAGCGGGATCTGCAGGAAGTCGCTCCAGCGCTTGAGCTCGACGAGCCGGTAGGCCTGGCGTTGCGGCGGGCGTTTCGCCAGCGGCAGGCCGCCGGAGACGTTGAACACCTTGCCGAGGTCGAAGGGCTTGATCTCGACCTGCACGCCATGTTGCTTCGCCAAAGCGACGAAGCGTTCATGCCCTAGGTAGGCCCAAGGCGACTGCGGGCTGAAGAAGTATTCGCATACCTTGGACATAGCTGCCTCCGTAGCGGGAAATCAGAATGGCTTGACGACAACGAGGACGACGGCGCCCAGCAGGCCGAGCGTCGGCGCTTCGTTGAACCAGCGATACCACTTGTGGCTGCGCGTATTGGCGCCGTTCTCGAACTTGCGCAGCAGCACGCCGCAGCCGTGGTGATAGAACACCAGGAACACGACGATCGCCAGCTTCGCATGCAGCCAGCCGTTGCCCGGCCCCTTGCCGACGCCGAAACCCAGCCAGAGCCAGAGGCCCAGCGCGAGCGCCGGCACCGCGAGCACGGTCATGAAGCGGTACAGCTTGCGCGCCATCGTCAGCAGGCGTGCGCTTGCCGCCTTGTCCGTTTCCATCGCGAGGTTGACGAAGATGCGCGGCAGGTAGAACAGGCCGGCGAACCACGAAGCGACGAAGAAGATGTGCAGCGATTTGACCCAGAGATAGAGCATCTTGTTCTTATTCCCGTACTTCGCCGTGGCCGAAGACCACGTACTTCAGCGAGGTCAGGCCTTCCAGTCCGACCGGGCCGCGCGCATGCAGCTTGTCGTTGGAAATGCCGATCTCGGCGCCCAGGCCGTATTCGAAGCCGTCGGCGAAACGGGTCGAAGCATTCACCATGACGGAGGCCGAATCCACTTCGCGCAGGAAGCGCATGGCGCGGGTGTAGTCCTCGGTGACGATGGCATCGGTGTGCTGCGAGGAGTAGGTGTTGATGTGCTCGATCGCTTCGCCCATGTCGCCCACGATCTTGACGGCAAGGATGGCGGCGAGATACTCGGTGCGCCAGTCTTCCTCGCTCGCGGACGCGAGGTGCGGATAGCCGGCGAGGATCTTGCGCGCTTCGTCGTCGGCGCGCAGTTCGACGTCCTTGGTGCCGTACAGTTCGGCCAGCTTCGGCAACACCTGCGGCGCGATACCGCGTGCGACGAGCAGGGTTTCCATCGTGTTGCAGGTGCCGTAGCGGTGGCACTTGGCGTTGAAGGAAATCTTCAATGCCTTGTCGATGTCGGCCTTGTCGTCGATATAGACATGGCAGATGCCATCCAGGTGCTTGATCATCGGCACCTTCGATTCCTTCATCAGGCGCTCGATCAGGCCCTTGCCGCCGCGCGGCACGATCACGTCCACGTATTGCGGCATGGTGATCAGCTCGCCGACCGCCGCGCGGTCGGTGGTCTCGACGATCTGCACCGCGTCCTGCGGCAGGCCGGCGCCGTCCAGGCCTTCCTTGACCAGCTTCGCCAGCGCCTGGTTGCAATGGATCGCTTCCGAGCCGCCGCGCAGGATAGTCGCATTGCCGCTCTTGATGCAGAGGCCGGCGGCGTCCACGGTCACGTTCGGGCGCGCCTCGTAGATGATGCCGATCACGCCCAGCGGCACGCGCATCTGGCCCACCTGGATGCCGGTCGGACGGTACTTCATGTTCGAGATCTCGCCGATCGGATCGGGCAGGGAAACGATCTGTTCCAGGCCTTCGGCCATGGTGGCAATGGCCTTGTCGGACAGGGTGAGGCGGTCGATCATCGCTTCGGCCAGGCCGTTCGCACGTGCCGCTTCCAGGTCTTTCCGGTTGGCGGCACGCAAGGCGTCGGCGTCGCGGCGGATGGCGGCGGCGATCAGGGACAGCGCCTTGTTCTTTGCGCCGGTATCGGCCTTGGCCATCGCGCGCGATGCCTTGCGGGCGCGCTGGCCGACGTCGTTCATGTAAGTCTTGATGTCCATGTCGTGACTCTGCTTCGATCTATTCAAAACTGTTTACTGCCTGGTGGGTTTCGCTTCGCTCTACCCACCCTACCGTCCTTTATAAAGAACCGTAGGGTGGGTAGAGCGAAGCGAAACCCACCAAGCGCACAAAGAACTGTAGGGTGGGTAGAGCGAAGCGAAACCCACCGCAATCAGAGAAGAACGCTATCCGCGCGCAACTTTCAGTCCCAGCTGCAGCAGCGCATCCCACGCATCGCCTGCAAACGCCTTGGCGCGCAATCCCTTGACCATCTTATCGATTTGCGCCGCTTCCTGCAGTGCGCCTTCCAGCGTCGACAGCTTCAGCCGCCGTACCGCCGGTTCCATGAGTTTCTCGCGCGGGCCCCAGATGCGGTATTCCTTGAGCAGCATGCTGACCGACTTTCCCTGCGCCGCACCGGCCTTGATCTTGAGCAGCGTGCGGACCTCTTCCGCCATCGCCCACAGCACCAGCGGCAGCGCTTCGCCTTCACCCTTCAGTCCCTCGATCATGCGTACCAGGCGCGCGGTATCGCCGGCAAGCATCGCTTCGTTCAGCTTGAACACGTCGTAGCGGGCAACATTGAGCACCGCGTCCTGCACTTGTTCGAAGCTCAGCTTGCCTTCCGGATAGAGGAGGGCCAGCTTCTGGATTTCCTGGTGCGCCGCCAGCAGGTTGCCTTCCACGCGGTCGGCGATGAAGTCGATGCCCTGGCGGTCGGCGCTTTGCTTCTGCGCGGCAAGGCGAGTGCCAATCCACGCGGGCAGGTGCGCGCGTTCCACGAGCGGGATGTCGATGTAGACCGCGGCCTGTTGCAGGGCTGCCACCCACGCGCTCTTCTGCGTCTGCCAGTCGAGCTTGGGCAGGGTGATCAGCGTGACATTGTCCGGATTCAGCGAAGCCGCGTATTCCTGCAGCGCCTGGCCGCCATCCTTGCCCGGCTTGCCGGTCGGGATGCGCAGCTCGATCAGCTTGCGGTCGCCGAACAGCGATTGCGACTGGTTGGCGGCCAGCAGCTCGCCCCATTTGAAACTGCGCTCGACCACCAGCACCTCGCGCTCCGTCAGGCCCTGGGCGCGCGCCGTCCTGCGGATCTTGTCCGCCGCTTCCAGCGCGAGCAGGTGCTCATCGCTTGCGATGACGTACAGGGGCGCAAGCGACTTCGCCAGGTGCGTATCGAGACCGTCGTGGCGCAGTTGCATGGCGCGCCCTTACACCTTGAGCGCGGACACGCGGCGCAGGATCTGCTGCACCACGTCCGACTGCATGTCGCGGTACAGCATCTCTTCTTCCTTTTCCTTGGCGATGACCTGCGATTCGTTGAAGCTGATGTCGCGCTTCAGGATGAGCTCGGTCGGCGCCAGCAGCTCCGCGCCCTTGCCGTCGACGACGCGGAAGCGCACGCGGTAGTACAGCGAATACTCGCGCACGCGGCCTTGCGTATTCAGCGTCAGCGTCGCCTTCTCGCGCGTTTCATTGAGCACTTCGATGCTGGCCTGCGCCTGCTTCGGTTCGGGCACGACGGTCGTGTCGCCGCTGGCGCGGATGTAACGGCGCAGTTCGATACCCAGCGGCGAGGTTTCCGGCGTGCCGATATGAACAGTCTTGAAGGGCAGGTTGCCCTGCCCGTTCGAGCCGCGCAGCTGGAATCCGCATGCGCTCAGCATGAGGGCTGTGGTCATGGCCAGGATGGCGCGGCGCTTCATGCAGTTCTCCCTGTCTCAGGCGACGATGTTGACCAGCTTGCCCGGCACCACGATGACTTTCTTCGGCGTGCCTTCGACAAATTTCTTCACGTTCTCGTTGGCCAGCGCTGCGGCTTCGATGGCGGCCTTGTCGGCATCCTTCGGCACCGTCACGCTGCCGCGCAGCTTGCCGTTGACCTGCACCACGAGCTCGATCTCGGCCTGTTCCAGCGCCGCCGGGTCGACTTGCGGCCAGGGCGCGTCGAGCAGGTCGCCGAACGCGACATTGAAGCCGAGCTCCTGCCACAGTACATGGGTGATGTGCGGCGCGACCGGGTAGAGCACGCGCAGGAATACCGACAGGCTTTCGGCGATCACGGCGTTGCTCTGTGCGGATTCGTCGAGCTTCGCGCCTTCCAGCGTGTTCAGCATCTTCATGCAGGCGGAGACGACAGTGTTGTATTGCAGGCGGCGGAAGTCGTGATCGGCCTGCTGCAGGATCTTGTGGATTTCGCGGCGCAGCGCCTTGTGCTGTTCCGGCAGCGCCCCGAAATCGACTTCCTGCGACGCCTTGACGCGCTCGGCCTGCGCGTGGGCATAAGTCCAGACGCGGCGCAGGAATCGGTTGGCGCCCTCGACGCCGGCGTCGTTCCATTCCAGCGTCTGTTCCGGCGGCGAGGCGAACATCACGAACAGGCGGGCTGTGTCGGCGCCGTACTGGTCGATCAGGTCTTGCGGATCGACGCCGTTGTTCTTGGACTTCGACATCGTGCCCACGCCGTCATAGGAGACGGCCGAGCCGTCGCTCTTGAGCTTGGCGCCGACGATGCGGCCGCTTTCGTCGTGGACATTCTCGACTTCATGCGGCCAGAAGTATTCGATGGCGCCTTGCGGCGTGCGGCGCGAATAGATGTGATTCAGCACCATGCCCTGCGTGAGCAGGTTGGTGAAGGGCTCGTCTACCTTGACCAGGCCGAGGTCGCGCATGACCTTGGTCCAGAAGCGCGCATACAGCAGGTGCAGGATGGCGTGCTCGATGCCGCCGATGTACTGGTCCATCGGCATCCAGTAGTTGGCGCCGCCCGCAACCATCTGCTCCTCGTTCTTCGGGTCGCAATAGCGCATGAAGTACCACGACGAATCGACGAAGGTATCCATCGTGTCGGTTTCGCGGCGCGCCGGCTTGCCGCACTGCGGGCAGTCGCAGCGCAGGAAGTCTTCGCGCTTGTTCAGCGGATTGCCGCTGCCGTCCGGCACGCAGTCCTGCGGCAGCACGACCGGCAGGTCTTTCTCGGGGACCGGGACGGAGCCGCAGCTGTCGCAGTGGATGATCGGGATCGGCGTGCCCCAGTAGCGCTGGCGGCTGATGCCCCAGTCGCGCAGGCGCCAGGTGGTCTTCTTTTCGCCGTTGCCCTTCACGGCCAGATCGGCGGCGATCTTGTCCACCGCGGCCTTGTAGCCCAGGCCGTCATAGGCGCCGGAATTGACGGTCGTGCCGCGCTGCTTGTCGGCGTACCATTCCTGCCACGCATCGGTGGAGTAGGTTTCGCCTTCCACGGCGATCACCTGCTGGATCGGCAGATTGTATTTCTTGGCGAAGGCGAAGTCGCGCTCGTCGTGCGCCGGCACGCCCATCACGGCGCCGTCGCCGTAGGTCATGAGCACGTAGTTGCCGACCCAGACCTCGACCTGCTTGCCGGTCAGCGGATGGGTGACGAACAGACCGGTGGGCAGGCCTTCCTTTTCCTTGAGCGCCAGTTCGGCTTCGGTAGTGCCGCCGCGCTTGCATTCCTCGATGAAGGCGGCGAGTTGCGGATTCGATGCGGCGGCATGCGTGGCCAGCGGATGCTCAGGCGCCACCGCGCAGAAGGTGACGCCCATGATGGTGTCGGCGCGGGTGGTGAACACGAACAGCTTGCCGTCCTGGATCAGTTGGCCCTGCGCATCGCGGATCTCGTGCGGGAAGGCGAAGCGCACGCCCTCGCTCTTGCCGATCCAGTTTTCCTGCATCACGCGCACGCGCTCCGGCCAACCGGGCAGCTTGTTGACCACGTGCTCGAGCAGTTCTTCGGCGTAGTCGGTGATCTTCAGGTAGTAGCCCGGGATCTCGCGCTTCTCGACCAGCGCGCCGGTGCGCCAGCCGCGGCCGTCGATGACCTGCTCGTTGGCCAGCACGGTCTGGTCGACCGGGTCCCAGTTCACCACCTGGGTCTTGCGGTAGGCGATGCCTTTTTCCAGCATCTTCAGGAACAGCCACTGGTTCCACTTGTAGTAGCTCGGGTCGCAGGTCGCCACTTCGCGCGACCAGTCGATGGCCAGGCCCATCGCCTGCATCTGCTTCTTCATGTAGGCGATGTTGTCGTACGTCCACTTCGCTGGCGGCACGCCATTCTTCAGCGCGGCGTTCTCGGCGGGCAGGCCGAAAGCGTCCCAGCCCATGGGCATGAGCACGTTGTAGCCGTTCATGCGCAAGAAGCGCGAGAGCATGTCGTTGATGGTGTAGTTGCGGACGTGGCCCATGTGCAGCTTCCCCGACGGGTAGGGCAGCATGGAGCAGGCGTAGAACTTTTTCTTTTCCTGGCCGTTGCGGTCCTTGGCGTGCTCGACGGTCTTGTACGCGTCGATCGCAGTCCAGTGTGCGTGCGCCGCTTTTTCGACGTCGCCGGGAAGATATTTTTCTTGCATGGCGGATGAGGCTGGTAAAAGTGGATGTAAACCAGCGATTATACCGCCCCGCACAGGTCTGATGCGCCGCAGCGCGGAGGTAATTTGAGGCCCGATTCAGCGCAACAGCAGGCTCAGCGGTGGCCTCTGGCCGTATTCGATGCAGCGTTCGTTGACCTCGGCGGCGCATTCTTCCAGCGCCTCGAGGATTTCCGGCGCTTCCTGCCGCAGGAAATCGGCGTGCAGGACTTCGATGCGGAGCATGTCTTCAGGGAGGAGGGTGAACTTGGTCATGCCGTCGCCGTCGCGCAGGCCGCCCAGGCAGTCGATCCAGGCATCCATGTTGCGGCCGTAGAAATCGGGGAAGCCGAAGACCGCCTGGCATTCGTCGTGGAAGGCCTTCCAGTTGGCGATGCGGCGTCCGTCTAGCGTCACGGAAGACATGGTCTTATTTTTCCTTGGCGTCGGTCACGAAACCCAGCTTGGTCATGCCGTTGGTCTGCGCGGCCGACATCACGCGGGCGATCACTTCATAGCGGGTGGCCTTGTCGGCGCGCAGCTGCAGTTCGGGCTGCGGGTTCTTTTGCGCTTCCTGCGCCAGGCGCTTTCCAAGGTCCGGTTCTTCAACCGGATCATTGTTCCAGAAAATCCGGCCTTCGCCATTGATCGATAGCGTGATCGTTTCCGGTTTTTGCGGCGACACCGCCGCCGGAGCGTTCGGCAGGTCGAGCTTGATCGCATGGGTGAACAGCGGCGCGGTGATGATGAAGATCACCAGCAGAACGAGCATCACGTCGACCATGGGCGTGACGTTGATCTCGGACATGGGCGCCTGCTGCTTGTTGTCGTTGAATCCGCCGAAGGCCATGCTGATCTCCTTATTTGCCGACGCGGGTGCCGGTGGTCAGGAAGGCGTGCAGGTCGTGCGCAAAGGCGTCCAGTTCGGCGAGCGTGACGCGGTTGACCCGGGTGAAGGCGTTATAGGCGAGCACCGCCGGAATGGCGACCACGAGGCCGAGCGCCGTCATGATGAGCGCTTCGCCGACCGGCCCGGCGACCTTGTCGATCTGCACGGTGCCGGTGGTCGAGACCGCGACGAGCGCATGGTAAATGCCCCATACGGTGCCGAACAGGCCGACGAAGGGCGCGGTCGAGCCGACCGAGGCCAGCAGGGTGAGGCCGTTCTCCAGCCGCGAGGACACGCGGTTGATCTCCTGCCGCAGGGTGCGGGTGATCAGCTCGCTCGGATCGATGCTGGCATTCAGCGAGCCGGCCTGCGCGGTGACGTTGGCAGCCTCCGCGCTCTGGATGGCCAGGGGCGCGTAGACGTTTTCACTGTCGGCATTCCTGACCACGGCAATGGCATCGCTCAGCGTGGGCGCTTTCCAGAAACCCTCCAGCGCGCTTGCGCTGCGGCGGATGCGCCACGAGCTCCAGGTCTTGGAAAAGATGTAATACCAGCTGACGACCGACATCAGCAGCAGCAGATAGGCGACTGCGTGCGTGACGGCGTCGCCCTGGGCCCAATAATGCGCAAATCCGAGAGTCTGGTTCATGGCTTTCCAAAGAGATCAATTGTCTTGAAGTTTAAACGGAATGGGTACCTCATACCACTCCGCGACGGGCTTGCCGTCGACTGTCGCCGGCTTGAAGCGCCAGGTCATGACGGTCTTGCGGGCGGATTCGTCGAGCAGCGGGAATCCGCTCGAGCTGCGCACCTGCACCGCGCCGGCGGTTCCTTCCGCAGTCACGAGTACCCGCAGGACGACCGTGCCCTCGTCGCCATTGCTGAGCGAGATGCGCGGGTAGGGCGGTTTGCGGTTGGTGGATGCATAGCTCGCTTCCGAGGCGCTGGTTCTGGTTGCTGCGGTTGCGGGAGCTGGCGATGTCGTGATGGGGGGCGCCGGCTGCGCGGCCGCCGGGGGAGGGCGTGCATCGATGTCAGGCGCAGGGGCGGCGGGGGCTGGCCTTGCCTCGGGTGCGGGCTTTGGCGCTGCAGGTGCGGGACGGGCGCGGCGCTCCGTCCGCGGGGCTGGCTTTTCCGGCTGCAACTGCGGAGGAGCCGGGGGCTGGGGCGGCGGCGGGAGCGCCGGTTCGGGGGCAAGCAGCTGGATCTTCAGCGGCTCAGGCATGTCCGGTTGCGGACCGGATTCCAGCCCGGCCACCAGAGCCATGAACAAGGCCGCATGCAGTGCGACCGTAGCCGCGGCGGCAAACAGCCTTGCCTTGTTCATCGAAGCGTGCGGGCCGGCGCTTCTTTTACTTCAGGCCGAGCACATCCTGCATGTCGTACAGGCCGGTCTTCTTGTCGGCGAGGAAGCGGGCGGCGCGCACGCTGCCCTGGGCATAGCTGAAGCGGCTGGACGACTTGTGGCTGATCTCGATGCGCTCGCCGATGCCGGCAAACAGCACGGTGTGGTCGCCGACGATGTCGCCGCCGCGGATGGTCGCAAAGCCGATGGAGGACGGATCGCGCTCGCCCGTCACGCCCTCGCGCGCGTACACCGCCACGTCCTCGAGATCCCGGCCGAGCGCGGAAGCGATCACTTCGCCCATCTTGATCGCCGTGCCGGAGGGCGCATCGACCTTGTGGCGGTGATGCGCCTCGACGATCTCGATGTCGTAACCGTGCGAAAAGCTCTTCGCGGCCATCTCCAGCAATTTCAGCGTCACATTGACGCCGACGCTCATGTTGGGGGCGAACACGATGGCGGTTTTCTCGGCAGCGGCGGCGATGGCTGCCTTGCCGGCTTCATCGAAGCCGGTGGTGCCGATGATGACCTTGATGCCGTGCTGCGCGCAGTATTCGACGTGCTTGAGCGTGCCTTCCGGACGCGTGAAATCGATCAGGAATTCCGCATCGGCAAGGCCCTTGGCGAGGTCGGATTCGATCGCCACGCCGGCCGGCTTGCCGAGGAAGGCAGCGGCATCGGTGCCGACGGCCGGCAATTGCGGCAGGTCGAGCGCGCCGACGAGGGTGGCGTCATCCGCGTTCTGGATGGTTTCGATCAGCATGCGGCCCATGCGGCCGGACGCGCCTGCAACGGCGATTTTCAGTTGGCTCTTCATCGGATGCTCTTACTTGCCGGCGCCGCCGGCGATGAGTGCGAGGTATTCCTGTTCGGTCGGCAAGGTATCGCCCTCGATGTTGACGAGGCGGTTGTCCTTGAAGAATGCGGTCACGCGGCTGGCGATGACTTCGCCCGAACTCTTCTTCAGGCGGAACACGTAGTCCCAGCGGTCGGCGTGGAAGACGTCGGTCAGCAGAGGGGTGCCGAGCACGAAACGCACTTGCTCGCGCGTCACGCCTTCCGGGCGCTGCATGCCTTCCTTGAGCTGTGCGACCATTTCGCGCGAAACGAAGTTGCCTTGCTGGATGTCGATGCGATAGGGCGTGAAGAAGCCGACCACGCGCTGGAAGCCGGTTGGTTTCGAGGTCGTCACGGCACCTGCCGCGGACTGCGAGGCCGCAGCCGTTTCATTAGTGAGGGGATTCTTGCTCGCACAACCGGTGAGGACGGCGGCGGCAAGGCAAAGCGCTGCCGCAAAGGCTGACCGGTGAGTGCTGAAAGACGGCATTCGCATAAAGAGTGTTTTCAATTCGGGTTTTCAATTCGTTGAGCAATCGGCCCAAAACGCTATATGATAAAGCACATAACCCAAAACCGACCAACAACATGACTAACACTCCCAATGATCTGAAGGCGAGCGGCTTGAAAGCGACGCTGCCGCGGCTCAAGATCCTCGAGATTTTCCAGACGAGTTCCGTGCGCCACCTCAGCGCGGAGGACGTGTACAAGATTCTCCTGACAGAGAACATGGATGTCGGTTTGGCAACGGTTTATCGCGTCCTGACCCAGTTCGAGCAGGCCGGCCTGCTCCACCGTAACCATTTCGAAACCGGCAAGGCGGTGTTCGAGCTGAACGAGGGATCGCACCATGACCACCTCGTCTGCCTCGATTGCGGCAGGGTGGAAGAGTTTTTCGACGATGAGATCGAGAAACGGCAACAGAAGATTGCGAAGGAGCGCGGCTTCGATATTTCCGAGCACGCGCTGGCCCTCTACGGCCACTGCACCAAGCCTGCCTGTCCGCACCGGTCCCGATGACTGCGCTGCCGGCATCCGCCGGCAGTTCCCCAGCGTTGTTTGCCCTTCCGGGCGCTTGTATTTCCACGACGGCGCGCAAAGCCGTGCCGGCCATGTTTCCCTCATGAGCAAGAAACCCGAAACCCGAAATTATCCGCGCAAGGTCCTGCGCGGCCAGGCCCGTATCGCCTTGCCCGGCATGCCCGCGACGCGGGCCAAGACCTTAGACGTGTCGCTGGGGGGGATTTGTCTCCTGGTGCCGGAACAACTGCCTACCGGTCGTATCTTCAACGTCGGGTTCGAGGCGCCGCTGAACGGTAACATGGTCCGCGTCTTTGCCGCGGGCAAGGTGATCTACAGCATTCTCGCCGGGACCGAAGGCTTTCGTACCGGACTGCAGTTTACTGAAATCGATGCGGCCAACAACAAGCTGCTGGCCGAGCTGATGATCTAGCGGGTGCTCAGTTGTGGCTGAGCGCGTTGGAGAGCAGCTTCGCGGTGATATCGACGATCGGGATCACCCGTTCGTAGGCCATGCGGGTGGGACCGATCACGCCGAGGGTGCCGACAATCTTGCCGTTGACCTCGTAGGGCGCGGTGACGATGCTCATCTCTTCCACCGGGACGAGCTGCGATTCGCCGCCGATGAAGATCTGCACGCCGGTCGCCTTGCTCGACATGTCGAGCAGCTGCATGAGGCTGGTCTTCTGTTCGAACAGGTCGAACAGCTTGCGCAGCGAGTTCATGTTGGAGGCAAGGTCGGTCACGCTCAACAGGTTGCGTTCGCCGGAGATGACGACGTCTTCCTCGTTTTCCGCCAGCGCGTCGCTGCCGGCTTCGACTGCCGCCTGCATCAGGCGCGTCATGTCGTCGCGCAGCTGGCGCAGTTCGTTCTGCAGGCGCAGCCGCACTTCGTCGAAGCCGAGTCCGCCGTAGTGCTGGTTGATGTAGTTCGCCGCCTGCACGAGCTGGGACGGGGTGTAGTCGACGTCGGTCAGCAGTAGCCTGTTCTGCACATCGCCGCCCGGCGTGACGATCACCAGCAGGATGCGCTTTTCCGACAGCCGGATGAACTCGATCTGCTGGAACACCGATTCATGCCGCGGCGTCAGCACGACGCCGGCGAACTGCGACAGCGAGGACAGCATCTGCGCAGCGTTGGAAATGATCTTTTGCGGTGATGCCTTGTGCAGCCGGGGCTGCAGTCTTGATTCCACCGTCGTCTCGTCGATCGGCTGCACCGTCAGCAGGGTATCGACGAACATGCGATAGCCGCGCGGGGTCGGAATGCGGCCCGCCGACGTGTGCGGGCTGCAGACGTAGCCCAGCTCTTCCAGGTCCGCCATGATGTTGCGTATGGTCGCCGGGGAAAGATCGAGGCCGGAAATTTTTGCGAGCGCGCGCGAACCCACCGGCTGTCCGTCGGCGATGTACCGTTCGACCAGTGCCTTGAGCAGCGTTTGTGCGCGGGAATCGAGTTGCATACGGCTATTCTAGCGAGCCGTGCCGGCGGGTGCCAGCACATATGTTGCCCGCAGGTGTCACCTTTCCTTGTCTCTTGTCAGAGCTTCATTGCATTTCCAGCCACCGTTCCAGGTCGTACAGGTTGCCGAAGACGGCATCGGGACGAATGTGCTCCGGCAGCGAACGGTCCGGGCCCAGTTCGGCGCGGTTGATCCACGCCGCGCGCAGCCCTGCGTTCTGCGCTCCTTCCACGTCCAGCAGCGGATCGTCGCCGATATACAGCGCTTCCTCCGGCGCTACGCCGAGCGCCCGGCATGCCTCGTGGAAAATCGGTGCATCCGGTTTTGCACAGCCCACGCGGTATGCCGCCACCGACGCCCGGAAATAATGCGCCATCCCGATCACATGCAGATCGGCAACGCCGTTCGACACGGAGCCGAGGATGTAGCGGTCTTGCAACCTCTTCAAAGCGGGCAGGACATCGTCGAAGGGCGTGACCTCGTTGCGCGCCTTCGTGAATACCTGCATCACGGAATCGACCAGGCGCACATCCAGCCCGGCCTCGTTGAACGCTTCGAGCAGCACGGCGCGGCGCAGGAGGGCGAGGTCGAGCTGGTAAACAGGATCGGTCGCCATCAGCTGCTGCCGGCGCGCGCGCATGCTTTCGATGGTCACCCGCTCGGTAATGGCGGGTGCGTGCTCTTTCAACCATGCGTAGAGGAGATTCTCCGCGCGCACGATCACGGGCACGATCGGCCACAGTGTATCGTCCAGGTCGAACAGGACAGCGCGTATGCTTGACATAGGGGTTGGGTTCAATCGTTTCAATGCCTGTAACAGAGCGTCAAATTATGGTCTAATCTGCTGCATGTTGCCTTTCAAGCCATTCGACCGTGCCGTCGCTTTCCAGACAGTTGCCATCATCGGCAAGTACATGGCCGCGGGTATTCAAGAGTCATTGTCCGACATTGCCGGGTTTCTCGCCAAATCCGGGCGCAAAGTGCTGCTCGAGGCAGAAACGGCGCAGAACGTCTCCCTTCCCGGCGTGCCCACGGTGACGCCGGCCGAGATCGGTCAGAACGCCGACGTCGCCATTGTGATCGGCGGGGACGGCACCATGCTCGGCATCGCACGCCAGCTCGCTCCCTACAACGTGCCCCTGATCGGAATCAACCAGGGGCGCTTGGGTTTCATGACGGACATTCCGCAGGAAGGCATGATCCAGGTGTTGTCGGAAATGCTGGACGGAAATCTGGAATCGGAGCAGCGCACCCTCCTGGAGGGCTCCGTGCTGCGCGACGGCGAGCCTATTTTCCACGCGCTCGCGTTCAACGATGTTGTCGTGGCGCGCGGTTCCACCACCGGCATGGCCGAACTGAAGGTCGAGGTCGACGGGCACTTCATGTACAACCAGCGATCGGATGGCTTGATCGTCGCCACGCCGACCGGTTCGACGGCCTATGCCCTGTCGGCCGGC
>Ga0196971_1000229_pt1 | contig 53177 bp, 52 predicted proteins | sample S1v_1013CmetaG_FD_148660 | JGI IMG/M metagenome (GOLD analysis project Ga0196971, IMG submission 148660) | Soil microbial communities from Anza Borrego desert, Southern California, United States - S1+v_10-13C | ecosystem: Environmental > Terrestrial > Soil > Desert | place: USA: California... | reverse complement strand
TGCGGGGCTCACGGGCGGGGAAACCGTGGTGGACCTTTACTGCGGCATTGGGACCATTTCGCTCTTCCTGGCCCGCAAGTCGGGCGAGGTAGTTGGCATAGAGGTGGTGGCTGAGGCTGTTCAGGACGCCAGAGAGAACGCGGAGCGCAACGGCATTGGCAACGCCCGCTTCATATGCGGGGACGCCACCGAAGCCATGCCGAAGCTTGCGGCAGACGGGGTGGCGGCTGACGTGATTGTGGTTGACCCACCCCGCAAGGGCTGCGATGAGCCGGTCTTGAAGGCCATGGCTGAGATGGGGCCGAAGCGCATTGTGTACGTGTCCTGCAATCCGGCCAGCCTGGCGCGGGACCTGGGGCTGCTGGCAGGCATGGGCTATCGTACCATGGAGGTCCAGCCGGTAGACATGTTCCCGCACACGGCCCATGTGGAGTGCGTGGCGCTGGCGGTGAGGGCCGAGTAGCAGCTTCTGGGGCATGCGAAGTAAGTCCTGTACTTAGAAACCGCCAGAATGGCGGTTTCTAAGATATGGCAGACAATTCTATTGTTCTGTACTGGTGAGCCTGTACTCAGCCTCTGGCCAGCGATGAGCGAAATAAGATCTGTACTCACCGCGGCTACTCACCGGGATCACGGGAGACGGCGGTGAGACATCCATTGGCGAAGTGCAGCCCGGCCCACTCTAGGCTATGGCAGCGGGGAAGTCGCATGTGCCGCCGGGCTCACGCTGCTTCAGATGCCGATCAACTGGGTAGCCTTCACCGTCGGTGACTCCAACCCCTGCTGGGTTGGAGTCGGAATACGTTCACGCTTTCCGCAATAATTCTAATGCTCTCTTATACAATGGATCAAATTCGCAACCGCAACTCCCGCAATCTTTGTCTGCCTGTTCAACGGCTTTCAGTAATTCCACCGTCATGTCAGCCGACCCATTGGCCGCCAACCACTTTTTCGAGGGTGCATCAATCAAGTTCCACCCCGACTCTGCGAATGTTTCAACGATTTTTACCAGCTCTGTGCTTGCCATGCGACATTCCTCCTTATTTCCTTACATGGGTTTTAGGTTCTTGTTAAGCCTGTCTACGATTTTTTCAAAATCCCGCTGTCGGGCTTCCTCAGTTTTGAATGAAAGATATCTCCCCGTGTATGTGAACCGGACAGATTGTGGCATATTGTTAAAATTCTCATACGCCGGTGATATACCAGCCAGCTTTTCTGCGAACGCTTCAACTTGATCGTCAGTTATCGGGTCACGCTTCGGAGCGTCCCACATGCCGTTTCGTTTTGCGGCTTCCACTGCTTTTTCGCCCAATTCGGTCATTAACCCATTTTTCCGCAGCGTTTCCACCGTTTTCTTGTTCTTCTCAGACCAGGGACTTTTAGAGCGGCGTCGGGCAAAGTATTTTATGTATTTTGTGTTGGCGATGCTCTTCATCTGTCCGTCTACCCACCCAAAACAAAGAGCTTCTTCCAAGGCGTCATTTGCGGATAAAGTAACTATCGCTTTTGTTTTGCTGAACACAAGCCATAATCCGTCGCTTGTCTCTGCGTTCTCACGCAGCCACGCGCGAAAATCGCCGCGCGAAGTAAATAATAGTTCAGGTATGTCTGCCCTCATAATCACAACAACTCCTTAATGCTGAATGTTTCGGATGAACCGGGGTTTAGATACAAGCCTTTGGGGTTCAGTTTAAATTGTGTCGCTCTTTTTGACAATAAATTGGTCGAAAAATAATGGACGCACAAACCGCGGCCGGCGATGTGCGAAATAAGATCTGTACTCATCGCTGCTGCGCACCGAAATCACTTGAAGTGGAGTTGACGCAGCAAGCCGAGCAGCAAGGGCTGCCGCCCTACGTGAAGAACCGGAAACAAATGGGGAACCATGGTATCCCGCCTGCCTTGGCTGCTGGAGCCGTCCCGGCGGGCGACAGATCCATCCGGCAGCTCCTGCGGCAACTGCACGCAGATAAAGCGGCGGCCTCCCCCATCGATCGCGTTCAGTTCCAGTACCTCCTGGGCGGTCACGTTGGAGCCGGCGAAGAAGTCGAGCACAATGTCCTCTTGCTGGGGGCTGGTGGCGAACTCCAGAATGCGCCTGAGCATGCCCACCGGCTTGGGGTGCGGGAATACGGCCTTGTCAAAGCCCAGTTCCACCATGTCTGCGGGCGGCCCCCCTTCGCCTGTCCCGCCCGATGGGAACGTATCCGCGCCGCCGCCCTAGATGATAAGGGACCCCGGAGGAAAGAGCCCCCGCTTCAGGCGGTGGCGTGTCTCCCCCGGGGTCTTCTGCCTGCCGTGGGCTGCGTCAGCCCCGGCGGCCCTCACTGCTGTCAGTTCACGACTTAATTCCACGGCAGTTCACATCTTAATTCGCGCGTGGGCGCTGCCGCGCTGTGATACATTAACTCCAGTCCACAACATTAGAATAGTCGTACAAAACCGGAAGGCCGCATTCTATGGGGCTACCCCGTTCACGACTTAATTCCCCAATCCCAGCTTCTGTATTGGAGAAAAAGAGTCGGGCTCGGAAAGTTGAGTTGGGAACGTCAAATATAGTTGGTTGAGGACCGACGTGTCCCCCTCGGGAAAAGGGAAGTGAAAGCGCCGACCTGCTAATGGTCGGCGCTTTCACTTCCCTTTTCGGCAGTTCCGGCCCGAAGAGCGCCTTCAACGGCCGCCTTTACTGCAGGATAACTAGCGTACTTCTTTGGCAGACCAGACTCCATTCGCAACCGGGTCAAGGTTGGGGAGATACCGCGAGTCCTAAGGATACGACCGAAAGGAGGCTTCGAAGGGCGGCTCTGCGCTCATCAGGACTCATGGATGCTGGGCCTTGGCGGACCGCCGGAAACACATTCACTGGTCGCGGGAGTGGTAGCCCCATTCTAGCTGCATTAATCTCCAAGCGAAATGACCCGATACCGGTCCGGCCGATTATCTCCTTCCGTGTTATCCGGGGGTCGAGCCACAGGTCCCGTAAGGCCGACTCCGTCTCAGGGGAGAGTGCCGCATTGGTCGTCACGGTCCGATTGGTGGGGAGACCTAGGACCCCTGCCGAGATGCCCATGGCCTTCCTGCCGAGTCCAGTTAGGCGTCTGAGATCCTCGCCGATACCGATTCGGCGGCCCATAACCTCCTAAACTCAGACTCCCACTTGGCCCCTTTCGCAGTGATGTAGTCCCAGCGAAGCCTGTCCTCGGGACTTCGGTCTGGTCCCCTTCGCGAGTACCCAGGCTCTCCAGGTCTGGTGAGCTCCTCGTCCCTGCATACAGGGCAGAACATGAGGTGGTCTTGAGTGTTCAGGCCAGGCCTTCCCAGCAACATCGACACTCGTCTACCGTCACTCGATTTTGCCAATAGCATCTCTTTTGCTTCTGCTGCTCTGTCTTTTGGCAAGAAGGGAAGGACGAACGGCAATAGTATTGGGGTACTTGAAGGGGTCCGTAAAGCGAACCGGGTGGGCGTGGATGTGGGCGTAAGCACTGCGACCGCCGGAAACCAGGAACACAGCGGTCAGCAGCAGGGTGGTGCAGCGAAGTGCGAGGCGGTCCATTTCGTTCCTCCTTGGCGCTCTTTGCACGCTAGGTTCTCCAAAATGGGGCTTGACTGGTCGCCCATGCTGCCACTATTATCAAAATCAGAGAGTTCGTTCACACGTGTGAACAGGGAGGTGAATGTCGTGGCAGATAAGAGGGTCACCATCCGTGATGTTGCGCAGGCCATTGGCGTTCACCACAGCACCGTCTCCCTGGCGCTGGCGGACGATCCCCGCATTACACCCGAGACCAAGTCCCGGGTGATGGAGGCGGCCAAGGAGCTGGGCTATTCGGCCCATCACGCCGCCCGCGCCCTGCGGAAGGGCCGCTACCACACCATTGCGCTGCTGCACTGGGATGAGTATCCCTTCGACAGCCACGTCTTCTTCAACGAGATTATGGCGGGCATCACCCGCATCTGCGCCAACCGGGACCAACTGATGGTGCTGGTGCCCGCAGGCGTGGGCCGCAACGGGACGGTTCCGGCGGACAAGCTTTTGCTGCAGACCCCCACCGACGGCGCCGTGCTGGTCGGCGGCAAACTGCAGTACGAAGCGCTGAAGCGACTGGCAATTGGCGGCTATCCCATGGTGCACCTCGGTGAGCGCCACGTTGAAGGTATAGACCTGCCCTTCGTCTCCGGTGATTGGCAGCACGGCGCCTACCTGGCCACAGAGCACCTGCTGGCCCAGGGGCACCGCCGCATCGCCTTCGTCTACTTGCCCGACAAGGTCGGCCAGTTCCTGGGCCGCCGCCGTGCCGGTTGGGAGGAGGCCCTGCGCAATGCGGGCGTCAACCCCGACCCCACCTGGGTCATTCCCTGCGGGGAGAAGGAGTCCGACGCCGCAGCCTGCCTGGAAGCGCTGCGTGCCGGCGGCCATACCGCCGCCATTTTCGCTTTTCATCGGACGGCCCGAGCCGTGCTGCAAGTGGCGGCACAGGCGGGCCTTGCCATTCCTCAGGACCTGGCCGTGGTCGCCTTCGACGAAGTGGAAGGCTCAGACCGGCTGAACCCGCCCCTGACCACCGTGGCCCAGTCGACGACCGACCTGACCAAGAAGTCGGTGGAGATGCTGCTGGACCTGATCGAGGGCATCGACCCGGGCGAGCGTCACCTTCGCATTCCCATGTGGCTGAACATCCGGGCGTCCTCCACCGTTCCCCGTTAGAACGCCCTCTTCTACCGAATCGTTCACACGTGTGAATGAACCCAGGTATCCCCGCCATCCATAGAGAAAGATGCCATATTACTGCCACCCAGTGACGGCGATCCCACAGAAAGGGGAAGACACCTGTGCATCTCTCCCGCCGCATTCTGGCCCTTGCCGTGATCGTGTCTCTGGCCCTGTTTGGCTGTACTGCGAGTAAGCCCGCCCCGAAGACCGAGCCGACTCCGGCCCCCGCCGCCAAAGAGGCGAAGGCGAAGGAGTCCCCCATTCTGACCAAGCTTGTGGCTGACGGTAAGCTGCCCAAACTCGAAGAGCGCCTGCCCAAGGAGCCCCTAGTGCTGAAGGGCGCCGAGGGGATTGGCGTATACGGCGGCACCTGGCGCACGGCCATGAAGGGCGCTGCTGACGCCTACCTGCTAGACCGGATTATGGGCTACGAGAACTATGTGCGCTGGTCGGAAGACTGGTCGAAGATCGAGCCCAATATCATGTCCAAGTGGGAAGGCAGCCCGGACGCGAAGATCTACAAGTTCACCATTCGCGAGGGCCTCAAGTGGTCCGACGGCAAACCGTTTACTGCTGACGACATCATCTTCTGGTATGAAGATGTGCTCATGTACACAGACCTCACCAAGGCGCTGCCCGGCTTCCTGAACCCCGGCGGCAAGGGCGTGAAGGTGACCAAGATCGATGCCCGCACCGTCCAGTTCGCTTTCGAGGTGCCCAACGGCCTGTTCCTGCAGAACCTCTGCACGGGCCCAGCCCTGCTGGCCCGCATGTACCGGCCGGCCCACTACCTGAAGACGGTCCACCCCAAGTACAACCAGGCGGCCGTAGACGCCAAAATGAAGGAACTGGGGTCAAAGGACCTGATTGCCTACTGGGACGTGGTCGCCAGCCCGTGGTTCAACCCGGAGCTGCCCACGCTGAACGCCTGGATCGTCAAGAGCCCCATGGGCAAGAACGACAAGGTTACGCTGGAGCGCAACCCGTACTACTGGAAGGTCGACACCGAGGGCAACCAGCTGCCTTACATTGACTACTTCCAGTCTGAGATTCACCAGGACACCAATACCATGGTCCTGAAGATCCTGGCCGGCGAGATCGACATGCAGGACCGGCACATTGCCACCCTCTCCAACAAGTCGGTCTTCGCCGACGGGGCACAGAAGGGCAACTTCCGGCTCCATCCGATGGTCATGACAAGCATGAACACCGCTGTGATCTCCTTTAACCTGAACCAGAAGGATCCCGTGCTGCGGGAGCTTTTCCAGAACAAGAACTTCCGCATCGCCGTGTCCCACGCCATCGACCGGAAGAAGATCATTGACACCGTCTTTGTAAGCCAGGGCGAGCCTTGGCAGGTCGCCCCCAGGCGTGAGGAGGCCAAGTACTTCGACGAGCAGATGGCCAAGCAGTACGAGTTCGACACGGCCAAGGCGAATCAGTTGCTCGATCAGATCCTGCCCAAGAAGGGCGCCAACGGCATGCGCCTGCGGCCCGACGGCAAGCCGCTGAGCATTACGCTGGAGCTGGTCAACGGCATGGGCGACGGCTGGGCCGACGTTGCCGAACTGGTGAAGAAGAACTGGGCGGCTGCCGGCATCGACATGAACTTCAAGATCGAAGACCGGGCCCTGTGGGACAAGCGCAAGGACTCGGGCGAAATGGAGGTCACCTTCTGGGTCGGCGACGGCGGTGTCGGGTTCACTTTGGAGCCGCGGTACTACATGCCGTTCTACGGCAACACCGAATGGGCGCCGCTGTGGGGTTACTGGTTTGCCACCAACGGCAAGCAGGGCGAAGAGCCCAGCGCCCCCGCCAAGAAGCAGATGGACCTTTACCGCCAGCTGGAACAGACTTCTGACCTGGCCAAGCAGGACCAGCTCATGAAGGATATCCTCAAGATCGCGAAGGACGAGTTCTGGGCCATGGGCATCTCCCTGCCGGCGCAGGGCTACGGCATCGCCAAGAACGACCTCAAGGGCGTGCCCAAGACCATGTTCAACTCCTGGACGTGGCCGCACCCCGGCGCCTCGCAGACCTCGACCTATTACTTCAAGAAGTAGCCGGAACGGCGGCGAGCTGTGGCCCACCGCAGCCCGCCGCCTTTTCCGTTGGGAGGAAACAACGTGTCAGTCAATCGCAAGGCCCTGGAGGAGCGAAGCTACGAGCTCGTGGTCGCCGGCGGTGGGCTGGCGGGCCTGTGCGCAGCCGTGACTGCGGCGCGCAAGGGCATCCGCACGGCCATCGTACAGGACCGGCCCGTGTTCGGCGGCCCCTCGTCGTCGGAGACCCGGGTCACGCCCCTGGGCGCCGCCAACTTCCAGGCCTGGACACGGGAGACGGGGCTGATTGAGGAGATCGTGCTGGAAGATCGGGCCTGCAACCATGAGCACTTCTTTGACCACGGCCTGACCAACACTCGCTGGGACCTCCTGCTGTACGAAGTGGCCCGGCGGGAGGCTCCCCGGCTGGAGCTTTTCTTCAACACGTCGGTGCGGGGCGTCGAGACCGATGGGGGGCGCATTACGGCCATCCATGCCAGCCAGCTGGGCAGCGAGAAGGAGTTCTGCCTCCGGGCCGAGCAGTACATCGACTGCACGGGCGACGGAACGGTGGGCTTCCTGGCGGGGGCCGACTTCCGCTACGGGCGGGAGTCCCGGTCGGAGCATGGCGAGCCGCTGGCCCCGTTGGTGGCGGACGACGTAACGATGGGCAGCACAATTACCATGCGGGCGCGGGATATCGGACGGGTGGCGCCCTACACGCCGCCCGACTGGATTCACATCTACCGGGCTGAAGAGGAGCTGGGCCTGAAGCGCAAGCTCTACCACATCGAGCGGGAGAGCTTTGGCGGCTACTGGTGGCTGGAGGTGGCCAACCCCTTCCATCAGATCGATGACTGCCAGGCCATTCGGGAAGAGCTGCACCGGCACGTGCTGGGCGTGTGGAACTACCTGAAAAATCACAGCCCGGAGAAGGAGCGGTTCGCCACCTACGCCCTGGACTGGATCGGCATGGTGGCGGGCAAGCGGGAGAGCCGCCGCCTGCTGGGCGACGTCGTCGTGACGGAACACGACGTGCATCACGATGCGCGCTGGCCGGACCGGGTCTGCACAGCCGGCTGGTACATCGATCTGCATATCCCGGGCGGCATTCTGAACAAGCAGGAGCCGGGCGAGCGGTCCCACGTGGACCTGAACTACAAGTACTGGACACTGACGCCGCCCTTCTCCCTGCCGCTGCGGGCCTTCCATTCGCGCAACGTCTCCAACCTGTGGATGGCCGGGCGGGACATTAGCGTCACGCATGTGGCTCTGGGGCCGGTGCGGGTGCAGTCGACGACAGCCAATATGGGGCAGGCGGTGGGGACGGCGGCGGCCTACGCGCTGCGCCACGGACTCACCCCACGGGAGGCCTGTCAGACGGAGCATGTGGAGAGTGTGCAGCAGGAACTGCTGCGGGATGACCTGCGGGTCCTGGGGTGCCGGCACACGGATGCGGCAGGCGACCTGGCCCTGGGCGCTCGGGCGTCGGCGAGCAGTGAGGCTGTGCTGGACTTCGGTGAGCCGGTGGCCGCGAAGTGGCTGCCCCTGGACTATGCCCGGGCGCAGGTGCTGCCCATCAGCACCGAGCGGCTGGAGTCGGTGTCGGTCTACCTGCGTAACTCGTCGGCCGAGGCGAGGTCGGTGCGGGCGGAGCTCTACGAGTTGGAGCGGATCTGGGATCGGACGCCAGGGATCACGGTGGCGACGGGTGCTGTGGCATCGGGCGGGATGGCATCGGGATCGGCAGCGACGGGTGCTGTGGCGACGGTGCCAGGCGGGTTCGAAGGATGGGTGGATGTGGTTCTGAACGCCACCGTCCGGCCCGGTCGCCCTCACCGGCTGGCCCTGTTCCCGGCGGCCGGCGTCAGTTGGGCCCAAGGTTCGGCATTCCCCACGGGGACGCTGATTCAGGGGCTGTTCGTCTCGCAGGGCGGGTGCGAGCCCCGGAATGGACATTTCCCGAGCCTTCAGCCGCACGAGGTCGACCTGCCGGCCTTTGCGCACTGGGTCCAGCATCCCCGTGGCTGCGCCATGGCGGTGCGGACCTCACCGATTCAGCGGCCCTTCGGCCCGGACGCCGTCAAGAACGGGGTCGCCTGGCCGGAAGACCTGCCCAACCTGTGGATCTCGGACCCCGCGCAGTCCTTCCCACAGCACGTGGATCTGGACTTCGGCCGGCCCGCTGCCTTTGACACGGTGCGGGTCAGCTTCGATACCGACCTTCACCTGATTGCCTCGCAGCGGCCTGCCTTCTGGCGGGCGCCGCAGTGCGTGGCGGACTGGCGGCTCCTCGCACTCAGCGGCGGCGAGTGGCGGGAGATCTACGCTGAGTCTGGCAACTATCAGCGGCGGCGGGTGGTGCGGTTCGACCCGGTGCAGGCCACGGCCCTTCGGTTGGAGGTACTGTCCACCAACGGCGACGCCAGCGCCCGGGTCTACGAGATCAGCGTCGAGCGCTCGGGTGGAGGGGGTCCAGCATGAGAAAGCCGCTGCTCTGGATGCTGATCGCCCCCGCCTCGCACCCGGCCCTGCCGATGCTCCTGCCCACGCTGGCCTGGATGGCCGAAGATGCTGGCGCCTGCTTTGAGTGCTACCTGGAGAACCGGCGGGAGGGCAACCTCTTCGCCCGCACGGGGAGCACCGTGCTGAGCGGGCAGCATCATCAACAGTTCAACTATCTGAACGCGACGTTCGAGGTCGAGTACCTGCTCCTGGGGGAGACGGCGGTCTTCCGGTCTTCGATCGGTGCGTTTGGCGCGCGCGTCTTGGCCGCCGGGGCCACGGCGTCGGCGTTGTATGCGTGCCTGGGCGCGCAACCGGTCGGGGTCGCGGTCGTGTACGGGCCGGTTGGAGGGGCGGAGGTGGGTCCTTACCTTTTCCCCGAGATCTACTTCCGGCGGGCGCTCGGGCTCCCGGTCACCGAGGCCGCAGCCCCCGGGCTCTGTGTCTTCGTGGACGGTCCCGGCGAGGTGCTCGACCAGTGGCAAGAAGGCGACACGATCGGCTCTGTCACGCTGCGCATCGCGGAGCGGTGGAAGCACCGTGCCCGCGGCGTGGCCTTCGGCGACCCCGAGGTGGTGCTCCCGCAGATTCCCTGGTATTGCCGGGAGGGCCGCATCGCCGTGTATGGCCCCGTGGTTCCGCTGCACCCCCCGCAGGTCCGGGTTTCGGCCTACACCGAACAGACGTCGTCCATCGCCCCGGAGGTGGCCCGGTTGTGCGAAGAGATCGGCAACCGGGTCCTGGTCGGCCGCCAGACCGGCGATGGCGACCTGATGGCCTGGTCGAAGGCAGGCGTCTGCATGGCCATTACCGACCCGAACCGCCCGGCTTTTCCCGTGGCGGCCACGGTCTCACACCCGTGGGCGGCCTCCCCGGGCCGGGCTTTGTACGACGGTGAGCCGGACGATGCCACTCTGCGCCGGTACGCTGCCGAGGGTAAGATCCTGGCGACGCTGGTGTGGCACTCCGGCGAGCCGGCCCACAACGAGGCCATGCTCAACCTTTGCGAACTGGCCAACTTCACGGGCCTGAAGATGGGCATTGGGGCGCACGCTTCCCGCTATGAGACGTGCCCACAGCTCTGGGAGCTTACGGCGACGCCTCGGGAAGCCGGCGGCGTGGCCGGGCTGATCGAGCCGCTGCTGCACTCTGGCGGACTGGGGATTATGGCGGAGGTGCACTGCCCGCCGGAGATCCTTGCTGCGCACTGTCGGGAGGCGCTGGAGCGCATCCGGCGGGTGGCAGGAGATGCCTGGACGCCGCGCGGCTACTACGGCTTCCTTGACGCCGACCTCGATACGCTGGCCCCCGGCCCCCCTGGCCTATACGAAGCGGTGGGCGAATGCGGCCTCGACTACATGATTTCGTCGGCCCGACCAGGCCGGAACCGAGTGCTTGCGGAAGGAGGAGGCTGTGTGGTGCTGAACCAGACGCCCCGCTCCATCGCCTCAGCCTCGCCGTTCCTGCGGGTCACCACCTTAGAGGAACTGCTCGAAGATGCGCCCCGGCACCGCCCGGGCTGGCTCATCGCTGCCCTCGATTCCCCCGTGATCGCCTTCACGCCATACATCTGGGAGCACGGGCAGCGCTTCATGCGGATCGTACACTGGCTCACGGAAAGCGCCTCCATCGTAAATGTCCTGCCGGGTACGGTGGCCCGCTATGCCAGGATCCTCAAGGAAGAGGGGTGGCTGCCGCAATGATGCGTCCGCCTGCAAGCCCGGCTCTGGACCGAGTGGCGGAGGAGTGGGCGGTGCGTTTGCCGGAACCCCTGCGGCGGATTGCGCCGAAGTGTCTGGTCAACACCTTTGAGACATCGGTCTTCTGGCTGGATGATGGCACGACCTACGTCATTACCGGCGACATTCCAGCCATGTGGCTGCGGGACTCGGCCGCGCAGGTGGAGACCTACTTGCGGTGGGTGCGGGAGGATGATGTGCTCCGGCGCACCATTCGGGGCCTGATTGCGATGCAGGCCCGGATGATTGTGGCAGATCCTTACGCCAACGCCTTCAACGAACGCCCCACGGGACGGGAGCAGTTCCCGGAGGATCAGACGGAGCGGTCCAGCCCCTGGGCCTATGAGCGCAAGTATGAGGTGGATTCGCTCTGCTACCCCGTCCGGCTGCTGTGGCGCTACCTGGAGGCTTCCGGCGACACTTCGGTCTGCACGGCGGGCGTGCGTGCGGCGCTGGACACCATTCGGGCGACATGGCGGCGAGAGCAGCGGCGGTGCGACGGGACCCCATACGGCTTCCACCGGCCGAACGCTCACGTGGCCTGGGATACGCTTTCGCACGATGGCCGGGGCGCTCCTGTCGGGTACACCGGTATGACCTGGTCGGGCTTCCGCCCCAGCGATGACGCCTGCACCTACGGCTACCTGATTCCGGCCCAGCAGTTCGCCGCAGCCGTCCTGAGGTACATGGCAGACCTGTACCGCCAGGTCTGGCACGATGCTGCCGCCGCCCAGGACGCAGAGCAGCTGCGGATTGAGATTGAGGATGGCATCAACCGCCACGCTGTAGTGGAGCATCCCGAATTTGGCCGGGTCTATGCCTACGAGACCGATGGTCTGGGGCGCCACCTGCTGATGGACGACGCGAACATTCCCTCGCTGTTGTCAGCCCCTTACCTGGGATACTGCCAGCACGACGATCCGGTCTACCAGAACACCCGGCGGTTTGTGCTGACTCCGGCCAACCCGCACTTCGTGTCAGGGCGTTACGCGGCGGGTGTGGGCAGTCCGCACACCCGTCTCGGCGGGGTCTGGCCGCTCTCGCTGATCATGCAGGGGATCACTGCAACCGACCGGGCCGAGCAGGAGCAAGTGCTGGCTATGCTGACCGCCATTGATGCGGGCACAGGCTACATGCACGAGGCCGTAGACCCCGATGATCCGGCGCGGTTCACCCGGCCCTGGTTCGGCTGGGCCAACAGCCTCTTTGCCGAACTGGTGGCCCGCAGGTATGAAGCCCCCGCTCAATCCTGAGAGAGGGCTTCTTCCTTGGTCTACGACCGCATTCTCGTGATTGCGGCAGCGGGCACGTGAGTTACGACTGTCGGCTCCCGGGGGGCCTGGACAAGTGCCCTAGCGCGGCGTACCCGACTCCACGGCGTCCAGGTGGTGGAGATGGCCCTTGCGTTCTCCCTTCAATACTGTATTCACAACCCACCCCAGCGCCGACAGATCCGGCAAAGAGATTCCGCATGGCCTATGCAAGCGTCTGTTCAAGATCGACGCTACTGGCAGTCGGTCACCAGCCGCATACAGGCCAACTGCCGGCTGTCCGTGGACGACATTCTAGCCGTCTTCGGCCACCAGGGAGCCAAGCTCCGATTGTCCGGCAGCAACCTTCCTTGCTCCCATGGATCCTCGCCAATGACCTCGACCGTCTGCCACCCCATGGCCCTCGCTCGATCTGCCAACCCATATTGGCTGCGCTGGCTCTCTCGGTTCCGGACCTGGTCAGGTGTCGACTGGCGCACGTAGACCATGGACTTACGGTGAAGGTGTTCCGGTGTCACCTTGTCGTGTGTCACCGTTGGTCACCTCCTCGCGCCGGCGGAACTCCTCTAGAAACAGAAGCTTGAGGAGTTCGAGCACCTTGTCCTGTATGGTGGCGGGGGTTGCTTCCCACACCATTGGGCGTTCTTCGAGCTGGAACTTCTGTTGCCTTGGGCCCTTGTGCCCCACGCGGCTTCACCTCCGGCCGGACGTTTGCACGCAGGGCTTCATCTGCCGGAAGTAAGGTCCCTTTCAGGGTGCTGACAAGGAGCTGGAGTTGTCTCAGAGCTTCAACGGAGCAACACGGGGCCGACTTGAGGTCGAGTCCGAAGCAGGATTCCGCCGAGCGATGTGGGCAGTTTGTTGCTGCCTCCCCCGGAGTCGGCAAGACCCACCTGGCCGTCGCTCTCGGGGTCCAGGCCATCGCTCAGGGAATCGGTACGTACTTCATTACGGCCCACGAGGTTTTCCTTCAGCTGGTCTCCAAGCGGTACGAGAAGGGCCTGTCCATTATTCTGACCTCCAACAAGACCTTTGGTGAGTGGGGGACCATCTTCGGCGACCAAATCATCGCCACCGCCATCCTGGACCGGTTGCTCCACCGGTCGGCCACCGTCAACATCCGCGGCGAGAGCTACAGACTCCCGGAAAAGCGAAAGGCCGGGCTACTCGCCTCCACAAGCAGGGAGGTGATGCCGGCCAGGTGACTGGGCGGGGTGGGGAATTCTCCACCGCCGAAAACGGGGAAAAGCAGAACGCCGTTGACAGTCGGGCAGGATCAGTGCCAACGTAAACGCAAATGCGGTAGAGAGTTTGCTTCTCCAACATACACCTTCGACCGCCCAATTCGGGGTCGGTTGAGCAGTCCAGTCACTACACCCCCGGGGTCAATTCCGAATTGGCAGCAGTGGGTCCACACGGAGTCCCGCGTGGACGTGTTCAGCATGCCTTCCCGGCCAGTGTGTCCATCTGGCGTGGCCATGAATTGGTTGCGCTCGATGAGTCCGGATCGCCGACTGAACGTCTCCACATCTCTTCGTGTCGGCTCTCCGGACGATTACGGGCTTGTCGCTTGGAGCTGGTTCCCGCGGCCCTCCCTGTTGGTGGTGTCGATAGCGTGTTGGCTCGTATAGGCACGGGGCGCGTTGCGGGCTAGGGTCTCCCACCCAACATTGTTTTTCGCGCTGACGTTCGTCACCATCGAGTTTGGGCCGTTTGTTCCCGGACACTTGAGTTATCTGTCGACGCCGCAACGCCGCACATCTCGCTGGCCCCTTGTTCCCAACTTCATTTCTGCGTTACACTTCTGGTCGGCGGCTCCGGGCTCCCCGGGCGCCCCTTCGGGGGCGCCTTTTCCATTCCGCCCGCACAGACCGATTCTCTGCTCCCCGCGAAGTCCTCCCTGGAGATACTACATACACAAAGGCAGCAGAGGAGGACGACCATGAATCCATGGGAAACCGGCTGGGAGCCGGCTGATCGCCCGGCACCCAACTCCACCCGGGTAGGCACCAAGATCCTCACCTTCACGACCTACCATTTGTGGAAAAACGCCAACGGTGAGGAGACCATTCAGAAAGATAACGCTTTCTACCGGGTCTCCCCGGGCGCCTTCAACACCATACCGACGGATGCCTCGCTGGGCGCCACGTCCGGTGCGACTTCACCCACGGATCGCTGACACGCAGCGGTGTGGCTGCGGCGTTGCCCGCCACAGTGCAGGAGGCGAAGCCGATGGCCGTCTTCTCCCGCAGGACGTAGCGGTAAGCCAGGTGCGCCAGACCACCCGTGATCAGAACCAGGAGAGCGCCGAGCAGAATGCCCCGCCCCTTGCCAGCGAGACCAGGGCTGGTTGCTGCAAACGACCACGTTGGCCGGCTGCAAAATGCACCGCATGGTAGCGGTTTGCAGGTCACTCATCCCGCTTAGGGGCCAACTCCACCGCCTGCCGAATCGCCTCCTTCATGCTCCGCTCATCTGCGATACCCCGTCCGGCAATATCAAAGGCCGTGCCGTGGTCGACGCTTGTACGGATAATGGGCAGCCCGACGGTGATGTTCACACCGTCTTCAACACCCATCACTTTCACCGGGCCGTGCCCTTGATCATGATACATGGCGACCACTACATCGAAATCGCCCCGCCCGGCCCGGTAGAAGAGGGTGTCGGCTGGGAGCGGCCCCTGGGCGTCAATCCCATCCGCCGCGGCCCGCCGGACGGCGGGGGCGATCTTCTCCTCTTCCTCGCCGTAGCCAAAGAGGCCGTTTTCGCCGGCGTGGGGGTTGATCGCACAGACCCCGACCCGGGCCGCCGGTATGCCGGCCCGCCGGAGCGTTTCGTGGGCCAGTCGGATCACCCGGTAGACCCGCTCGGGGTTGATTCGGGCAATCGCCTCAATCAGCCCGACGTGGGTCGTCACGTGGATCACTCGAAGCCGAGGGGCCGTCAGCATCATGGCGAAGTCCGACGTGCCGGTGAGGGCTGCCAGGATCTCCGTATGGCCGGGATAGATGTGACCGCCCTTATGCAGCGCCTCCTTGTTCAGGGGCGCCGTGCAGATCGCATCGATCGCGCCGTCTTTCGCCAGGGCGATGGCGCGCTCCAGGAAGCGGTACGCCGCATCACCGGCGGCGGCTGAGATCTGCCCGAACGGCAGGTCGGCCGGCAGCAGATCAAGGTCGAGGCAGTCTACCGTGCCGAACTCGAAGCGCCCCTCGTTGACGGCGGCGATGGGGCGGATCGTCAGCGCGGAGTGTAGCACGGCCGCGGCCCGGGCCAGAATCTTGGCGTCGCCAATGACGAACGGCCTGCTGGTGGCGTAAACGGCGGGGTCGCTCAGCGCTTTCATGATGATCTCGGGGCCGACGCCAGCGGCGTCGCCCATGGTGATTCCCACAATTGGCCGGCCCATGTTCACTGCTCTCCCTTCAGCATTTTAAGGGCCCGTACGAGCGTTTCGGCTGTACCAAAGGCCCCGGCCTTCGTGACGACCAGCAGGTTTCCACCGCCTGTCATGCGGCTGAGGGGCACCCCGGGCTCCAACTCGTGGAGGACCTCCAGGCCGGACACACCCAACCGACGGCAGACGGCCTTGGCCGTGTCGCCTCCGGTGAGGACCAGGCCGCGCATGGCAAAGCGACCGACCAGCCTCGCCGTCACCTCCCCCAGGGCAGCGGCAATCCGATCTGACACGGCTGTGGCGTCGAGCCCGAGTCGGGCGCCCGCTTCTCGACTGCCGGTTACCTGCTCGGGCAGGGTGCCGCTGACGAGCGCCACGTCCCGGCTTTCTGAGAGCGCCGCTGCGAGCAACAACTCACACCGTTCCAGTTCCCCATCGGCCTCACCGAAAATGGCGCGGGGGTTCAGTTCCACGGCCGCGACGCCGGGCTCCTGCTGTACAGAGCCGACCTGGGCTCTGGTTGTCGGCGAGACCGAGCCAGCCACCAGCATGACAGGGCCCCCGACCCCGGTATTGGCGGGGGCGGCCTCGCTGCCGCCACGCGGTGCTCCCAAGCCCAGCACGGCAGGCAGGTAGTCGGCCAGCCCGGCTGAGCCCACCCAGAGCACTCGAAGGCCGCTGCCGGCCACAGCCCGGGCCATGCGCTCCAGATCCTCCTCTTCGGCAGCGTCGAAGATGATCACCTCGGCCCCTGCCGCCCGCAGCGCTGCGAGGGCAGCGAGTACAGCTGAGGGACCGCTGCGCAAGACCTCCAGGCCGATGCCGCCCGTCTTCCGGGGTGCCTGGGATTCAATCAACTTACCGATCAGCGACTGCCTGACCGGCGCCTTCGGGTCGTTCGCGATCTCCGTCTCTTCAAGCGGCAGCCCCCGCAGGTAGTGGCGTCCCCCGACCGTAGTCCGCCCTAGCCTGGGAAAGGCAAGGGCGGCCACGGCAACGTCCACGTCCAGTTCTGCCAGAATGCCGTCAATTTCAGGCCCGAGGTTGCCCCGCAGGGTCGAGTCGGCCTTCTTGAAGACGTGCTCAATACCCGCCCGCCGTACGTACTCCGCCGCCATGCGGGAACGCTCACGGGCCTCGCTCGGGGCGATGGCCCGGCTGTCGGTATCAATGGCAACGGCCTCGGCCCCTGCTGGGACCTTGTCCAGTGCCGCGGCGTCAAACAGGACCCGGGTTGGCAGCCCCTTGCGGGCGAACTGGACCCCTGTATCCGAGGCTCCGGTCAGATCATCTGCGATAATGGCAATGCGTGCCATGCTTCACCCGTTCACCCTTTCTGCGACCCAAAAGCCGTACGGCTACCACGAAGATGCAAGACACGTGCCAACGTATACTTACTGTAACAAATTGAACGGACGCGTGCGACCCCTCCCGGTTTTCCTCGAACCTGGGCAGGAAAACGAAGTGGAGCGTCCAACTAGTGGAATAGATATCTAGACCACTAGTTGAGAACCCCAGTCCGATGACAAGCGGTTCTCGACGGCCCCAGGGACAGTCCACCGCGGAAAACGGCGGCCTCAGCCCGCAGATGACGGCCGAAGTGGAGGAGAAGTTCAAGGACACCCTCCGCACCGTGTACGCCCCCGAGTTCTCCCGGATCGGCTACCTTCTTAACACGGCGAAGTACCCCCTGAACATCCGCGAGGTGCGTTAAGGCCCTGGCCTACATGCTGGACCGCAACACCCTGACCAAGGTTGCCGAGCCCGCCAAGGCCGAGAAGCTGCTGACCTCAGCTGACCACCATCGGCTCCTGGCCGTCCCTCATGGTCCCCGGCGAAGCCTACGCCACCATGCTGATGGAAGCCGCATGGCCTGCCTACCCTGGCCCTGGGCCATGACCGGATCCTGAAAGCTCCCACCTCCGGCAAGGAGTACAAAGTGAAGTAAGCTCCCGATGCGGCAGAAGAACCCTGAGGCCGTTCGGCCTCAGGGTTCTTTTCAGACAAGCTATCTTCTCGGGCAGCCTATATGGTACGCCTGAACAGGTGGAACTGTCTGGTGACGACGCACCCGACGCGTTCGTAGAAGCTAAGGTTCCGACCGCCCGCCCAGCCGAACCAGAGGTAGCGAACCCCGTCTCCGGCCACCCGTTCGATCAGGCTGTAGAAGATCACGGAGCCAAGTCCGTTGCTGCGCAGGTCTGGCTTTACGCCAAAGGGGCCAAACCTTCCCTGCGCTCCCTTGGGCGGGTCGGTAAACGTGTTCTCCCACTGGGTGAAGCCCACGATCTCGCCGTTTTGCGTGGCGATGAGGATCTCCAGGTTCCCGTGCTGTAAACCGTCGAGCACCGAGGGCGTCCAGTGCGGAAAGTGCTGCTCAGCGAAGGCCAGCAGGGGCTGGGTGTCCTCCCGGCGGAACAGGCGCACCTCGAAGCCTTCGTTCGCCAGGGATTCCTTGCGCTCCCGGACTCGGTTCGGCATGCGCACACCCTCCAGCCGCATGCCCATGGCCACGGGGGAGCTGACTCGGGCGAACCCGTGCTTTTCAAGGAAGCTGAGGCCCTCCACGTACTCCGCATCCACCCCCGGGAAGACGTAATACGGGGCATAGCCGTTGCACAGGACGTCGGTGCGGCCCTTGTCTCGCAGGAAGGTCAGTCCGGAGTCGAGAAGTTGACTGCCAATGCCGTGCCGCCGCCAATCGGGGTCCACAAAGAAGGCGGTAATCCAGCCACGGGTCGGCTCCAGGCCCAGGCTGCCCATGGGGTAGCGGCGCACCATCGCCTGCAAGAAGCCTACGGGAACGCCGCCGGCCTCTGCCACCAGCGCACCTTGGGGATCGAAATTGGCGTCCAGCAGGAACAACTGCCAGAAGCGCTCTTCGGTGATCGGATCCTTGTTCAGACATCGATTCCAGAGTGAAACCACCGGAGCGAGATCCTGGGGCTGCATGGAGCGGATGACGACGTTAGCCATAGCGGTTTCCCCCTTCCGACTCACATGATTTCCTGTTGTCCAGTGGTCTATACCACTCCGCACTCCGAAAACCCTGCTGCTCGCGCGAAATATTCCGCTCGTTCACACGTCCACCCTCAATACCCGGAGGCACTCGAGTGGCCAATACACAGCTTCACATTCTCACCATCGGCGCGCACGCCGCCGACCATGAACTGGCCGCCGGCATGATTCTCGCCAAGGCGGCCCGGGCGGGCCACAAGGTGACCATTCTCAGCCTCACCCCCGGCGAGAAGGGGCACCCGAAGCTCAGCGCCGCCGACTACGCCGCCCAGAAGATTGCCGAGGCGCAGAAGTGCGCCGCCCTCCTCGGCGCGGAAACGATTGTGCTGCCGTACGGCGACGCCACATTCACAGACAGCGAAGAGCTCAAGTTTGAAGTGGCCGACATCATCCGCGATCTCAAGCCCAACGTCATGATCACCCACCCGATGAACTCGATCCACAAAGATCATCGCAACGCCCACAAGATCGCCCTGGACGCGTACTTCTACGCGGCCCTGGGCAAGATCGAGCGCGCCAAGCCCGCCCACTACATTGCCCGGACCTACTTCGCCGAGAACTGGGAAGACATGGAGGGCTACGAGCCGGACATCTACGTCGACACCACCGACGTCTTTGACCAGTACTGTGAGGCCCTCTCCAGTTTCGAGCTGTGGAACGGCGGCACAGGCTGGCCATACGCCGACTACTACAAGTCGCTAGCCCGGATGCGGGGCTGCCTGGGCTTCGGGCTTAGAGGTACCTACGCGGCTACACTGGCCCGACCCAAAGGCGCCTGGACGCAGCGTACGACAGATCTGCCCTTCTAGGGCAGCAGTCCACGGGAGGTGGAGCAGGTGATCGACCGAAACAGCCCACTGCCCTATTACCACCAGATCAGGGAGCAGTTGCTGCGGGAGCTGCCGGCACCCGGCCGGCAGATTCCGTCGGAGCACGACCTGGCGGTGCGCTTCAGCGTGAGCCGTATGACCGTGGTGCAGGCCCTAAAGGCGCGGGAGCACGACGGCATGATCACACGCATTCAGGGCAAAGGGAGCTACCTAGTCCGGAAAGGGCAGGCGAAGAAGAGATGACTGTTTTGCCAGGGATCGACACGCTGCTGGACCGCCGACTGGATCTGGTACGGGGACAGCGGGTAGGAATTGTGACGAATCACTCGGGAACGAACCATGACTTACGTCTCACCGTAGATCTGCTGACCGGCCAACCCGGTGTGACCGTGACCGCTCTGTTCGCCCCTGAGCACGGCATACGGGGCGATGTGGCCGCAGGCGAAAAGGTCGCCAGCGTCACCGACCCGTCCACGGGGCTCGTGGTGCACAGCCTGTACGGCGAGACCCGCAAGCCCACTCCAGCCATGCTCGAAGGGGTAGATACGCTCGTCTTCGACATGCAGGATGCTGGGGTTCGCTTCTATACGTTTACCTGGACCATGGCATACTGCATGCTTGCCGCCGCAGGACAGGGGAAGCGCATGGTGGTGCTGGACCGGCCCAACCCCATTACGGGCGCCGCCGTTGAAGGCGGCGTGACAAAGCCGGGGTACGAGTCCTTTGTGGGCCTGTACCCAGTTGCCACCAGGCATGGCCTGACGCACGGAGAGATTGCCCTGTGGCTCAACGACACCTTCCAGTTGGGCTGCGACCTCCACGTGGTGCCGATGCAGGGGTGGCAGCGGCCCATGTGGTGGGAGGAGACCGGGCTCCCCTTTGTGCCCCAGAGCCCCAACAGCACGGGCATGGAGATGATGGCGCTCTACCCCGGCGCCTGCTTCTTCGAAGGCACCAACCTGTCGGAAGGGCGTGGCACCACGCTCCCCTTCCAGGTCTTTGGCGCCCCCTGGCTGAACGAGCAGGCGGTGGTGGCGGAACTGCGTCGCCGCGAGCTTCCTGGGGTCCTGTTCCGGCCCACGTATTTCACCCCCTGGTACTCCAAGCACCAGGGTCAGCACTGCCGGGGCGTACAGGTGCATGTGACCGACCGGCGCCGCCTGCGCCCTGTGGCCCTTGGTGCCCACCTGTTGGATGTGTGCTGCCGGCTGCACCCCGACAAGTTCCAGCTGCTGGGCGCGGCTCTGGGCGTGGTCCGTCCGCTGGACCGGCTCTCCGGGTCGGGCCGACTGGCGCAGGCCCTGGGGAGCGGTGAGGCCATTACGAACGTGCTGGCAGAATGGGAACAGGAAGCGGCGGAGTTCGCTTCGGCCGCAAAGGCCTACCACCTGTACGCGTAGCAAGACACCGGCCGAAGAAGGAGCCCGCTCCCCCACAGGCACTGCCTGGGAGGAGCGGGCTCTTGTGTCACCGAACCAAGAGAGGCAGAAGCGGAACCCCTGGGAGGGCTACCATGACCGGCACTTCCGAACGATATGCCCTGACCTGGACGGGCAAAGCCGATGCTGTTGCTGTCGCACAATCCTCTTTCACCGGGGAACCGATTCCCGTCACGGACGGCAACCTGCTCATTGAAGGCGACAACCTTGACGCGCTCAGGCTTTTGCAGCCGGGCTATACGGGCAAGGTGAAGCTCATCTACATCGATCCGCCGTACAACACGGGCAGCGACTTCATCTATCAGGACGACTTCAAAGACCACTCCGCCTGGCTCAGCATGATCTACCCGCGGCTGGCGCTGGCCCGTCACTTGCTGCGCCCTGACGGGGTCATCTGTATTAGCATTGACGACCATGAGGTGCACAACCTACGCATGGTCATGAATGAGCTCTACGGCGAGGAGCATTTTGTGGCCTGCGTGGCTAACGTAAACAACCCCAAGGGCCGGTCTGACGGCAAGTACGTTGCCACCGCCCACGAGTACGTACTGATCTACAAGAAGGGCGAAGCCACGCTTTACGGCTGGGCGCCTGAGGACAAGGTCCTGCGCCGGTACCGCAAGGTGGACGAACAGGGCCGGCGATACCGGGAGATCGACCTCCGGAAGACCGGCACCTTCGACCGGCGGGAGGACAGGCCGAACCTCTTCTACTACTTCCTCTGGAACCCTGAGGCGCAGCACCTGGACCTGACCCGCTCCGAGGATGTGCCTGACGGGTATGTCCAGATTGCTCCGCTGCGCGACGACGGCTCCCATGGTCGGTGGCGATGGGAGATGAGCACAGCCCGGGAACGGGCTGATCGGCTGATTCCGAGGCTGATGCCGCACCGTAAGGTCTGGACGGTGTCCGAGAAGGATCTCCTTTTGGAGGACGAGCGCATCAAGCCAACCACGGCCTGGACCTCGCCCGAGTTCAACAGCGAGCGGGGACCGGAAGACATGGTGGCGCTCGGCTTTGACAAGGGCGTGTTTCCACACCCCAAGCCCGTGGGCATGCTGAAGCGGATTCTGGAGTTTGCCACCAGCGCCCACGGGGACGACCTCGTGCTGGACTTCTTTGCCGGCTCCAACGTTACGGCCCAGGCGGTGCTTGAACAGAACGCGGCCGACGGCGGGCGCCGCCGGTTCATCTGCGCGCAGCTGCCGCAGGCCCTGCCGGAGCACTCGGTGGCCCGCCGGCATGGCTTTACCACCATCGCAGACATCGGCAGGGCCCGCGTCGACCGGGTGATTGGGCGTCTGAACCAGAGCGGCCCGCCCGGGGCGAATGAGGACCGCAGCTACCAGCTTCTAAAACTGACCTAGTACAGCTGTCCCGCCGGCGCAGGCTGACAGCCCGGGCAGAAGTTGGCCTCCAGGTACCCCAGGCTCCGGAGCACGATGCGGGTACCGCAGCGGGGGCAGGGGGTGTTCTCCCGCCCCCGCACCTTCATGTGCGACCGGACCTTCACGCCCAGCCCCGGGGGCATCTCCTGCTCCACGACCCGCATGCCTTCGGCGATGACCGAACGGATGGATCGGGCCAGGTCGGCCCACTCCTGCTCGGAGAGCGACGACAGCTTCCGCTTGGGGTGCAGCCGGGAATCGAACAGAATCTCATCGGCATAGGCGTTGCCGATGCCCGCAAGGAATGACTGGTCCAGCAGCAGGTTGCGAACCTCGTACTGGCGCTTGCGCCCCCGGCGGATGAAGTCCTGCTCATCGAAGGTGCTCGGGTCGGCCTCGGGTCCCAGCTCGCCGAAGCCGGGCACCGCCCTGGCGGGATCCTCGCCCCGCAGCAGGTAGGCCTTGCCCATTTGCTTCTCATCCCGGTAGCGCAGATGCAGACTGCCCTCAAAGGTGATGGTGAAGGCGGTATCCTTCGTGCGCTTCGCTCCGGGGTCGGTAACGGCAAAGAGCCCCGTTAGCATGGGGTTAACTACCATGAGGGAGCCATCGTCCCAATGGAAGGTAAGGAACTTGCCCCGCTGCGACAGGCCGTTCAAACGCCGTCCCGCAAGCCACTCGGGCAGCGGCTGCACGGCACGGATGATGATGGGGTTGTAGACGGCACCAGCGACTGCGGCCCGACCACTGCAGGCCTGATCAAGGCGGTTGCGTAAGACGAACAGATCCGGCCACTCTGGCATCTCTCATCGCTCCTCGGGCGAGACCAACTATAGCAAGCGTATCATATGAGGGGACATGCATGGTAGCACTTGCAGCGCTAGCACCTTGATGCCCAGTCCTTATTATCTGCGCGATGATTCCTTTTGGATTGTTTTCTGCAGGAGTTGAAGGTTATTTCGCAAATATCCAGGATAAGGTCTGCATTGTAGTGCCTCATAAGAAACGGGCGGCACGAGGGGCGGTAATATGGTGTCGGGTGCCTCTCCTGTACCAAGAAGACTCTCGGACCTGCTGGCCTACACACAGCGGTTCAGGCTCGCCATGTGTGGCGTCGCCGTCGCATGGTATGTCGCGGTGGTGGCTCTGAACATTGACATTGAATCCGGCCCAGTGGGCAAGTCGCTCCTGGGTGTCCTCGTGAGCACCTACGCGGTTACTGTCATCCTCATTCCCCGCCTGTCACGACTGCTGGCTGCGCGGGGGTACTCCACCGAGGCTGTCTATGCTGTGTTCCTGGCCCTGGACGCCCTGGTGGTGGCGGTTGCGGTCACGGCAACCGGGGGCCGCATCAGCATTGTGTTCGTGGTCTATTACGTTATGGCCATCGGCAACTGTTACATGTTCAACGAGCGGGGGACATTCATCGCCAACAGTATGGTGGCCCTCTCTTACACCGGTACGCTCGTGGGTATGGAACTGGCTGGCCACCCGTACGCGCCGACGCCCATGGATTGGATCGACATATTGCTCGTCCGCGTCCCCTTTATCTATCTCGTATCGGGCTATGCCCGCTGGCTGGCTGAGCGCGGCGACCGCCTGCTGCTCGATGACCAGGAGAAGTACCTGCAGACCTTACGAGGCTTCCTCAACGCGCTGGAAGCGCGGGATGGCTACACCATGAGGCACGCCCACAACGTGGCGGCCTGGGCGGCGCATTTCGCCCGGCACTTGGGCGCGTCCGAGCAGGAGGCCACTGTGCTGGCGCACGGCGGCGAACTGCACGACATTGGCAAGATCGGCGTGCCGGACAGCGTGCTCAAGAAGCCGGGAAAGCTTCTGCCAGATGAGTACCAGTGCATGCAGGAGCATCCGACCATCGGGCTGCGCATTGCCAAGCCGCTAAAGTGGTTTTCCGCCGACCACCTCGCCGTCATCCGCCACCACCACGAGCGGTGGGACGGCACCGGGTACCCGAGCCGGCTGAAGGGGAGCCAGATTCCGTATGTGGCCCGTCTGACGGCCCTCTGCGACGTGTATGACGCCCTGACCCATAACCGCCCGTACCGCCTGGCAATGCCCGTTTCCCGGGCCCTGGCCATCATCGCCGAGGGCAGGGGGACTCAGTTTGATCCACGCTTGACCGACGCTTTCCTGGCCTTCCTGGGAGACATGATGCACGTCCTGCGGCAGAAACTGGAGGTCACGGAGTGCGGTTCAGGCTCCTGGTTGGAGAACGGGCTGTACATGCGCGTGGACACACCGCAGGGGCCGGTACTGGCCTGCCTGGGGTGTGGGCCACAAGGCTGGGAATGGCGGGGAGCGGAACCGCTGGCCCGTTCCGAAGACGAAGACCAGGCTGTTGGGCAATAACAAGAGGCCGGTTCCCGCACGAACGGGGAGCCGGCCTATCCCTTTTGCTACAGCAGCTCCCGCAGGAACCGCCCCGTATAGGAGCCCCGAACCTTCGCCACATCCTCCGGTGTGCCCTCGGTGACCAGGCAGCCGCCCGCGTCGCCACCCTCCGGCCCCAGATCGATGATCCAGTCCGCGACCTTGATCATGTCAAGGTTGTGCTCCACTACGACCACGGTGTTGCCCGCATCCACCAGACCCTGCACCACCCGCACCAGGTTGGCCGTGTCGACGGGGTGCAGGCCCGTGGTGGGCTCGTCCAGCAGGTAGAGCGTGCGGCCCACGGCCCTCCGCCCCAGCTCCGGTTGTACTTGGCCGCCAGCACCTCCGGCTTGGAGCGCCGCCCGTGGCACGACGGGCAGCGCACTTCCACGTCGGGCAGGAAGCGCATGGTCACGGTGCCAATTATACCAGTTTCGCCTTCTGCCATGTATACGACATGACAGGGAAATACTAAGGGTCACAAGGAGGCGATGCCCATGCCGAGCAAGCGTCCCCCAAAGGACCCGCTCGAAACGAACCTGAACGTGAGGGACGCCCACACGAATCAAGCCGGCCTTCAGACAAAGTCCAGGAGCGGCGTGTACGACAAGGGCGAAGCTCCGGCCGAGAACGCCTACCGGGAGGAACCCAATCAGGAACAAGGCTGACCATAAACAGGCCGGGCGCGTGGCGCCCGGCTTTGTTATACGTATGAAGGGGTTTGCGGCACGAACCGGGCCGCAGTCCTCCTGCCGCCCGGTTTTTCGTCGCCGTTCACGAGCCGGGAGCGCCCTGCAGCGACAGGGTGAAAAACCGACCCGACGGCGGGTCGTTTGCCAGAGGTGGCGACCAGTAATAACCCTGCCCGTACTCAACGCCAAGGCCCGTCAGCAGGTCAGCCACCGCCTGGCTTTCGACACCTTCCGCCACGACCTCTTTGTCCAGGGCGTGGGCAGCGGTAGAGATGGCCTTGACTACAGCGAGGTTGTGCGGATCACAGTCGATGTTGTGCACAAAGGATCCGTCCACCTTCACCAGGTCCACGGGCAGATTCCGGAGGTAGGCAAACGACGAGAAGCCCATACCGAAGTCATCAAGGGCAAAGCGGCAGCCGACGCTGCGAAGACGGGTCATCCAGCCGCTGGTGGCACTCAGATCCCGTATGGCTGTCGTTTCAGTGACCTCAAAGGCTAGTCGCCCTGCCACGTCCGGCATCCCACGGACCAGGGCCTCCAGGCGGTCAAGCATCATCTGATCATTTAGCGTCTGGCCGGCCAGGTTGACAAACAGGCGCAGGTCAAGGTTCTCGCTCAGATAGCGAAGGGCCGTGGAGACGACCCATTCGTCTATGTCGCCCATCAAGCCCAGCCGCTCAGCCGCCGGCAGAAAGGAATCGGGCGTATGCACAGCCCCGTTCTCGTCCAGCATGCGAATCAGAGCCTCGTACTGAGGAGGGCCATTTGTCTGCAGCGGGACAATCGGCTGGAAGAGAAGCCGGAACCGTCCCAGTTCCAGGGCGCTCCGGATCCGTCCGCCACGGTGGCTATAAGGCTGGAGGGCCGTGGGGTTGAGCGCTTCGGGGCCGAGAACAGCCACTCGGTTCCTTCCCAGTTCCCTCGCCATGCAGAGGGCAGTATCGGCCATGGCCAGAAGGTTGCGGGTCTCAGCCGGTCCGCGTGAGCAGGCTACACCTACACTGGCCCCAATCGTCACGGGATCACCGTCAAGCGAGAAACGGTGACCGGCGATATCCTCGCGAATCGACTCTGCCAGTTGGCGTGCTGCCGCCGCGGAGACACCCTGCAGCAATACGGCGAATCTGACGCCCCCGAAATGCACCAGCAGGTCTTCTTTCCGCAACAGACGGCCGGCCAGGGTGCCGACCGTGCAGAGGATGATCTCTCTCCCGGCTGCTCCGTGAAGGTCGTTAACGGCTCGTAAGCCGTCAAGATCCAGGACCAGCAGAGCGATTTGATCGCTTTCACTGCAAGTCGCCGCAGCGCTCCTGATCTGTCGGATCAGAGCGTACCTGTTTGGCAGACACGTCAAGGAGTCATGCGTCTCAAGAAAGCGCAGGTGTTGCTCACGGGTACAGCGTTCGGTGATGTCCTGCTTGATGACGATGAGGTGAGAGGTCTCTCCGGATTCGTCCAGCACCGGCGTAATTGTCTCTTCTTCTACATACAGGGAACCGTCCTTGCGGCGGGCCTCTCCCTCGCCGTGCCATGAACGGCCGCTGAGAAGCCCACCCCACACGGGCGGGTGATATCGCGGGTGGTGCGGCCGCAGCATGGAGAGGTCCCGGCCGACTACCTCTTCCAGAGCGTACTGGGTCAGCTTCGTGAATGCCGGGTTCGCCCAGACGATGCGCCCTTCGATGGTGGTAATCACCACGGCATTGGCGGCGGCCTCCAGCGCGGCATGCTGCAGGCGGTTCTGCTCCTGGGCCTGGGCGGTGGTCAAAGACAGGGAGAGCTGTTCAGCCCACCAGACCAGTTCGCCGCACAACGGTTCTTGAAAGATCCCATCGTTAGCCGTGTAACAACTAATGGCACCGACCGTTTCGCCCTGGCGGGTCAGCGGGAGAGCCAGGGCCCCGCGCAACCCCTTTGCCTCGACCAAAGAGCGCCACGGGGAGGGCGCCGACGGGTCCGACGCCAGCATACGCCGGGGAGTCCCAGTGGCTATGGCGGAACCCGTGGGCGTTTCCGTGCCATACCCCGAGTCCCACCGCATGGGGAGGAAGGCCACATCCGGCGCCTCGGCCCCAGCATGGGCCACCACCGCTACCGTGCCGCCGGGGTCCTTCCGGGCAATCACCACCAGGGACAGGTCCAGTAAGCTGCGCAGCCTTTCACAGACATGCCCGGCCACCGTGCCCGCCGGCTCGCGCCGAAGCAGGCGGTGGCTTGCGTCCCCAAGCAATTCTCGCAGGCTCTCGTGAAGCTTGCGCTGGGTCACATCCCTCACGATGCACATGTACATGGGACCAGCCTGTAGCTGCACCTTGCTGACGCTGATCTCCACGGGAAAGGTTGAACCATCCTTCCGCTTGTGGATCGTATCGTAGCGGGTACGCTCGAGGAGCGACGTATCGGTTTGCTGGAGCTCCCGGTCGCGGATCGCTGCCGGCCGAGGGCCGTCGTCCTTCAGGGAGAGCAATTCCTCCCGCGTATAGCCGTAGGCCCGGAGTGCCGCCGGATTAGCCTCTTTGACGAAGCCATCGGCCCCGATCAGCAGAACGATATCGCTGGTCTGGTCGGCCAGCAGATGGTAACGCCGCAGAACCTCGGCTCCCTGCGCATAGCCTGTGGGTTTCCCCCGCAGCAGAGTAGTGCGGGACCGATTCAGCCTGCGCACGTGCGTTCCCCCCGTTTGCGACAGTTTGCTCAGTGGGTCAGGCGGGCTGGGGCCCGTTCAGCCCCGGATCGGATTTCAGCAGAAGCACGGTGACCCCTTCATCCGTGGTGCAGAGGTAGATGCGATCCACGCAGCGCAGCATGGCATCGAAGCCCAGCCCCAGCGACAGCTTGGTGCTGTATCCCCGCAGAATTGTGGCGTATGGCAAAATGGAGTAATCGATGCCGCGGCCGTAGTCGCGCATCAGCGCAATCCACCCATCGGAGGTTCGAGTGAGCTGGAAAACACCGCCAGTGGTGTGCTTGAGAGCGTTGGTCACAGCCTCCGAAACGGCCAGGACGAATTCCACAACCCATTTGGATGGCAGCTTGGCCTTCTGCAGCTGGTGCATCGCGAGGCTGCGACACAGCTCAATGTCAGTGACAGATTGCACATGCAGCTCGTGGCTCCACAGCTGACCGCGTACAATGTCAGATAATTCCTCCGGCTCCACCAAGTGCATCTTGCCGTTGGTGGTGGCGTGAAGCATGTCCTTGTATACCTGGACCAGGGACTCCTTTTGCCGCGCAGCCAGAAGGAGCGCAGGTGTAAGGTCCCATGCCAGCATCATGCCCACTTCGCCATGAACTGGCATGACATATACGTGAAGGAGGCTCTCCCGTTCTGCGATGACGTACGTTCGTACTTCCCCGCTCGCCCACATGAGGCGAACCTCCGTGTCCAGTTCGTGAGTGTGTCGGGCCAGCAGAGGGTGAAAGAAGCGAATCGGACGGTCCCGGAACAGAGGCACCTGGATCACCAGCCTGGCCTCGTCAAACAGACTCATGGCTGTCGGGCCTTCCGTCATCGCTCTTCCTCCCCGACACGAGCCGCCTCTGTCTCTGACGGCAGGCTGAAGGCTCGGGCGATATGCGCCTCAAACTGTAATGGAGGTGCTATGAACTCCGCTCCGCAGGTGAACCCCTTCTGGGTCTTGCGGGACCATATACTCAGGCACCGAAGCAGCAGCGGCACCGGGCAGCCCTGAACGTGGAACCGAGCCAGGAAGTGCGTATCGGCGGGCACAAGCGTGTCGCTCAGGATCGCGACGCCGGTGCGGCTGATTGAAGTAACGGTTCCCGGAAGCCACTCGGTGGTCCCCTCGCACATGAACCGTACGGGCAACGAAACGGCTGCTCTGCAGGTCCGCCGTCGTTCCAGCAAGGTGATCCAGAACGGGTACCCCAGCAGCCAGCGACCAGCTGCGGAGCCAGACTTCAGCCGGCTGACAAAGACGACGCCGCGCTGCGGAACCTCCACGCGGACATGAGTGCCCTCCACGGGCGCAACCGCAGCAGTCAGGGCCAGGCAGATCTGCCCGGGGCGTGTCTCGACAATTCTTGCAGTGTACCGATCCTTCCGGTTCTCCATGGAGATCAGACAGGTCTCTTCCGCCAGGCTGCGCAGGATATCAAGCGCGGCCGTGCTGCCCAGTCCAACAAAGCGCTTCATTCGCCCGTTCACGGCGATCACCCCGTTCTGGTACTGCAGTGCCTAGGTGATCACTGGGTCCACCGGTGCCGTCGCCGGCAGGGTAACGGCAATAAGGCAGATATCATCAGGGGCGGCCAGTATCTTGCGACGCTCCAGAATGGTGACGTCGACAAGAGCCGCCGTACTCTGCAACCGATACAGCCGCAGACAGTTCTTCAGGTGTTCTATGCCTGCTCGGATGGTGTAGCCCCGGTCCTCGACGAGACCATCGGTGTATAGCAGGAGGCGGGCGGGCCGGTGGTAGGCCAATGACCGACGCTCCACTTTCGGAGATTCTTCCAGGCCCAGCGGCAGGGTTGTTCGATCCAGGGCCAGGACCTGCTGATTTCCGTCAAGCAGGAGTCCTGGCGGATGCCCCGCGTTCGCCCACTCCAGCGTACCCAGGCGAGTGTTAATCACCACGTAAAGGGCTGTGAGGTAGGTGGGCTGGTAGAGGCTCATTTGCCGGTTCAGTTCCGTTATGACCTGCACCGGATCGACGAAGCGGGTAATGAGGTCAGGCATCAGTGACCGCAAAGCCATGCTGATAAGTGCCGAGGAGAGTCCGTGGCCCATGACGTCAAGCAGCAGAATGCCGTAGCGGTCCTCGTCAATCTGACTCCAGTAGTACATGTCACCGGAAAGTTCGTCGGACGGGATATATGCAGCGCTAATCTCGATGTGGGACGAGCTGACAGGCGGGCTAAGGACACTGTGCTGCAGGCGCCTGGCGAGAGCCAGCTCTTCCAGACGCCTTCGCTCACCCGCACGGCGCCGGCCGATACGCTCTGCCCGCAGCATGGCGCAACGGCAACGCAGGGGCAGGTCCATCTCGATCGCATCTGCCAGGGTGTAGTCACTGGCCCCGCTCTCCAGCGCCTCTCGTATCGCCTGCTCCTCTCCGCTGCCCACTACGATTAGCGGTGTGTCAAGGAACCGATCTGTCCGTTTGATCCGCTGGCAGAGGTCCAGGGCCCGGCCATCCGAGAGATCCTCGTCCAACACGATAATGGTGGCCGTCACAGAACCAAACGGGTCATCGACCTGCAGCCAGTGAACAGCGTCCTCTGTTGAATCTGCAGCATGAGTTACGGGGTAGCCTGCAATAGCCAGACTACGCTCAATCTGCGTCATGAGGGTCCGGGTCGCAGCCGCAAGTACAACCATGCCGCATCCTCCCGCTGCTGGTGAACAAATGTGCAGATCGGTGCAGTGTGGATGAGAAGAGTTCTAGCAGGATTTCTGAACTCCTTTCACGGTTACACAATTTTTACAGACAGTGTTTTCCTGCTTCGATACAATTTGTCGATTTTCTTTCCCTTCCGCCCTTGATATTCCGAACAACGAAGCATATGATGAGGACAAGAACGCCCCTACATGTGAAAAAGGCAAACCCGTCGAAAGGCGGGGACGCAAAGCCACGGGCCTCACGCCGCTTCGGCAAGGCAGCCGGGTTGCCACGTTGGAATTGGAGCACCCATTCCCTCGTGGGGAGTGGGTGTTCCCATTTGAAAGGAGGGCGTTCTCATGACGACAGCCCGACGTGTGACGGCAATTGTGGCAGTCCTGACGCTCGTGCTGGGGTTGATTGGGTCCGGTGTATTCGCTGGCCCGCCGCAGGAACGGTATCTGGTGGGATTCTCCAACGCTGACGACCTGAGCGAGGTCCAGCGAGTTGGCGGACGCGTGGAGTACCAGACTTCCGAACTGGGCATCGCCGTTGTCACACTGCCTTCGGCCCGGGTGGCCGAGCTTAGCGCCAATCCGCATGTGAGCTTCGTCGAAAAGGATGCACAGGTCTCCGCTGTGCCGGTGGCCTGGAGCAACCAGCTAACCTGGACGGACCAGCTAACCTGGACGGACCAGCTTACGTGGACGGACCAGCTTACGTGGACGGACCAGCTTACGTGGACGGACCAGTTGACCTGGACGGACCAGCTTACGTGGACGGATCAGCTTACCTGGACGGACCAGCTTACGTGGACGGATCAGCTTACCTGGACGGACCAGCTTACCTGGACCGACGGGCATCGCCTGGTCGTGGATTGGGGCATGCGGGCTGTAGGCGCTCGCGTTGCGCAGACGTCGGGTAACCGAGGGCGGGGCGTCAGGGTCGCTGTGCTCGACACGGGCATCGACCTTGAACACCGTGACCTGACGGTGGCCGGTGGGGTCAACCTGATCAGTCCGACCGCCACCTACGCCGACGACAACGGCCACGGCACTCACATGGCCGGAATCATCGCCGCAAACGGCTCCCATGGCCTCACCGGCGTGGCCCCCGACGTGTCTCTGTACGCCGTGAAGGTGCTGGGTCCCCAGGGTTCCGGGTCAATCAGCGACGTGGTGCGGGGCATCGAATGGGCAGTGGCCAACCGCATGCAGGTGCTTAATCTGAGCCTTGGCAGCCGCAGCGCCTCCCGGGCCCTGGAGCGGGCTCTGGACCGGGCGAAGGAGGCTGGCGTAGTTGTAGTAGCAGCTGCCGGCAACGGCGGGAAGGCAGATGGCAACGGCGAATCTCTCGACTTCCCGGCCCGCTATTCCGCCACGCTGGCCGTAGGGGCGGTTCAGCCCAACCTCAACCGGGCACCCTTCTCGGCCACGGGCAAGCAGTTGGACTTCGTTGCCCCCGGTACAGCCGTTCTCAGCACCTACAAGGGCGGGTACGCCATGGGCACCGGCACATCACAGTCGGCCGCTTTTGGCGCCGGTGTTGCGGCCCTTGTGTTGGCTCAGTACCCCGAACTCTCGCCTGCCGGCGTGGAAGCCGCACTCGGGGCGGCGGCCCTTCGTCTGACCCCGCCGGGCTTCGAGCGGCGGTACGGCAACGGTCTGATCCGCGTACCTGACATCCGATAAGAACGGAGGCACCGGGCTGCTGCGTTGACCGTGTTGCGGAGCAGCCCGATCCTCGGATATGCCGTCGGGAGGGGATGGCGATGCCGCGTTCTGTGCAGATCTATGCCTGGAGCCTGGGGATAGCGGGGTTGCTCATCCTGCTCGCATACATCCCAACGTTGACGTGGCACCGGTATCCCCCGGTCATCGCCCTGGCTCTGCTCGCCGGGCTGTTTGAACACTTCACCATGACCCTTCCCAACCGTATGAAGTTCTCGCTCGGCTCCACCTTCGTCTTTCTAACCTACGCCAGCCTTGGGCCGGGGCCGGCCTTCCTCGTCGAGACCACCTCGGCCGTCGGCAGCATGGTGCGCACTCGTAACCCCGTCCAGCGGGCCTTTAACCTGGGCCAGCTCCTCCTGTCCCTACTCGGAATGCACGGGGCCATCAGCCTGTTGCGACCGCTGGTTGGAGCCAGCCCGGCGTCGGAAGCCGCCATCCTGCTTCTGGGCGGCGTGGTCTTCTTCACCTTGAATACCCTCCTGGTCAGTGGCGTTCCCTGGCTCATGTCCTCAAAGCCTTTCGGGTCGGTTCTGTCGGACATGGTAGGCCAGTCATGGGTGGCCTCCACCGGCTCCCTCGGTCTCCTGATTCCCCTGTTGTACAGCTTCCGCCTGGGCGGGTGGCTGACCCTCGCTCTCAACTGCGTCTGCCTCTTCGCCTTCCGCTACGTCGTTAACTTGCTCCTGCGCGAGAAGCGGAATCACCTGGCATCCCTGGGCCAGTTGACCGAAGTCATTGAGCGCCGGATCGGGGGCCACGAGAGGCATGCCACCAGGGTATCAACCGTAGCCCGCGGCATCGCTGAAGCCATGCGACTGCCGGCCGACGATGTGGACCAGATCCACGCGGCCGCCATTCTCCACGACATCGGCGAGGCGGAGATCGACCCCCGCATCCTTTCCGCCATGGCCCGGAAGGCCATTCTCAGCCTGGCCGATCTCGAGCAGTACCGCCAGCACCCCGTTCTGGGCGCCGAGATTGTGGGGCGCATGGAGGGCATGTCCCGCGTGGCCCTACTCATTCGGCATCACCATGAGGCGTGGGACGGCTCAGGTTTCCCCGACGGTCTCCGCGGGCAGGCCATTCCCCTTGGTGCGCGGATTCTCAGAGCAGCGGAGTTGATTGAGGACACGCCAGGCGACGCCGACACCCGGGTCGCAGCCATCACCAGGCTTGCCGGTTCAACCCTCGACCCGGGGCTGCTGCCGGTACTGTCGGCTGCCGTACGCAAGGCCCAGTCCCCCACGGCCAAAGCTGCGGCCCTGGTGGAAGAGGCGGGCGTCTCAATGCTTGAGGGTCGTCTCATGCAGACCGTCCGCAGTTCCCAGCTACTGAAGGCCTTTGGCGTGGCGCAGATGCTGACCTTTGAGCGTGATTGCTTCTTCAGTTACCTGGGCGACCAGGTGGTGCCTCCCGTTGCTGCAGAGGTGTCCTCCCTGGCGCGGCGAGTCCTGCTTAGCCAGGTTCCCATGCGACAGCAGGTGGTAGAGGGGCACACGGCATACGAAGTCTATCTGCTGCCCGCCAGCGACGAAACGGTTAGCATCCTCGTGTTTGATATCACCGATGCGGTGGCGGAAGAGCGCGAGCAGACCCGCCGCATCTTCCATGCCTACCGTGACGTAATCAGCGTAGCGACCCGGGGAAAGCTCATGCTGATCGATGACGAAGAGTGTGAGCGATTGCTGGAGGAAGGGACGCCTTTCGAGGAGATGCTGCTTCTGTCGCCTCAGGACGCCGGTACAGCCAGGGCGGTGTTCCATCGCATCGCGGGCAGGTTGTCACTCGGGAAGCGAGAGACCTTTCGGCTGACGGTCTGCCTCTCCGAGGCGGTCACCAACGTGCTGAAGCACGCCGGTAAGGGGAAGGTGGCCATCCGCCGGCATAACAACTGTCTTCGGATTGTAGTCAGCGACCAGGGGTGCGGCATTCCGTACCAGATTCTCCCAAGGGCCATTCTCATGGACGGATACTCCACCCAGAAATCTATGGGGCGCGGCTTCTCGGTCATGCTCCACTTCACGGAACGGCTCTGGGTTCGGACGTCGGCCGACGGCACCGTGGTCATTCTGGAGTATCCCTTGCCCGTCAAGGCGGGTTCGGCGGAATCCTGGGCTCCGGCACCGGTCGGCAAACGTCTGACAGGGGGAGACTGGCATGCTGGGCATCAGTCACACGCAGTGCGGTGATCAGTTTACCGTAGCTCTGAATGGCGAGCTGGCGCTGGATACGGTAGAGGCATTCCACGATGTCATGGACCGGCGAGCGCCGCAGACCGAACAGGTGGTGTTTGACTGCGCGGGTCTTTTCTTTGCCGACTCCACCGGGGTGAACGCCCTGCTGCAGGCTGCTCTCCGACTGAAGCGCCGGGGGGTCGCTGCTGAGGTGGTTAACCTGAACGACGACCTCCGTGAAATGCTGGACGTAACGGGCTTTTTCGAGGTTCTTGGCTCTGCATGACGTCCCGCAGGGAGGGAGAACTGATGGGTGCCACGTCGACCTCGGCTCCGTGGCCGTGCCAAGAGCCTAATGCAGAGGAGTGGGCCAGAGAGCTTCGCTTCGCTGCACGGGTCCAGGAGACGCTCCTGGGGAGGCGCACGGCGACCGTGCCCGGTATGGTCGCCTTCGGCCAGAGCGTCCCGCAGTTCGCGGTGGGTGGCGACTGCTTTGACCTTATACCATTGCCCGAAGGCGGGCTTCGTATTGTGATCGCCGATATCATGGGGAAAGGCTTTGGCGCGGCCATGCTGATGGCGATGTTCCGCTCGGCTGCACGCATCGTGTCGGCCTATGGGACTCCGCCTGGCAAGACGCTGTGCCAGCTAAACGAGTACTTCTATCCCGATCTCCAGAAACTCGAATCGTTTCTGACCGTGGCCTGCGCCGACTATCACCCCGATCAGCGAGAGGTGGTCCTGGCCAGTGCCGGGCACCCATACCCGCTGCTGCTGCGACCGAACTCCCGGCACCAGGAGCCAGTCAAGGTACGGGGGGTCTCCCTCGCCATGCTCCCCGCTGCCACGTACCGTGAGGTCTGCCTGCCGGTATCAGATGGCGACCGCCTGCTCTTCTACACGGACGGGCTGGTTGAGGCCAGGAACGCGGAAGGGCAGGAATACGCGATCAGAGGGCTGACTTCCGCTTTTAGCGCCCTCGGCCATCTGGAGGCACCAGAGATCGTGGAAGGTCTCCTCGGTGCGGTGGCGTCTTTCACCCGTCCGTGCTCGGTTCGTGACGACGTTACGCTCGTGGTGACCCAATTTGGGCCCGTGTCCGAAGGCCCATAACTCATGGGGGTGCGGTTGTGGACGAAGCGAGCATTGAGGTAGCATTACTATCTGGGACCCCTGTGTGCCGAGGTGCGCTGGTGGTTCAGAAGGACAGCGGCCCACTGCCGCATGCCGGGAGCGGGACGCAGGCCACACCGGAGGGTAGAGCCCTGGTGGCGACCGCAGACGGGCTGGCCATTCAGACGGCGGACGGCGCGTCGGTAGTGGCAGCGGACCTGATCTTGGGCGACATTGGTGCCGGTCGCACGCTCAGCGTGTCGGGCAACCTGGTGGTGGCAGGCAGCGTGGGAAGGGGAGCCGAGGTGCGCGCCGGTGGCTTCCTGGTGGTGGTAGGCCCGGTATTCTCCGCTCGGGTGGAGGCCATGGGCAGCCTCGTTCTGCGGGGCGGCTGCAACGCCAGCACGGCAACGGCAGGGGCCAACCGAGCGGGATACGAGGTCGCCGCCGAACGAGTGCGAGCTCTCGCCGAGACCTTGGGCAGGCTTCTGGCTGTGCTTGAGCAGCTAAAGGCACATCCGGCCTTTCGGACCCTGGACCTGGAGCAGGGGCTAAGACCCCTGCTGGAGATCCTGGTAGAGCGTACCTTCGCCGGCTTCGCCTTTGAGGTGGCGGAAGCCCTTCGCCGGCTGCGCCCCGTTGTGGCGGCGGGCCCTCCGGTCGCGAAACTGGCAGACATGCTGGAGCACCGCTTCGAGGGTGGCGCATTCCTGCATGCCTCCGGTGGGCTGTTCGAGCAGGCCCATGCGGTTGCCACCGAGGCGGCCGCGATCCTCGCCGGCCAGGCCAACGCCCGCTTTCCCCTGAGGGTGACGGGTGGCGCAGTGCTGGAATCGACCCTTAAGGCTTCCGGCGACATTGATATTCGCAGCGGAGACTGCCGCAACGCCCAACTGACGAGCGGTACGACTGTTCGAGTGTCCGGGCGGTTGCTGGGGGGCATGGTCTCCGCCCAGTCGGCCATTCAGGCTCGCACTGCAGGGGCGGATGCCGTGCTGCAGGTGCCCGGGACGGGTGTCATCCGGCTGACAGGCGTTCACGGCAGCCTGACTTTCCGGATTGGCCAGGTGGAAAAGCGCGTGGCCGGGGTGGTTGGGCCCTCGATCATTCGCCTCGTGGGCGATCAGTTCGTGATAAAGCCCGATACGGAGGGGTTGTTTGATGCCTGACAAGCGTTTGGCATACACCGGCAGCCTGGACATGGCTACGGTCACCCAGTTTCTCCATATGGTCCAGCAGGCCGCCGCGGGGAGTGAGACCCTGTTGGTGGACATGTCCGGCGTAACCTTCATCGACTCCACCGGCGTGAGAGGGCTCGTCTCCGCAAAGCAGCAACTCGCCGCCGATGGGCGCCAACTGATCTTGGAGGGGTTCTCCCAGGACATCCTCGACATTCTGGAGATTCTGGGCATCCGGGAGATGATCGTGGGCCGGTAACGAACTGGACGCTCGCCACCCAAAGCAAAGGGCTCGGGACTGAAAGCCCCGGGCCTTTTCCTGCTGCCGATTTGTGCAAGCGGAGTTCTGGGAACGGTATTGCACTTGTCTCGCCTTAAGATTACTCTAAGTTGGGACATTCTCACCTACCTCGTAAATTGGAGGCTGACACGCTATGCCGCGCATGAACTGGGCCGCCGACCTGAGCCCGCGCATGTTCTGGTCCGACGACAAGCTGGAGATGCGCCAGCAGGAACTGCGGCGCCATGTTGCCCGTGCGGCCGTGACCATCTCCCCGGTTCGCTTCCACCTCGGCGATGTGGACGGCGCCCACGCGGCCGCCTTTGACGATGCCGACTGGCCCCTGATCGCCCCTTACGAGCGGTACGCGCAAGGACTGCCCGACCAGCTGGTCTGGTTCCGCGCCACCGTGACGGTTCCCGCGCAGCTGAGTGGCAAGCAGTTGGCCATTCGCTTCTGCGACGGCGTCTGTCGGGGCGGCCATGACCATCAGGCGGAGGCCTTCCTCTACCTGAACGGCCGGCCTTATCATGGCGTGGACAAGAACCACACCACCATCTTCCTGCCGGAGGACCTTCAGCAGGGCAGTTTCACCCTGGCACTGCAGGCCTGGTCCGGCCGCTACCACTACGACAATCTCACGTGGCTGGACCCCCAGCTCATCTGGTTCGATGCCGATACCGACGGCTTAATCTATGACTTTGACGCCATGTACCGGACCATTCAGGTGCTCGACCAGGCCGACATCGCCCGCACGGAGCTGATGAAGCTGGGCGAGGCGGCCATGGTGGCCATCGACTGGACCTACCCCGGCTCCGATCGGTTCTACGCGAGCATCTCCAAGGCCCGGGCCATCACCGCCGCAGGCCTGGAGAAGCTCAAGGGCACCGACGCCGAGAAGGCCACCGTCAACCACATCGGCCATACGCATCTGGATGTGGCCTGGCTGTGGACGTTGGAGAACATCAAGCTGAAGACCGCCCGCTCCTGGTCCAGCGCCCTGCGGCTGATGGACGAGTACCCCGAATTCCAGTGGATTCAGTCGCAGCCCCAGCTCTACAAGTTCATCAAGCAGACGCAGCCGGAAATTTGGGAAAAGGTCAAGTCCGCCGTGGCCGATGGCCGCTGGGAAGCTGAAGGCGGCATGTGGGTGGAGGCCGACACCAACCTGTCGGGCGCCGAATCCCTCGTTCGCCAGTTCATGTACGGCACCCGCTTCTTCAAGGATGAGTTCGGGGTGGAGAATACCACCCTCTGGTTGCCCGACGTCTTCGGCTACGCCTGGGCGCTGCCGCAGATCATCAAGAAGTGCGGCCTGCAGTACTTCATGACCACCAAGATCTCGTGGAACCAGTTCAACCGGTTTCCCTACGACACGTTCCGCTGGCGCGGCATCGACGGCACTGAGGTTCTGACGCACTTCGTGACGGCGCCCCTCACCAAGCTCTGGGGCGAGCGGTGGATGTACACCTACAACGCCGAGATCTTCCCCCACACCGTGAAGGGCAACTGGGAGCTTTACCAGCAGAAGGAGTGCAACACCGAGACGCTCTCCTCCTTCGGCTGGGGCGACGGCGGCGGCGGCCCCACCCGCGAGATGATGGAGTTTGCCCGGCGCCTGGAAGACATGCCCGGAATTCCCCACGTGAAGATCGGCAAGGTGGCCGACTACTTCCGCCGGCTGGAGGCCCAGGTCTGGAGCGATCCGCGCCTGCCCGTCTGGAACGGCGAACTGTATCTGGAATATCACCGCGGCACTTACACCGGCCAGGCGGCGAATAAGCGGAATAACCGCAAGTCGGAGTTCCTGCTGCACAACGCCGAGCTGTACGCGTCGGTCGCGTCGATTCTGTTGGGTGCGGCCTACCCGAAGGCCACGCTGGACGAGGCCTGGGAGACGGTGCTGCGCAACCAGTTCCACGACATTATCCCCGGTTCGTCCATTCACGAAGTCTACGAGGACAGCACGAAGGAGTACGGTCAGGTCTTCGCGGCCGGCGGCGCTGTGGTGGCCGATGCTACGGTGGCCATTTCCACGCAGGTGGAGTTGAAAGAGCAGTCCCTGCTCGTCTTCAACCCCACTGGGGTCAACCGGACCGACCTGGTGGAAGCCGAGCTGCCCGTCGGCCTCATTCCGGTGGATGGCGACGGCAAGCCGCTGACGGTCCAGGGCAACCTGGTGCTGGCTACCGACGTGCCGGCCAATGGGTACAAGGCGTTCCCGCTGCGGGCCCTCGTTGCCCCCGCGGCACCTGCCCTCACCGTTACGCCGTCGCTGCTGGAAACCCCCGCCCTCCGCGTCGAACTGGACGCCCAGGGCCACATCGCTCGCCTGTACGACAAGGTGAACCGGCGCGAGGTGCTTCTGCCCGGCGCCCGGGCCAACGTCATGCAGGCCTTCGAGGACAAGCCCCTCCGCTTCGACGCCTGGGACATCGACATCTACTACCAGCAGAAGTGCCAGGAAGTCACCGACCTCGTGGAGGCCACGGTGGAAGAAGCCGGCCCCGAGCGGGGCGTGCTGAAGTTGGTCTGGAAGTTCGAGGAGTCTACCATTACCCAGCGGATGATGGTGTACGCCCACACGGGCCGCATCGACTTCGACACCCACGTGAACTGGCAGCAGTCGCAGGTGCTGCTCAAGACCGCCTTCCCGGTGGATATCCACGCCACCAACGCCACCTATGAGATCCAGTTCGGCAACGTGGAGCGGCCGACCCACTGGAACACCTCGTGGGACTGGGCCCGGTTCGAGACCTGCGGCCACAAGTGGGCCGACCTCTCCGAGGGCAACTACGGCGTCAGCCTGCTGAACGACTGCAAGTACGGCCATGACATCAAGGACAGCACCATGCGGCTCACCCTGATCAAGTCGGCCATCGAGCCCGATGCCATGGCCGACCGGGGCGAGCACCGGTTCACGTACAGCATCTACCCGCACGCCGAGAACTGGCTGCGGGGCGGTACCGTGGCCCAGGCCTACCGGCTGAACAACCCGCTCGCCGCCCGGGTGGAGGGACCCCACGCCGGCACCCTGCCCGCCGAGCTGAGCGTGGTCTCCTGTGCAGCGCCCAACCTCATGATCGAGACCGTGAAGCTGGCCGAAGCCGGCGACGGCCTGGTGGTGCGGGTCTACGAGTTCGGCAACTGCCGGGGCGAGGCCGCACTGACCTTCTGCCGCCCCGTGGTCGAAGCGGTGGAGACCAACCTGGTGGAGAATGAACCCAGCCCCGCTCCGACAGCCGGCAACGTGGTGACATTCATGTTCAAGCCCTACGAGATCAAGACATTCAAGGTCAAGCTGGCCTAGCTTCTGAGAGGTGCTTTCGCACATGGAGCCGATTCTGCTGTGGCCCGGGGGCGCCCCCGGCGCCCTGGGCGCAGGTCCCGAAGACTGTCCGAACCTCGTTCCCTACCCGGTCCGGGCCGCCGAGCCGGCGCCTGCCATCGTCATCTGCCCCGGCGGGGGCTACACCCGGCGTGCCCCCCACGAGGGCGAGCCGATCGCCCTGTGGCTCAATACGCTAGGTATCGCCGCCTACGTGCTCACCTATCGGGTCTCGCCGTACCGTCACCCCCATCCGCTCATGGACGCACAGCGGGCCATCCGCTATCTGCGGCACCACGCGGAGCGGCTGCACCTTCATCCCGAGAAGATCGGCGTTCTCGGCTTCTCGGCGGGCGGGCACCTGGCCGCCTCTGCCGCAAACCTCTGGGACTACGGCGACAAGGCGACGGGCGACCCGGTGGACAACACCAACTCCAAGCCTAACCTGGCGGTGCTCTGTTATCCGGTCATTACATTCGGACCGCACCGGCACCACGGCTCCCTGGCCAGCCTGCTGGGACCTGAGCCCACGGAAGAGACGCGCCACCTGCTCTCCATGGAGGAGCAGGTGACTGCCTTGACCCCGCCCACCTTCCTCTGGCACACGGTGGACGATGCTGCCGTGCCCGTGGAGAACAGCTTGATGTTTGCGGCCGCCCTGCGCCGGCATCGGGTCTCCTTTGAGATGCACATCTACGACAAGGGGCGCCACGGGCTTGGCCTGGCGGCGGAAGAAGACGCCCACGTCGGCACCTGGACCCAGCAGTGCGGGCAGTGGCTGGCCCGGCAGGGCTTCGGCCGCGGTCCCGGGTAGTTGTGCCCATTTCAGGGGAGCGCCCGTTCACGGCGCTCCTTTTCCCTACCGGAGGCGACATTCGTTGACGCAGTTAACGCCGGCACAGACGAAGCGTGGTATGGTGGTTTCGGTCGTCGAGGGAAGCATTTGGGCCTTCTGGTTTAACCTTATCGCCAACAATTTCATGACCGGGTATCTGCTCCACCTGGGCGCCTCGAACCAGCAAATTGGCTTGCTGGCGGCTCTTGGGCCGCTAAGCACGCTGTTCATGCTGGTGGGCTCCTACGTGCTGGGCTTCCTCTCGCGGCGCATGCCCTACCTCATGGGGATGGTGATCGGTCACCGTCTCCTCTGGACCATCGGCGGGTTTGTCCCCCTCTTTCTGCCCCGGTCAGCCTGGGTCTGGACCTACCTGGGCCTGTACTTCTCGGCCGGCCTCTGCAATGCCGTGGCCGCCCTGGCCTGGCAGACCATTATGGCCGACCTGGTGCCCGCCGACGTGCGGGGCCGCTACTTCGGCATGCGCTCGGCCTGGGTGCAGACCTTCAGCATTCTCGCCACGCTGGCGGGCGGCTGGTACCTGGACCGCCACCCCGGGCAGGCCGGCTGGACGGCCGTCTACGCCGCGGCCATGGCCTTTGCCATCATCAACATGATCTCGCTCCTCTTCTATGTGGAGCCGCCCTACATGCGGCGGAAGCCAGAATCGCCGTTCCGGCATCTGCTGCTGCCCTTCCGGTCGCGCTCCTTCAGCGTGGTAGTCATCTTTGCCGCTGCGTTGGCCCTCGTAAGCTCCATGGTGGGACCATTCTACGGCGTTACCATGATCAAGACCCTGAAGCTGAACTACGGGCTGATCGCCCAGCTTAGCGCCGCATCCACGGTGGCGGGCATCACAGCGGCAGCCCTGCTGGGGCGGATGCTGGACCGGGTGGGCGAGCACCGCATCATCGGCCTGCTGCCCCTGGGCAGCCTGATTCAGCCGCTGCTCTGGCTGGTAATCCGGCCTAACTCCTACATCTTGCTCTTCCTGGTCCACATCCTTGGCGGCGTGGTGGGCACGCTCCAGGGCATCACCATCACCAACCTGACCTACCGCATGAGCCCCCGGGCGGACCGGGCCGTTTACCTGGCCGTCTTCTTTGCCGTCTCCGGCATCGGTGGTACGGTGGCCCCCATTCTGGGCGGATGGGTCTTCACCGGACTGGGGCTCCCTGCTCTGCTTGGGTTGACGGCCGCCGGCTTCGCCCTGCTGGTGGGGCTCTGGTGGGCCTGGGGTTACCGCGGCGTTCTGCCCGGCATGAAGGTGAACGAGGAGGAATCCAGCGATGCCACTGCCTCATGATTATGTTGAGCGGGTCTACGCCGGCGTCCTGGGCAAGGTTATCGGCGTCTACCTGGGCCGCCCTTTTGAGGGATGGACGTATGAGCGCATCATGGCGGAGCTTGGCGAGATCCGTGGGTACGTGCACGACCGGCTGGGCGTGCCCCTGATTGTCACCGACGACGACATTTCGGGGACCTTCACCTTCCTGCGGGCACTGACGGACTACGGCTGCGACCTCGGCCTGACGCCGGGCCAGATCGGACAGAGCTGGCTGAACTACATCATCGAGAACCGCACCATTCTCTGGTGGGGCGGCCTCGGCGTCTCCACCGAGCATACGGCCTACCTGCGGCTGAAGCGGGGCCTCCCCGCACCGTTCAGCGGGTCGGCGGTCACGAACGGGAAAGTGGTCTCAGAGCAGATCGGGGCCCAGATCTTTATCGATGGCTGGGCGATGGTGGCGCCCGGCGACCCGGAGCGGGCGGCAGACCTGGCCCGGCGGGCGGCCAGCGTCAGCCATGACGGCGAGGCTGTGTATGGGGCGCAGGTGATCGCGGCCATGGAGTCGGCGGCGTTCGTGGAACCGTCCATACAACGTCTCCTGGACACCGGTCTGTCCGTGATTCCGCAGGATTCGACAATTGCGCGGCTGATCCATGACCTGCGGGAGTGGCATGCAGCAGAGCCCGACTGGCGCCGGACCCGGGAGCGGGTGGCGGCGGTCTATGGTTATGAGCGCTACGGCGGCGGCTGTCACATGGTGCCGAACCATGCGCTGATCATCCTCAGCCTGCTCTACGGCGACGGCGACTTCGACCGTTCACTCTCCATTGTCAACACGTGCGGGTGGGATACCGACTGCAACTCGGCCAATGTGGGCTGCCTGCTGGGCATTCGGGGCGGGCTGGAGGGCATCGGCGCCCGCTGGCGCCAGCCTGTGGCAGACAGGCTTTACTTGCCCACGGCGGATGGGGGAGGTGCCATTTCCGACGCGGTGGCGGAGACGTACCACATCGTCAACGCCGGTCGGGGATTGGCTGGGCTGAAGCCCCTGGTGCCGAAGAGCGGGGCCCGGTTCCACTTCAGTCTGCCCGGCTCCGTGCAGGGCTTCGTCTCAAACGACGCTGCCGTCGCCAACGACGGGGGCCGCCTTGTTGTGACACCGAACGATCATGCCTTCTCGGTGGCCGCGGCAACGTTCATGCCCGCGGACCACCTCCCATACAACGGAGCCTACACGACCATGGCCTCGCCCACGCTGCACCCCGGGCAGACGGTGCGGGCCTCCGTTGCCGCCCTGACCCGGCCTGCCGCCTGCCGACTGTTTATCCGCTCATACGATGAGACGGACGCTGTGGCTAAAACGTCTGGACCGATCGTGGCGTTGGCCCCCGGCGAGAGCGGGGAGCTATCCTGGACCATCCCCGACCTCGGCGGCGCTCCGGTGGTGGCTGTCGGCATCGAAGGAGAAGGCACGGTCTGGCTCGAATGGCTCACCTGGGACGGGACTCCGGACGTGGAGTTGCGCCCCTCCCCGAAGGGCGGATTGGCGTGGAAGCGGGCCTGGGTGGACGGGCTCGACCGCTTTGACCGTCTCGGCGACCGCTGGCGCCTGGTGCAGAACGCCGGCACCGGCCTGGCCATCCAGGGAACCCGGGAGTGGACAGACTACCGAGTCGAGGCCGACGTCAGCATCCACATGGCTCAGTCGGCAGGAATCGGCGTGCGAGTGCAGGGTATGGCCCGGTATTACGCGCTCCTGCTGTGCGCCGGCGGGACAGTACGGCTTGTCAAGGCCCTCGACGGGGTGAAGACGCTGGCGGAGGCGCCCTTCGCCTGGGCTCCTGACCAGGCGTACCGGCTTGGCCTGGAGGCCAGCGGCCCCAAGCTTACGGCCTACATCAACGGCCAGGCGGTGCTGGCGGCCGTCGACCACGGTCTGACCGGCGGCGCTGCCGCCATGCTGGTGGAAGAGGGCCACGCCCTGTGCGGGCCCGTGCGAGTCTTGCGTTAGGAGGCGACACCGTATGGAACAGCGCACAGCGCTCATCGTCGGCGCAACCGGTCTGGTGGGCAGCGCCCTGCTGGGGCAACTGCTGGAGAGCGCGGATTACAGCCGGGTCATCACCCTCGTGCGGCGTCCCACTGGCAAGGGGCACCGGAAGCTGGTCGAGATGGTCGTCAACTTCGACCGGCTGGGGAGCTATGACGCCTTCCAGGGCGTCGATGACGTGTACTGCTGTTTAGGCACTACCATCAAGAAGGCGGGCTCCCAGGAGGCGTTCAGGCGGGTCGACTTCGCCTACCCCCAGAAGACGGCGCTGGAAGCGAAGCGGGCCGGATGCACCCGGTTCCTCATCGTCACCGCCATGGGGGCGGACCCAAACTCCGGCATCTTCTACAACCGCGTCAAGGGCGAGGTGGAGCAGGCGCTGAGGGGCGTGGGCCTGCCCGAACTGCACATCTTCCGGCCCTCGCTGCTGCTCGGGCAACGGGCCGAGCGCCGGGTGGGCGAGGCCATCGCCTCCGTCATCAGCCGCGGCGTCATGTGGGCCATGGTAGGGCCGCTCAAGAAGTACCGGCCTGTTGCCGGTGCCGCCGTCGCCCGGGCCATGGTGCGGACGGCCCTGTCCGGGGCCGTGCCGGGCGCGCATCTCTACCTGAACGACCAGATCATTGACCTGGGGAAGTAGGGGGTGTGGGCCGTGGAACTGCCGTCCTGCGCAGCGGGCGTGCCCATCTTTCAGGTGCTGCCCGAGGAAGGACTGGAGGAGCTGTCTGCAGCCATGCGCCACCGGCACTTTGCCCGTGGTGAAGTCGTAATCGCCACGGGCCAGCCGGTGGAGTATCTTGTCGTGATCGCCCGGGGACGGCTCAAGGTGGTCCACTCCACACCAGGCGGCCGCGAGCAGGTTGTGCGGGCGCTGGGCCCCGGCGAGTTCATCGGCGAAATGGCGCTCTTCGCCCCGGCGCGCCAGGAGGGTGACCTGGTTGCATCCGAGGAAAGCGACTGCTGCATGGTCCCACGCCAGGCGGTGCAAGCCATCCTGCAGCGCCACCCGGCGGTAGCGCTTCGCCTGGTGGAGGCGCTGGCCCAGCGACTGTCGGGAGCGGAGCAGCTCATCGCCGACCTGGGGCTAAGGGACGTGGGGCAGCGGCTGGCCGCTGAGCTGCTGCGGCTGGCGGGGCACGTGGCCGAGCGACCCCCGGCGGGGTCGGGCGCGGGGGCCGGCCCTCGCAGCGAGGGCGTGCGGGTGACTGTGCCGATGCCGTGGGCGGAGATGGCCGTCCACCTCGGCACCACGCCCGAGAGCCTCAGCCGCCGGCTGAAGGCGCTGGCAGACCAGGGGCTGATTCGCCAGGAAGAGACTCGCACAGTGCTGATTCTGAACCTCCCACGACTGAGACGGATGGCCGAGGGGTAACACCCCGGCCTCTTTTCTTCTCTCGGCGTTGACGCGCGTCAAGGTACCACCGCCCAGCCCCGTGCGATGATGAGCTCAGCAAGAGCCCGAAGGGAGCGGTGGTCCATGAAGCGGCAGATGATTCTGCTGTCCAACCTGAATTGCCCCGTATGCGCCGGCAAGCTGGAGGATGCGGCCAAGCGGCTGCCCGGCATGAAGTCCGCCCGGGTGGTCTTCGGGACCGGTGCCCTCCACGTGGAGTACGACGCATCCCAGTTGACGCATCAGGCCATCGCCGATGTGATCCGGAAGATGGGCCTCGATGTAACCACGACGATATAGGGGGGTGAAGGGCATGCTGCGCCATCGAAAACTGCTGGTCGTGGCGGCGGCGAGCACTCTGGCGGGGGCCTCGTACTTATGGTCGGTCGAGCTGCTCATGGTTATGGCGACGGCTGTGGCGGGCTTCCCCGTCGCCAAGCTGGCCCTAAACGGCCTGCGAGCGAGGCAGTTCACCATTCCCCTGCTGGTCACCGTCGCGGCAGTGGGGGCCGTCATCATCGGGGAGAGCTGGGAGGCCGCGGCTGTCACGCTGCTGTACGTGTTGGGTGGATACCTCGAAGACCTCACGCTGGAGCGAACCCGGGCCGCTTTGCGCAGTCTGATTGACTTGCGGCCCCGTACGGCCCGGGTCAAGCAGGGCGACGGGCTGGCCGAAATCCCGGCTGATGCGGTGGTGGCGGGGCAGGCCGTGGTGGTGCTGCCGGGCGACCGTGTCCCGGCGGACGGGCGGGTGATCGCCGGGCGGGCTGTTCTGGACACGTCTGCGCTCACCGGCGAGCCGCTGCCCGCCGAAGTGGGGCCCGGCGACGCCGTCACCAGCGGCAGCATCAGCCAGGGGGGCTACATTGAGTTGACTGCGGAGCGGGTGGGGTCAGACACCACCTTCAGCCGCATGATCTACCTGGTGGCGGAGGCCCAGGAGCAGCGGCCGGCTGTGCAGCGCTTTCTGGACCGCTTCGCCCGCTGGTACACGCCCGCGGTCCTGTGCGTGGCCGGCCTGCTGGCCATCACGACCCGCGACGTCCACCTGGCCCTTACCTTTCTCGTGATCGGCTGTCCGGGGGCGCTGGTGGTGGCTGCGCCGGTGGCGATGGTGGCGGGCCTGGGCTCCGCAGCCCGGCATGGCGTTCTGATCAAGGGCGGCGAGCGGCTTGAGCGCATCGGAAAGGTGGACGTGGTGGCTCTGGACAAGACCGGCACGCTCACCGTGGGCAAGCCGGGGGTGGAATCCGTTGTGGCGTTCCCCCAAAGCGATACCGCCCACCTGTTGGCCCTTGCCGCCGGCGCCGAGCAGCGGTCTGAACACCATCTCGCCTCTGCCATTCTGGCCTACGCCCGGGACCAGGGCGTACGCATGGCCGCCGCTGAAGACTGGGCCATGGAGCCCGGGTTGGGCGTCTCCGCACAGACGCCCGCGGGACTCGTCCTGGTGGGAAACCGGCGTTTGCTGGCGGCTCACGGCATTGCCCTCTCGCCGAAGCAGGAACAGGTGGCGGCAGAGCACGAGGCCAGGGGCGAGACGCTGGCCCTGGTGGCGCTGGGCGAACAGCCTCTGGGCCTGCTGGGCATCGCCGACCCGGTCAGGCCCCCGGCAGCCAGCCTGGTCGCCGACTTGAAACGCGTGGGCGTGACACACATCGTCATGCTCACAGGCGACAGTGCCCCCGCTGCCGCCCGGGTGGCACATAGCGTCGGCATCGTCGATGTCAGGGCAGGTCTGGCGCCCGCAGACAAGGTAGCCGCCATCCGCTCCCTGCAAGCGGAAGGCCACGTGGTGGCCATGATTGGCGACGGCATCAACGACGCCCCCGCCCTTGCCACGGCTGACGTCAGCCTCGCGATGGGAGCGACGGGCACGCAGACGGCCATCGAAACGGCCGATGTGGCGCTCATGTCCGACCGGCTCGAGAAGCTGCCCTGGGCGGTCGGCCATAGCCGCCGCATCATGGCCGTCGTGCGGCAGAACGTGGCCCTTGCCGTAGGAGTGGTCCTCGTGTTGCTGGCTGGGGTGGTGGCGGGACGCATCCACCTGAGCGGGGGGATGCTGGTCCATGAAGCCAGCGTGCTGCTCGTGGTGATCAACGGCATGCGCCTCCTGCGCACGCCGTCGGAAAACCATTCCCGCAGGGTGGCATTTCGGGGTACAATAGCGGCTGGGTGATGGCCACATGACTGAACCGAAACAGCGTGCCCTTATCGCTTCCTGTTACGACCACCTCAGCGGTATCGCCGGCCAGCGTCTGACCGACCGGTTCGTGGAGCTTGGCTGGGTCAGCCCCGAGCCCAACCCCGGCGTCACGCCGCTGGGCTGGAAAGGCTTCGCCGAACTGGGACTCGACCTGTCGCCGCTGATGGGGGGCAGGCGGAAGCCCGTGGCCTTCTGCACCGAACTGCGGGCGGGAGGCGTGCACCACGACCACCTGGGCGGCTATCTCGGCGCCCTGGTGCGCCAGCATTTCCTAAAACGCGGCTGGCTTCGCCACGAATCTGCCGACGGCAAGCAACTGGCCCTTACGCCCGAAGGCGAAGAGGCCCTGCGCAACCTGGGCGTCAACCTGGAGGGACCGTAATCATGGCCATTCTCCGCGAGACAGCGATCATTACCTGGTGGAGCTTTTTCTGGTCGCTGGCGGTGGCCGTGCTGGGCACCCGCATCTTCGGGTGGCCCCTGACCGCTACATACATGCTGGCTGTGCTCACCATCGACCCCGCCCTGGCCATTCTCCGGGGGCGAAATCGCGCGAAAGATCCCCTGGAACTGGGCGAGCGTGCAGGAGTGGAACTACTCTCCCTGGCCATTCTGCTCGGCATCGGCTGGGCGTCGGGACGCTTCCTGGGCAAGTGAAACGGGTCTGCCATCCTCTCCGTCCATTGGGGTAGAACGACAGAGAGGTGAGATCGGTGAGATATTTGATCGCCCTGACGCTGACCCTGGCCTTGCTCGTGACCGCCTGCGGGCGCTCCAGCGGCCAGTTCGGCGAACTTGTGTACAGCCTGACCGGCGGCATCGCCGGCTTCGACCAGCGCATGAACATCTCGGGTGACGGTGCCGTTCAGACGGCCGAGCGGGGCCGCCCGGGCAAAAAGGGTAAGCTTTCCGCGGCGGACCTGACAGCCCTCCGGGAGGCGGTAGCGAAGGTCCAGTGGGCTTCCCTGAGGGAGCAGTACGTCGATCCGAAGGTGGCCGACGCCATGTTTGATGGTGTCACCATCAAAATCGGCGACAAGACGTACAGCACCGTGGTGGGTACTGGCGGACAGGCGCCAGGTGAACTGAACCAACTCGTGGAGTTGCTCAAGAAAATCGCGGCCGGTCATCGGTAGAAGATGCGTTGCCCCCGCTCTCGCAGAAGAGAACGGGGGCATTCTACGCCTTAGTCGGGGCCCAGGGCGAAGGAACGGGTCACATCCCACCGCCCGCGGCCGCGCAGCAGGTGCACCTGCTCCACCACAAAGCGGCGGCGAAACCGCACATTGGCGAGCACCTTGCGGGCCTCCACAATATCGTCGGCCGTAAGGTTGTCCGCCAGCGTCAGGTGCGGGGTGTAGGCGTGCCCTTCGTAGCGATCGTTCAGGTTCTCCACAAATCCTTCGAGGCCGTCGACCACGTCCCAGTGAAGCTCCTCCAGGTCGTCGGACTGCTCAACCTTTACGTAGAGAATGGAGTTGCGGAAGGAGCCCAACCCGCCGATGTGAATCTCGAACGGATCCCACCGGCTGCAGACCGCCTCCAGGTGCTCCACCACTGTGGCGCCGCTGTGCCGGAACAGGAAAGGCGATTTTACCGTGATGTGCGGCGGATAGCTTGACCGGAGCAGCGGATGCTTCTCCTGGATGGCCAGCAGCTCACGGTACAGGTCCCGCGGCGGGAGAATCACCACGCCGTAGGCGTACGTGGGTCTAGTCATCGCTGGTTGTCTGCCCCCCTCATCCATACCATTTCCCGTTCCGCCGTTTCCTTTCCTGCCAGGAGGAATTCTCTGCATGTTGGCGAACATATATTTGGACTGGCGAACATATGCTCCGCATTTTGGAGATGTTGCCAGGATCAGCCCAATCAGGAGGGATCCGTTTTGGACATCAAGAAGATCGCCCTGAATCGCATGGCCGGTGAGCGCCGGCTGACCCGGGAGACCATCGTTGCCATGACCGACGGCGACATGTTGTTCAAGCCCACCCCTGAAGTCATGAGCTTTGGCGGGCAGGCCCTGCACATTGTGCTTTCCCAGGCGGTGCTGCTCGAAGCCTTCCAGGGCAAGGGCTGGCACTGGGAAATGCCCATCACCCTGGAGCAGTTCCCCACGAAGGAGGCCATTCTGGCCAAGTTTGACGAGGTCAACCAGGCGGCCGTGGAGTACTACGAGAGCCTGGAGCCCGACCAGTTCGGGCGCCTCGTGGAGACCGGCTGGGGGCCGCCCGAACCCCTCTTCGAGCTGTTCTTCAGCTTCCTGACCCATGAGACCCACCACCGGGGCCAGATGGTTACATACCTGCGGCTCAAGGGCATGCAGCCGCCCCAGTACTAGGCCCCCCCGCGCTTGACGAAGCCCGCTGTCCGGTGGCATAATACGAGACAATACCCACCAGCCCGATGACGAGGAGAGTAGGCAGCGAGCGAGGAGCCAGCGAGCCCGGACAGAGTGCAAGCCGGGCCGAATCCCGCTGACTGAAGCGCACCTCCAAGGGAACCCGGGCCGCGCCCGTTATCGCGCACCAAAGCGGCCCCTGCCCGTCTGTTCCGGCGGGGGCAACAAGAGTGGCACCGCGGCTTCAGCCCGCCTCTTACCTGAGAGGCGGGCTTTCTCTATATTCAAGGGGGCATGAAACCTATGGCATACTGGCACCCGTTGGTGGTGGATGCATTGGCGCCGCACGTTCCGCTGCAGGCGGCTGAGATTGGGGCCCTGCTCTCCGCCCCGCCGGACCGGAGCCTGGGCGACGTGGCTTTCCCCTGCTTTGCCCCGGCCAAGAGCCTGCGCAAGGCGCCTCAGGCCATCGCCGCCGATCTCGCGGCCCGGGTAGTCTTGCACGGCCCCCTCGCCGGCGTCACCGCCGACGGGCCATACCTGAACTTCCGGCTGGATCGGGCGGCAGCGGGCGCCCACCTCATCGCTGAAGTGCTCACCCGGGGCGAGGTCTGGGGCGGCTCGGCCAAAGGCCAGGGGCAGACTGTCTGTATCGACTTCTGCGCCCCAAACGTGGCCCGGCGGATGCACCTTGGCCATCTGCGGTCGACGGTTATTGGCAAATCGCTGACCCGGCTGCACGAAGCCCAGGGCTACAAGGTGGTGTGCATCAACTTCCTGGGCGATTGGGGCACCCAGTTCGGCAAGCTCCTGGCCGCCTGGAAGCACTGGGGCGACCCCGCCGCGGCGCAGTCCGACCCCATCGGCGAGCTGCAGCGGCTCTACGTGAAGTTCCACCACGCTTCCCAGACCGACCCGACTTTGGCCGATGAGGGTCGGGCCTGGTTCCGCCGCCTGGAAGAGGGCGACGCCGGCGCCAGAGCCCTCTGGGCCTGGATTCGGGAACTGACCCTGCTGAGCATGAAGTCTACCCTGGACCTGCTGGGCGTAACCTTTGATGACTATAACGGCGAGGCTTTCTACGCGGACCGTACGGCCGCCGTTGAGGCCCTCCTGGCTGAGCGCGGTCTCCTGGCCGAGAACGAGGGCGCCCAGGTGGTCGAGCTAGAAGGAATGCCTCCCTGCCTCATCCGCAAGAGCGACGGTGCCACGCTGTACGCCACGCGGGACATCGCTGCCGCTCTGCACCGCGAAGAGCTCCACCAGCCGGCCCGCAGCCTGTACGTGGTCGACCTGGGCCAGTCGCTGCACTTCCAGCAGGTTTTTGCCGTGCTGGCACGCCTGGGCTTCCCGTGGGCGCCGGATCTCAAGCATGTGGGCTTCGGTATCATGCGGGTCGGCGGCAAGCGGCTGCGGACCCGGGCAGGTGAGGTCGTCTACCTGGAGGATGTGCTCCAGCAGGCCATCGACGCCGCCCGTGACGAACTGGAGGCGCGCAGTCCCGGCATGGAAGGGGCCGCAGACGTGGCCAGAGCCATCGGCGTGGGCGCGGTCATCTTCAACGACCTGAAGCAGAATCGGCTTAAAGATATCGACTTCAACCCCGACGAGGCCATCAGCTTCGACGGAGAGACGGGGCCGTATGTGCAGTACGCGCACGCCCGGTGCCGGAACGTGCTGAAGAAGGCAGGCTCAACTGAGTTCGCCATTCCACAGGGCGGCGCTACGACTTTGAGCAGCCCTCTTGAATGGGCGCTGCTCACGGCCATCGCCGCCTTCCCCACCGCCGTCGCCGCGGCAGCCGAGCGGTGTGAGCCCCACCTCGCCGCCCGGAGTCTGCTGGACGTGGCCCAGGCCTTCAACCGCTTCTACCACGAGTCCCCCGTCCTGCGGGCAGAGCCTGAGGTAAAGGCCGCACGGCTGGGCCTGGTGGCCGCCACCGCCGTCACGCTGCGGCGGGGGCTGTGGCTGTTGGGTCTCGACGCTCCCCCCATGCGGGGGGAGTGAAAAGGTGTTGTCATAAATTGTAGAATGTAGTATTCTTTCTCTAGATAGTTGTCATAGGCTTTCGGTTGTGGGAGAAGTGGAGAGGTGAATGGTGTGATCAAGACCCTGTATGTGGGGAACCTTCCGTGGGGCATGAATGAAGAGGATCTGAAGCGTGTCTTCTCGGCCCATGTGCCGGTCCAGTCCGCCCGGGTCATCACCGACCGCGAGACCGGCCGCTCCCGGGGTTTCGGCTTCGTAGAAGTCGAAGACGCTGACGTCGAAAAGGCTATTCAGTCCGTGAATGGCGCCGTGGTTGGCGGGCGACCGCTGTTGGTCAACGAAGCCCAGGCCCGGCCGGCCGGACAGCGGCGCACGTAAGCAGAAAACACCACAACCCCCGGGAAACGTCTCCCTATAACGCGGACCCTCAGAAAGAACGGAAACAACGTTCTCTCTGAGGGTCCTTCTTTGTCGGTATTTGTTACT
>Ga0196971_1000228_pt1 | contig 53890 bp, 46 predicted proteins | sample S1v_1013CmetaG_FD_148660 | JGI IMG/M metagenome (GOLD analysis project Ga0196971, IMG submission 148660) | Soil microbial communities from Anza Borrego desert, Southern California, United States - S1+v_10-13C | ecosystem: Environmental > Terrestrial > Soil > Desert | place: USA: California... | reverse complement strand
GAGCAGGGGCGGAACTAGGGGCTGCCGCAAACTCGGATGGGTCTTGACCCATCCGTAATTTTTTTGTTTTGCAGCACATGATACTAAAAGTATGATATAATAATATCAAAGAATGATATTTTAATAGCGATGATTAACTTATAACTGGTTGCACTCCTTTTGGAAAAAGAAAGCGAGGGTCTACCATGAAAAAGTATCGGCTTTTATCTCTTCTGCTGCTGAACCTGTTACTTCTCCTGTCTTTTGGATGTGTCAAAACCTTTCGTTATACCATCGGCTGTGCAGAAATCAAATCAGATGAAAAATTCACTTTTTTTGTTGCATCTGACCTGCATTATCTATCCGGGGAATCCTTTGACAACGGAAAAGCCTTTAATGAATTCCTGGCATCGGGGGACGGCAAGCTTGTTCAGTATTCAGGTGAATTACTTGATGCCCTTATCAGGGATATCAAACGTGAGCAGCCTGATTTCCTTATAATAACCGGGGATCTGACATGCAATGGTGAGAGGAAAAGCCACCTTGAGCTTGTCGGAAAGCTTGAGACGGTTGAAAAGGATGGGACCTGCGTCTTTGTCGTTCCAGGCAATCATGACGTACAAAACCCCTGGGCAAAGCAGTATATCGGGGATGAGGCGGCAAATGCAAATTGGATAAGCAGCGACGAGTATCTGAATATTTATGGGCACTTTGGTTATGATGACGCAGTATCAAAAGATACGGATTCTTTGAGTTATCTTGCAATGCCTGCCGAAAACACATGGTTATTGATGCTTGATTCTTCAGATTCCGAGGAGAATATGGGGAAACAATACCCGGAGCAGGGGGGAGTACTGACTTCACAGACATTGGAATGGGTTGAGCAATGTGCCGGACTTGCGACAGAAAATAAAGCAAGGCTTATTGCTGTCATGCACCACAGCCTGCTCGATCATAGTAAGATAATGAATAAGAACTATACTCTCAACAATAATGAGGAGGCCTTGAAAGTATTTCGCAGGTGCGGAATCGAGGTTGTACTGACCGGGCATATCCATATCCAGGATATTAAGACAGACCTGCAGGACGGAAACACGATCTATGACATTGGTACCAGCAGTCTGGCAGTATATCCGCATCAGTACGGGAAAATGGAATTTACGCCTGAACAGGGTTTTGATTATAGTACTATAATGGTTGACGTAGGTAAATGGAGCAGGCAGACACAGGTATCAGATGAATTCCTGCTGGATTTTGAAGCCTGTTCGATGGATTTTTTCAAGGAGCAATGCTGTAAAATGCATCAAAGGTGTTTGACGGCATTGGATAAGCTGTCTGAGGAAGAAATGAATGTAGTGCTGGAGACAGTAGATAAGATGAACGTAATGTATTTTGCAGGCTATAGAAATGAGGCCTTGAATGGTATAGTTAACACCGAAGGCTTTAGAGCACTCGAGGAGATTCCTCAATGTTTTACAAAGGATTATGCAATGAGCATGCTGAATGATGAGAGGGCAGATAATAATATCCTGCATATACCGCTGCACTACAATGAAGGGCAGGCAAGTGAGGAATAGGGGGCCTGCTGCAGATAATAAATGAATAGGGTATGTACAGATACAGTATGGCTTTTTGTGAGCTGTACTGTGTTTTTGTTTTTTATAGCTTTGTGAATATAAAGGGGAGGGAGGAACTATACAGATAAATAGGATATAAGTGAAAAATGCTTTATCAGTATGAGTCGTAATTTGCAGGGAATAGCTAATAAATACAAATAAGAGAAAATACACGCGGCAAATATACTATACATTATAACAATCTATTACACAGAAAACATATGACTTTTTAATAAAAACAAGGATATATATCAGTTTGTAAATACAATCCTTTAAGACTATAATTAATCCATTGCAATGAATTAATATTCCGGAAGGGTAAAGCTGTGGGTAAATATGAAGCTTTTGAGATCATAAGCATATATATCAGAGCAATAAAATTTCTGCTTGTGGTCTCAATAATTATTTTTTCTTTATTTTATAAAAATATTTCTTATGCTTTGGGGTTTGTTCTGGGCGGTACTGCATGTCTTTTGAATTTTAACTTAATGATCAGGTCGTTAGAAGGCATTGTAAGCAGAACAACCTATTCCAGGGCATTTTTTAATGGCCATTTTACACTGCGGCTGGCTGTGACACTGACAGTATTGACAGGGGCTATGCTACTGGAGTCTGTGAACCTTTTTACTGCTGTTGCAGGAATATTTACAATCAGGATAGTCATTGCCTGGGAAGCTATGACCTGGCATATCAAAAGCCTGAGGAGTCTGGAGTGAGGTAAGGCATGTATGAAATTGAGATTCTGGGAATCCAGGTGCAGATAGCACAGTCAGTAATCAATATGTGGTATATAATGGCTGTACTGACTGCGCTTGCTTTAGCAATAAACATCCATATAAGGCGCGGCGGCTTCAAGCTGATACCGGAAAGCAATATTCAAATAGGTATTGAGGCTTTTGTAGAATTTTTCTATAGTATTTCAAGGTCTACGATGGGAGAGAGAAACACAGGACTGGCGCCATATATAGCCACTATGGGCATATTCCTCATGCTTTCGAATCTTGTGGGGATGTTCGGAATCAGGAAGGTGCCGACGACTGATTACTCTGTTGCTTTGGGCTTTGCCCTTACGACATTCTTTGTAGTGCAGTCAAATCAACTGCGTGCCCATGGGCTGAAAAGCTACTTTAAAGAGCTGTTTGAACCCTTTCCTCTTTTTCTGCCGTTGAACATCCTTGAGAAGATCACGCCGCTGCTCTCCATGAGCTTGCGTCTATTCGGCAACATAACGGCAGGAGTTATTATCATGGAGCTTGTATATGGAGCACTTAGAAGCATTTCGATATTTGCCATGGCATTTATTCCCGTGCCGCTGCATTTTTATTTTGATATTTTTGATGGTTTCATACAGACAATGGTTTTTGTAATTCTTACGATGGAATTGACTGCTAATGCTACAGCTGAAGACTAAACGTTCATAATTCCGGTGAGGGGTGATAAAAAGGTTTGAATTCAATGTCTGGAAATTTGGAATTATTACTAAGTATTATTTTACCAACATTATTTGAGGAGGAAATAACATGGATCCAAAAGCATATGTAATAGTTGGCTGTGCAGTAGCCGCAGCAATTGCAGTATTGGTAGCTGCAGCAGCAGCAATTATGGAAGGCTTTGCAACTGCAAAGGCCGTTGAAGCTGTCGGCAGACAGCCTGAAGCAAGAAAAGAGATAGTATCTACACTGATCATAGGTAATGCTATAACTGAGTCCAACTCGATATATGGTCTTCTGATAGCCCTGCTTATAATCTTTGTTTTATCCGGCAGATTGGGTTAATGTCTGGGGCAGCAGCTTCAGGGGTAGTTGGAGGATCAATATATGCATGAGTCTATAGTAGATCTGAATTTGAACATGTGGACTATTATCTTTACTCTTTTCAATGCGGTAGTGCTCTATCTCATTTTGAAGCGGCTGCTTTTTACTACTGTTATGAATTTTATTGAGCAGAGGAAAAGCACTATACGGAACGAGATAGCATCTGCACAGAATTTGAAGGCTGAGGCAGGCTCTCTGAAGGAAGAATATGAGAACAAGCTCGCCAATATTGACGAGGAAAAGCGGGCTGTCATAGATGAAGCGAGAAAGATGGGCAGCTTTATGTATGAGAAGAGCAGGAAGGACGCAGAAAAAGAAAAGGATAGAATACTTAAGAGTGCGGAAAAAGAGAGAAACCTTATGTTTGAAAAGGCAAAGGAAGACTTGAAAAGGGATACAGCCTTACTTTCCATAGACATTGCTGAAGAGATACTGAAGGAAAAGATAGACAGGGATGCCGATAAGCAGATACTTGACAGGATACTGAAAGAATTATCTGATGTGAAGGTTTAAGGTGGCATTATGATTGAGATAACGAGCAAAAGATATAGTCAGTCTCTTTTTGAAGCCGCTCTGGATCAGAAAAAGCTGGAGCTGACCTTTGAGGAACTGGCAGGGCTGAAAATGGTAATGGAGGATAATCAGGCCTTCTTCAAGGTCCTTGAATATCCCTTTATTACATTAAACGAGAAAATTAAAATAGTGAATGAAGTGTTCGGCAAAAGCTTTGATACAATTATCTGCGATTTTCTGAAGATATTGATAGAAAAGGACAGAGTATATTTGCTGGATGAAATACTGGAGGATTTTGAGGAATTATACTATGATTATAAAAAGCTGCTGAAGGTACGGATAACAACTGCTTTTGAGCTGGATGAGGATTACAGGGAGAGGCTGAAAAGCAAGCTTGCGGAAATATTTGAGCAGGAGGTTGTTGTCGAGGTCAGTATAGATTCTTCAATTGTCGGAGGCATTTACATCAAAGCGAAGGATAAGATAATTGACGCTACTGTGAAAGGGAAGCTGGACAGGATGAAGGACAATCTTCTTTATGACAAAACTGAGGTGAGATAATGAATATTAAGCCTGATGAAATAAGCGGGATTCTCAAGGAAAGAATCAAGCATTTTGACCAAAAACTGCAATCAAACGATATTGGTACCGTCATACAGGTCGGGGATGGCATTGCCAGAGTATACGGGCTCAGGAACTGTATGGTAAATGAACTGCTGGAGTTTACAAACGGAATATATGGTATGGCATTGAACCTTGAAGAGGATAATATAGGCTGCGTCCTGCTGGGTCCCGACCAGGATATAAAAGAGGGGGACATGATCAAAAGCAGCGGCAGGATAGTTGAGGTTCCGGTAGGTGACGAGCTTCTGGGAAGAGTTGTTGATGCACTGGGCAATCCAATAGACGGCAAGGGTACCATAAAGCATACAAGACACAGACCGATAACCACAACTGCTCCGGGGATAGTAGACAGAAGGCCGGTCAATCAACCGCTGCAGACAGGTATTATGATAATTGATGCTCTGACTCCTATAGGAAGAGGTCAGAGACAGCTTATCATAGGAGACAGGCAGACCGGTAAGACGTCTATTGCTGTTGATACCATCATTAATCAGAAAGATAAGGGGGTAATATGCGTTTATGTAGCCATCGGGCAGAAAGCATCTACCGTTGCTCAGATTGTAGAGATACTGAGGAACAAGGGCGCGATGGATTATACCGTTGTAGTATCCGCAGCTGCCAGTGATCCTGCGCCTCTGCAGTATATTGCCCCATATTCCGGATGTGCGATGGCTGAGGAGTTCATGCATGGTGGGAAGGATGTACTTATTGTATATGATGACCTGTCCAAGCACGCAGTTGCTTACCGGGCCATGTCACTTTTGCTGCGCAGGCCGCCGGGAAGGGAAGCTTATCCCGGAGATGTATTCTACCTGCATTCCAGACTTCTCGAAAGGGCCGCGAGATTGAGTGAGGAAGCCGGAGGCGGTTCCATTACGGCACTGCCGATTATAGAGACCCTCGGAGGTGAGCTTTCATATATACCTACAAATGTAATATCCATAACCGATGGGCAGATATTCCTCGAAGCGGAGCTTTTCCATGCCGGAATAAGGCCTGCCATGAATGTTGGCATATCTGTTTCCAGAGTGGGAGGCAGCGCACAGATTAAGGCCATGAGAAAGGTTTCGGGAAAACTGAGGCTGAACCTTGCACAGTACAGGGAGCTTGCTGCTTTTGCCCAGTTCGGTTCAGATCTTGATAATGAAACAAGACAGGTACTGGAACAGGGCGAGAGGGTGGAAGAGCTTCTGAAACAACCACAGCATGTGATTATTCCTGTTGAGGAGCAGATAGTGGAGATATATGCGATATCCAACGGTTATGCCAAGGATATAAATACAGGTGACATCGGACACTTTGCAAAGGAGCTTGTGGAGTACGTCAGGAACCGCTATGAAAGCATACTGACAGATATCATAGAGAAGCAGGATATGAAGGAAGATACGGAAAATATGCTGAAGCAAGCAATAGAGGAATTCAATAAAAAATTTGTATAGTAACGAGAGTGATATGATTGGCTGGTTTGAATGATGTCAAGACGAGGATCGTGAGCGTTACCAACACCCGGCAGATCACAAAGGCCATGAATCTGGTTGCGACAATAAAATATAAAAAGGCTAAAGAGAACACCGAGCATATGAGAACATACCTGAAAGCGTATGAAAATGTTGTGAAAAACATATACAACTATAGGATCGAAAAAGCCCGGAGCGAACTCACGGACATAAGGGAGATAAATAAATCCCTTGCTGTGGTGATAAGCTCTGACAGAGGGCTTTGCGGTGCTTATAATTCATCGATATTGAAATTCGCAGCTCAAAAAATGGAAGGGAAGGCTTTCAGAGTTATTACAGTCGGGAACAAAGCAAGGGATTTCTTCAGAAAAACAGGTCATGAGCTGCTGGAGAATTATGAAAACATAAGTGATACCGTAGAGTACCACGACGCGAGGATTATTGCCCTTAGCATCATGAGGCTGTACAGGAAAATGGAGATTGATGAGGTAATTGTATATTACAACAGATTTGAGTCTACTATAAAATACACACCGACAGAGCTCGGGATGCTCCCGCTGGTACTTGGAGAGCCAACAGGGGACAGTAATTATATTTATGAACCCTCCCCGGAAGATATCTTTGATGCAATAGCATCAGGGTATATAGTGAACCGATTATACACGATACTGCTTGAGGCTTCTGCCAGTGAGCACAGCAGCAGGATGACTTCAATGAGCTCAGCGACCGACAATGCAGATAAGATGATTGAAGAGCTGACTCTGCAGTATAACAGGGCAAGGCAGGCTTCCATAACAAATGAAATCTCTGAGATTGTCGGTGGTACCGAGGCTTTGAAATAGCAAAGGATGTGAAGGCAATGGCCAATATAGGCAAGATAGTTCAGATAATAGGACCGGTAATAGATATAAAATTTACTTCCGATAAGCGTCCTGCATTATATAATGCAATAATGATAAAAGACGGTGAAAAAGAGATAATCGCTGAAGTATCGCAGCATACGGGAAATGATACTGTAAGGTGCATATCAATGTCTGCTACGGATGGTTTGGTAAGGGGGATGGAAGCTTACGACACCGGGGAACCCATAAAGGTCCCTGTGGGAAAGGGAGTCCTGGGCAGAATCATGAACATAGTTGGCAAGCCGGTGGATAACAAAGGTGAGATAAAGGCAGATAAATATTCTTCAATTCATAAGCCGGCGCCTAAATTCGTGGATCTGGTGACAAATACAGAGCAGTTTGAGACGGGAATCAAGGTAATAGACCTCATCTGTCCTTATGTCAGAGGCGGCAAGATAGGCTTGTTCGGAGGGGCAGGGGTAGGCAAGACGGTACTTATAATGGAGCTTATAAATAACATCGCAAAGCAGCACGGCGGCCTTTCGGTTTTTGTCGGAGTCGGTGAAAGAACAAGGGAAGGTAATGACCTGTGGCTTGAAATGAAAGAATCGGGAGTAATTGACAAGACAGCACTGGTATTCGGGCAGATGAATGAACCGCCGGGAGCGAGAATGAGAGTTGCCCTTACCGGACTTACAGTGTCTGAGCATTTCAGGGATGAATACGGGCAGGATGTGCTGCTTTTTATCGATAATATTTTCAGATTCACCCAGGCAGGCTCAGAAGTTTCGGCACTTCTGGGGAGAGTACCGAGTGCGGTTGGATATCAGCCTACTCTGGCGACTGAAATGGGGCAGCTTCAGGAGAGGATAACCTCGACAAAGAGAGGCTCCATCACCTCAGTCCAGGCTGTATATGTACCGGCAGATGATCCGACTGATCCTGCCCCGGCTACTACCTTCGCACATCTGGATGCTACAACGATTCTTTCAAGAAGTATAGTTGAGTTGGGCATCTATCCTGCTGTACACCCCCTGGATTCCACCTCAAAGATACTTGACCCCGATATAGTAGGAAAAGAGCATTATGAGGTTGCTATAGGAGTTCAGGAGATACTTCAGAGGAACAAGGAGCTTCAGGATATCATAGCTATCCTGGGTATGGATGAGCTTAGTGATGAAGACCGGTTGATAGTTTCCAGGGCGAGAAAAATACAGAGGTTCTTCTCTCAGCCGTTCTTTGTAGGCGAGCAGTTCACGGGGATCAAGGGTAAGTATGTGCCGCTTTCTCAGACAGTGAGAGGTTTTAATATGATATTGAAAGGTGAATGTGATCATGTGGCGGAATCCGCATTCTTTATGGCGGGGACTATAGACGAAGTACTTGAAAGAATATGATGAGCTGGTGATATAGGTGGCGACGTTTAATCTGCAAATAATTACACTGGATGAAGTGTTCTATAACGGTCAGGTGGAGGTTCTGACCCTAAATGGAGTTGACGGGGATTTTCAGATACTTCCACGCCATGCGGACCTTATAGCTGTAGCAATGCCTGATGATATAAGGTTCATGACAGTGGAAGGCGAGAGGCACGCATTTATCAGCAGGAGTATTTTAAGGGTCATGGATGGAAATGCGACAATAATAGCGGATACTGCAGAATGGCCTGAGGATATAGATATTGAGCGGGCTCTGGAAGCTGAAAAAAGAGCTAAGGAGCAGCTAAGAGCGAAAGTAAGTGCGGGCCCCGATATAGCTAAGGCAGAACTGGCTCTTTTGCGGGCTATGGGACGTAAAAAGACATCAAAATACAAGATATGATTTTGCAGCTCAGACAAAACAGGCCCTATCCCTGCATGGCTGCAGGAATAGGGCCTGTCCGTTCAGGTTTCAGGGACGGAATATTATATATAGCATAATACCAATAAAAGCTGCAACGGCATTTACAATAAGTGTCTTGTTGAATCTGTCGCTTTTACGCTTGAATCTCATAAGATTTATACTGATGGATACCAGGCAGAAGAAGAAAAGCAGTACAAGCATCAGAAAAGCAAACTGCAGCATGCCGGTGTTCCAATTATCCTGAAGCTTTATTTGGAAGGCCTTGTCCATGTATGATTCGAAGCGGGGCTTTCCAACCAATACCAGAAATAGAGTTATTGTTACCAGTATCCAGGAAACGAATCCTGACCACTTGACCCATTTGACAAGTGTATCAGGGCCTTTTCGCCTGTCCAGCATAATCTCACCTCTTATAATTTCTTATCATAATTATAATGAACTATTATAAGGGAATCAAATAAATAATTAAGATTATATGGAAATAATAGAAAGTTTGGTATATTATAAAAATAAAAGCCGGTTTGAAGTCGCTGTACAAAATTATTTGTATATTTTTTTGTACAATATTCCTAAAATGCGGAAAGTATCCGGAATTGTGTAAAGTATGATCGGCTATACGCTTACAACAATATATTCGATTTATAAGTATTGTGATTCCGGAATAGTGTATAGTACGTAACACATTTTATACAGTATGGTTTGACTTCTGGGTCTAACCCATCGATTTATTTTGGCATATATATTGCAAACACATAAATTCATTAATTCCGGAGACGGGACAAAATTAAATAATTGTAAAGGTCCGTCTCCTGAATAAAGAAAAGGAGTTTTAAAAATGATAAGAACTAATATTGAAAATCTGGTAATACAGTCTGTTATGGGTGAGATAGCACACCCAAGGATGTCCAACGTCTATAAGATGAGCCAGGAGGGCACGGTCGAGCATTTGCCCGGCGGCGGTGCAATCACCTATAATGTGGGGATAGGAGACAGCGTATACGGTTGGGCAGTAGACCATATGGAGCCGGGAGTATCAATAAGGCATCCTGAAGACATTGAAAATACGGCACTGATAACTCTGGCCTGCATGGGAAATGAAGCCAGGGTGATAAGCGGGGATGGAAAGGGTATAAAAGGTTATGTGACCGGTACTCATGGAGGAAGAGACAATACAATGATCCATTTTGATAAAAAAGAGCTTGATTTACTCTGCATAGGGGATAAAATTCAGATAAAGGCACATGGTCTGGGACTTAAGCTTCTCGATTATCCCGACATCAAAGCCATGAGTATAGACCCTTATGTACTGCAAGCCATGGATATAAAGGAAAGAAAAGACGGCATAGAGGTTCCCGTGGTGGCGGAGGTTCCTGCGTATCTGATGGGCTCGGGAATGGGTGCAGAGACTTCCTATAAGGGTGACTATGATATAATGACAGGAGACAGGGATGAAATCAGAAGGCTGGGCCTGGATAAGCTGAGATTCGGCGATTTTGTTCTGCTCCGGGATTGTGACAATACCTACGGAAGAGGATACCTGCGCGGTGCGGTGACCATAGGTATGATTATCCACAGTGATTGCGTATGGGCTGGGCATGGACCCGGAGTGGTGACGGTACTCAGTTCGAAGCATAGTTGTATTTTCCCGAGAATTACTGAAAAAGCAAACATCGGGTATTATAAAAAGACTCTATAGGCGTGTATAAAAGTATGTCAGTCAAAGGTTGGTGAGGATATGCAGGATATGTTTAAAACCATCATTGATGAAATAGGCGAAGGAATCATTGTAATTGATCCGGAAGGTATTATCAAGTACTATAACAGGAAAGCAAAAGAGGTATTCGGAATAATATTCAATCATGGGATGGGTCATGAGGAAGGCCGTATAGAGAAGGGAGATACTGTGATCATAGCGGACTCGGGGCTCGGAGCTGATGACGGCGGATTGATGCCCGAGGATTTGAAATGTCTGGGAGTCAATCCCTCCGGCCTTATGGCAGGATTTCCTTTTGTTGTGATCGGTACCTTCGGCAGTAATCCCGGCAGTGCGATAATGAGGTATTCCGACAGGAGCGACTGCAGGCTGCAGTTGCTTGCCAGTGATAATATCATGAATGACAAGATATCTGTATCCTTGGATTCGGAAGCCAGGGTGGCGGTAATATCAGTGGGAGATTGCATATATTCTTACAAATACGGCAGATCCATAGGGCATATGGTAGTTATATGCGGAAGGACCGGAAAAATCAAGTTTTATCAGGCAAAGGGCTATACGACCAGAAGGGAGGATATCAAAATGCTTTTGAGCGGCAATACGTTTGCTGCAAAGGGAGATATGAATGTTGAACTGAATATCGACGGGCACAGCATTTTTGATATACATCCCAAGGAGTCGAATATCAATATCGTGGAATTCCTTGAGGCTGCCAAAGGCAAGGACATATCCTATACAGACCAGGTCAAGGAGATCAATGCAAGGCTGACCCGCTGTTCGCTTATCCCGCTGAAGCACGGTGACAGGGCGGAAGGTGCGATGCTGAAGGTGGAGGATATAAGCGAGCTTGACAATGTTATAAAGGAAAGAGACTATGCCATAGCTTCCCTTAACATGGTCGAAAGCAAGCTGAAGCATGGAGACGAATTCGCAAGGATAATCGGACAGAGTGACAGTATCAATACAGTGAGAAAACTGGCAGGAAAGGCTGCAGAAACTGATACCACAATACTCATCCTGGGCGAAAGCGGTACAGGAAAAGGTCTGGTGGCAGAGTGTATTCATAACAGCAGTAAAAGAAATAAAATGCCTTTTGTATACATAAATTGCGCATCGATACCCAGTGAACTGATTGAGAGCGAGCTGTTCGGCTATGAAGGCGGAGCATTTACCGGTTCTAAAAAAGAAGGGAAAAAAGGTCTTTTTGAAGCAGCGGATGGAGGTACGGTCTTCCTTGATGAAATAGGTGACATACCCCTGTTCATGCAGGCCAAGCTGCTGCATGTGCTTCAGAGTAAGAAGTTCAATCGCGTCGGCAGTACTGACTACATCAATGTCAATGTAAAAATCATAGCTTCTACAAATAAGGATCTGGAGAAATCCGTAAAGGAAGGAACCTTCCGTAACGATCTTTATTACCGGATAAATGTTTTTCCGATTTTCATACCTCCTCTCAGGCAGCGGCAGGAGGATATATACCCGCTTATTATGAATCTGCTTCCCAAAATATGCAGCAGGACCGGCATCAAAGAGAAAAAGATATCTGTGGATGTAATAAAGGAAATGCTCTCCTACGACTGGCCGGGGAATGTCAGAGAGCTTGAGAACATACTGGAGAGAGCGGTTAATATAACGGAAGGGGATACCATACTTCCGGAGCATACGAATATAAGACTTCTCAAAGGTATGGGAGAAAGCAATAATTCAACATATTCTCTTAACGAGGCTGTTGAAAGTGCGGAAAAGGCTGCGATTCTGGAAGCCCTGAAAATAACCGGCGGTAATAAAAATGAGGCCATGAGGCTTCTGGATATCAGCAAAACAAGCTTTTATGACAAGTATAAGAAGTATCGTATAGGTAAATAGCCTGATTATATGCTGAGAAAATAGAGTCCGTAAAAACGGAAATAGTACGAAAATACGGAAAATTTTAAAGAAAGCCGATTACTGCTGAAATATTGCGATATTGTATTGAGCCTATTCCGCAATGGCGGAATAAAGGGTATTGTGTAGAAACAGAATCATACTGGAAATGCGCTGCGGTTATATTAAGGACGAAGGCATGCTGCTCTGCGGACATGTCATTGAACTCAATACAACTCTGTCGCATTTGTTTTTTGGCATGAGTATTGCTATTATTTGAATGTAAGGGAAATGGATAATTTTTTGAATGCTTTTGGGAACATAAAGGGGGCGGAAAATTTTCATTGTATCACAGGTCTGATTTTGGCGATGGGGAATTATATAATAATATTTTTGACTCACTGACTTGGAGGGATTGATATGAGAAATGGGCAATTCAGCATAAATGAAAAAGGACATCTGGTATTTGCGGGCTGTGATACTGTCGAGCTTGCAGAAAAGTACGGCACCCCGCTTTATGTAATGAGTGAAGACGGTATACGTGAAAACTGTGGCAGGATCAGATCAGCACTGATGGACAAATATCCGAATACATTGGCACTGTATGCAAGTAAAGCCTTCAGCACTACTGCGATATATAAGATCATGAAGGAGGAGGGCTTCGGTATAGATGTTGTATCCAGCGGAGAACTCTATACAGCCTGCCAGGCCGGTTTTCCCATGGAAAAGGTTTATTTCCACGGCAACAACAAGACACAGGAGGAAATCGAATTTGGAATGGACCGGGAAGTGGGGTACTTTGTTGTCGATAGTAATTATGAAATTGATCTGATACAAAAAGAAACAGAGAAGAGGAATAAAAAAGTAAAGGTGTTGTTAAGAGTATCGCCGGGAGTGTCGGCACATACTCACGAATACATTTCAACAGGACAGCTTGATTCAAAGTTCGGCTTTCCGGTTGAAGGGGGAGAAGCCCTGGATGCCATAGGAAGGGTTCTTGAGTGCTCCGGTATGGAATTGAAAGGAATACACTGCCACATCGGCTCTCAGATATTTAACAAGGATGCCCACCGGGATGCTGCAAGGGTGATGATAGATCTGCTGCTGCAGATCAAGAAACGCTTTGGAGTTGAGCTGGAGCAGGTGAATATAGGCGGAGGCTTTGGTATCTTTTATAAAGAGGGGGATATGCCTCCTGCAATTGACAAGCTTATTTCATTGATAATGACGACCATTCACAGTCTATGCAGTGAAAACAATCTTGAGCTGCCTAAAATAATCATTGAACCTGGAAGATGGATGGTTGGTGAGAATGGAATAACTCTATATACAATTGGTTCAGTTAAGGAAATAAAGGGAGTCAGAAAATATGTAAGCGTTGACGGAGGTATGACTGATAATCCCAGAACAGCCTTATACCAGGCGGAATATGATGCTGTTGTGGCAAACAAAGCGGATGAACAGCCTGAAGAGCTGGTGACAATTGCAGGCAAGTGCTGTGAATCCGGTGATATCCTTATCTGGGACATTAAGCTTCCCCGTGTGGACCATGGCGACACACTGGCTGTACTGAGTACAGGGGCATATAATTATTCCATGTCCAGTAATTACAACCGTCTGAGGAAGCCTGCCATTGTATTTCTCAGGAATGGTCAGTCCAGAATCATCCTGAAACGTGAAACCCACGAGGATATTGTCAGAAATGATATGGAGTAAGCGGTATCATGGATGACACTAAGAACCTTTGACAATAAAAAAGCATATTGCTAAAGTGAATTATAAATGAACTCCATAACGGCACTGCATAATTCTTATGTGTAAAGCAGACTATACTGTAAATGTCCAAATTGCAAATTGCGATGAGTTGAGTATAATCTGTTGTAATAGACGAAACCTTGTGATATAATCAATTAAGATTGATCTGAGGTAAAATAAGTTAATAATGCAGTAATCCTTGATGGAGAGAGTAAATTGTGAAAGGCTATAAGAGAGGTGTCGCCACCGGCTGAGAGCGCACCGGCATTGCAGCAGTTGAAGTTCACTCCGGAGATTCAAAGCTGAATTAAGTAGGTTTTGACGGCTAATACCGTTATATTATGAGCGGTTTGCAGTTATGCAAACAAGCAGGGTGGTACCGCGGATAACCTTCGTCCCTTTTTGGGGGATGAAGGTTTTAATTTTTGTTAATATTAGAAATATGACCTTATGGAAAGGAGCATGAAAAATGAAGGAAACACTGGAAAAAATCAAAATGCAGTCTGTCGGTGAGCTGGAAGGCGTTCAGTCTCAGAAGCAGCTGGAAGAGTTAAGGATCAAGTATCTTGGCAAAAAAGGGGAGCTTACTCAGGTACTAAGAGGGATGGGGGGGCTGACCGCTGAGGAAAGACCGGTCATCGGACAGCTCGCCAATGAGATCAGGGATTATATCAATGAGAAAATTGAAGAAACAGCTTACTGCCTTAAGCGGAAGGACCTGGAGGCTAGGCTCAGGAGCGAATTCATAGACGTAACGATGCCTTCCAAAAGGAAAGCCCTGGGTAACAAGCATCCGCTGACCAAGGTACTGGAGGAAGTGACACAGATATTTATCGGCATGGGCTTTTCTATTGTGGATGGGCCTGAGGTAGAAAAGGCCTATTATAACTTTGATGCTCTTAATCACAGTAAATATCACCCGGCAAGGGACATGCAGGATACCTTCTATGTCAATGAAGAAATATTGCTTAGAACACAGACCTCTCCAATGCAGGTCAGGACTATGGAACAGCAGAAGCCTCCGATAAGGGTGCTGGTTCCGGGCAAGGTATACAGGAGAGATGAGATAGATGCAACACATTCACCGATGTTCCATCAGATAGAAGGACTGGTAGTTGACAAGGGCATCACAATGGCAAATCTGAAGGGGACGCTGGATGTGTTTGCGAAGAAGCTGTATGGTGAGAACACCAAAACAAGATTCAGACCTCATCATTTCCCATTCACCGAGCCAAGCGCTGAAATGGACTGCACATGTTCGGCATGTAAAGGCGCAGGCTGCAGGGTATGCAAGAATGAGGGCTGGATAGAGATACTTGGCTCCGGAATGGTACACCCCAATGTACTTAGAAACTGCGGTATTGACCCGGAAGTATACTCAGGCTTCGCATTCGGTATGGGGCTTGATAGGATAGCACTGCTGAAATATGATGTTGAGGATCTCAGGCTTTTCTTTGAAAATGACAAGAGATTCCTGTCGCAGTTTTAAGTAAGTATATGTGAAAGAAAGGAGATAAACTATGCTGGTACCTATTAAATGGCTAAAGGATTATGTTGATATAAAGGTTGACTCAAAAGGCTTTGCGGATGCAATGACCATGTCCGGCTCAAAGGTCGAGAGGGTCGAAGAGCTGGGAAAAGAGATTGAAAATGTAGTGGTAGGCAAGATATTGAAGATAGAAAGCCACCCTGCTGCAGATAAGCTGGTTATCGGTCAGGTTGATGTGGGAACTGAAGTCTTGCAGATAGTAACCGGAGCCGACAATATAAAAGAGGGAGATTATATCCCAATAGCCAAGAGCGGCTCAACATTGCCCGGAGGCGTGAAGATAAAGAAAGGAAAGCTGAGGGGCGTTGAATCGAACGGGATGATGTGCTCTGCCCAGGAGTTGGCCCTGGACCTTGACAATCTTCCTGAGGAATTACTGGATGGAATATATATTCTGGACAAGGAGTATCCTCTTGGCGCAGATATAAAGGACATACTCGGACTGAATGATACTGTCGTAGAATTTGAAATAACAAACAACAGGCCGGACTGTCTCAGTATAATCGGCATAGCAAGAGAAGCGGCTGCGACCTTTGGATGTGAACTGAAGTATCCTAAGACAGCTTTCAGTGAGAATTCGGAGAACATAAAGGATTATCTGGATATCCAGGTGAAAAACAGTGAATTATGCCCAAGGTATTCAGCCAGAATGGTGAAGAATGTAGTGATCAAGGATTCACCGGCATGGATGCAGGAGAGACTGGTAAAAGCGGGAGTAAGGCCTATAAGCACCATTGTTGACATAACCAACTATGTAATGCTTGAGCTTGGCCAGCCTATGCATGCTTTTGACTACAGAGACCTGGAGGACAAGAAGATCATAGTAAGGAATGCAGTGCCGGGAGAAACTATAAAAACTCTTGACGAGGTAGACCGCAAGCTTGATGAGTCAATGCTTGTGATAGCTGATGCTACCAAGCCTACCGGAATTGCAGGAGTTATGGGCGGCTTTGGCAGTGAAATCGAAGACGATACAACGATGGTTGTATTCGAATGTGCCAACTTTGCACCGGTGAATATAAGGCTGACCTCCAAGAAGCTGGGATTAAGGACGGAGGCATCCTCAAGATATGAGAAGGGGATAGATCCTGAGCTTGCAACGATGGCACTGGACAGGGCGTGCAGCCTGGTCGAGCAGCTGGGTGCGGGAGAGATCGTAGGCGGAAAGATAGATATTTATCCTGCTCCGAGAAAAGCCCGGAAGCTGAGCCTGAATGTCGGGAAGGCGGGAGCCTTCATAGGAGCCGGGGACATCACTGAAGAAATGATAGTAAAATATCTTACATCTCTCGAATTCAAGGTTGAGGCAAAAGGAGACCTGGAGGTAACAGTACCTACCTTCAGAGATGATGTAGAGGGTGATGCCGACCTGATAGAGGAAATTGCAAGACTTTACGGTTACGACAGGATTCCTGTCGATCTGATGGATACCACCTTTACTCAGGGTGGAAAGAATTACAGGCAGAATATAAGGGATATGGCCAAGACCAATATGGTTGCACAGGGCTTGTATGAAGTTTTGACTTATTCCTTTGTCAGCCCCGGAGTTTACAACAAGATAAACCTGAAAGCGGAGAATCCGCTCAGAAACGCTATAAAGCTCATCAATCCTCTTGGAGAGGATCAGAGCATAATGAGGACGACGATTATACCCAATATGCTGGAGGTAATATCAAGGAATTACAATAAGAAAATAGCCGAAGGGCAGTTCTTTGAGCTTTCAAAGATATATCTGGCTGATACTCTGCCCCTTGAAGGTCTTTCAGATGAAAGGGAGACTCTTACCATAGGCATGTACGGAGATGTGGATTTCTTCGATCTCAAGGGAGTTGTGGAAAACCTCCTGGAGGAGCTGAACATAGACAAATACAGGATATTGTCTTCAAACAATGACAGCATGCATCCGGGGAGGACCGCCGAGCTTCTGATAAACAACAAGAGGGTCGGATGCCTGGGTGAAGTCCATCCGGATGTGCTTGACAAGTTTGACATACCGGTGAGAGTATATGTCTCTGAGCTTAACTTTGAAGAAATAATCAGGCAGAGTGATATGAATATTAAGTACATATCCCTGCCCAAGTATCCATCGGTGGCAAGGGATATAGCAATAGTAGTAACTGAAGAGATCACAGCAGGACAGGTGGAAGAGATAATCAGGAATAAAGGCGGCAAGCTTATTGAAGAGGTCAAGCTTTTCGACATATACAGGGGAAGCCAGATACAGGAAGGCTACAAGAGCATGGCGTATTCAATAGTTTACAGGTCTGATGAAAAGACATTGTCGGAAGAGGATATTGCAAAGGTGCACAACAAGGTGGTAAATTCCCTTGTGAACCAGGTAGGAGCAGCACTGAGACAATAGTAAGTATATATCGTATTCACATTACAGAGCTTTGGATAGGATTAACCCCGTCGGGAAACCGGCGGGGTTTTGCTCTTCACAGATGCTGAATATAAAAGAACTTTCAGGTTAATCTATAGTAAACAGAGCTGCAAGAAAGTTAGCCAGGATAGGATGATGATAATGGAGATGGAGAGGCTGCTGGAAGAAAAACTTGAAGCTGAAAACCGGGTAAAGGATGGAGCCGGCTGGTTTTACTGGATAGCTGGATTATCCGTAATAAATACCCTAATTACTTTTTTTGGAGGCAACTGGAATTTCGTAATAGGGCTGGGTATTACCCAGGTGCTCGACGCCATAGCATATGAATTTTCACTGGAAGCAGGCAATATATTCAACTTAATAGCTGTAGCGATGGACATATTCATCGCAGGGATATTTGCTTACTTCGGCCTGCAGGCGGGAAAAAGGAAAAGATGGGCCTTCATATTGGGTATGGTGCTTTATGCCCTGGATGGGCTTTTGTTCCTGCTGGTAAGTGATTGGATGAGCATAGGCTTTCATATACTAGCATTATATTCTATATTCAAGGGGTATAGAGCAATTGGAGGGCTTCTGGGGCTTGAGGCAGAATTGGACTCAGCCAGAGTGGAATACACGGCAAAGGAGAAATCCGAAGAGCCCGGCGATGCTGATAAAATGGTGTGATTGCAGTAAAATAGATTTAATGAACAGGATAAATTTATGGACAGATTTAGCCTCACCGGTGAACCGGCGGGGTTTTGTTTTTCTGTATAAACCTGAAATTGTAAATGGGTATTTTTTGTGATAATATAATGGCAATATCTAAATAGTATATAATGGATTACAGAGTATAAATATACAAATATGGGAAAGTGAGGGGATTGGTATGCTTTTTAAAAGGATTATCCTTTCTGTACTGATTTTGGCCTTAATTACTTTTTCATTTTCGGCCGAGTATTCCTTATATGCCTCTGAATCTGTTCCGGAGCTGTCCATGAAGCTTGTGGGGCAGATCGGCGGACCGATAAAGTGTGTGGCTGTCAATGGCAGTTATGCTTATATCGGTGCAGGTTTAAGCCTTAATGCTATTGATATTTCATCCCAAAATGCTTTCAGTAAAATCGGCTCTTCAGAGGTTTTAGGAGGACTTGTGGAGGATGTGGTTGTTTCCGGTGGTATGGCATTCGTCGCTGCAGGAGAAGCTGGCGTCTATATCATGGACTTATCTGTACCGGAAAAACCGAAAATAATAGGCACATATGACACTGCAGGATTTGCAGAAAGAATAGCACTTTCCAGAGATTTTGCATATGTTGCAGATGGGCCGTCAGGTTTGTCAATTATCGATATCGCCGATGCAAAGAATCTAAAAGAGGTATGCTGCATTTACAGCCAAAACTATATATACGATGTTGTGCTGAAGGATAATCATGTATACCTTGCCGCAGCAGGAGCTGGAATTCTTGCAGCCGATATATCCGATCCCATCCATCCAAAAGCTGCCGGATACCTGGATACTCCCGGTTATGCATTTGGTATCGCTGTTTCAGGGAATACAGTCTGCATTGCCGACGGATGGGACGGGATGATCACGGCGGATATTACCAATCCCAATGAAATAAAGCAGGTTGGAAGCTATAAAACCCCAGGCTGGGCATTTGACGTATTTATATCTGGAAATATTGCGTATGTTGCCGATGCATACAAAGGACTCCGTGCTATAGATATCACCGATAGAACAAAGCCGGTGGAAACGGGATATTACGAAGTGTCCGGAGGTGATGCCCACAGCCTTGCAGCTGAAAATGGAGTTGTTTATATTGCAGACCGGAATACAGGACTTAATGCTGTTGATATGTCCCTGCCGGGCAAAGCCGTTCTAAAGGGTCAATACAATCCTCTGGGATTTGCCGACGATGTAACGATAGAGGGGAATCATGCATATGTTGCTACAGGTACCTACGGCGGACTCTGCATTCTGGACATCTCGGATCCGGACTTACCGAAAGAAATGGGGGAATATATCACAGGTGATTCCTATACTACAGGCATTGTATCCGCAGGAAAATTCGCATATATGATAACAAACTTGAGCAACCCCTCCGGATTATATACTGTTGAGGTATCAGACCCAGATAAGCCTGCAGGGATTGGATTCTGCGAAATACCCGGTGCTCCCCAGGATATTGTTGTTAAAGATGGAATTGCGTATGTTGTTAATGAATGGGGGCTTTACATTATAGACATCACCGATCCCATCTCGCCTGCCAGGCTTGGCTACCTGGACTTTGCCGCCGGAGACGATGCAAAAGCCGCTCAAGCTACATGGGGAGTTGCCGTTGAAGGGCATTATGCCTATGTTACACATTCTCAATATGGTGTAAAAATTGTTGATGTCACAGATCCCCGCAATCCTTTGATAATAAGCGAATATAAGCATGGGGCCTTCAGAAAATTGATTAGTGCCGCCATCAAGGACGGAGTTTTATATGTATCCGACCACCCTGACGTGCATGTCATCAATGTAAAAAAACCTCAAAGCCCTGTCTATACAGGTTCTTTCAAGCTCCCGGAAAAGGCTGAAAGGATTACCTGTGCAGGCAGCCTGATTCTTTCAGCAGACGGTACTTATGGAATGCAGTTACTGGATTCAGGGAAGCCTTTCAACCAGCTGCCGGAAGCTTCCGGCAGTTCGCAGGGCTATGCCTATGGCCTTGCTGTATCGGGAAATCATATATATGTTTCTTGCGGATATGGAGGAATACAAATATATGAAATAATGTCCGGCATTGGTCCGGATAGCCAGAAATCCACAGGAAGGACACTGGAATATCAGAAGCAGTATTCAGGAGATAAACTGGTATATGAAGAGGATATCAGAAATAAAAAGATGCAAAACAAGTTCACTTCTAAAGAAGAAGGCCCCGGTGATAAAAAGGAAATGACCGGCATTCGGGTTGACAATACTAAACCAGTCGGAAGCGGCAAGGTATTGAATGTTACCGCTACCGGAGACAGCGGACCGGGTACGCTTCGTCAAATGCTCGAATCTGCTGAAAGCGGCGATGTCATAACCTTTGATCCTGCAGTGTTTCCGGCACGCAAACCGGTTACTGTCTTACCAGATACCACGCTTCCGCCGCTGGAACAGGGAAATATCACAATAGACGCCGGCAGCTCCGGTGTCATTCTTGACGGAAGCCGCAGCAAGGATGGAGGGGACGGCTTATGCATCCGCTCAGACGGAAACATTATAAAAGGTCTGCAGATAATCAACTTCAGGAGCAGCGGAATCAGCATCGAAGGCCGCAACAACATAATCGGAGGGGACAGAACAAAGGGTAATGCTCCGACCGGAGAGGGCAATCTGATAAGCTGCAACGGTATTGGAATCGATATAAGAGGTCCGGGAGCCTTGAAAAACAAAATCATAGGAAACCTCGTCGGAACGGATGCCGGCGGTAAGGCAGTACCCGGCAAACAGAGAGACGGCATTTTAATCCACTATGGCGCTTCCCGGAATATTGTCGGTGGCAAAACAACCGGAGAAAGAAACATTGTCAGCGGAAACGAATCAACAGGAATTATCCTTGCCGATGCAGGAACAGAGTTCAATAAAATCACGGGAAACTACATAGGCACGGATATCGACGGCATTTATGCCCTCGGACAGGTGAGTGCCGGTGTTTTTATCCACTCTGGGGCAACTCGTAATACGGTAGGCGGAACAAGTCCGGAAGATAGGAACGTCATCAGCGGAAACAAACGTGCCGAGGTCTCAATTATGTCCGGAGCAAATAATAATGAGGTCACAGGCAATTATCTTGGTATTGATGCAGCAGGCAAAAACCCTATAGGCCCGTCTGTCATGGGATTATCCATAGAATGCGGAGGTATAGGCAATACCATAAGTAAAAATGTAATAAACGGAGGTATAATGATCTCCGACGCGAGAAGCAATTTTAACAGGGTAACCGGTAATTTCGTAGGTACAACTGAAGACGGTTCAATTGTCTTTAATACTCCCAAGGATGGAGTGTCTTTGAATGCATCACTGAATGCAGTGGGCGGAAGCGGGAAGGATGAAGGGAATGTCATATACGGTAACAACGGCTGCGGTATAAGTGTCGGCTTTACTGAAACGATAGATAACATAATCCTTGGCAACCTGATCGGTATAAGCAGGGATGGTAAAGCTGTACAGGGTAATGCTTCGGACGGGATTTGGCTAAAGGAGGGAGCAAGCCATACAATAATCGGAGGAGCAACCGCCTCTGAAATGAATATCATAGGAGGTAATAAAAATGGTATTAAACTGGGGTCAGGAGTCAAAAACAGCTTCATAATAGGAAACTGCATAGGAACGGACGAAAGCTATAAAGCGGTGTTTGCCAACAGTGGTGACGGTATACAAATTGAAGGAAGCGATAATAATCTTGTACGTGACAATTACATAGGCCATAACAACAACTCTCAGATAACAATCAAATCAGGCAGCAGCAACAGGCTGTACCGCAACAGGATTGACGGAAATCCGGGAGGCAAAGGCAAAGATACGGACAACGGCAGCGGCAGCCTGTGGGATAACGGCAAGGAAGGAAATTACTGGAGTGGATACAAAGGCAAGGATACAAATAAGGATGGTATAGGGGATATGCCGTATAAAATAGATAGTAAAGGTGTAGACAGGTATCCACTAATGACAGCACCGGCTTTACCATCGCAGAAGCATGAATAGGGTACTGGTAATGAATATCCGGTAATTTATAGATGAAGGAGCGGTGTGGGAAATGTTAGTCAGTACAAAAAAATCCCGTGTCATTTTTATCCTATGTGTGACTTTGTTGATTTTTAGTATGGTGTTTCCCGGTGTAAGCCCTGAAGCAGGTAATGCCGGTTCATACAGCGTGTTTGCAGCAGATATTAGTGGTGAAACTCAGGAAAAATCAGATCTGAAGCTGACAGGCCAGATAGGCGGGTCTACCAGGTGTGTGGCTGTCCATGGCATCTTTGCATATGTTGGCGTCGGTCTGCGTCTGGTTATTATGGATATCTCTGATCCTGCCAAACTGCTGGAGATAGGGGCTGTAGGACCTCTGGACTGTTATGCGGAGGATATCTCTGTAGAGGGGAATATGGCGTATATAGCCGCGGGCGAAGCAGGACTATATGCAGTTGAGATCTCAGAGCCTTCTCATCCGAGAATCCTCGGACACTACGACTCCATGGGTTATGCCGAAGGAGTGGCGTTGGACGGCGAGTATGCCTACCTTGCTGATGGCCCGGGAGGTTTGAGAATTATTGATATTTCAGACCCATCGAACATGAGGGAGGCCGGATCGGCATTCAGCTCAAATTATGCTTTTGACTCTGCAGTTCAGGGCAATTATGTATATATCGCAGCAGCAGGAGACGGGATAATGGCAGCTAAGCTTTCAGATCCGGCAAGGCCAATAGAAGCAGGTACTTGTGATACACCCGGCTATGCCTGTGAAATTATTGTTTCGGGTAATACCGCTTACCTCGCAGATGGTTGGGAAGGGCTCCGCGTGATAGACATATCAGACGGCAGCAGTCTGAAGGAGGTCGGTAGCTGCAAGACTTCCGGATGGGCTTATGACCTGGTTTTGACGGGGAATACGGTTTTTGTTGCAGACACTTTTTGCGGTGTCAGGGTGATGGATGTCTCAAACAGGTCAGTGCCTTTGAAGGTTGGAGGACTTGATATAACGAAAGGGCATGTAGGGAGTCTGGCAGTATGCGGGAATATGGTTTATGCAGCCGATTACAACAATGGATTACATTTTATTGATATTTCAAAGCCTCTGGAGCCAAAAGCATTGGGATTGTATAAACCGATAAGTATTATTAACGATGTAGCTGTAAAATCAGGCTTTGCTTTTGCTGCAACAGGAAATTCACCTGCTATGAGGATCATAGATGTAAGTGATGCGGGAAATCCTCATGAAATCGCGTCATATGATAATGATTCAGGAATCGCCCTGGCTGTTGCCATAGATAGGAATATCCTATGCATAAACGGCGTGAAGGACGGCAAGGAAGCTCTTCATGCGGTAGATATATCGGATCCCTTTGCCCCAAGACGGATAGCTTCATGGAAGCTGTCAGGCCCTCCCCATTATCTGGCTGCAGAAAAAGGAATTGCATGCGTATCTACGGAGTTTAGTCTGGAAACCTTTGATGTTTTTGATACAAATTATGATAAGCAGCCCGGAATTTATGATTTCACAGGCGGACTTGGGCGGGCGGCAGGCATGGATGCGGCTAATGGGGTAGCCATGTCGGGCAATTTATGCCTGATATGTCATAATAAAAATGGTTTGATGATATTCGATATCTCAAATGCGGCTAAACCTTCTTTTATTTCAAGCTTAAGGTCTTCCGGGATAAAAAAGCCCATGTCTGTAGCTGTAGCGGGCAATTATGCGTTTATCGGCGATCATGGACGAATGGTGGTGGCAGATATATCAGAGCCTGAAAATCCAAGGGAGGTATCGGTGCTACCAATTCCCGGTGTGGGAGAAAGGATGGCTCTTGAAGACGGTATCCTGTATATGGCATGTGGTAATGCAGGTCTTCAGGTTATCGACATACATGACCCTCTCAAACCGTATGTCATAGAATCCTTTGGACTGACGGGACGCGCTCTTGGGGTGGCTTTGGATAAGGATCACATATATGTAGCGGCAGGACAGGGAGGGATGTATATCTTCAACAGGCTGTGGAAATCAAAGGCGGCCAGGTCTGAGGATGAACTGGCACAAGCCGGCAAGGGAACCGGAGGCACTCATACATTAAGTATTCAGGCAATTATGGCCTTTACGGAGAAGTCTGCTGCAATTACAGGCAGCGATTTAACGGACCGGGCATTTGCAAGGGGTCAGGTATATACTGTCAAAAGCAATGCCGATAGTGGAAACGGCACCTTCAGGCGGGCGCTGGAAAGCTCTTCCACGAGAGATACCATCCTATTCGATCCTGCGGTATTCCCAACCGGGAACCCTGCCGCTATCAAAGTCATTAGTCCCCTTCCATATCTGGATAAAGGCAGGCTTACCATTGATGCAAGCAATGCCGGGGTGATACTGGATGGAAGCGCTGCGCCGAAGGGAACACACGGACTGGTGATCACATCTGATTACAATGTTATAAAGGGCCTTCAGGTAATTCACTTTACAGGCGCCGGCATCGGCATAGCCGGCGGGTCCTTCAATACAATAGGTGGAAACCGGATGAGCGGAAAGGGTCCCATTGGTGAAGGAAACGTTGTAAGCGGGAATACAATGGTTGGCGTGGGAATAGCTGATTGTATAGCCCATATAGCATCAGATGCCGATATGGGGGACTCTGCCCAGAATTGCAGCAATAACAGGGTTATCGGCAATTATATTGGGACTGATGTGACAGGCACAGTCATAAAGGACAGGCAAGGTACGGGCATATGGATATGCGGCGGAGAAACGGCAGGTAATATGATCGGCGGTCTGTCCGCAGGTGAAAGGAATATAATATGCGGAAATACCAGGGCCGGTCTGACATTGATAGGGAATACCTCCCGTAATACTATATCCGGTAACTTCATAGGTCTCGATTCCTCAGGAAGCAAGCCACTGGGAAATGAAACGGACGGAATATCCATAGAGGGTGGAGCGAATAACCGCATTGAGAAAAATGTAATAAGCGGAAACGGGCAAATAGGGATACTGATAGGGGATGTAGGAGCTTTCGGCAACGAAATCACCGGAAATCTCATAGGTACCGATGCTGCCGGTAATTTTGCTGTAGGAAATGGCACAGATGGAATTGCCGTGAACGAATCCTTCAACAGGATAGGTGGTTCTTCCCCTGAAGAGCGGAATATTATAAGCGGAAATGGGCAAAACGGTATCAAGATCGGATGGATAAGTACCACTGATATTATAATTACAGGGAATTATATCGGAACGGATGTGACAGGCAGCAAGCCTGTAGGCAACAGCTCCAACGGAATAACGATAACTGAAGGTACCCGCCATGCCTTTATCGGTGGAAACGGCAGGGGTGAGTGCAATTTAATCGGCGGGAACTCCGAAGCAGGCATAAGGATAGAGGGTATGGGTACAGATAATAATTTGATAGCAGGCAACCGTATAGGAGCAGGCATTGGCAGCGGCGCCGCGCTTCCGAATAACAAGGACGGTATCCTGATTGAAGGGGGACGGTCGAATCATATACGGAGCAATAGGATAGCATACAATAAGAATGCAGGTATGGAAATCCGTTCCGGAAGCAGCAACATGAGCTATAACAACAGCTTTATCAATAATGAGAAAAGCTCGGATAACGGCGGCAACCTGTGGGATAACGGTAAGGCAGGTAATTACTGGAGTGAATATAAAGGCAAGGATGCGAACAAGGACGGTATAGGTGATACTCCACATAAAATATACAATAATGGTATAGACCGGTATCCGCTTATGACAGCGCCGGTTTTATCAAACTGGCAGTACAAATAGAGCATTGATTGCAGGAATATGTGTCAACAGAATAGAACTTTAATAACAGGCTGCGGCCTGTTATTTTTGTGTTTGATTTCACGGATATTTCATTAAATGTTCATAAAATATTCACAATTATCCGTTGAAAGTTCAATATTTTCTGATAATATGGACATAGCAAAGAATGACTTTTTGTACATAATTTTACTTTATTTGTTGTTGCAGAAGGCGGGGTGGATCAGCTTGAGCAAGATAATAGAAGTGAGGGATCTGGTGAAGCATTTTGAGATCACTTCAACCAGGGGCCTGCATAAAAGCTATGTTAAGGCTGTAGACGGCGTATCCTTTGACATTCATGAAGGGGAGACCCTTGGGCTTGTTGGTGAGAGCGGCTGCGGCAAGTCTACCACGGGCAGGCTTATTTTAAGGCTTATAAAGCCTACTTCAGGGGAGATATATCTGGAGGGCAGGAATATCAACGATATATCCCAAAAGGAACTGAGAGGCATCAGGAAGGATATTCAGGTGGTTTTCCAGAATCCGTATTCTGCTCTGGATCCCAAGATGACAATTGAAGATATACTTTCCGAGCCTTTAAGTATACATAAAATTGTATTCAAGTACAATTACGATAAGGAAGTAAGGAGGCTCCTGGAGCTTGTAGGCTTAAGCTACAAGGACGCTAAGAAATTCCCTCATGAATTCAGCGGCGGACAGCGCCAGAGGATAGGGATAGCGAGGGCTATTGCCGCGAGACCCAAGTTCATAATATGTGACGAGCCTGTTTCAGCCCTGGATGTATCAGTTCAATCACAGATACTCAATCTTCTGGATGATCTCCAGAAAGAGCTTAAGGTATCCTATCTTTTCATAGCTCATGGGCTAAATGTCATAAGACACGTTTCCAACAGGGTAGGAGTTATGTATCTTGGCAAGATAGTTGAAATAGGTACAGTAGAGGAAATATTCAACACACCTGTGCATCCTTATACAAAGGCCCTGCTGTCCTCTGCTCCGGTTCCCGATCCCTTCAGCCAGAGGGAGAAGGAGGTATTGAAGGGGGAGATCCCGAGTCCTGTATCGACCCCTTCCGGCTGCAGCTTTCATACAAGGTGCAGGTATGCCATGGGGATATGCAGTGAGAAAAAACCGTTTCTGCAGAGCATTAATGAAAATCACAGAGTGTCATGCCATTTGCTGGATCTGGACAGCAGCTTCAAGGAGGAGATAACTTGATAAACAGGCTTAAATCTGCTTCAAGGAAGGTATTGTTATCAGCTCTTATATTTCTGATATTTGTTTATATAACCGTGCTGCTTTGCAGCATCCCGGGAGATTTTACCATCACCCTTGAGGATGGCAGCTTAACACCTTCACATATAGGGATTTTTATCATCAAGGACGCCAATGAAAAGTTCATTTCATTACTGAAGCTTGATCTTGGCGGAACCGGAAGGGACAGCAAATCCCTGAACTACCTGGTTACAAAAACAATGAAAAACTCTGTTACGCTGCTTTTCGGGGGATTGGTTCTGGCAGTGATTTTTGGGATACCCAAGGGAATCGTGGACAGCAAGCGGGACAGCACAAGCGGATCGAGCCTGAAGGTGCTGGGGACCATCATACCTATTTCGCTCCCGGATATAATGATTATTGCACTTTTGCAGCGTCTGGCAGTATTTCTGAATAAACAGGGGATAGAAATATTCAGGGTCGGGGGAAGCGGCACAATAAACCACATGCTGCTGCCTGTAATAGCCCTGTCTGTACTTCCTGCATGCTATATCGCAAGGATAACTTCAATGTCGATTGATAGCTGCTATAAGCAGGACTTTATAAATGCAGCCATAGGAAAGGGTTGCTCCCGCAACAGGATCCTTTGGAACCATGTTATGAGGAATGCCATGCCGTCAATTATAGACAGTCTGCCTGCAATCACTTCAATTATAATTGGAAATCTGCTTATGGTGGAGAGTGTATTTTCTTATCCCGGCCTGACTTATGCACTTGTTAACTTTTTTGCTGAATATGAGAGGGATGGTATAATAGCAAGCATTATTCTGATTGGAATAATATACTTCCTTCTTGAAGCTGTCTTTAACCTGCTTAAGTGGATAGTAGTCAAGCCGCTCAGGGAGGGAAGCCTATGAAGCCGGATCTGAATTTTAATAAACTGAACATACCTTTGATACTAGGGGTCATTATCGTTGCTGCATTAATAACCGCAAGTATTTACCCGGAATTTTTCACCCCCTCCGATCCATATGGCCAGGAGAGGCTGGATTTTGTATTCATAGGAGGTGAACTGAATATTTTTGAGCCTCCGGTAAAGCCCTGCACAGAATATCCATGGGGCACCGATGCATATGGACGGGATATGAAGAGCCTGATATTCTATGGCTGCAGGCTTACACTGCTGACAGCGGTGCTGATAGCTGCAGGAAGGCTTATAATATCACTTCCCCTTGCCATATTGGCGGGGTATGGAAACAGACTGTCCATATGGTTCATAAGGCAGTTCGGCATAATGTTCAGCGCATTTCCATTGATAATTGTTGCCATGCTTTTGAGCAGGATCAAGCTCCTGGAGGATATTTTCAAGGAGCCTGTAAATGTAGTGGCCTATATCCTCATATTCTTCGGCTGGAGCCGGCTGGCGAACCTTCTTAAGGAAAATGTGGAGGAGATACTCAACCAGGATTTTATTGAAGGTGAGATAGCCATGGGGAAGAACAGGCTGGAGATTGCCCTGCAGAATATTATACCACATCTGATCCCATCTATTGTTGTACTGATTTTCCTTGAAATAGCACAGGCGCTGCTGATGCTGTCGCAGGTCGGTGTATTCGGACTTATCATAAGCGGAGGGACTATTGACGCAGCAGGAGACTTCCGCATTCCCTTTGAAGTGGAATGGGCGTCACTTTTGACAACACCCCAATGGCCTCTTTCCATAGGCAGGTATTGGCTTGTGCTTTATCCGGCGGCAGCTTTTTCCGTAAGCATAGTAGGGTTTAACCTTCTCGGGGAAGGATTGAGACTTGAACTTAATAAGAGAAGCTCCAGGATAATTTCATGGATAAGAGGGATACCCGGTTTTCTTTCACCTGCCAGACTGATTTATGAAATCAGGAATATAGACGCCTACAGGGCAAATGTCAGAAGAAAGCTGGCATTTTATTCCGTAATACTTGTACTGGTTTTCTTCCCCCAGGCAGGCAGCAAATACAGGTTCGATACAGTAAATGCCATGAGTACCATCAATGAGCTTTCCAGGCCTGAGTATGCAGGAAGAAAAGCGGGAAGCGGCACCAACCGGCAGCTGGCGGAATATCTGGCCGGGAAGCTTAAGGCTTATGGGATTCAGCCTTACGATGGAAAATACCTTCATGAGTTTCCAATGGAAAAAGCCTTCAATATAAAAAGCTCAGCCCTTTCGGTGACCGGTGAAGCTTCAGGGATGACTGAGCTTGAGTTCAGAAAGGATTATTACATCGTATCTCCCGTTGATATAAACGGTACATTTGAATTCCAATATGTCACTATGAAGGATCTGGGGATATATCCCTTCGAAAGGCGTAATACGGAGCACCTGAGGGGGAAAGTACTAATCATTGACGTAAGAGGGCTTGACGGCATGACGGTCAGCAGGATTGTAGGACATATCAATAAAAATGTAAGGCCTTTAGCGCTATTATACATTCTGGATTGGGAAAGTGAAGAGGTCATTAAGAAAGAGACTGTTGACAGGAGTGCCGCCGAGGATACAAGAACAATCAATATTGCAGTGTCCTCAAACAAAGGCGAGGAGCTTCTGAGAAAAGGAAAATCAGAGATTTCACTGAATATTGAATGCGAGTATCTCAATAACCCCATAAGCACAAGCGTTGTAGGCTTTATTCAGGGAACAGATGAAAAATTAAAGGATGAATTTATAATAATAGGCAGCAGCTTTGATTCGGTCGGCGATGATGAAAATATGAGGTATCCCTCCTCCATGGAAGCGGGAGGGACAGCTATTGAGCTTGAGCTTGCGCGGGTACTGGGAAGCAGTAAGGAAAGGCCGGAGCGGACTGTGATATTCGCATTCTGGGACAGCTCCCAGACAATAGAAAGGGGCTCCAGGCACTTCTTATATAAGTATTATAGGGTAGGATACAGGAAAGCATTTTATATCGATCTGAAAAATTTCGGTTCTGAAAAGACAAGGAATCTGATTGTAGATACCACAAACACTCTTCCGAAGGAGTACCTTGCACAGAACTATATCAAGGCTCTGAAGAAGCATGCAAGAAGGAATGATGTCAGGATAGTCTACGGGAAAGTAGGCTCGGCTGCTACTCAGGATATACTTAAATCGGATATGAATTCTATTATTATAGACAGCGAAGGTATAGATGAGGAAATAAGAACGGCAAAGGACGATCTGGAGGGCATTGAGGCCGGTAAGCTCAAGGAACCGGGGCAGATGCTGGTGGATACGGTTTATGATATGGTTTGCGGGGGTATAAGATAATGGGTAGCTTGTTTGAAGTAAAGGATCTGAAAACCTATTTCATGATAGACAGACAGGAAATCAAGGCGGTAGACGGGGTGACCTTCAGCCTGGACAGGAACGAGACCCTTGCTATTGTCGGTGAGTCGGGAAGCGGGAAAAGTGTAACTGCACTTTCGGCAATGCGACTTATAAAGCCTCCTGGAAAGACTGTAAATGGAGAGATACTGCTTGACGGCAAAGACCTGCTGCGGCTGTCGGAAAAGCAGATGACAATGATCAGAGGGAACAGGATCTCAATGGTGTACCAGGAGCCTATGACCTCCCTTAACCCAGTGATTTCGGTAGGGGAACAGATAAGGGAAGCTATAACGCTGCACAAGCATTCCTCAAAAAGAGAGTCAAGAGAGCGGGCTGTAGAAATGATGAATCTGGTCGGCATCCCTGAAGCAAGGCTGAGATACAATGAGCTTCCTACGAAATTCAGCGGAGGCATGCGGCAGAGGATAATGATTGCAATGGCTATAGCCTGCGATCCGGATCTTTTGATAGCAGACGAACCTACAACAGCGTTGGATGTCACCATACAGGCCGAGATAATGGAGCTTCTGAGATCAATGAAGAATAAGCTCAGGATGTCCATGATACTTATAACCCATGACCTGGGCCTGGTAGCGGAAAATGCTGACAGGGTACTTGTGATGTACTGCGGCAAGATCATGGAGGACACATCTGTAGCGAGTCTGTTCAGAAATCCCATGCATCCCTATACCGTAGGATTGATGCAATGCATTCCCAGTATTGACACAAAGGTATCCAAGCTGAATGCTATACCCGGATATGTACCTCATCCGTCCCAGTATCCAACAGGCTGCAGGTTCAGCAGCAGGTGCAGCAGAGCAATGGATATATGCGGGAAAGAGCTTCCTGAGCTTGTTGAAATAGAGGAAGGACACAGGGTAAGATGCTGGTTATATTCGAAGGGAGGAGAGGCATGATGAATACCAGGTTAAAGTTAAGTGTGCTGATCGGAATAATTCTTTTGATATTTATTATAGGCTTGACAAGTTATATTGCAGCTGTGCCGTCAAAGCACAGGAAGATAGAAATAAGCACCGCCCGGAGGAAGAACCTGGCCCAGACAGTAAATGCAGAAGGTGTTGTGGAGCCGAACAGGAAGCAGGTGATAAAGCTGGATACAGCTCAAAAAGTACTGGAGGTACTGGCTGCTACCGGACAGGAAGTAAAAAAGGGAGATATGATATTGAGGCTGGACAGCTCGGACAATCAATACAAGCTGAATGTCGAGGAAATAAATCTGAAGCTGGCGGAAAGAGAGCTGGCAAAGCTTCTGAGAGATGAGAAGACAGACAAGAAGGATGTGGAGTATTCCTACAGACAGGCGGAAATCGCTGCTGCTACAGCGGAAGCTGAGCTGACCTCCGCGGAGAAAACCCTGGCCGCCGACAAGGTGCTTTATGAAAAAGGGGCCATATCAAAGATCCAGTATGAGGAGTCGGAGGATAATGTCAGAAACAAGGAAAATGCATTGGCAGTCAAAGCCATGGAACTGGACAGGGCTTACCAGACCATGGCAAATTTTGATCTGGACAAGGAAGAGCAGATATTTAAGCTGAAAAGTAATATAAGTCTTGTGCAGGAGAGTATAAACAACTTGAAATCAAAGCTTGATGCCGAAACAAGGGCAAATATCGACGGCAAGGTCGTGAAGCTGGATATAGAGGAAGACCAGTACCCGACAGAGGAAAACTCCGAGATATTGATATATGATATGTCCAGATATATAGTGGATATAGAGCTTAAGCAGCAGGATGCCCTTTACATTAAAGAGGGCATGAAGGCGAAGATAAAAGTGAAGGGGATGGAGGAGAAGGAGTACAACGGCACTGTATTTGAGGTCGATGAGATCGCGACAGCTTCAACAAGCGGGAGAGATGACTCCAGGATAAATGTGAAGATGAGCATAGATGACCCTGATGAAAGTCTGAAAATCGGTTATGATGTAGAAGTGAAAATTGAACTGAATATAAAGGCAGAAGCGGTTGTTGTTGATTTTGAGTCTGTCATAGAGGACAATGACGGGAAGAAGTATGTATATTGTGTTGAGAATGACCTGGCAAGAAGAAGGACAGTGAAAACGGGGATAGAAACAAGCTTTGAGGTGGAAATCACCGAAGGGATCATTCAGGGTGACAGGTATGTGGTAAATCCTCCTGAGGATATGCAGGAAAAGAATTCGATGAAGATCTGGGGTTGGAGGTATGAGTCAAAATGATTCATGAGAACGCCAGAGTGCTTATAAGAACAGAGAGTATGAGCAAGTATTACAAACTGGAAAACGAGACCGGTGGTGCGGTAAAAAACCTTGATATGAGGATCCTGCAGGGCGAATTTGTAGTCTTGGAAGGCTTATACGGGAATCAGAAGGATGTATTTTTCAATTGCCTGGGGTGCCTGGAGAAGCCTGATGAAGGAAAGTATTTTTTTGATTATGAAAATATAGCCCTCGCCAGGGATGAAGTACTGGACAAAATAAGGAAAAACAAGATAGGCTACCTGTTCAGGGATTTCAAGCTTATTGCCGGGTTGACAGCGGCAGAGAACATTGGGATCCCTATGCATGGACTCAATATATCGAACAGGGAAAAAAGGGACAGGATAATGAAAGCCCTGGAAGATCTGGGAATGGAGAAATACGCCGGGGTGAAGGTGAGTGCCCTTTCCGACGCCAGCAAACAGCTGGTTTCTCTGGCAAGGGCAGTTATAAACAATCCGCTCATGATAATTGCGGATGAACCTGCTGCAAGCCTGAACAGCAGTGAGGAGCACAAGCTTATGGAGCATTTGTTCCGTTTGAATAGAGAAGGTATCACCATAATATTGCACGCTCCCGGGAAAGCACTGACAGATTTATCACAGTGCAGACTGCTCTCATTTAACAACGGAAGGCTGCTGAAGGGAGGGCTTATATGAAAGCTGCGGTCTTAAAGGAAGGAGCCAGATATTTCTTATCTGCTTCAGGAATAATAATAGGTATTTTTATACTGACTGCAGTTCTGGGGATAGCTGAGGGAGGAAGGGCAGTACTTAATGAAAGCTTCCGGCAAAGCGGGCTCAGACTGTATGATATAGAAATCAGTGATAAGGGCGCTGCTTCAGAGGACTATCTGCTGCCGGAGGATGGAAGGCTGCTTGAGAGAAAAATGCCTGAGGTAAAAGGCACCATACCTGTATTGGAGCTTCAGGCACAGCTAAAGTCCTACAAAGCATCGGGATCCTCCCGGATATTGGCAGTTAATGAAAAATACCTGCGGTATGCCAACCTGGAAATGCTTGGGGGCAGCTTTATTAGCAGTGTAGATGTGCGGAAAGCAAATAAAGTTGTTATTATTGATGACCTTACTGCATTGGAGCTTTTCGGTACGAAAGACATAATAGAACAGAAGCTTGACCTGGTGGTAGGAGGCAGGAAGGTTGAATTTGCAGTCGCAGGAGTTTTCAGGAACTTCAACAGAAATATTGAAACATTGTTTGAGGAAGAGGTTCCCGGTATGTGTCTTATTCCGGATAGTGTACCGGAGGAGGTCTCCTTTGATTTCGGCATGGAAAAGCTTATTGCCCTGGTAGACAATGGTGTGCATAAGGAAGAGGCGGCCATAAGACTTGCCCATGTGCTGGAAAAAGAGCATGGGGTAACGGAGGCGTACAGTATAACTGAATATGTACAGCTGTCCCAGGTATCGGCTTTTACAGACAAATATCTTGTTTTTGCGGTGATAACAGCAATAGTGGGGCTGATATCAGGGGGCATAGGAGTGATGAACAGGATGCTCCTTTCAATACAGGAGCGGAAAGTGGAGATTGGACTGTACAAGTTTTACGGGTCAGGGATAAAAGAGCTTCAGTATGACATTGTATACAGAACGATGGTCATATGCCACGGCTTCGGTATGCTCGGTCTGCTATTGGGGATTCCGGCAGGAAATTTCATCGGAAGTTATATTAATATCCGTACAGGCTTTTCCCTTTTGACTATTTTTGTAACTATTACTGCTACAGCCCTTGTCGGTATCCTGAGCAGCTTACCCCCTGCATTAAAAATAAAGCAGGTTGATGCGGTGGGGGTAATCCGTGGAGAATGAAGAAGTTCATAAAAAGAGGTGCATATTAGAGTGATATGCATCTCTTTTTATCATGTCTTCTTATTTTGCAACATTAATTTTGCGTATTTAGAAAAATTTAAAGGGAAAATTTGATTTTTTGAAGAATACTATAAAGATATTAATGAGACTTGATAAATCCCAAAGGAGTTGTAATATATGACAGAGAAGAAAAAAATAGGGGTTAACATATTTGACGCCGAATATGTCATGGTTACGGAAAAACCTGAAGAATATGTTCTTGGGCTTGCAGATAAAGTTGATAAGATCATGAGAGAGATTGCGCGGGGCAATTTCAGATATAATTCGACAATGGTGGCAGTGCTTACTGCGCTGAATCTGGCCGATACCCTGTACAAATCACAGGAGGATTACGCTGATGCTTCGGAAAAGCTTCAGAATATACAGGGTGAAATGCAGCGGCCTTTTGAAGAGCTTAATGAACTGAGGCAGGAACTGGAGGCAATCAAAGAGCAATATACCAAAACGCAGAGCGAGTATACAAAAGCACAGATCGAGCTGGGCAAGATAAGCAGGGAGTGGGCAAAAGCACAGGAGGAGCTGCGGGATCTGAGATGCGAGCTTGATGTTTCAAAGGAGACAATAAACGATGTGCAGGGCAAGCTGTTTGAAAACCAGATCGAGCTTCTGAAGACAAAAAAAGAGCTGGATGATGTAAAAATAAAAAGGATAGATAAAAACAGGAACAATAGGGTAAATAATATATAGAAACGGGTTACGAGGTTTCGAGGCTGCGGGGTTTCGGGGCTACGAGGCTTCGGGAAAATTCGGGTATTCCTTATGGGTCTGGGAGGACGGGAACCGTGTCTTTCCGTGGTATCCGTTCTCAAGCCCCGGGGCCATGCAAAATATATTAGGATGTGAACTTAATGAATAAAATAGAACTGCTAGCGCCTGCCGGAAATTTCGAAGCATTAGCTGCTGCTGTTGAAAGTGGTGCTGATGCTGTTTATTTGGGCGGGAGTAAGTTCAATGCAAGGGCATATGCAGACAATTTTGACGGGGAGACACTGGTCAAGGCTGTCAATTATGCTCATATAAGAGGTGTAAAGATATATATCACTATCAATATACTGCTTTCTGACCGTGAGCTTGCAGAGGCTCTGGATTATGTAGGCTTTCTATACCGTATAGGCGCTGATGCGGTAATAGTACAGGATATAGCACTTCTTAAGCTTATTACCAGTGCTTTTCCCGATATGGAGGTACATTGCAGCACGCAGATGACAGTGCATAATATTGAAGGGGCAAGGTACTACTCCTCTTTAGGCGCTAAAAGGGTAGTACTTGCACGGGAGCTGTCCCTCGATGAGATCAGCAGTATAGCAGAAAACTCAGGGGCGGAGATAGAGGTATTCATACATGGCGCCCTTTGTGTCAGCTATTCGGGACAGTGCCTCATGAGCAGCCTGATAGGCGGAAGGAGCGGAAACAGGGGAAGATGTGCCCAGCCTTGCAGGAGGAAGTATTCACTGTATGATTTTTCAACGGGGAAAACAGAGGCAGAAAACCGGAACAAGCACCTTTTAAGCACCAGAGACCTTAATACGTATAACAGACTTAAGGAATTGGCAGAGTCAGGTGTGACTTCTCTGAAGATAGAAGGGCGAATGAAAAAGGCTGAGTACGTGGCTATAGTGGTGAAGCATTACAGGGAAGCCCTGGACAGTATTATGAGAAAGGGCGGAGCCGTCTCACAGGAGGCGGAGTATGAGCTGAGAAGCGCTTTTAACAGGGAATTTACTGAAGGATATATGTTCAATAAAAGGAATATGGATATCGTAAGTACAGAGAGGCCTGACAACAGGGGAGTGATGCTGGGAAAAGTGCTGGGACAGAAAGGTGATATGGCGTCAATTATCATAAAGGAAGGATACCTGAGTGATGGCGACGGAATAGAAATAATATCACAGAACGGCAGGAGCACAGGGACGATCATAAGCGGCATCAGGGTCAAGGGTAAGAATGTGAAAAGGGCTGAAAAGGGCGATATAGCGGAGGTATTCATAAGGGACAGAATCGAAGCCGGCTCCAGGGTGAGCAAGACCTTTGACAGCGTGCTGAACAGGAAGGCCAGGGAGGAGTATTCCTATGAAAACAGGAAAAAGATAAGGGTGGAGTGCAAGCTTATCATGAAGGCAGGGGAAAATCCTCTCATAGTTGTGAAGGATAGTGACGGATATACGGCAAGCTACACCGATGAAGAGAAGGTTGAGCCGGCGGTAAAAGCTGCAACACCCTTTGACAAGGTTATGGAGCAGCTTGGAAAAACCGGTGATACTCCTTATATTATAGAGGTAAAAGAGGCACTGATAGAAGATAACTGCTACATACCTGCAAGGCAGACAAATAGGATGCGGAGAGAGGTGCTGGAGGAGCTTTCCAGGAAACGCTCGCTTATGCATGACCGGCCGGTACTTCAGGTTAATTCTGCGTCGGTTATTGAGAATATACTGAAGGAGAACAAAGCGGCCAAAGCTGCTCCGGCGGAATACATAGCCGGAGTCAGGAATCGTGATGCAGCATTAAGTGCCGTAAACGCAGGAGCAGATACTGTCTATCTTCTGGGTGGTGCCTATGAGGGAGATATGGCGGCTGATGCCGTGAAGCTCGCAGATATATGCAGCAGCATGGGTAAAAGCTTATTCTATGTGCTCCCCAATATAGTACGGGATAAAGAAGCTGCACAGCTGAAAAACAGATTGGCTGTAATCGTAGAAAAAGTAAAGCTCCCGGATTTCGGGCTGGTAATATCAGGCGCCGGGCAGCATGAATTTGTGAGGCAATTAGGGATCAGCAGGCTGAGAACAAACTATAGTCTTAATATCTTCAATTCTGTGTCGGCAAATCATATGTATCAGGAAGGTGCTGAAGCCGTAGGGCTGTCTTCTGAGCTGACACTGAACCAGATAAAGGCAATAAGCTCCAGCTGTGCAGCACCTGTTGAAGCGGTTGTGTATGGGTATATGCCTGTCATGACAACGGAATACTGTCCGGTGTCGATGGTAAAGGACAGCTGCGTTAATGCAGGAGGTTGCAATAATTCAAACTATGGTATAATAGACGAGAAAAGGAAAGTATTCAGGATGATCAGGTTAAATTCCTGCAGGATACAGATACTGAACTCCGATGTGCTTTTTCTGGCTGAGGATCTGGACGACATAATAAGCAGCGGAGTTTCCAAGCTGAGAGCAGATTTTTATATTGAAAGCCCCGAAGAAATAAGCGGTATTATCAAGCTTTACAGGAATTACGGAAACATGGATAAAAATGATCGGCTGCTCTCAGAGAGAGTGAAGTCCGGAGGTTTTACAAAAGGGCATTTTTACAGAGGCGTCGATTGAAAAGGAGAGATTGATTATGGAAAATAGTGTCAGAGTCCTGCTGGTTGAGGACGAGGAAAAAATGAGAGAACTGATCAAGATAGCATTCAAAAAGGAGAACTTTGAAACTTTTGAGGCTGCTGATGGAAAACAGGGACTGAATCTTTTCAAGGCTAACCAGGTGGATATTGTAATACTGGACATTATGCTTCCTGAAATCGACGGCTGGACTGTCTGCCGGGAAATAAGACGATTGTCCAATGTTCCTATCATACTTCTGACTGCAAGAGGTGAAGAGTTTGACAAGCTTTTTGGCTTTGAACTGGGCGCCGATGATTATATAGTAAAGCCTTTCAGTCCGAAGGAGCTTATTGCAAGGGTCAAAGCACTGCTCCGGAGGTCTGAGATAAAGTGCTGCGATTCCGCATCATTTTTTCAGGTGGGAGATATCGTAATCAACAGACTTTCCAGAGAGGTAACGATATTTGAGAAAGAGATCATACTTACGAATAAGGAATACGAGCTGCTATATTTCCTGGCTACCAATCCCAAAATTGTTTTTACAAGAGAGCAGCTGCTCTTAAAGGTCTGGGGCTACGAGCAGTATGGAGATCCCAGAACGGTGGATACCCATATAAAGAAGCTCAGAGAGAAGCTGGGAGATCACAGCAGCTATATAAGCACCATGTGGGGTGTAGGGTATAAGCTAGAGGTACCAAAATGAGAAGCTATGGAATATCCTTTAAGCTGTGGGTGTCTACAATTGCCATGACATTGGCGCTCCTGACCTTCATATTGATATTTCAGACAGAATTTTTATATGACTTTTATTACGAGCAGGAGAGAGAACAGCTGGAGAAGGACTGTATACGTCTGTCCAATTATGTGGCCAGGGGTCAGTACAATTTTACCATACCCTATTACAGTGTGATGCGGAGAGTTAACGATATTATAATAGTTACCGGCAGGGATGGGAGAATAACATATGTGGAAGGCACAAACCAATATAAGCTGGGGAACCTTTTTGGCCTTAAATATATCGGTAATATTCTCAAAGGGGAAAATGTGTATGAGAAGGGTAAAATGATCAGAAATCCTTACTCGGTTTGGCCCAAGGAAATGGATACACTTCTGGTCGGAGTTCCTGTCAAGCAGATTGCCAGCTATACACAGGAAGCCAGACTTGGCAACAATGGATACAATAACGGAGAAGCTATAAAAAAGCCTGAAATAAGTGAAGCTATTTATCTGATTACTACCCTGGAGTATATGCAGACTACAGTGGACGCCATAAGAAATCAATTCATATATATTTTTGCTATTTCCATCGCCCTGGCATCCGCAATGTCTTATTTCCTATCGCAGAGCTTTTCTAAACCCTTGAAGCGGATAAATAATGCCGCACTGGAAATATCCAGAGGAAATTATGATATGAAAGTTAACCTGAGGTCAAGCAGAGAGATAAAAGAACTTGGAAATACCATGAACAACCTGGCCAAACAGTTATCAAGGGTCGAGCAGATAAGAAGGGAATTCATAGCCAATGTATCCCATGAGATCAGGACTCCCTTAAGCTATCTGCAGGGTTATTCGGAGGTGCTGCTGGACGGGCTTGTTGATACAGAGGAAGACAGGCAGAAGTACCTGAGGATAATAATGGATGAGACTGTCAGGCTTAAGAGTATGGTCAATGAGATACTTCAGCTGTCACAGGTAGAGGCAGGCTTCATTCAGCTCAAGCGGGTGCCTTTCAGTATGGAAGCCATGATAAGAAGGACTATTGACAAGCTGCTGCCATATGCATCCAAGAAGAATATTACTATTAAATTTGTAAATATGTCTGATGATGTTCTTACCTGCTTTGGTGACGAAAACAAGATAAATCAGGTGCTTATCAATCTGATCAGCAACGCGATCAAGCATTCCTATGATTATGACAGCATTTCCATAAGAGCATACAGGCAAAGTGATAATATTTACGTATGCATAAAAGATAATGGTGAGGGAATAAAAGAGGAGGACCTGCCCTTCATATGGGATAGGTTCTATACCATTGACAAGGATAAATCGGATATCAGCACAGGCCTGGGACTGGCAATAGTCAAAAACCTGATAAACGCCCATGGCTGTGAGATAAATGTATACAGTGTATACGGGGAAGGCTCGGAGTTCTGCTTCTACCTCCCCAGCTATAATGAATATTAGTCAGGTTTCGAGGCTGCGGGGCCGCGGGGAACCGGACTGTAGGGGCGACCATTGGTCGTCCGTGGCTATAAATAATTGAGGTGAATACATTGAACGAAAAAGCTTTGAGGATTTTGGAATACAATAAAATAATTGACATGCTGTGCGAAAGCACTGTTTCCGGGATGGGGAGGGATATAGCGGCAGAGCTGAAGCCTTCAAGCGATCTCAATGAGATAAAGGAGCTGCTTCAGGAGACCACGGAAGCTGTGAACCTGCTGCTTAAAAAGGGGAATATACCCATCGGCGGAGTACAGGATATAAGAGTTGCCCTTAAGAAGGTAAAGCTGGGTTCTACCCTGGATCCAGGAGAGCTTCTCAAGGTGGCTGATACCTTAAGGGCAGCCAGAAGGCTGAAATCCTTCATGAATGATGACAGAGGAGAGGAAAGCTTTCCAATAATCGAATACTATATTGAGACTCTGTCCCCCTATAAAAGCATAGAAGAAAGAATAGGCAGCGCCATAATAAGCGAAGAGGAGATTTCGGACAATGCGAGTCCGCTGCTGCACAGTATCAGAAGAAAGATCAAGGAAAAAACAGCTTCCATGAGAGAAAAGCTGAACCATATGATCTCCTCCCCTGCATATCAGAAATACCTGCAGGACCCGATAATAACCGTAAGGGGAGACCGGCACGTAATACCGGTGAAGCAGGAATTCAGGGGAAACATACCCGGCATAGTACATGACCAGTCGGCCAGCGGAGCAACACTATTCATAGAGCCTATGGCGATTGTTGAAATGAATAATGATATAAAAAAGCTGAAGCTGGACGAAGAGAATGAAATAGAACGTATACTAAAGGAGCTTACTGCTCTGATTGATGAGAAATACGACAGTATAAAGACCAATATGGAGATATTGGCAACTCTTGATTTTATTTTTGCCAAAGCCAAATTCGCACTGGAATTCAGGTGTACGGAACCAAGGGTCAATTCCGACGGGATAGTGAATATAAAGAAGGCAAGGCATCCTCTGCTGAAGGCTGAGGTCGTAGTCCCTATCGACATATATGTGGGGGAGACCTTTAACACACTGGTCATTACAGGACCTAACACAGGAGGAAAGACAGTCACCCTGAAGACCATAGGGCTTTTGACGCTTATGGCCCAGTCAGGACTCCATATTCCTGCCAATGACTACAGTGAAGTGGCTGTTTTTGATGAAGTATTCGCAGATATCGGGGATGAGCAGAGCATAGAGCAGAGCCTCAGCACCTTTTCATCCCATATGACCAATATTGTTTCCATTCTGGAGCATGTGACTTCCAATTCCCTGGTGCTGTTTGATGAGCTTGGAGCAGGTACTGATCCCACTGAAGGCGCTGCCCTGGCAATGTCCATTTTGGAGCTGCTGCACAAAAGGAATATAAGGACTGCAGCCACTACCCATTACAGCGAGCTTAAGATATACGCACTGACTACCGAGGGTATATGCAATGCCAGCGTAGAATTTGACGTTGCTACTTTAAGGCCTACTTACAGGCTGCTTATAGGTATACCCGGAAAATCAAACGCTTTTGAAATATCCAGAAAGCTTGGGCTACCTGACGGAATAATAAAAAGGGCAAAGGAATTCATATCCCAGGATGATATAAAATTTGAAGATCTCATAAAAAGCCTTGAGGATGACAAGAAAAAGGCCGAGGAGGAAAGGGATACAGCTGCCAGGCTTAAATTTGAACTTGAAAAGGCAAAGAATGAAATGGACAGGAAGCTGGAAAAGCTGGACTCCCAAAGGGATAGAATAGTAAGAGAAGCCCAGAGGGAAGCTCTTGAAATAGTGCGGCAGTCAAAAGAGGAAGCGGAAGGGCTTATAAAAGAGCTCAGGGATGCTATCCAGAAAGAAAATGAAGAAAAGGCCGCAATGATAGAGAAGTCAAGGCTTAAGGTCAGACAGCGGGAGGATGAGCTGGAGGACAAAATAGGAGAAGCACTGTTTAAAAAGACCAGCAGTGCACCTCCAAAGAATCTAAAGACAGGCATGACAGTAAAGATAGTCAACCTGGACCAGAAGGGCAGCGTACTGACGCTTCCCGATGATGAAGGCAACCTGACGGTGCAGGCCGGTATAATGAAAATTAACGTGAATATAAATAACCTCAAGGTAGTTGAAGAGGAGCAGGAAAAGCCGAAGAGAAGCGGTAACGTAAAGGTAAGCTCAGCTAAGGCAAGAGCTGTTGCTACCCAGATAGACCTGAGGGGGCAGACCCTGGACGAAGCTCTTATGAATGTGGATAAATACCTGGACGATGCATATCTGGGCAGCCTGCCCCAGGTGACCATAATACACGGAAAGGGCACAGGAGTCCTGAGGGCAGGCATAATGCAGCTCCTGAAAAGTCATTCCCATGTGAAGTCCTACAGGAGCGGCGGCTTCGGTGAAGGCGGCATAGGAGCCACCATAGTAGAAATCAAGTGATGGAAGTGATTTTATGAATATACTGGTTAGTGCGTGTCTATTGGGCACAAACTGCAAATACAGCGGGGGGAACAACCTAACCCCAAAGCTCCTCGAGCTTATGAAGGAGCACACCTTCATACCCATATGCCCGGAACAGCTCGGAGGCATGACGACGCCAAGACGGCCCTCGGAAATACAGGAGGGGAATGGCATTCTGGTGCTGGTTGAGAAAGCAAAGGTACGGGATAATGAGGGCGAGGATGTAACAGAACATTTTGTCAAGGGTGCGCAGGAGTCACTGAACCTGGCTAAGCTATACGGATGTACCGCAGCCATACTGAAAGCCAACAGCCCATCCTGCGGCAGCGGAACCATCTATGACGGAACCTTTTCGGGAAAACTGAAGGAAGGAAGCGGTGTAGCGGCGCAGCTGCTTGTGGACAATGGAATAGCTGTTATGACGGAGCATGATTTTGAGGAAAAACTGAGAAGCCTGGAGTGATTCAGGTTTCTTTTTTTTACGATGAGCACTTATATGATTTTACCTGTTTGCTAAATAATGGTATAATGTATTAGTGATTATTTAACGCCATATACAAATATTGACGACACTATGTCGTGAGTGCGGAGACGTTCTACTACATGTGGCGGAAACGGGTTCGGCCATCCGGACCTCACATTAATAAAAGGAGAAATACTTATAATGATAAGCAGCCAAGATACAAAACAAAAGGGCATAGGAGTACTCCAATTATATATTTTAGTATTTTTTCTAGTATGGACTATCTATGAATTTAATTTTTCTACATACGATTATAGCAATAATATTGCTTTGTATATTATGGTAAGAAATAGTATCAAATATATAGTCTGGACAATTCCTGTTTTTGTATTTCTAAAATATGTGTATAAAGTTAATCCTATTTCATATCTAAAATTAAATGATAATGTGATAAGAGGAATAATATGGGGAATTGTTATTGGGTTTCTTATAGTTATATACCATATCATAAGAAATTATCTTATGGGAGGCAGCAAGTTTGATTTTAGTATTGATATATATACATGGATACATAGAATCATTCTTATAGGTTTAACAGAAGAAGTTGTTTTCAGAGGATTTATATTGCAGAAACTCCAAGAGGGAATAGAATTCAAGTATGCCAATGCTATATCATCAGTTTTGTTTGTACTGATACATTTTCCTAAATGGTATATGAGTGGAATACTGAGTATAGAGAAAACTACTTACTTTATTTTATATACAGCTTTTGTATTGGGATTTGGATTATTGCAAGGTTATGTATTGAAAAGAACAAAATCTTTATGGGCATGCATGATAATTCATTCATTTAACAACTTAATAAGTACGGCTTTCAAGGTTTAAAGCTTTTTAGGGAGCCGCGTCCATGCGGCTCTGGCTCTGCGGGTCTGCCACACATAGTAGAACAAAGCCCTCACGGTGCGGGACGAAGGGCTGGAGTAAGGAGCAAGCGTGCCTTGGACTGCCGGATGCATTTGCTTTGAAGCGGGAGCTGGGCAACTGAGCAGATGGAGCAATCTTATAGCTGTAAATGGGATTGCTTTCGCTCCAGTTGAAGAAGCAGATAATAGGCTTTGGATAAAACAAGAAGTAAAGATTGTTGATTAGACAGGGGGGAATAAGATGTTTTTTAAAGACCTAAAAACAGAAAGACTGATACTTAAGAATATTGACACTGCCGACAGAGAGTTTATATTTAGTCAATTCTCTGATGATGTAGTGAATAGATATTTATTTGATGCAGAACCACTAGCTGATATTCAAGGTGCAGATGAAATAATTGAATTCTATTTACCACCCGAACCAAGGCTACAGCATAGATGGATTATTGTTCGGAAATCTGATGGCGAAAAAATGGGTACTTGTGGATTTCATTGCTGGAACTTGAAAGACTGTATAGTTGATGTAGGTTATGACTTAAAAGAAAAGTTCTGGGGAAACGGGTATATGCGAGAATCCATGAGAGAAATCATCTCATTTGCCAAAGATAAGATGCATGTGAAAGAAATAAGAGCATGTATTTATATCGATAATCAAAGGTCTGTTAGACTCGTTGAAAGTCTTGGCTTTGTTATGTCAGGCACATATAATGAATTGTTTAGGGGTAAGGAATACTTACACAATGTATATTCACTTTATCTTCCCCAACAGTGAATGAGGGCCTGACGTTGTGGGGCAAGAGACGACACTCATGCAGGAAATGCCTGATGTATGAGGTAAAGTAAGAAAAAGATCATATTACATAAAATGGAGGACAATTTATGGATGATTTGTTTTTAATAGAACCAAGCAAAGAGTATCAGAAGAGTTTTCAAAGTTACACTCTAGCATACAGAAGAATAAATGATAATCATTACTTTAATAAATATAAAAAAGCGTTAGAGAGCTTTGATGAATTTTTAAATGACTTATACAAGTTCAATAAAGGAATAGATCTGCCTCAAGGGAGGGTTCCATTTTCAACATTTTGGTTAATTCATAATGATGAAGTTGTAGGAGTAGTGAGAGTTAGGCACATAGAGACAGAGGAAACCGGTCACATAGGTTATGACATATCTCCAGAGTGTAGAAATAAAGGATATGGAACACAAATATTAAAATTAGCCTTGAAAAAAGCCTTTGAGATGGGGATTAAAGATGCAATTTTAACCTGCAAAACTGATAATATAGCTTCAAGAAGGATTATTGAAAAGAACAATGGGGTATTGTTGGGAACTTTCTTTGCCAAAGAGAAAAATGAGGATATGTATAAATTCAGTGTTCAAACGGCTAATAAGCAGATATAAATAGTAATCTCTTTGAATTGGTGACATAGTAGATATCCCCATTTATACATCTGAGATTGTTGACGCTTGGATTTGTGAGTGTATGACAAATGAGAGGATACAGAAGTCATGAAGGTTAAGGGCACCACATTGTCTGGGTATTCTTATTTGTGGATTTAGTTATTTATAGAAAGGAAGCTATGATGTATATTGTTGATAAATTTTATGAACAAGCGCAAAAGGACTTGATGATAATCACTGGAAAATTACCATTGAATTCAGCAATACTTGATAATTGGGGTGGCGCGGTAAGGATTGTCTATGGTGCTGATTTTGTAAATAATTGCAACTCGGAATGCGAAAAATGTCCATTGTTTGAAATAGTAGGAGTGGATATGCCTGATTTGAAGCCCGATTCTTTTGTCACTACTTTGCGTCCAGCGAGTAAAGGTGCACTAGATGTTTTTCCATCAAAGCAAAGATATCTCAATTGCAAAACGTTAGAGCAATATCTTGGAGCTATCATAGCATGGCTAGTAGAAAAATGTGAAGATAATCAAAGTATAGTGGCTGAACTTGATTTGGCAAGGGGATTTAGAATACTGCTTGCAGAGAAAAATCCGGATTTAAGTGTCATTGAGAAAGCAAGTAAGAAATATGTGGTTGAAGAATCTCTTAAAAGAATGAAAGCTTCTGATAGCAGACGAGATTTTTTATATAGTTATGCGAAGGAAATCGGGTTGATCGAATAGAGGCTGCCGCATCGTGTGGTGGATTTGCCAGGGAAGTACAGAAAGGAAGAAAACTATAATGATAATGGAAACCGAAAGTCCTATTATAAGAAACTTTAGGATAGATGATTGGAAAGATTTATATGAATTTTTAATGAAGAGAAGAGTTAGCTAAGTATGCCAGGTAAGGCTTTGAGGCAGCCTTGCCTACGTCTGACGAAACCCTCACGCTGCAGTAAATCGGACTAGAGAAAGCAGCGAACATGCCTTGGATTACAGGATGCAATTGAAAATAACAGGGAGTGATAATGTGAAACCGGTAATGTCATGCATACTAAAAGCATCTCTTACTGTATTTCGTAATTGGGTAAAAAATTCCTCTTGCTTAATTTCAGTGTTCCTTGATACCAAAGCAACAGATTCCGAAATACAAAATGTCTATTTGAAACCTGTACAATCAATTGAGGCTGCAATACAGAATATGTTACTTGCAGCACATGAGCTAGGTTTAGCTACTTGTTGGATTGGAGAAATACTAAAAAATGAAGATAAGGTACGAAATTTACTAGGAGTTTCAAATGACCTGCAATTAATGGCTGTTATAGCTGTTGGTTATTCAGATAGAAAAAATTTTAAGTCCAAAAGAAGGGATATTTCTGAAAATATTGTAAGCTGGCTATAAAGGCTACCATATCCATACATCAGAGAGAATAGCATTATTCTTCGGCTTTTCTTGAATTAGATTGATAAACATCGTGAATATATTGAAAACGCACGAAGTTTTATAAAAGAGGTTTTTACAGGAGAACATGGAAATTGCCACCATTGTCATAATGATAAAGATGGTGTATGTAAATTCAGAAAAACTTATACACTTGAGAACAATTATATTGAAAAATGTAATGGTATAACCTTTGAATTTTGGGAGCCAAATTTAGAAAAGTTACCTGACTATATAGACTTATTGAAGGAGTTTTATTCTAAAAGGAAAACCAACATCGCTAAATGAGAATAATCTTTGGTCTGCATTATTTATATAAAAGCATTGATTATATTTCCAGATGAAAGAGAAATTGCGAAATTTCTTTCTGCTATGCATGGTAATCCTGTTTATACTTTGCATGATAATAAGAAGGAGCTTGAACGTTTGATATCGGAGAATTACAGAGATGGTAGTCTTTCACTAAAAGAGTGGAGATATATCTGGAAAGCGAGAAAACCAATGAAAGTGAGGAGGGGGAACAAGTGACATATGTTTATTTAATGCACGATCAGAGGCCTATAGATAATTATTTAATAAAGTGTCATGTAGAATATTTAAAAGAGTTAAATAGACAGGGTAAACTTATACTCTGTGGACCTTTCAAAGATTATCCCGGAGGAATAGTCATAATTTGTGCAGAGGATTTTATTGAAGCAGCAAGTATTGCAGAATCTGACCCGTTTATTGCGTCAGGGTGCAAATCTTTTGAAATCAGAACGCTAGAATTAGCCAACGAAGAGAATAATTACTTGCTTTAATAAATGAATACGGGGATTCTTTTTAGGTTCAAACTCCTATATGGAGCTTGTGGGCTATTTGATGAAAGCTGAAAGGAGTAGTATATGATTAAAACAGAACATAATAATTTTATTCATAAGTCCTTGGAGGTTTTAAAGTCTGATCCAAGATTTGTCGGAGTTGCAGCTGCCGGTTCCTATATTACAAAGGAGATGGATGAGTACTCTGATATAGACCTGGTAATAGCAGTCAAGCCGGAATCACTTGATGAAGTAATGCGTGAGAGAATGGAAATCGCGAAAAAAATGGGGAATCTGCTCTCAGCATTTACCGGGGAGCATGTTGGAGCTCCAAGCTTATTAATTTGTTTATACGCAGATCCTTTGCTTCATGTTGATTTGAAATTTGCTTCAATTGACAATATTGCTCACCGGGTGGAGGATTTTATAATTTTGTGGGAGATTGATGGACAGGTAAGTTCTAAATGCAAAGAGGTGGAGGCAAAGTATCCCAAGCCGGATTTACAATGGATCGAAGACAGATTTTGGGTTTGGGTGCATTATGGCGCAGGTAAAGTAGGAAGAGGAGAGCTTTTTGAAGCTATAGAGTTTATTTCTTTTCTGAGACAGAATGTAATTGGTCCTTTGATTTTACTACATAAGGGAAAGCAGCCGCGTGGAGTGAGAAAACTTGAATTTGATGCTCCGGAATATATTGAGAGATTAAAAGGCTCAATTGCGTCTCATGATAAGAGTTCATGTTGCAAAGCAATAGATATATTAATTGATTTGTATAAAGAATTAAGGGAAGCGCACCAATTCGAAGGACTTGTTCTGAGGACAGATGCAGAGAAAGCTGCCGTAGATTATTTTAGGTGTATTGCTGATAGCAGCTCCAGATTAATTTTCCCATAAGATAGAATTCGAAAAACTCATCTAAAGGTAATACATTAAAAATAATGTCGAATAAAGGATTACTTATTTTTTTACAAAGGAGAAGAAAGATGTTAAGGATTGAATTGCTAGAACGTGAGGATTGTAATAAAATTGTAAGCTGGAACAGAGGGAAGGATGCTGCATTTCTTGAACAATGGTCAGGAAGAGGATATGAATATCCTATTACAGCTGAGAAGATCATGGACAGGCTCGAAACAACAGCAAACAAAGAAGATGCAAAGGTTTTTATTTATAAAATTCTCGATGAGAATTCCGGCAGGATGATTGGAACCATTGAACTGTTTGAAATAGATACAATTAACGGAACTGCAAAGGTAGGAAGATATTTAATAGATGAGGCATATAGGGGCAAAGGTTATGGCGGCAAAGCATTAAAACAAATAGTTGATATGTGCTTCAACGAATATGGAATAAAAAAGCTATTTCTTAATGTGTTTGATTACAATACAGGAGCATTTGAGTGTTACAAGAAAGTTGGATTTTCTGTGGTATCACATGAGTTAAGAGAGAAACCGGATGGATATTTAGGCGTGTACAAAATGATGATTGAGAAGTCCGAATGAATTAATTAGGAAGCCTCATATGTGACGGCTTCTGAAGCTAGAGGCAAGCAGCTACAACTCATGGATGATGCAGCATCGCTAATTCTGACAGGTGGAGATACATGAGTGGATCAGATGCATTGTTTAATTTTATCAATAGCTGAAAGTGCCTGAATAATGGAGTGCCACATCGTGTGGGAAGGATAGTTTTCATAATTTCAGGGGATAGGAGTATATAATGATGTCTGATAAAAAGTTTGAACAGATGGCTGATTTTTTCAACTGCAGGGCTGAAACATATGATTTCCATATGATTGATGAGCTTGATTTGAATGTATTCTACGAAGAAATTGCTAAATGCATACCCAAAGAAAGGAATAATATCAAGCTGTTAGACTTAGGCTGCGGTACAGGACTTGAGCTTGAGGGGATTTTTAGTATTTATCCATATGCTGAAGTAACAGGTATTGATTTATCGGGCAAAATGCTCGATGTACTTAGAGAAAAATATTAAGATAAGGCAAATCAGTTAAGTCTTGTATGCCAATCATATTTTGATGTGGATTATGGAATAGAAGGTTTTGATATTGCTTTGTCTACATACTCACTTCATCATTTTAGCAGAGAATTGAAGCTGTCATTATATAAGAATATACGGGATACGCTTAAAAAGGACGGGGTGTATATTGAAGGAGATTATACAGTTAATACAATAGAGGAAGAGAATCATTTGATCGAGGAAAATGAAAGTATACGAAGAGAAAATGGAATAACTGATGGCTTCTACCATATTGACATACCATTTTCTATCCAGACACAATCGGACTTACTTAAGGAGGCTGGATTTTCTAATGTCGAAATAAAAAAGCAATGGGATAATACAACAATTTTCTTATGCCACAAGAGCTGATTTCAGGAGTCGGCACATTGGTACCCGAAGTCTCGCTGGGCATGGGGGCTATGATTATTCATTCTATGGGGGGGATTCAACAAATGCCGGATAGCAGAATTCAGAAGCTTATAAGTAATTTTAAGTCAAGAAATATTGACGTATTCTTTTTAGAAAGCTTTAGCGAAGTAAATCATAAGCTTTTACAGATGATACCGGGCGATTGCACTGTAGGGATAGGCCATTCAATAACTGTACAAAATACTGGAATTGTTCAGAAACTAGTGGAAAGAGGAAATACTGTCTTTGATAAGACAATGTCGGCAAATAGAGAAGAAAGCAAACTGATAAAGAAAAAGGCGCTGACCGCTGACTGGTATATAACCGGTACTAATGCTATTTCTTTGGAAGGGCACATAGTTAATGTTGATCACAGCGGAAACCGGGTGGCTGCTATGGTTTTTGGACCTGATTATGTTGTAATTGTTGTTGGTATTAACAAGATAGTGGATTCACTTAGCGATGCGATTCAGAGAGCTAAAAATATCGCTTCACCTATGAATGCAAAAAGAGCAGGATTCAATCCGCCCTGTGTTGAGTTGAACAGATGTGTTGATTGCAAGTCAAAGGAAAGGGTATGTAATAGCCTTGTTATTATTGAGGGGCAGGAAGTGACAGGCAGGATGAAAGTATTTATTGTTAATGAAGGTGCAGGATTCTAGAGTATTTTGCCTGCGTATATATAAAAGAACTTTACTGCGGTACGAAGTACAGTTGCAGGAAGCAGGTACGCCCTGGATTGCAGCAGTAAATGCTTAGGGACGAGTTAAGCTGATAAACAAGTAATAATATTACGTGAATATTGGTGATGATGGTAATTTTATGGTTGAGGAGTGGCAAAAGGAGCTTTGAAGCTCTGGCTTGGGAACATCGGCTTTTATCCCGTGCATAGAGGTGAAGGAAATGGAAAAATACAGCCAAATAATTGAATGGTTATTACATGATTCCGATCCGTCTATTATGTATCAGGCGCAAAGGGACTTATTAAAAAAGCCGGATAAGGAAATACAGGAATACCAGATGCAGATTGCCCAAAAAGGCTGGGGGAAAGCACTGCTTGATAAAAGAAATGATAATGGGCATTGGGGAAATGGAATATATAATCCCAAATGGACATGTACGCATTATGTCTTATATGAATTAGTCCAGCTGGAGATAGAAAAAAGCAACGATAAATGCAGGCAGTCCGCTGAATTGTTACTTACATATCCGGTAGGAAGGGATGGGGGGATCAATTACGCAAGAACTGTTGAATACAGCGATGTTTGCATAAATGGCATGATATTGACTATTACAAGTTATTTTAATATACACAGCCCCGGAATAAATGAAATAATTGATTACTTGTTGAAGGTACAAATGAAGGATGGAGGATGGAATTGTGAGTATTTTCATGGTGCAAGACACAGCTCGCTCCATACGACAATAAGTGTGATTGAAGGCCTGAGAACCTGCCTGGACAATAGCTATACATATCAAAACAAAGCTATTGAGGAAGCTTTACAGAGATCAATTGAGTTTATACTGAAACATCAACTCTTCAAATCAGAAACAACCGGTGAAGTGATAAAGGATGAGTTCTTAAAGTATTTTTATCCCATACGGTGGAAGTATGATATCCTGCGCTGCCTGGATTTGTTCCGGAAATATAAAGTTCAATATGAAAAAAGAATGGATGAAGCCTTGGAAAGGCTCGGGAAATCCTGCAACAGGAATGGCAGATGGAAAGCCTGCAGTCAGGCAGGGAAAACTTATTATACCATGGAAAAGCAGGGAACAGAAAGTAAATGGAATACATTAAGGGCCTTAAGGGTTTTAATGTACTATACCATGCAGTTTAATCAGGAGAGGGGTTAGAAATTGGACAAAGAACAAGCCTGTTATAGGGCATTACTGAGGAGGAGCATTTATGAGAAAAGAATATCCGATTTTGGAATATGATGAGAATTCATGTGCTATGATTGACCCCCAAAAAAATATCAGCAGGATAGATATTCCTGAGAATGCTGTAATCTGCTTTTTTAATGATGTTATCGAAAAGTATAAGAACGAAGGGAAATTGAGGCATGTAACAGATATAAGGTCTGAAATGGGCTTGCACCCAATTTATGAAATGGATTATTCGAGGAAAAGGATCGCAGTATTTCATCCCGGTATCGGTGCGCCGCTTGCTGCAGGGATGCTTGAAGAAGTCATAGCTATGGGGTCAAAGAAATTCATTGCCTGCGGCGGAGCAGGTGTACTGGAAAAGGAACTGGCCGTCGGACATATTGTTGTGCCTGTGGCAGCGGTAAGGGATGAGGGTACTTCCTATCATTATCTGGCTCCAGGCCGGGAAGTGGAACCAAGTGCTGAGGGAGTGGAGGCTATTGAAAGGGCACTTAAAAACCACGGGTGCAAGTATTTATTATCAAAAACCTGGACTACCGACGCATTTTACCGTGAAACGGTTGATAAGGTCAGGCTGAGGAAATCTGAAGGTTGCATAACAGTGGAAATGGAATGTTCAGCTTTTTGTGCTGTTGCAAAATATAGGAATGTAATATTTGCACAGCTATTATACTGTGGAGATGATTTAAGCTGTGATGAATGGGATTCAAGATGCTGGAATGATAGAAAGGAAATCCGTGAAAATGTATTTTTACTTGCTGTAGAAGCAAGTGCCGGGCTATAAGAAGAACCGTTCCGTTATGGAACAGTTTTTGAGAGGAGAAAGTATGAATAACACTACAGAAAAGACCTTTGAAGCACTAATAAATAGAATTTCAAAAATCCAGGAGGTACAGTCGATTGGTATAAGCGGCGGTAAGAGCCCGCTTCCTGCAGCAGGGGAGGGTGATATCGACATTTTCATATATTGTGATAAGCTGCCTGAGCTTGAGAAAAGAGAAGCCGTTATTAATGAATTGGGTGGCTTACTGCAGGATAGTAAAATCAACGTTTTTCAGGGAGGACATTGGGGAAGCGGAGATTTTACATTGATAAATGGTGTTGAAACCTGGCTGATGTATTTTACTGCAGAGGAGGCCCTATGTGAGGTAGAGGCTATTCTTAAAGGAGAATGTCCTGATAAATTGGACAACTACTATTATCCTGTAGGCCGTTTAGCAATGCTGAAGAATATGAGTATCTTATATGACAAGAATAATTTACTGAATTCATTGCAGATCAGATTATCAGAGTATCCGGAGGAACTGTCAGGGATGCTTGTCAATTATCATATGGCAGAACTTGAAGACACAGAGGATCTGGAACGGGCGGTAACCAGAAAAGACGTGCTGTTTTACCACTTTGCACTGGATA
>Ga0196971_1000227_pt1 | contig 53913 bp, 45 predicted proteins | sample S1v_1013CmetaG_FD_148660 | JGI IMG/M metagenome (GOLD analysis project Ga0196971, IMG submission 148660) | Soil microbial communities from Anza Borrego desert, Southern California, United States - S1+v_10-13C | ecosystem: Environmental > Terrestrial > Soil > Desert | place: USA: California... | reverse complement strand
GTTGTGCCGCAGCTGTTAATCCAGGCATGGCCGCCAACCTTTAAAGAAAGGTCCGTATCCTTTGCAACTATTCTGATATGATCCCTTTTCATCAGGAAATCAGCGATCCTCTGCTGATCCTCCTTAAGCTTTATCCACTCTGCTATAGGGTCTTCCTTATCTGCAAAGCACGCTGAGAACACAAAATCCTCATATTCGGACAGGGACATGTTTGCTTCCATTGCGCCTGCAACAGTCGGAAAGTGGGTTATACACCAGCGCATGCTGCCTTCCAGTGTCCTTCTTTGTTCAGAACTGCCGGTTTTCCTGCGTGAAGCCTCGTAGCTTCCTATTCTGGCAGAATCAATATTTATAAGAGGCTTGCTGTGAAAGCTGCCGCCTATTCTTAAAGCTGTATTATATTTTTCGGTACTGCATTGTATCACAGGAGAGACATATTTTATCTGTTCTTCACTTCCGTATTTGAATAGCATCTCCTGAAGCTCCTCGACAATCACCCTAACATCCGGATTCGCACCCTTTATAATTGCCTCCTTATAAACTTCCTTAATAAAAGGTATTGTGATCTCATGTCCCTGAATAAGAAGACTGTCTCCTTCCTTAACGGAAAGAGAGTAATTCACCAGTACCTTTGCCATTTTGATGAGTCTTTCGTCTACCAAAATACAACCTCCGTAATTATTATAGATTATTATAATTATCCTATTCTTGTAAACATATTCAATAATAAAAAAACAGCTATATTAATTACGATCCCGATAATCCTGGAGCTTCTGCCGAATACACCTATACTCTTCTCCTCACAATACCGGTATATAATATTAATTATATAGAAAGTAGCACAAAAGCTTGAAACCTCCAGCAGCCATTTCAAATTCAAGCTTACATTATCATTGTTATCAAGAGTACTATTAAAGATCTTAAGCATCCATACCAGAAAACCAATAGCTATATGGATCGGAACAGCTCCAAACCTCTCTCGCAGATTTTGCTTATTCCAGGATTCGTTATTACTGTTACTCACAATAGCACCTCTCTCTTATAATACTAAAAAGTGGATAATATAATTATACTGTAATTAAATCATTAGTGCCAGCCTGGTGCTGTTCTTAATAAAAAGCCGGATGAATATCATAAAAAGAGCAGTAATTTTATGCAGCTAAGTCAGCGTATCCGGAGGTGGTTTTTGTGAGGCTTTACATAATTGATAGAAAAAAAGCTGCCAGATATTTGTTCAAGTTTGTATGGCTGCTGGTATTGATAATATGCATAGGATCCATAAGTAAAAGTACTATAGCCGTCTTTTCCATTCCTATAAGAAGCACTGTTGTAGTAATAGACGCCGGACATGGTGGAAGGGACCCCGGGGCATCCGGAGCCAGCGGATTGACTGAAGAGGAGGTTAACCTCAGGATTGCTCTGAAGCTTAGAAGACTCATAGAGCAGGGCGGGGGTACGGCCATTATGATAAGAGAGGATGACTCGGGCCTTTATACTGAGGGTGGGAATGGAAGAGAGACAAGAAAAAGTGAGGATTTGAGAAACCGGCACACACTGATAAATAGCTGTGGTGCAGACCTATTAATAAGCATACATATGAACAGCTTTCCGGAGTCCCAGTATTACGGGGCTCAGACCTTTTATCTGAGGAATGATGACAAGTCCAGGAAGCTGGCGGAGCATATCCAGAATGAAGCCATAAAAGTATTGGACAGAGGGAACACCAGAAAAGCAAAACCCACAGATACCGTATATCTGCTGAAAAACAACAATATGCCGGGAGCTCTTATAGAGTGCGGCTTTCTCTCAAACCAGGAAGAGGAACGCCTGCTGGATGACGAACACTATCAGGAGAAGGTTGCCTGGAGTATATTTGTCGGTATCGTGAAGTATATGGAAAATGAGGAGCGTATAGTAAAGTAAACATGCAAGCTATAGGTATATTTATATATGCTAATATTAGGATGAAAAATTTGTATTATCAATGTAGTTTTTGAAATATTTGAAATAAATTTACAAAATAGTATAATATTCTTATAAACTTCTTTCAATTTCATATGAACTTACTAGAGGAGGATTATTATGCGTTTTGTTCATTTATCAGACTTTCATTTGGATAAAAAACATGCAAAAGATATTGATACACTAGTAAATGCACTTATTACAGATTTAAAAGAATTTAATGAGTCCTCAGTTATTGATGCAGTTTTTTTTACAGGAGATTTGATTGATAAAGGTGGAAAAAGCTTTGCAGGGGGCATAAATGAAGCTTTTCAATGCTTTGAGAGGCAAATAATTAAACCCGTTATTACTAATTTGTGTTTAGATAAAAATAAGTTTATATTTGTTCCAGGAAATCATGATATAAAAAGAGATGAGGATAGTGAAGTAAGTGATAATGGAATGTATGCTACCCTAAAGGATATAAATAAAGTTAATGAGCATATTGACTCACTAAAAGATGAGGGAATAAAAAGAATATTGCCATTTAAAGATTTTGAAACAAATTATTATAACGGATGTAATAGTAATGTTTCGCTTACGAAGTATCAGTCGATACACAAACTTGATTTAGGTAATACTAAGGTAGGAATTAATGCGCTAAATACAGCATGGAGATGTTATGGTGATGAAGATAATGGTCGATTACTATTGGGGCTTAGACAAATTACTGATGCTAGCGACATTATTAGGGATTGTGATTATAGAATTGCATTAATGCACCACCAGATAGACTTTTTAGCGAAATTTGAACAGAAAGCAGTAGAAAGTTATTTGCAGAGTGAATATGATATTCTTTTATGTGGGCATGTTCATACAGGTAGTACCATGACAACATCAACAATTTATGGAAATCTATTTATATCTATTGCACCAACAAATTCTTCTGAGAATATCTGGCAAGAAAACCATAAGAATATTAATGGATATTCCATTATTGATTGTTTTCCGGGAAAGGTTATTGTACATAATAGAATATATAATGCTCTAAAGAGAAAGTATGAATCAAACATTGAAATTAGCGATAATAAGGAATCTTCGGGTTGTTCTGTGTTTACATTTGAGAATAAAAAAGCTTTTCGATCTATTGATAGTATGAACATTGGTGCACAAGATGCATTTAAATATAATATTAATATGGGACACAATATAGCTGATAATATAGGTAAAGAAAGTTCTTTATCAAAAAAGACATATAAAATCACTACTAGCAGAAGTATTTCATTTGTTCATAATACTGATAGTGTTATTACACAATATTTATATAAAATATCAAAACGCAGTAAAATTTGTGCAGAAATTATGAATAATGTAGATTTGCTGTTTTCTATTCTTGATAGATTTTTATTTAAGATTTATACGACAGAAGAGAACAAAAGTAATATCGATAAGATTACTAATTTAAATGAAATCATTGAAAGTATTAAAGTAGACCAAGAATTAAATTTAGATAAAGTGGCCGGATTGTTTGAAATGATAGATTGGTGGTTAAATATATGCAAGAATCATATATTATCTATTAGAAATAATGATAAAATTGTAAGCAATATTGATACTATAGATTTGTTTATTAGTTCGATTAACAGTAGAAATAAAATAGAAGTAGAAGAAGATGAATATATAAATATTCTCAAATCTACAAAAACAACATTAGATATTATTAGTAATAAAGATGATTATCTTATAAATAAATTGAGTATTTTTGATGTTCTAAGTCAATTTTTCATTTGCCTTTTGTGTCCAATTTATATTTACCTATATGATTTTAAAAGAATTACTGATGAAACAATAATTAGGGGCATTGAAACAGAAGATACAAAATTGATGCTAAATTCAATAAATAATGAGTATGAAGAGCTTTTGAATGTGTATAAGCCACGTTATGTATATATGAATGAACTGGAATTCAGCATGTTAAATAATAAAGTTACTGTTATTATAGGTGAAAAAAATTCAGGAAAATCTTCTATACTAGCTGCATCTATTAAAAGAATAAGTAAAGAAAAATATGATACAGATATTAGCACACTTTTTTTTCTACATTCATTTAGATATTCAAAGAATATCCCCGAAATGATTAAATCAATAATTGAACAATGTAACCAAAAGTTGATTAATAAAATTGAGTTGGATTCTCTTTATGAAGAATACTTTAATGGTATTAGATCAACTAATATTTGGGATAATATGGTATGGGCACAAGATAATTATCAATTTTATAAGGATTGTTTATCTCAAAGTTTGAAAAAATTTAAACGTGAGTATACTGAAGCATTTATAATAATAGACTCACTTGATTTAGTAGCATATTATACTACTGATATTATTGATCTGTTAGCTAGTATACCAGATGGTTTTCACGCAGTGGTTGTAACTGACAATAATAATGAAATTACTAGTAGTATTGACACAAATAATGGTGATGTTCATAAAATAAACATTAGAAACATTAATAGAGATGAAGTAGATATTTTTACAGGATTATCTGATTCAGAAAGTAATAATAAAGAGATTAATGATACTATATTCAATGCATCAAAAGGTAATATAAAAAAAATTACTGATATAATGGTTGCAGTTAGCATTAATGGATCAAGAATAGATATTAGTGAGATAGATAGAATTAACAATAAAGGAAATGAAGATTTTGAAGAAAAAGCAGAATTCTGGTTAGAAAGTGATTTTCTTGAGGATATACTTCTTTTATTAGCATTATTTGAGCCAGTTGAAACACTTACTTTAGAGAATTTCCAATCTTTCTTAGTTACAATTGGATCTAACTTCAGATTACCTAGAATAAGGAAAGAAATAAAAAAAGCTAATAATTTTCTTTATGATGTGAGTTTGAAAAGAGTAAAATTGAAAGATTCTGATTTTTCAAAGTATATAGTCCAAAACTATTTTAGTAAGAGAGATTTGTTGAATTTTATCGAGTTGATTTTTAAGTGGTTTGTAGCAGATAGTGCTATTGAATTAAGCTTATGTTCCAATTTTATAAAGTATCTAAACAATTCTGAACTTATAAACAAAAGAGAGCTTGAAATTTTAATAAGTAATTTCATTGATGAGTGCTCAAGAAAGAATGAAAGCGAAAGATTATTCCATGTTGGGATATCTTTATTCTCAGAGCTTAAAGATAATAAAATATCTTATAAAATTATTGAGGAATCAATAAAATTAGGCAATGTACAAGCAATGACTAAGATGGGATTGGCATTGATAAATGGTAAACGAATAAATTTAGATGTTTATAGAGGCGAGAAGCTTCTGATAGATGCATCTTGTAAAGGAGACTTAATAGCTAAACGAATATTAGGTAACTTCTACCTTGAGGGATATAAAGTAAGTCAGGATATTAAGGAAGGAAGAAAATTGCTTGAGGAAGCAATATCTTTAGGTAGCGAGGAAGCAAAACTAGATTTAACAATAAGGCTTTTATTCGGGAGGGATATCCAACAAGATATAAAAAATGGTGAAAAGCTTCTGTATGAGCTAATGGAAAAAGATAATGCTGATGCTCAAAGATTAATGGGTAATAGATATATTCTTGGTTCAGCAATAAAGCAAAACGTTGAAAAGGGCATAGAATTACTCACTAGAGCTATGGAAAAAGGAAATAGCTTAGCAAAAATAGATCTAGCAGAAATTTATATTACAGGTGAAATAATTAAGAAAGATGTTGAGATAGCAACGAGATACTTAAAAGAGTTGATTAAAGATGGGAATAGTAATGCAAAAAGATTTTATGCTAACTATTTGATCGGTGGGGTAGATGAGAAACAAAGTATTACTGATGGGATTAATATGCTAGAAGAGCTTGTTGATGATGGGGATAAAAATTCTATTATAGACTATGCTACATATCTATTAGAAGGCAATGTAATATGTAAAGATGTTAAAAAAGCTGTTCAATTACTCGAAGCAGAAGTCGAAAAAGAAAATGAATATGCGATGCTTTATTTAGCGGATACTTTAATTAGTAATGAAGAAGTTTTTGATTTGGAAAGGAGTGTAATGATTCTTGAAACTGCATGCAAATTAGGGTATGAAAAAATCATGGCTTACTATGGAAATAGACTAGTATATGGGATTGATATTGAGCAAGATATAACTAAAGGTACTAACATACTCAAGGAAGCAATTAATAAAGGAAGTGTAGAAGCTCGCGGTATATATGCAAGTTCAATGTTAAAGGGTAATAAATGTGATGAAGAGACAAGAAATGAGGCCAAGAGGCTGCTAGAGGAAGCTTCATTCTTAGGAGATTCTGAATCAAAGAGGTATCTTGCTAGACTTTTAATAGAAGGAGATGTATTTGATAGAAATACTATATTAGGGCAGAGACTATTAGAAGAGGCAATAATGCTTGGAAATACTAGTGCAATGAGAGATTTGGGCTATAGACTACTATTTGGAGTGTTGATAGAAAAAAACATTTATAAAGGTGAAGAACTTCTTGAAATGTCCATAAAAATGGGTAATACATCTGCCAAAACTACCTTAGGGTATGCAATTCTTTGCGGTGAAACAGATCACTACACATTTGAGAAAGGAATCGAATTATTAGAGGATGCATCAAAAACTCATACAGAAGCTAAAAGAATTTTAGGAGGTCTACTTTTAAAAGGAGAGTACTTACAACAGGATAAGATACGAGGGGGGATTCTTTTAAGTGAAGCAATTGAAGAAAATGATACTTATGCACTTCTGATATTGGGTAATATGTTACTAGATGGGGAATATATGATACAAAATAAAGAAGGAGGTATTAAGTATATTGAAAAATCAATAGAATTAGGAAACGAAACAGCGGCAATAGAATATGCAAATCGGCTTATTGATGGAGAAGGTTTACTTAAAGATCCAAAACAAGGTGTAGAATTACTAGAAAAAATAGCGGATAAAGGTAATAAAGAAGCAAAGTGTGATTTAGGTTTAAGAATGATATCAGGAGATGGCATTCCTCAGAACAGCAGGCAAGGTGAGAATATTTTAAGAAAGTTAGAATCTGAAGGATATGAGAGAGCTAGAAGAATACTAGCAAAGCTTATTATTGAGAAAAAAATAGATGAAAGAGTAAAAGGAGAGGGTATTGAACTAATCGAAAAAGCAATAAGTAATAATGATGAATTATCTACATTTAATTATGCCATTATGCTTCTTGATGGTGAAAAAGTGGACAAGAATATAACAAGGGGTAAGGAATTACTAAAAACACTTGTAAAAAGAAACAACCCAGACGCAATGACCGAACTAGGATCAAGAATGTTATTTGGTAGGACTATGCAAAAGGATATTGAGACAGGGGTTAATTTATTAAAAAAAGCAACGAGTTGTGGGAACCAAAACGCTAAGTTTAGATATTCGTTATATCTAATTGAGGGTGAAGCTATTGAAGAGGATATAGAATTAGGAATTAAAATGATTGAGGAATTAATCTCAGATGGATATATGCTAGCACAAGCAAAATATGCTAATATGCTTATATTGGGTGATAAGATTCCCGCAAATCAAGAAAAAGGAATTATGTTGTACGAAGAATTGCTTAAGAAAGACTATATAAATGGCATTATAGCATATTCTGAATTATTACTTGATGGAATATTTATTAAAAAGGATATAAAACGAGGCGAGACACTAATGAAAATGACTATTCAGAAAGGCAGCCTAAGTGCTCTCTACAAATTGGCATTGAGATATCTTAACGGTGAAGGTGTCAGAAAGCATATTGCAAATGGTAAAGAGAGACTAATTAAGGCTAGCAGTAATGGTCATATTAATGCAATATTTGACTATGGTATAAGGCTGATTAAAGGCAAAAACTTTGAAAAGAATGAACGAAAGGGCAAAGAGTATATTAGAATAGCATTGGAAAAGGCAGATAATGATGAAATGTTTTCACTAGGATTGATAGCATATCATTTAAAAGAATATGAATTAGCCACAAGGATATTTTTTGAAGCTTATATAAAGGATATTGAAGGATCTGCAAATTCACTAGCATATATGCTAAGAAGAGGTGAGATACAAGGAGATTATGAAATACCAACACTAAGTGTATTACAAGAAGAAGATTTAAATAATAATAAGTCAGAAGCAATTATTAATTATGCATTATCTTTAGTTTCAAAGAATTCAAGCGAAGATTTATGGAAGAAAGCTGACTCATATATCATGAAACTTAAGGCGTGTGTATCAAGTGCATTATGGTGGTATGAGATATCTAAAAAAGGAGATTTAGAAGGAGACTTAGTCATTGGTTGGCTTGTGCGTAATAAAGTAATTACTGACCCCGATCGATTGGACTACATAACTAGGTTCAAGAAATTAATAGATAATGGATGGAGCATTCCTAAATGGATGCTGTCAGAGCCATGTATTCAACAAGATTTTTCTGAAGCATATGTAGCAATTGCTATTGAAGCTGATAAAAAGAAAATGTAATAGTGTCATAAATTTGGTACATACCTCATAATAAGAGTTTCACAATTGAGAGCAGGCTGCAAATTTTTTATTTGCAGCCTGCATAATTTTCTTTGTGCAAATGCAGAAAAAATTCATAATAATGCATGACAACTCAATACTATCTTGCTATAATATAATTGTTAATATTTACGCAGAATGATAATAAATTTCATAGTTAGATAATTAACAAGCAATACTGTTAATTATCTAACTATGAAAGAACATTTTTGTTCTGCAAAGATATTATCCAGAAATCATTTTTAGGGAGGGTATTTAGTTGAAAAAATCATTATCCTATGTACTAGCGGCATTAATATTGTTCTCAGTCTTAGTAAGCGGTCCGGTTCCAGGACTGATGTCAGTTGATGCTGTATCGGCTGCTACAGATGAAGAAGCAGCACCAGCACCAGCACCGAAACCAGCACCTGCGCCAAAGCCAGCACCTAAGCCTGTACCGGCTGCACCTAAGGCAGAAGCTGCAGCTCCTGCTGCAACAGCAGTAACCCGTATACTTGCAGAAGGTTCATTCGGTAATGAAGTTAAGTTACTGCAGGAAATGCTCAACAATAATGGATATGCGCTTAAGGCTGACGGTTTCTTCGGAAAGAAGACAACAGACGCAGTCAAGGATTTACAGAGTAAAAATGGACTTAAAGCTGATGGCATCGTTGGAGCCACGACTCTTGCATTATTAGCACCTGGAAAAGCTGCTGCAGCAAAACCAGCAGTAGATGCAGTATCATCAGCTTCAATAGTAGATAACGCAGCAGCTTTTGAAAAAGCTATAAGCAAAGATGGTACATGGATCATCACTACTTTAAAGGATTTAGTGGTTGATAAGGATCTGGTTCTGGAAGGTGAGTTCCATGACAAAAATGATCCGACGAAGGACCTTAAGAGAAAGATAGGCCTTTATACTCAAGACGATGATCATAATGTATTGGAAAGGTTCACTTTAACAGCACCAACCTTAATGATAAAGAGCAACAATGCAAGAATTCAGGGCGGTACATTTGTTGGCGATATCTATGTTGCCAGAAAGAACTTCAGCCTTGTAGATGCTAAAGTTGACGGAAATATTTATTTTGTAACACAGGAAGCCAAAGATACATTTACAGCTGATGAAAAGAGCGTAATTACAGGAAAACAGATACTGTTTGATGTAGACGCAGTATCAACAGCTACACCAACACAGGTATATACTGTAGAAGCATTTGAAAAAGCAATAAGCAAAGACGGTTACTGGATAATCGTTCCTATAATAGACCTTGAAACGGATAAGCCTCTTGTACTGGAAGGCGAATTCCATGACAAGAATGATGCAACAAAACCTCTTAAGAGAAAGATAGGACTTTATACTCACAATGATCCGGCAGACAAGAAGAAAGCCACTCATTCATTTACTTTAAAGGCTCCATCATTAACAATTAAGAGCCCAAGTGCTACTCTTCAGTACGGCTACTTCGTCGGTGATATTTATGTTGAAGCAAATAACTTCTCTTTAGTAAACAACACAGTTACCGGAAACATATACTTCGCTACTCAGGAAGCCAGAGATACATTCACAATGGATTTAGGCAGCTCTGTTTCAGGTAAGCTGGCAGTTACAGGTGTGGATGCAGTAACATCAGCTTCATTGGTACAGGATGCAGCAGCTTTTGAAAAGGCCATAAGCAAAGATGGTACATGGATCATATGCCCTCTCAATAATATAGTAACTGATAAAGCTCTTGTTTTAGATGGCGATTTCCATGACAAGAACGATCCGACAAAAGACCTTAAGAGAAAGATAGGTCCTTACACTCAGGATGCTGATCACAATGTAACAGGCAGATTCACTATAACAGCGCCAAAATTGACAATAAAGAGCCCTAATGCAAGAATTCAGGGCGGTATATTCAAGGGTGACCTTTATGTTTATGGAAAGAACTTCAGCCTGGTAGATGCTAAAGTTGCAGGAAATGTTTATTTTGCAACACAGGAAGCTAAAGATACATTTGTAATTGACGAAAAAAGCTCAGTAACAGGAAAGCAGATACTCTTTGATGTAGATGCAGTGTCAACTGCAACACCCACACAGGTACAGAGCATTGAAGCCTTTGAAAAGGCAATAAGCAAGGACGGATATTGGATCATCGTTCCTATAACCGATCTTGAAACAGATAAGGCTCTTGTACTTGAAGGTACTTTCCATGACAAGAATGACACAACAAAACCTCTTAAGAGAAAGATAGGACTTTATACCCACAATAATCCGGCAGACAAAAAGATAGCTACTCATTCCTTTACATTAAAGGCTCCATCATTAACAATAAAGAGTCCAAGTGCTACTCTTCAGTATGGATACTTTGCAGGTGACTTATATGTTGAAGCAAACAACTTCTCATTAGTAAACCACAAGCTTACAGGAAACATATATTTCGCTACTCAGGAAGCAAAAGATACATTCACGATGGATGAAAAGAGCTCGGTATCAGGAGTACAGGAAGTAAGGGCAAAATAGTAATATATACATAAGAATGCAAATGTAAGGTAAGGATACACCTTATATGCTCTATAGCATAGCTATATTGCGTATAAGGTGTACTTTTTTAGGGAATCCATTTGTTTACATAACATATACCTAAAGAAAATATCAAATTTCAATAACCTCAGCCTGGGCTATTAGCAGGTATATCAATAGGCATAGGAATGGATTATCTCATATTTTCATTGAATTATCTCATGTTTTTATCACTTTCTATCAATGTAATTCTTTGATTAAAGATATCTTGTGACCTATAATTATTATGTATAAGGCTTTGTATTATAAGGGAGAATGCCAATGTTGAAAACACTTAAAGGGAAAATTATCCTGGTTTATATCTGCCTTGTATTAATGATAGCTATAATAGGGTCAGCATCAGTGCTGAACTTATATAGATTAAGCAGGGCCATTGACGGGTTAATGGTGGACAATTACAAAAGCATAAATGCTATATCTTATATGTTGGAGTCTTTTGAACGTCAAGACAGTGCCGCCTTAATTTATATTAACGTCGATATTGATAAAGGTATTGAATTATTTACTCAGAACAGTAATGAGTTTATGAAATGGTATACTGCAGAAAGCAATAACATTACCGAGCCTGGAGAAAAGGAATTATTGGATGAGGTTAACAAGGACTACGTAGAATATTCGATACTCTTTTCCAAGTTGCAGGAAATCAGGAATAAAGAGGGAGTCAGTGAAGCAGCTTATTTTTATGATAATACAATGATGCCGGAATTTGTAAAAATCAAGAAAGAGCTGCGTGAGCTTGTACACTTAAATGAGGTAGGCATGTTCAACTCAAAGGATAACGCCACTAAAAGCACATCCGAGTCCATGTATGTAATACTCATGCTTTCAACCATAGCTGTTATTGGTGGACTCGTATTGTCAATAAACATTACAAACAGATTCATGAAGCCGTTGGATACATTGACTACCATAGTGAAATCAGTGAAGATGGGAAATTGGAACCAGCAGATCAACATTGTAAGCAAGGACGAGATCGGAGACCTTTCCATAGAGTTCAACAAATTGACAAAAAGGCTTCAGCAATATGAACAGAGTGCACTGGGCAAGCTTATGACAGAAAAGAACAAATCCCTGGCGATAGTAAAAAGCATACCCGATCCATTGATCGTACTTGATACATCCTACAGGATACTGCTGCTGAACGATACCTGTGAAATGTTCTTCGGCGTTGAGGAAAAAAAGGTACTTAAGAAGCATTTCCTGGAGGCTATAAGGAATGAAGAAGTTTTTGAGATAGTATCGAATGCCTTCGAGGACAATGTGGAAATGGATGACCGGATCATCAGAATAGAACAGAAGGAAGAGTACTACTTTAATGTAATAGTGACCATGATAAAGGACAGGGAGTCCAAGGTTACAGGGCTCATCATACTTTTAAAGGATGTAACACAATTGAAGCAGCTTGAAAAAGCCAGAACAGATTTTGTTTCAACTATATCCCACGAATTCAAAACCCCGCTGACATCTATAATGATGGGAACAAGTATGGTCCTTGACGGAAGTATGGGTGTGCTGAACGAAGAGCAGCAAGATGTGCTGAATACCATAAAGGAGGATGGTGAACGGTTAACAAGGCTTGTTAATGACCTTCTTGAATTGTCAAGGATCGAGTCGGGCAGTTCAGCTTTTAATATGGAGCCCTGCTCAATTGAAACTGTTATAGACAATTCCGTAAAGCAGTTTGCTATACAGGCAGCACACAAAAATGTGAGCATTAATACCAGGATTGAAGAAAAAATGCCGGAGGTTAGTATTGATAATGAGAAAATAACCTGGGTTTTCAATAATCTTATAGGTAATGCATTGAAATACACCAACCCTGGGGATGAAATAATCATTAATGCTTTTATAGAAAATAGAAAGTTGATTGTCTCGGTGGAAGACAATGGAATTGGCATTCCTGAAGAGTTCCAGGAGAAGATTTTTGATAAATATGTGCAGGTAGGGGGACAGGACCTGGAAGCCCGTGGAACAGGGCTTGGGTTGGCTGTCGTTAAGGAGATAATCAATACACATGGAGGAGAAATATGGTGTGAGAGCCAAATGGATACCGGCAGCACATTTACCTTCACTCTTCCATTGAATTTTTCGGAGGTACCAGGTGAAAAGAATTTTGGTCATTGATGACACAAAAAATATACGGATGCTTTTAACAAAGTGCCTGGAGCATGAAGGCTATCAGGTGGATACTGCAAGTGACGGGCAGGAGGCTTTGGACATGTTTAAAAAAGGCAGGTACGATCTTGCTTTCCTGGACATTAAGATGTCTAAGCTCAGTGGTACAGAGGTTCTTAAAAGTATCAGGGAGGTGGGCATAGAAACACCTGTAATAATTATTACTGCATATGCAACTGTTAAGAACGCTGTAGAATGTACAAAACTGGGAGCGGTGACATATATCCAGAAGCCTTTTACTGCTGAAAAAATCAGAACGGTATTAAATGAATTAATGATCAGGCATGAGGATAACCACGTACTCGGAGAAACAGAGAACGTATTGAAACAATCGAGGGAATTGATTGATAGAGGTGCTTTTATTGATGCGCTTGAATTGCTCAAAGGCATTATCGCAAAGGAAATCAGCAATCCGGAGGTTTATTTTCTTATCAGCAAGGCGTATCAAGGTATGGGAAACAGAGAGAGTGCTGACAGATTCTATAAAGCTTATCTGGTATTCAGTAATTAGTAGTTGGGGGGACTGCAGATGATAGTTACAATAATTGAAGGATATGAACTTAGCTACACACTGGCAAGGATTCTCAGATTACTTAACCACAGAGTAAATATCATTAAGCAGGAAAGTGATGCAAACATGGACAGCTTTAATGAACCTGGAGTAAATACCATCGTTGGTGCAGGTCTGGATGTGGATGTTCTTTCACAGCCTTGCATCTCGGAATCGGATGTATTTATTGTTCTTATGGATAATGACCTGGATAACCTTGAAGCTTGTTTATATATCAAGAACAATTTTGTTAACAAGAGGACAATAACAAAGGTCAATAATCCCAAGTATGTCAGAAAGTTTGAGCAAGTAGGCATAGATATTGCTGTAAATGGTGCTCTTTTTACACTGAACTCTATCAGCTCAGGCAGGGAAGTGCAATGAAGATTTTAAAAATAAAGCAAACACAGGCAATCGTTATCGGATTTGCTGCAATTATCCTTATAGGAAGTATATTGCTGAATCTCCCTGTCTCCTCCAAAGACGGTCATAGTATAGGCTTTATTAATGCATTATTTACGGCGACATCAGCAGTATGTGTAACAGGGCTGGTAGTTGCGGATACTTTTACGCACTGGACTGTTTTCGGGCAGATAGTTATTCTCTTGCTTATACAGATAGGCGGTTTGGGTTTAATGACTCTGGCGACACTGTTCTCGTTGGCACTGGGGCGCAGGATATCTTTCAAGGAGAGATTGCTTATTGCCGAGTCTTTAAACCAATTCAGCCCCCAGGGCATGGTTAAGCTTATTAAAGATATAATAGTCGGCACTCTTATTTTTGAAGGCCTGGGAGCTATAATTCTGTCTGTCAGGTTCATAGGGGAATTTGGAGTAACAAACGGTATCTTTAAAGGAATATTTCACGCTGTTTCAGCATTCTGTAATGCAGGTTTTGATCTTATGGGAGAAAAGGGACAGTTCTCCAGTCTAACAGCATATGTGGAGGATCCTGTTGTAAATCTTACGGTTATGCTGCTAGTTATTATAGGGGGATTAGGCTTCGCTGTCTGGGAGGATATATATAAAACAAGAAACTTCAGTGAACTAAGGTTGCATACAAAATTAGTGCTGACAGTAACTTCCATATTATTGATCTCCGGATTTATATTTTTTCTGGTATTGGAGTACTCAAATGCCAGAACTCTGCAGCCACTCAGCCTTAGAGGAAAAATCCTGGCGTCAATGTTTCAGTCGGTTACTCCAAGAACAGCGGGTTTTAACACTCTACCGACAGGCGGTCTGACTGAAGCGTCAAAGCTGGTAACTATGATACTTATGTTTATAGGAGGGTCACCCGGATCAACGGCGGGAGGTATCAAGACTTCTACGGTAGGTGTGCTTTTGTTTTCGGTGATTTCAGTTCTTAAAGGCGGCAATGATGTTAATGTCTTCAGAAAGAGATTGGAAATCGAAGTAGTATTCAGATCTATAGCGATTGTCATATTAGGTCTTATTGTTATTATGAGTACGACAATAATACTGTCAATATTCGGGCAAGCATCGCTGATGGAATATTTGTTTGAGTCAATTTCTGCATTTGGCACTGTAGGGTTATCTATGGGGGTCACCCCAAAGCTCCCCGGTGTAGGAAAGGCAGTATTGATTATTACTATGTTCCTGGGTAGAGTCGGGGTTCTTACCATGGGTATGGCAATTGCATTGAGGATGCAAAGATCAGAAATAAAGCTTAAATACCCCGAAGGTAAGGTGTTAGTAGGTTAATAGGAGGAATAATATGCAGTCATTTATAGTATTGGGATTAGGCAGGTTTGGACAAAGTGTGGCAAAAACCCTTTATGATCTGGGGCATGAGGTATTGGCCATTGATGAAAATGAAGCATTGATACAGAGTATATCCGATCATATCACATACGCTCTGGTTGGGAATGTCACTGATGAGAATGTCCTGAGATCAGCGGGTGCAAAGAACTTTGACGCTGCGGTCGTTTCCACAGGCAAGAACCTGGAGTCCAGTATCCTTGTAACCCAGATGTTAAAGGAAATGGGGATAAAGTATATACTGGCCAAAGCTCAGAATGAACTGCATGCAAGAGTATTGAGCAAGCTGGGAGCTGATCGTGTAGTGTTCCCCGAGCAGGACATGGGTGTAAGAGTTGCGCATAATCTGGTATCCACAAACATAATTGACTATATCGAGCTGTCGCCGGATTATACAATAATTGAAATAAATCCGCCTAAGCGCTGGGAAGGCAAGACATTAAAGGAATTGAACGTCAGAGTAAGACACGGCATTAATATTATTGCGATAAAAAACGGATCAAAGATAAATGTATCACCAACTGCTGATTATACTGTCAATAGTGATGATATTTTGGTAGTAATCGGAGCTAAGAGTGACATAGATAAATTCTAAGCTTTTCCTATCCATTACGGGATACCCCTTACAATAAGGCCTTGTTTCTTTCCGTTGTAAAGAGATTAAAGTGTAACATAAAAAGAAGGTTCAATTTTGAACCTTCTTTTTTAGAGAGGGGGCATTAAATGTACTGCTTGTTCATCGAACGGGGTAACTAAAACCATTCATCATATTGTAACCATATCCCGTACCCATCATTCCACGTCCATAGCCATATCCGGTATTTGCACCACGGCCTCCGCAGGCTCCAAAGCCCATGCCGTTAGGAAAACCGTATTCTGAATGAAACTCTTCCATTTTGTCGATATTGCTTTTATATAATTCAGCCTGCTCTTTTGTTATTGTTCCGTCTTGCCCAGCCTTTTCGACCTGTGTCTTTTTCCAGGATATCATGTCTCTGAACCACTGCGGCACATCTGTATCACTGTCTGCGTAAACAAAGGCTGCAAACAGGAGAGATATGACAGTTACTATAGTTAATAATGCTGCTATTCTTTTCATAAGGATTACCTCCTTGTAAATCTATATCTATATATTAGCATGGTAATGTGTAGAAAATTTGAAGAAACAATATATTTTCAATACCCAAGAATATATTACAAAGTACTTGCAATAACTATAACTGGATGATATAATAAAACATAATAAAACCCATAGGAATAGTAGGAGATACATATGAAGATTTCTACAAAAGGCAGGTACGGATTAAGGGCAATGGTTGATCTGGCGGTATATTCAAGGGGAGACCACATATCACTGAAAAGCATTGCCGAAAGAGAGAATATATCGGAAGGTTACCTGGAGCAGGTTTTCTCAACCTTGAGGAAGGCAGGGCTCCTGGTAAGCACCAAGGGTGCGCAGGGAGGATATGCATTGGCGGATAATCCTGAGCATGTGACCGTTGGCGCCGTATTAAGAGTATTGGAGGGCAAACTTTCAGTAATTGATGAGAAAAGTATGGAGGAGAAGACCAATGACAGGATCGAGGACTGCATAAGGGAAAAGGTCTGGAGCATAATAAATGCGAGTATCAATGAGGTGGTGGATGGAATAACCCTGGAGGAGCTGACAAATGAGTATAACAGGATGATGAACCATGAAGCTAACATGTATTACATATAAATGTGATAATTATTTTTGGAGGTAAATTGTAATGAAGAAAATATCAAAAAGCATAACCGAATTGATAGGAAACACTCCTCTGCTTGAAATTGTTAATTATAATAAGGAAAGAGGATTAAATGCAAAAATAATAGCAAAGCTTGAATATTTCAACCCAGGTGGAAGCGTCAAGGACAGGATAGGCTATGCCATGATAAAGGATGCTGAAGATAAGGGCCTTATAGATAAGGATACGGTAATAATAGAGCCTACAAGCGGAAACACAGGAATAGCTCTGGCATTTGTATCGGCGGCAAAGGGTTATAGGCTTATACTCACTATGCCGGATACTATGAGTATTGAAAGAAGAAGCCTTCTTGCAGCACTTGGAGCAGAGCTGGTTCTCACTCCGGGAGCCGAAGGGATGAAGGGGGCAATAAAAAAGGCTGAAGATCTGGCTGCAGAAATGCCCAAGGCTTATATACCCCAGCAGTTTAAAAATGCTTCAAATCCTGCGATCCATAAAGTGACAACAGCAGAAGAAATATTGAGAGATACGGAAGGGCAGGTAGACATATTTATTGCAGGAGTCGGCACCGGTGGAACAATTACAGGGGTTGGAGAGGCGCTCAAAGCAAAAAAACCGGATATTAAGATAATAGCAGTTGAGCCTGAGGATTCACCGGTACTTTCGGGAGGGAATCCGGGTCCTCACAAGATACAGGGAATAGGAGCCGGCTTTATACCGGATGTTCTGAATAAGGCAGTAATTGATGAGGTATTCAAAGTGAAGAATGAAGAGGCTTTCGCCGCAGCCAGAAAGCTTGCGGGTATGGAAGGCTTATTGCTGGGTATCTCTTCAGGAGCAGCACTTCATGCAGCTACAGAGGTTGCAAGGAGGCCTGAGAACAAAGGAAAGAATATAGTTGTGCTTCTGCCGGATACCGGGGAAAGATACCTATCCACAGCTCTGTTCCAGAACGTATAGCAAATAAAAACTTCTGCCTTTTACTAAGGCAGAAGTTTTTTAACTGAATGATCTACAACAGTGGATTTTTCCACAATCAGTAACATATATATCGGTATCAAAAACATCATAAAGCAGCATTCTGTTTTTCAAAGATATACCGCTTCCGGTTAAAAGCTTTACAGCCTCTGCGGCCTGTATTACCCCCAATATGCCCGGTACAGGCCCCAATACGCCTGATTCGCAGCAGGAAGCCAGTAAAATGCTATCACCTGGCTCCAGGGAAATGCAGCGACTGCAGGGACTGATCTCAGGGATAATAGATGTGGCAATACCGGATATATCAAGCGCACCGGCTTCCAACAGAGGTTTTTTTGCTGTATGACAGGCATACTTCAGTATGCTTCTGGGGGCAGGATCATCAATGCTTCCGATAATAATATCATATGAGCTTATGATATCCTGGATATTTTCCTTGCTGATTCCTTTATTATATGTTTCCAGGCTGATATTGGGATTTGTCTGTTTGAGGAATACCTCCGCCGACTGTACTTTAGGCATACCTATCCGTGATGCTGAATGCATGATCTGGCGGTTAAGGTTGCTGAGTCCGACAGCATCAAAATCCACCAGGCCTAATTTGCCTATACCTGAGGACGCCAAGGCAAAAGCGGCAGAAGAGCCTGATCCTCCGCATCCCATTATCAGCACCCGGGAGGCAGAAAGCGTATCACAACCTTTTTCGGGTCCATGTGGACCGAGCAGTTTATCAAGTAAATCAGCCTGGTTGCTCATAAAATCAAATTCCATGGAAGACAGATCGTAGTACAGTGCCTCAGACAGGAGTTTACCAAGGGATAAGGTCAGTTTTACATGCTCAATGACAGCCATTAAGCTTGAGAAAAAAGCGGATAGGTTGTCAGAACAACCGGAAGCATCTATAATACTGCTGTCGGGATACTCTGCCATTCCTTCAAGAAACTCTTTAAGCCCAGTCTGCCCGGTGAAGGTCTGTACAACTCCTCTCCAGCCTCTATGTATACATATTATTGTCGGTATATTTCCCTGGGGATTTTCATATTTAATTACACTTTGCAAGGTTTTATTAACAAAACTGAAGTCACCTGCAATTATTCTTGTTGCAGCTTGTCCGCCTGAAATTTCCATAGCTTCCTTAGCCTGAAGCTGAACTTTGGCATCACTGTTCAAATCTGAAAGATTTTTGGACAATTCCTCCCAATTTGAAATATTGTCCATGCTGCAGTAAACCTGTCCGACACCTGATGCTGCAAGATAATACAGCGCAAGAGATACTCTGTCGGAAGCATCGGCATATAGAAGCACTGAAGAGTCAAGGATTTTTTTTTGACCTTGTACGCTTATTTCCGGTATCAGGGTATGCTTCATATATCTACAGGCCTGGTCTTTAGTCAATATCATCCGTCACACCTCCTTTAAGTAAAAGAGTCTATAATTCCGCAATTTCTATCATAATTCAAAAATATGAAGATTGTATGAAGACAATAATAAATTATCAATATGCAATGAAATTGTCAATAGCAGCCAAATAGTCGGATAGCACTTGCCAATACTTGCAGTTAACTGTAAAATGATATTAAACTGTATACGCTTGTACAAAAAATTATGCGGGAGGTGTGCTATGGGGAGTAAAGTTCACTATATTTCAACAAAACAACAGCTTATCGATACTGTGGATGCTCTGCTGAAAGAGTATCAGGAGCCGGAAATCATGATTTCCGGGATATGGGCAAAATCTCTGCATGAGGATATTATCGGTTTAATTATTGAAAAGAAATGCTGCAGTACCTGTAAAGTCATTATACCAAAATTGCTTTTTAAGGGCAATATATCCTTGACTCTGATGCGGAATGTATGTAAGGCGGATGGGCAGGTACGGGTAAATAATTCAGTTACAAACAATCTTCTGATAATAGGGGAATATGTATTTGTACTTTCATTCTCCAGCAGGTTGAACAGCCTTAATATGCTGAGCTCCAACTTTGAATGCGCAGTCATGACTGACGATGAAGAGATAGTAGGCGAACTCAGGGCACAGCTTGAAAATACCTTCGATAATAGTGTTCTTTTTAGAATGTAACAATATAAACTGTATTAAAGAATTATATTGAATAGCTGATATTTATATATCAATGAAAATGTTTTACACCATTGAACTGCTATTGATGAATTTGGTGTAAAACATATATATGGGGGCTGAGTTATGAAAATTATCATTATAGGGGCTGGGAAAGTTGGATATAACCTGGCTGAAAGCTTGTCTAAGAGCAATAACGATGTGATAATCATAGACAAGAATTATGCTGCTTTGAGCAAAGCTGAAGAAAATCTTGAAGTGCTTTGTATCAAAGGGAGCGGCGTTAGTACCAGCATTCTAATGGAAGCCGGGATAGATACTGCTGATCTGCTGATTGCCGTGACAAGCAGCGATGAGGTCAACATGGTTTGCTGTCTGACTGCAAAAAAGCTTGGGGTCAAACAAACGATAGCAAGAATAAGAGATCTTGAGTATGCAAAAGAGCTTTCCCTGTTAAAAGAGGAGCTTGATCTGGACCTTATAATAAACCCTGAGCAGGCAGCTGCTGAAGAAATTACAAACGTGCTGAACTTCCCTATTGCTATTAATGTGGAGAACTTCGCAAAGGGGAGAGTTAAAATGGTGGAGCTGAAGGTTACCCATGAGATGGGTATAATCGGCATACCCCTGAGAGATTTGAACAGCAAGCTTATTTCATCCGTTCTTATAGGTGTTGTGATAAGAAATGATGAGGTTATAGTTCCGAATGGGGATTTTATAATTGAGGAAAATGACAGTATCTATGTAATCGGCAGACCGTCCAATCTTTACAATTTCTGCAATATGTCTGACAGGCGCCCTCAGAAGATAAAGAATGTCATGATTGCAGGAGGTGGCCGAATTTCAATTTATCTGGCAAAGCTATTGTCGGAAATGGATATAAAGGTGAAGCTGATCGAGTTTGACAGAGAAAAGTGTGTTCATCTGTCGGAGCTGCTTCCGGAGGTGCTTGTAATACATGGGGACGGAACAGATGAAGAATTGTTGAAATCAGAGAATGTCAGTGACATGGATGGATTTATAGCAATGACGGGTATGGATGAGGAAAACCTGATGTCAGCATTGCTGGCAAAGCAGAATGGAGTAAAAAAGGTTATAGCAAAAGTAAGCAGGGTAAACTATATAAACATTATAAAGAGCCTGGGTATTGACAGCGTTATTAGCCCAAAACTTATTACTACCAATCATATTCTGAAGTTTGTACGCGGTAACAATATTGAGTCTTTATACAGGATTATAGAGGGACAGGCTGAGATCACAGAGATAATCGCAGACAGTGACAGCAGAATCCTGAACACGAAAATCAAGAAGCTTGGTCTTCCAAAGGATGTTATTATTGCTACGATAGTGAGGAAGAAAGAAGTTGTTATACCTCACGGAAATGACATCATCAAGGAGGGCGACAGGGTAATTGTCATATCAAAGAATAAAAATATTTCCAGCTTGAATGAAGTAGCAGCTAACTCTGCAGGAGGGTTATAGAGTGAATTTTAGAGTAGTATCAAGAATTCTTGGTATGTTGCTGGTATGTGAAGCATTACTTATGCTGCCGTCACTTGCGGTAGCAACATATTATAATGGTACGGATATCCATGCTTTTGCATTAAGCATTTTGATAACAGGATTGGTGGGTGTTCCATTTACTTTTTTAAAAACCGGGAAGAAAAGTATCTATGCCCGGGACGGCTTTGCCATTGTTGCTTTGGGCTGGATCCTTCTTTCTCTTTTCGGTTCGCTTCCATTTTTCATAAGTGGCGCCATTCCTTCCTTTATCGACTGTTTTTTTGAAACGAGCTCAGGATTTACAACTACCGGTGCAAGTATTCTTACTCACATAGAGGATTTGCCCAGAGGTATCCTTTTCTGGAGGAGCTTTACTCACTGGGTAGGAGGCATGGGTGTAATTGTACTGACTCTGGCTATTCTGCCCTCAATTGGCGCCGGTGCGGTACAAATGATGAAAGCAGAAAGCCCAGGACCATCTCCGGGGAAAATTGTTCCGAGAGTGGCTGAAACAGCTAAAATCCTTTATGGTATATATATTGTAATCACTATTGTGGAAATCGTATTACTGAAGCTCTCAGGTTTACCTCTTTTTGATTCAATGATACATACTTTTGGAACTGTGGGCACAGGTGGATTTTCAAACATGAATGCCAGCGTAGGAGAATACAATAATATTTTTGCCGAGGTTATTATTACCGTATTCATGTTTATCTGCGGCGCTAATTTCACACTGTATTATCAGATGCTGAAAGGTGATATCAAAGCACCGTTTAAGGATGAAGAATTCCGCTTTTATTCCTGGGTGGTTATAGCATCAATCCTATTAATAACTATTAACTTGTATGGAAATGTGTTCAGTTCCCTGTGGGAAGCTTTGCGGCATTCCTCCTTCCAGGTTGTTTCTATTATCAGTACGACCGGATATACTTCAACTAATTTTGAAACATGGGGGATGTTCAGTAAAATCATACTTTTCATGCTGATGTTTGTTGGTGGTTGTGCAGGTTCCACAGGCGGTGCCATAAAGAATATCAGATTCCTGCTGCTTTTCAAGGTTATGAAAAGAGAACTCCTGCAAATAATTCATCCAAAGGCAGTTTATACTGTCAGATTTGGCAGCAGGGCAGTGGATGAGAGAACAATATCCGAAGTGTTGGGATTCTTTTTTATGTATATGATAATCTTCATTGCTGCTGTACTCGCTGTTTCATTGGACAATCTTGACTGGGCAACAACAATAACCTCTGTAGCAGCAACTCTTGGCAATGTAGGACCCGGCTTTGGGATTGTCGGTGCGGTAGGTAATTATTCATCCTTATCGGATTTCAGTAAGATCATCCTGTCTATGTGCATGATAATCGGACGATTGGAGATATACCCAATATTATTACTCGGCTTGCCTTCCTTCTGGAAGAGGATAAATATATGATATTAAAAATCGAAGACCAAACGGTCTTCGATTTTTAATATCATCTTATTTGTAAAACACATGATTACCAATTCTTTTGACAAGAGTCTTGTTGTTAACAATCCACGTACCTTCTGACTTGTCCGGATTGAAGAAATAAGTTGCATTTCCAACCACGCTTGTCCCACTGAGTACAGCTTTTGCTGCTTTTATACTATCTGAATTCGGGGTATTATAAATAGTACCATCTGCAACAGGACTGAACTGAGGAATACCTTTATAATACTCGAATATTACACCTTTTACAGTATCCGGGAATGAATCTGACTTTACTCTGTTCAAAATTACATTACCGACGGCAACCTTCCCTGTATAAGTTTCTGCCTCTGCTTCGGCATTAATTATTCTTGACAGCCAGTAAAGGTCGGTTGACGAATAGCTTGTCCCTCTTGCGGCAAGGGTAGTCATAGTGCTTGTCCTATTTGTAGCAAGAGGTGCTGCAAAAAGCTTTGCTTGAGTTTGTCTGCCTGCGATACCATCGATTCTCAGACCGTTCATCTGCTGATATCTGATGACTGCATTTTCCGTATTTTTTCCGTAAATTCCATCAACTGTACCAACTTTGAAGTTGTTGGCATTCAATTTTTTTTGCAATTGAACTACTGCTTCTCCTCTGCTTCCGAATTTCAAGACGCCATAATAGGTATCTGCAAACACTCCTATGGCTTGTCCTGCCAAAAGCAAAGAAATAATTGTAACACAGATTATGATCTTAAGCTTGTTTTTCATACACAATACACTCCTTCCATAGATATGTGTCCCAAGATGCAACATTAACAGTATAAGGACACATGTATCATTGTTGCGTTTCAAGTTAAAACGCATTGCCTCCGAAGTTAGCTGTCGGGTTCGGGACAGAAGGTTCCCTACCATGGTTTTTCATGGATTAACCCCAGAATTGGTTCCTCCGTACCCGGCAAGACCGGGATTCAGCGAATGTCTGTGTTTACATAATGCATATTATATATTATGTCATCTCATTTGTCAAATCAGAGGAAAAATTGGAAATTGCCATACAGAAAAAACCATAAGACTATTAAATTTAAGTATCATGGCAAAAAATAAAAAATATTTTATAAATATTGAAAAAATGCAGGAATATTTTAATCAGTATAGAATATATATTTTTAAATATTCAGTAATATTAGAATTGAGAAACAATTGATACTTTAATAAAGATATGTATGCCGAAAAGCAGATGATAATAAAATAACGGAGGTTTAAAATGCATAAGGAAATCGGAGAAAAAATAAATGAGCTTAGAAGCGCAAAAGGAATGACACTAAAAGAACTGGGAGAGAAGGCCAATTTGTCGGTGAGCTTTTTATCACAGGCAGAGCGGGGATTAACATCCATTGCTATCAATTCATTAAAAAAAATAGCAGAAGCTCTTGATGTTGAGCTGAATAATTTTTTCACACCTCCTGAAAGTCATCGTCCTACAATAATACGCAGCTACGATCATGAAGTAATCAGAATAGATGAATCCAAGCTTATTTATCATAATCTTGGCAGTAATATACCGGACCGTCAGATCGACCCTGTGATTGTGACAATCCTTCCATCCCAGAACGCTGAGGAGATCATCCCATACGACCATCAGGGTGAAGAGTTTGTATATGTTCTGGAAGGCATATTCACTATATTCCTTGAGGACAGACAATATGAACTGTATCCCGGGGACAGCATACACATATCTTCTACAACACCGCACAACTGGGCCAATTTTACCAGCAAGCTCGTTAAAATACTTGCAGTCAGCACCCCCAGTGTATTTAAATAGGTTTTTATTTTACAGATTATTTTAAGGAGGGAAATGAAATGTGCAGAGTTCAGAAACTTGTAGAAACTCTGAGAGCCAAGGAGCTTGACGGAATACTTCTTCTCAAGGATTCCAATATACGGTATATCAGTGGGTTTACCGGCTCTGAGTCTTATGTGGTCATATCAACAAAGACGAGGACTTTCATAACTGATTCAAGATATACCGAACAGGCAGAATCGGAATGTGACGGATTCGAAGTTGTCAGATGGAGATCTCCTATGCTGGGTCTGGTGGAGACTATTCAAAAAGTATGTAAGGCTAATGGAGTAAAAGTACTGGGGTTTGAACAGGATAAGGTGACCTATGAACTGTACGAAAAACTTGCGAAGGGACTTCCAGGGGTAAAACTGGTGCCGACCTCGGGGCTGGTCGAGGGCATTAGATATGTTAAGGACGAGGCTGAGATAGAATGCATAAGGACTGCCGCGAAAATAGCAGATGAGGCCTTTGAGGAGCTTCTTAAACATATAAAAGCCGGAACCACTGAGAAGGATACCGAACGGGAGCTGCAGTATCTGATAAAGAAAAAGGGAGCCGATGATATAGGATTTCCGATAATAGTGGCTTCAGGAAAAAGGGGCTCACTTCCCCATGCAATACCTTCGGATAAGGAAATAGAAAAAGGTGATTTTATCACCTTCGATTTTGGAGCAATGTACAAAGGCTACAGATCCGACGCGACAAGAACGGTAGTTTTCGGTAAAGCAGATGAAAAGCAGAAAGAGATATACAATATCGTCAAAATGGCACAGGTGGAAGGTGAAAAAGCAATAAAGGCCGGAGTAAGCGGAAAAGTACCTGATGACTGTGCACGGAGCTATATAAAGAATGCCGGGTATGGAGACTTCTTCGGCCATGGATTGGGACACGGGGTTGGCCTTGATATACATGAAGAACCTTTTATGTCGTCAAGCTGTGAAAGAATTCTTGAGGCAGGTAATGTAATAACTGTAGAACCTGGCATTTATCTGCCTGACTGGGGTGGAGTGCGAATAGAGGACACAGTGCTTGTCAAGGCTGATGGAATTGAAATACTTACAAAGTTTCCAAAAGAGCTTATTGAACTGAAATAAGGTATATAAATCGCACAAAGTAGATTACATGGAATAGCTGCGATTTATAACATCAATGAAAACGTTTCGCACTATTGAACTATTATGTAATGGATTTAGTGCGAAACATATAATGGACAGAAATGACTAGGCGAATGCCATCATTATATTAAAATTAGGGGGAATAGAAATGAGAAAAAGGCACTTGACATTATTAGCTATGCTTTTGATTGCAATAATGATCAGTTCCATGCTGACCGGCTGCGGACCGAAAGAACAGCAGACTGCTGCACCCGAAGCTAATACTGAAAAAGCGGCAGAAGCTCAGAACACTTTGACCTTTACCCTGGCGTCGGTACCTTCAATTGACCCTCAGCTTTCCAATTCAATACCGTCTTTTAATGTAATCAAGGGCTTCAGTGAAGGGCTTATCAGAAACTTTGAAGGCCAGGTCAAGCCAGGGATGGCTGAAAAGTGGGATGTATCCGAGGATGGAACGACTTATACCTTCCATTTGAGGGATACAAAATGGAGCGATGGTTCTCCTGTAACTGCAAAGGATTTTGAATATGGAATAATCAGGCTTCTTGACCCCAAGAATGCTGCCTCATACTCCTTTGCGGCATATATCATTCAGAATGCAGCTGAATTCAATTCCGGCAAAATAACTGATCCCTCACAGGTGGGAGTAAAGGCGATCGATGATAAAACACTGGAGATAAAGATTCTGAATCCAACCTCCTACTTTGTTTCCACCCTGGACCTGCCATGCTTCTATCCGGTCAAAAAGGAATTCGTAGAGAAAAATGGCATTGATTTTGCTGCTTCAGCCGATAAGATACTCAGCAACGGACCTTTTGTTATTAAAGACTGGAAGCATGAACAGGAAATAGTATTTGAAAAGAATCCGGAATATTGGGATAAAGACAGTATCAAGCTGGACGCAGTCAAGATTCTTCTGGTAAGCGATCCCAATACGGCATTGGCAATGTTTGAAAATGGAGAAATCGACTTCTGCGATATACCTACGGCATTAGTTGAAAAATACCAGCAGGAAGGAACGGCAAAGGTATATATGAGTGGTGCCGACGACTGGATGAGAATAAACTTTAAAAGAACAGAAAAGCCGTGGCTGCAGAATGTTAACTTCAGAAAAGCGCTAAATTATGCTATAGACAGAGAGGACTATGTCAAGACCGCCACTAAGGGCTTGTTCTTCCCGGCAACCCGCCTTGTACTCCCGCTTATGGCAGGGGTTAATGGATATTACTGTGATGAATATCCGATAAATATTTACCCGACAAAGGCTGACACTGCAAAAGCAAAGGAGTATCTGGACAAGGCAATGAAAGAGCTTAATATCACTGATCCAAAGCAAATAGTAGTAGAATACACCATATCCGATGACGATGCTACAAAGCTTATGGCAGAAGTGTTGCAGGACCAGATAAATACAAATCTGGGGATATCCTTTGAAATAAAGATGGTTACATATAAGCAGAAGCTTGAAAATGATACAAAAGGAGATTTTGACCTGGTTTATAACGGCTGGGGCCCTGACTATAATGACCCTATGACCTATATGGAGCTCTGGGAGACCACGAATTCTCAGAATGGCGGAAAGTACAGCAATCCTGAATTTGACAAGCTTGTAGCTGCTGCAAGAGTAGAAAAGGATAAGACAAAAAGAATGGAGATGTTCCATAAGGCAGAAACAATACTGCTGGAAGATGCGGGCTTTGTGCCTCTTCAATTCAGACAGAGGGCCTGGCTTTCCAAGGATAATCTTAAGAATCTGGCCAGGTTCTTCATCGGAGCAGACACTGACTATGTTTATGCTTACTTTGAATAATCTGAGGAATCTGCGAGGAATATTTAAAAACAGCTTAAGTTATGAAGGTATATGTTTGTTGCATATACCTTCATAATTGGTGAAAAGTGGGGGTTTTATGGCTAAATATGTTTTGAAGAGATTTATAATATCATTACTGACGGTGTGGGTGCTGGTCACTGCTGTTTTTATACTGGTCAGAATACTGCCCGGCGACCCCTTTAGCAGTGAAAAAATGACTCCAGAAATAAAGACAAACATGATGAAGTACTATGGCTTTGACAAACCGCTGCCTGTTCAGTACGGCAGATATATCATGAACCTTCTGAAGGGGGACCTGGGCACATCGCTGAAATACCACAACATGAAGGTAAATGATATCATTGCCCAGACCTTCCCTTACTCCGCGGATCTGGGGATCAGGGCCCTTCTGTTTGCTGTTATTGCAGGACTGTGCCTGGGGATAAATGCAGCTTTGAATATGGGTAGGTTTTGGGATTATTTCTGTATTATATTAGCGATAATTGGGGTATCTGTGCCTGACTTTATTCTCGGTTCGCTGCTGCAATATGTGTTTGCGCTGCAGCTTAAATGGCTTCCTGTAGCCAGGTGGATGGGCTTTAAATATACCATACTCCCTGTATTCGGATTGAGCCTTTATACGGTGGCGCTTATTACCCGGCTTATGAGAGTAAGCATGCTGGAAGTAATCAACCAGGACTATATTACCACTGCGGAGGCAAAGGGGTTATCAACCTTCGAGGTGGTCTGGAGGCATCAGATCAGAAATGCAATACTGCCGATAGTAACGGTAATGGGACCTATTACAGCGGCAGTACTGACAGGTACCTTTGTCATTGAAATGATATTCGCCGTACCCGGGATGGGTAAGTTCTATGTGCAGGGCATACATGACCTGGATTACTCATTGATTCTTGGAATGACAGTTTTTTACGGAGTTTTCCTTGTTGCAGCCAATTTCATTGTTGATATCATATATGGCTTAGTAGATCCGAGAATAAGGATTATGGGAAAGTAAGGTGAGAAATATGGTGAATAAACCGTTGGAGATAGATTTTGACGACATCGGGCTTTATGAGAATATCGGCAGAGATAAAAGCAATTTTAACGTTGTTGTCAGGCCAAGTCTTACTTACTGGCAAGATGCGTGGATCAGGCTGTCAAAGAATAAGGTTGCTCTTATAAGCCTCGGTGTTATTTTGTTATATATTATTCTTGCTGTTGTAGGTCCGTATATGACACCTTATGACTTTAAATCAAACAATCCTGATGCTACAGATTTACTCCCCAATGCCGAGCACTGGTTCGGTACCGATTCTTTGGGCAGGGATCTTTGGGAAAGGATCTGGATGGGTGGACGGGTTTCGCTTATGATAGGTTTTGTGGTTACTACGATAAACACTATTATAGGTGTCGTTGTCGGCGGAATCTCGGGCTACTTCGGCGGAAAGCCGGATATGTTCATAATGCGTATCATTGACGTGCTTTATGGAATTCCTACTATAATCGTTGCAATACTGGTAATGATGCTGCTGGATTCCGGGATAGCCAGCCTTATAGCTGCAATGATCGTAATAGGCTGGATAGGCAGTGCCAGATTTGTAAGAGGGCAGATATTGCAGCTTAAGAATCTGGAGTTTGTATTGGCGGCAAAAACTCTTGGAGCCGATAGCTTCCGAATAATTGCACTGCATTTAATACCAAATATTATGGGACTTATTATTACCAATCTGGCTATGGCGATACCCAATGCTATTTTTACCGAGGCATTTTTAAGCTATATCGGTTTGGGAATACAGCCGCCGGCAACCAGCTGGGGGCAGTTGTCAAGAATAGGGGCAACGGTCTTCAGGGCTTATCCCTACCAATTGTTCATACCTGCATTTTTCATAAGTACTACAATGCTTGCTTTGAACTTATTCGGTGACGGCTTAAGAGACGCATTGGATCCGAGGCTCCGTGGCCGGAATAAATAGTGGAGGTATGGCGAATGAATAGATTGATTGAAATAAAAGATCTGGAGATAGGCTTTAAAACCTATGGAGGAGAAGTTCAGGCGGTGCGGGGTGTATCCTTTCACCTTGATGAAGGAGAATGCATCGGTATAGTAGGAGAGTCAGGCTGCGGTAAAAGCGTTACTGCAAAGGCAATCTTAAAGCTGATACCGACACCTCCCGGAAGAATCAAAAATGGAAACATAATATTTGGCGATAAAGATATAATCTCCTTTACAAAAAAACAGATCCGCCCAATCAGAGGAGCCGAGATAAGCATGATCTTCCAGGATCCTATGACCTCCCTGAACCCGACCATGACAATAGAAAGGCAAATAGGAGAAGTAATAATAAAGCATCAGCGTGCAGAAAGAAATCAAATGTATGGAAGAATTCTTGAAATAATGAAATTAGTCGGTATTCCGAATCCGGAAAAAAGGGTAAAACAGTACCCTCATGAATTCAGCGGCGGGATGCGTCAGCGTGTAATGATTGCAATAGCTATGGCATGCAATCCCAAGCTGTTGATTGCCGATGAGCCGACCACAGCCTTGGATGTGACAATTCAAGCTCAGATACTGGACTTGATGAAGGAGCTTCAGACCAAGTTCAATACTTCAATAATGCTGATAACTCATGACCTGGGAGTAGTTGCAAATATGGCACAGCGCGTTCTGGTCTTTTATGCGGGAAAAATAGTTGAATCCGCAAGCTGTGAGGAAATATTCAGCAATCCAAGACATCCATATACCCTGGGACTTCTGAGATCAATGCCTCGAGTGGACTCTGAGTCCAAAGAGATGCTGGCTTCAATTGAAGGAGCGCCGCCGGACTTATTCAAGCCGCCGGTGGGATGCTCTTTCGTACCTCGCTGCGAGCATGCAATGAAAATATGTATGATGGCTGAACCGCCGATAATATTGATAAATGAGGCTCATGGAGCTGCATGCTGGCTTCAGCATGAAAAAATCCCGAAGGATAAACAGCTCTCTATAGCCCGGGAGGCTAATTATGGTAAGCGATAATTCTGTTTTAGTAGAAGTCAGGAATTTGAAAAAATACTTCCAGGTTGGGAATAACCAGATTCTTAAAGCAGTGGATGGCCTAAGCTTTTCAATTAACAGGGGAGAGACACTGGGACTTGTCGGAGAAAGCGGATGCGGAAAGTCTACCACGGGAAGAACTATGATCAGACTGTATAGTGCAACTGATGGTGAAGTAATGTTTGAAGGAAATAACATATTCAAGATGAACAGGCTTGAGTCGAAAGAGTTCAGTAAAAAGGCCCAGATGATTTTCCAGGACCCATATGCGTCGCTGAACCCAAGGATGACTGTCGGTGATATAATAGGTGAAGGCATAGATATACACGAGTTGTATACCGGCAGGGACAGGGAGGACAGGATATATGAGCTGCTGGAAATCGTAGGGTTGAACAAGGAGCATGCCAGCCGCTTTCCTCATGAGTTTTCCGGAGGGCAAAGACAGCGGATAGGTGTGGCCAGAGCACTGGCAATTGAGCCGGAGTTTATTGTCTGTGATGAGCCGATTTCTGCTCTGGATGTCTCAATTCAGGCTCAAGTGGTTAATTTGCTCATCAACCTGCAGCATAAGCTGGGTCTCACGTATCTTTTTATTGCACATGACCTGAGTATGGTAAAGCATATTTCCGACAGGGTTGCAGTCATGTACCTGGGTGTAATGGTAGAGCTCGCAGGAAGCAGTGAGCTGTATGGCAATTCAATGCATCCGTATACCAGGGCATTACTCTCTGCGATTCCTATTCCGGACCCTGAGATCGAAAAACATAGAAGCAGGATACTCTTGGAAGGTGATGTACCCAGTCCGATCAATCCACCTGCCGGCTGCCGGTTTAAAATGAGATGCAGTTATGTAAAACCCGTATGTCATGAAACACAGCCTGAGCTGAAAGCGGTCGGAAATAACCATTATGTTGCATGTCATCTCTGTGGCATGATCTAGTGATTATTAACACAACAATTTTCTTATCTTTCATAGTGTTAATAATCACAACCTTGATTTAGTGCCTCGCATGCTCAAGAAGGGATATACGTTACGAGGCACTAATGAATGTCTGGTATAATTATATAATATGGAACAAACAAACTATATAGCATGGAGGTATTATGTATGTCGCAAAACAGTAAAGTTGGTGAACTGTCCCGGAAACTGAAATCTGCAGGGCTGGATGCCATAATAGTAGGGCCCTCGCCTGATCTGGAGTATCTGAGTGGTCTTCATTTTCATCCGGATGAGAGATTCAAGGCGCTCTTAACTTTGGTAGACGGAAGGTTTTTTCATATAATTCCTGAATTATACTACGAAGAAGCAAGAGAGAAGCTGGGGAGTGAAGCAAAGATTTATGTCTGGAGTGATTCCGACGGCTTCCTGTCTGCGGTGAACAAGGCAAAAAACGAATATGGAATTAATGGTATGACCATCGGAGTCAATGATGGTGTAAGAGCTGTCGATCTGCTTGACATGAAGGAATGCCTGGAGGTAAGCTTCAAAAACGGCACCGGTGTACTGGAAAGAATGAGATTGATAAAAAGCGGGGAAGAAAGGGATTTCCTGAGAAAGGCCGCCGATATAGCAGACAGGGTGATGAGTGAAGTAATAAAGTACATACGTCCGGGACTGCTTGAGAGAGATATAAGTAATAAAATAGAGGAACTATTTCTGGAATATGGAGGCCAGGGCCTGGCTTTTGATTCTATCGTGGCTTCCGGACCTAATACTTCAAGGCCTCATTATAACAAGGACGACAGAAGGATTGAAGAGAAAGATATCATCATATTGGACTTCGGCTGCAGGTATAATGGATTCTGCTCCGATATATCCAGAACTGTTTTTGTGGGAGAACCTACAGAAGAGCAGAGGAAGATATTTGATATAGTAGTCACAGCAAACACAAAAGCTGAGGAGCTCGTGAAGCCGGGAGTTACGGCAGGGCAGGTGGACCTGGCTGCAAGGACAGTTATCAGAGAAGCCGGATATGGACATTGCTTCCTGAACAGGACAGGACATGGAATAGGTATGGCTGTGCATGAGGGACCTTACATCAAGGAAGGAAATACTGAGGTTCTGGAGCCCGGAATGACCTTCAGCGTTGAGCCGGGTATATACATTGCGGGCAGATTCGGTATGAGAGTGGAAAATATTGTTCTTGTGACGGAAAATGGAAGAGAGATACTGAATAAATCCACAAAGGATATAATTATTGTATAAGACTATTAGCAGCCAGACATTTATTCTGCATATCTGGCTGTTATTTTCCATGAGCCTGTAAAAATAAAAAATGAAAAATGTACCAATATAATTACTTCAGAAACTACAGAAAATATAATAGATTATGTTAGGAGGGATTCTATGAGTTATCACAAGCAGGAATCGAAAGCAATGGATAGCAAAGAGGAGCTGAAGCTTGCAAATGCCAGGAGGATAGAGGAACTTTTGAGGATTGACAACCGGTACATCCGGACTCAAAGACACCTGGAAGAAAATTCAGATATAGCAAGACTTGACCAGATAAAGCATTCCTTTGAGATTCAGGCCGAACGAGAAGCCAGGATGGAAAACCTCAAGAATATAATCGCTTACGGCAAACATGAAGGCGTAGATGAAGGCAGAAACATCAGAAGAAACATGGAGTTTACAGAGCATTATCTTCAACATCATAGTGCACACCTGGATGAAGGTACTCTGCAGAATTCAAAGATAAAGCAGGAGCACAGGAGAGAACAGCTTAACTTCATTAACTAGAGAATATTATAGGATTCAATGTTTGCCAAATAGCACAGGCGGTTCTTTGCACCACCTGTGTTTTTTTGTAGATTTATGTAGTTTAATAAAGTAATTGCATTGGTATAAAACATGCAGGAATTAACAAAAAATTGTAGAAATATTCCTCAGAATGTACAAAGTTTTCAATTAAAAGGAATACTTTGCTGTCATAAAAAAAGAAGGGCGGAAATTTGACATGGGCTATTTTCCCACAATTGCAAAAAAACTTGGCAATAGGAGAGAATCAGCAGTTCCTGAGGCATATAAAGACGAATTATTAATGGAAATGTTGAATGTGAATGTAAAACGGGAGATAGTTCTGGCATGTGCATTGATAATAATAATTACAACAATTCTCACCATAATCCTGGTTAGTCCGTATTCTCAAATAGAATCCATGTATGTTTCATTTTCTTCCTATCATCTTCATATACTGCTTCTCTTTGGTTCCTTGGTGTTTCTGATGATCACCCTAGGCTATAGGGACATTATTTTTAAGGACATATTTTTTCTGAAGCTCACACATATCTTAATCATAAGCTTTGTGCTGATACTGTGCTCTATAATTGCAGTCAACAATGAATTGGCAGGCCAAAGGCCCTTTTCATATTTGACCGCTGCGCTTTGCATAGGCTCTGTTATAATAATGCCGCCTTTTGAGAGGGGGCTCATTTATACGCTTTCGTGGGTCTTTTATCAGATTGGAATGATTTTTTTGGTCAGAGATCCAATGGCTATATCGCAGAACTTCATTTTTGTTACGATGCTTTTAGCCCTGGCATTGATAATCTCAGACATAAACTATTCTGCATATATCAGCGGCTTTATGAATAGAAAGACCATAGAGGAATATAGTAAAGAGCTTGACCGCCTTTACAAGATCGCTGAGGATAGCCTTCTGAAACGTACCGAGGAGCTTAACCAGGCAAAAGAACTGGAAAAGATAAGAACGGCTTTTTTTACCAACATATCCCATGAACTCAGAACACCGCTCAATGTGATATTCACATCGGAACAAATGCTTGAATGCGCGCTGAAAAGTACGCAGCTGCATGGATATAATAAAGAGATTCCACAGTATATGGAAATAATGAAGCAGAATTGTTACAGGCTGACCAGGCTTATTGACAATCTGATTGATATGACAAAAATTGATGCGGAGTATTTACAATATAATCCTGAGTACTGCAACATCGTCAAAGTAGTAGAAGATATCTCATTATCGGCAGCAATTTATATCGAAAGGAAAAATATTTGCCTGACCTTTGATACAGATATAGAAGAAAAGTTTATACTATGCGATCCGGAGAAGATAGAAAGGATAGTCCTTAACCTGCTGTCAAATGCAGTAAAGTTCACTCATGAAGGCGGACATGTCGATGTCAGTGTATATGATGGGAAGGATAGTATCACCATAAGTGTCAGAGACACCGGAATAGGAATTCCCGAGGAGATGACAAAAGTAATTTTTGACAGGTTTGTACAGGTGGATAAATCGTCCACAAGAGACAGGGAGGGCAGTGGAATTGGTTTATCCTTAACAAAATCATTAGTAGAAATGCACGGAGGAAGTATATCAGTGAAAAGCAAACTGGGTGAAGGAAGCGAGTTTGTTGTTGAGTTCCCGGTAATACAATCATGTCATGAGAACAGCTGTGCAGCATGTGAATTTCTCTGTCAGAGCCAGAAAATGGAGAAGATTAGAAAAGAATTTTCCGACATATATGATTGAAAAAGGCATTACAATAACAAGAGGGAGGCATCACCTGCCCCCCTCTTGTTATTGCTTTACAAATACAACATTAATTGCCTTTACCAGAGCCTCAACTCTGTCTCCTTTTTTAAAACCCGCATCTTCAAGACTTTCCCGCGTCATCACGGACGTGAACCTCAGGCTGTTGTCCTGTCATGTGCCCCGCATCTTGACTTCAGCCATGATTTCATCAGATTTTATGGCTTCGATCTCGCCTATTACCTTGTTTCTTACACCGGCTTCCATAAACTATGCCTCCTGTTATTATTGGATTTTTTATAGTATGTTCATCCTCATTAGTCTCTTTTAAGAAAGGTATTTTATACATAAAAAAGGCCTCCATTGAAGCATTTTAACAATCAAGGAAGCCTTTTTTGAAACTCGTTGAGGTCAAGTGGCACACTAAGGAAATTTATACTTTCCTACTCGTTATAAAAAATAAGCACCAGAAAAAATTCTGATGCTTATTTAAGGAAACTATTGATTAATCAAAGTAGAGATAGCTGCCGCGGGCGAAATTGGTCTTTTTCCAGAACTTCTTGATCCACGGCTGTACATAGTAGTCGAGGCCGAAAGCTCCGCCTGCTCCGCCCATAAGGGCAATTGATGCGAATACATACCAGAGTATGTCATAGCCTGCCATAGCGGATACAATGAAGTTACCGCAAAGGAATACTGAGCCTAATGATGCAAAGAAGGTGAAGAGACCTGCAATAAGTGCAAGACCGATACCTATTTCCATCAATACAACCATTGACTGGAACAAGAATGCATTAGGTGCAACTATTGTATCTGTGAACCACTGATATATTGCCCATGGTTCTGCAAATATAGGCGTTGGTCCTACAGCTGCAGCTGCTTCTCCGGCAGCTCCGGCTGCTGCTCCTGATGCTGCTGAAGTAGCTTCTACAGCTGCTTCTGCTGCACCTGATGCCGCTGAAGTTCCTGCAACCTGAACTATCTTGATGTTTGCCGGGTTCAACCAACCTTCCTGTACCTTCTTCACACCTTCTATCAGCCACATTACACCTACGTATAAACGCAGAAGTACAAGCCAGGAAGTGTGTGTCCTATGTGCCAGGTGTCCGCCTACAAATGCCCTGTTATCCTTCATGTGGAAGAATTCATGGAGCAGATAGTTCCATATGAGCCTCAAACCGCCAACTCCCCATAGATAGTGGAGGTTAACCAGATGTTTTGCAGCCATTGCCAAGAAGCCTGACAGCGGAGTGCCCATAAGTTCTGCTACACAGTAGTGGCTTCCTATTGAAACCATGAAACCGTGAGTGTTAAGTACAAATTTTTTCTTTTCTGTCTTGTTGATAGCTGCAGCTATATTATGAGCTGCGCATTCACCTGTCTGAAGAGCTGTTTCAACTATCTGCGGAATCGGCTTTCCATCTATTTCGTAGTATGCGTTGTCTCCGACAACATATACTTCTTCTTTGTCCATACTCTGCATGTAGTCATTAACCTGTATTCTGTTCCTCTTACCCTGGGTAAGACCTGTTGATACTGAGAAGCTGTTGCCCTGTACACCACAAGTCCAGATAAGAGTACCTGTGCTTATCACTTGTCCGTCCTTGAGAACTATGCTGTTCGGAGTTGCCTTGACAATAGGCGCATTTGTCATTACTTTTACGCCCTTCTTTGTAAGGAAATCCGTAGCTTTTTTCTGAAGGCTCGGTCTCAATATCGGCAATATTGTTGGCATAGCTTCTACATTGTAGATATTAACTTCCTTTGGATCGATTTCATGCTTTTCGCATAAAATGTTTTTCCATTCAAAAAGTTCTCCCACAACCTCAATTCCTGTGAAGCCTGCGCCAGCAACAACAAAGGTGAGAAGTTCCTTTCTTTTTGCAGCATCTTTTTCATCTTTGGCGAGCTGGAAGCTGTGTTCGATGTGCTCTCTGATCTTTAAAGCATCCTTAAGTGACCATATGGTAAAACCATAATCTTTAACGCCTTCAACTCCAAAGAATGCCGGTTCAGCTCCGCAACCAAGAACAAAGTAATCATACTTGTATGTTCCCTTGCTTGATGTAAGGGTCTTTGCTTCATAATCAATGCTTTCAATTCTATCTCTTACAACATTGACCTTGGTAGCCTTGAATACATTGTAAAGGTCTACCATTACGCTTTCTTTATCTGTTCTACGGCCTGCGATCTCATGCAGCTCAGTGAGAAGAGTGTGGAAAGGATTTTCATCGATCAGAGTGATTTCAACGCTGTGATCCTTTTTAAACTTCTTGCTCAGAACCTTTGCCGCCTCGACTCCTGCGTAGCCAGCGCCGAGTATGACTATTTTCTTTACTTCTGACAAGATAATACCTCCTTGAATATGATTAAAATATTAAGAAACAAAAAAATATTAAATATAATAATATTCATTATTATTATATAATATATATTTAACAAATGCGATAGGTTTTATCATTTTTGTGTTAAAAAAATCGCATTTTATTGTGGCATATTTTAGTATTATAATAGAGTAAGAGGCTTAACGAATAAAGAATGGGGTGAAAACAAATGATGAAGTATCATATGAGAAAATCTGAACGGGAGATTAAGGGCAAGGATGAAATTACCAATATACTAAAAAACGGTAAATATGCAGTTATTTCAATGTGCAGAAATAACGAGCCCTATATAGTCACACTGAGCTATGGGTATGATGAGAGCAGGAACTCCCTATATTTTCACAGCGCCAAAGCAGGCTTGAAAATTGATTTTATAAAAGAAAATCCTAAGGTCTGCGCCACGGTGATAATTGATGGAGGTTATCTTAATGGGGAGTGCGAGCATAAATATGCCTCTGTGGTTTTCTGGGGCGACATGTATGTGGTTGACAAGCTGGAAGAGAAAAAGCACGCATTAGTCACAATGATAGACCAGCTTGAGGAAATGCCGGAGCCGGTAAAGGCAAGACTTTTGAAAAACGACGGAGTTTATGAGGGCGTAGGCATATTGAGACTGGATATAAGTGAAATAACAGGAAAGAAAGGAAGCTAGGAATCCCCGGCTTCCTTTCTTGACCATTATATAAATCTGAGCAGCAAGTCATATAAATACCCCAGGACTATTCCTCCGGCCAATACATAGCCTATATACAGGGACAGGGCCTTCCTGCGCATTATGGTTGCCACGCCTGCTATAACGCCTGCGCTTGTGCCGGGACCGGTGATCATGAATGCCAGCATTGCGCCTTCACTTGCTCCACCCTCCAGAAGGATATTTATTACAGGCAGTGAGGAAGAGCCGCTTACATAGAGAGGCAGACCGATTATCGCAGACAAAGGCACTGCAAATATGTTATCCGGGCTGAAGTATTTCAGAATAAGCTCTGCGGGTACGAATTGATTGATGAAGTAACCTATGGCAGCGAATAATGCGAAATACAGCAGCACTTTTTTGATTCCTATATCAACAACAGCATTCATGAATTCCCGTAGCCTGTATGTTTCTGTTACTTGATTGAAGCTTGACAATACCGGAGCATCCTTGCTGCAGCAGGATACCGCTCCAGCCGAAGAACAGCCGCAGGCTCCGCTGCTTTCAACTATTGGCGCACTGCTATAGCTGCAGCAGCTTTCTGTGATCTGGCTGCAGCCACAGGAGCTGACCCTGCTGTCATGGAACCTTGCCTGGTTATCAAGAAAACCGGTGTTTTTTTCGATGTAGTGGGTTATATAGCCCGCACTGAGTCCGATTATAACGGAAGCAGCAGCCAATGCTGCCGCGAATCTAATGCTTATAATTCCTGAGAGCATTATAAAGCTGTCAGGGCTCATAAGAGGAGAAGACACAATAAAAGCCATGATAGGACCCCAGGGCAGTGCTGTTGTAAGCATGGACACAATGATAGCCATTGTGCCGCATGCGCAAAAGGGTGTAAAAGCACCAAAAGCAACACTGCCGGGGATTGATATGCCGGCTTTTTTCATAATGGCCTTTTTCATAGTCTCAGGATCCACATATACCTTTATTGCAGATGCCACAAGTATGCCTAGTATCAGGGAAGGGGCATTATGGATCAGGGTGGAGAACACATAATTGATGGTTTCTTTTAAAATTTCTAACATTTTCTTACCTCCATTAATATCGTAAATTACCGATATATTTATGTAAAAAATTATAATAATTCTTTGCCTAAAGCTTTCAAAAATTCTTCAATAAGCTTTTTATTAAGGAAGAAACAGGTCCACTGGCCTCTTTTCTCCTTGTATATAAGCCCGGCCTTCTCAAGAACGGATAAATGCTGGGATATGGTGGACTGGGCAAGTCCGGTAGCCTTAACAACGTCTCCTACGCTCACGCCATTCTCATAATACTCGATCCTGCTGCAGCAGGTTCCTATATCCTTGGCTTTCAACGCTTTTACTATCTGGTATCTTGTTTCATTGCCCAATGCATTACAGATTTTTACTGTGTCCATGCTTTATTCCTCCACGTATCGTAAATTTACGATTTAACTATATCGTAAATTTACGATGATGTCAATATATGTTTTCAAATCCTGTAAAATTTAATTTTGAATACCAACCAGAATGGAATTATTTTCTTTTTATCTATATAATATAATTAGTTGGAGTAACGTCAGATATACGTATTATAAAGCTGAGGAATTAATCTCAGCTCTGCAGGGGAATATAGAATTACTCAGGGTTTGGAAGGAGCGAAGAAAATGGGAAGAATTGCAGGAGCGTTTATTTTTCCTCACCCACCGATAATGGTGGAGGAAGTGGGAAAAAGGGAGACGATGAAGGTAAGAAGCTCAATTGATGGCGCCTTGGAGGCTTCAGAACGCATTGCGGATATTAGCCCGGATACGGTAGTAATAATCACCCCTCACGGGACACTTCTAAAGGATGCTATGACCATTGCCGCGGATGAAAGGCTGGAGGGCAGCCTTGCCAGGTTCGGGGCTCCAGGGGTAAAGCTGAGCTTTGATAATGATCTGGAGCTTATCGATAAAATAATGGAGCAGGCTGATAAAAAAGGTACATATTGTGCTCCGATGCATGAGGATGTTAAAAAGACGTATGGTCTTGATCCGGGACTTGATCATGGAGCCATGGTTCCTCTTTATTTTCTGGACAAGAAATATAAGGATTTCAAGCTGGTGCATATAACCTACAGTCTTCTCCCGAAGGAGCAGCACTATAAGCTTGGCATAGCAATAAGAGATGCTGCTATGGTGCTTGACCGCAAGGTGGTGGTAATAGCCAGCGGCGACCTTTCACACAGGCTTACTCAGGATGCACCCGCAGGCTTTGATCCCAGAGGTGCGGAGTATGATCAGAAATACACCGGAATAATAAGGGAGGGAAAGGTTAAAGAGCTGATGTCCATGCAGGCTGAGCTTCTGGAGGCCGCCGGTGAATGTGCATACAACTCTACTTTAGTGCTGATGGGCTGTCTTGATGGCTGCAGTATTAAAGGAGAGGTATTATCCTACGAAGGTCCCTTCGGAGTGGGCTACTGTATAGCAGAAGTACATTCTGAGGCCTGTGAGGGCAGAAAAGCAGAAAAAAGCAGCGATCCCTATGTGAAGCTGGCAATAGATACTCTGGAGACCTATGTGAGGACAGGCAAGCAGCTTAAGGTGCCTGAAAGCCTTCCTGCAGAAATGCTTACAGGAAGGGCAGGAGTGTTCGTATCCTTGAAAAAATACGGAGAGCTCAGGGGCTGCATCGGAACTATAGGGCCCACCACCATAAATATTGCCATGGAAATCATCCGGAATGCCATAAGTGCGGGGGTCAGGGACCCGAGATTCCTTCCAGTAGAGGAAGACGAGCTTTCCGAACTGGATTACTCTGTGGATGTCCTGATGGAGCCGGAGCCTATCAAATCCAAAGAGGAGCTGGATGTGAAGAAATACGGTGTCATAGTAAGAAGCGGGCGCAGGTCCGGCCTGCTGCTTCCTAATCTGGAGGGTGTGGACACTGTTGACTATCAGGTAGATATTGCACTGCAGAAAGCAGGTATCAGAAGCAATGAAGTCTATGAGATGGAACGCTTTGAAGTTATAAGGCATTATTAAGCAATGGAGTGATTCAGTATGGATCAATTAAAGGAAGCAATGCATTATGAAAGGCTTGAAGGGCAGAGGGTGATCTGCAGGCTCTGTCCCCATGAGTGTACCATTGCACCTGGCAAATTCGGCATATGCAAGGTAAGAAACAATATTGAAGGCACACTGTATACCCATAATTATGGGAAAATATCTGCAGCAGCAATGGATCCTGTGGAGAAGAAGCCGCTTTATCATTTTTACCCGGGGAAATATTTATTGTCTCTCGGGACTGTGGGCTGCAATTTCAGATGCAGCTTTTGTCAGAACCACCACATTGCACAGCATGGAGTGGAAAAGGAAGCAGGGAGCGGAACCCTGTATGAAGCCTCTGAAGCCTACCTGCTGAGTATGTGCAGGCAGGAAGAGGATTGTATCGGAATAGCGTATACCTACAATGAGCCCAGCATCTGGTATGAATATGTATTGGATACTGCCCGGTATTTCAGGGAAAAGGGGTACAAGAATGTACTGGTGACCAATGGTTATATCAGCGATAAGGCATTGACGGTCCTTCTGCCTTATATCGATGCAATGAATATTGATGTGAAGGGATACACGGAGGAATACTACCGGGATATCTGCGGGGGAAGCCTGAAGCATGTCAAGCGTACTGTTGAAATGGCAGCCGCAGTATGTCATGTGGAAATTACAACTCTTATTGTTCCAGGCTGCAATGACAGTGAGAAGGAGATGCAGAGGCTTTCAAAATGGCTGGCAGCTATCAATCCCTCTATTCCTTTGCATATATCCAGGTATTTTCCCATGTATAAAATGAAGGAAGAACCCACGAAGGTTACTGCACTGAAGGCTCTGAAAAAGGCGGCAGGCGATAATCTGGAGTATGTATATATAGGCAACCTTCAGAGTGAGGATTCAAATACATATTGTCCAAAGTGCGGTGCTTTGCTTATCAGAAGGGCTGGGGGCATATTCATCGAGCATCTGGATGATGGAATATGCTCCAAATGTGGGAAAACCATAGCTGTAACAGGTATATAGTGCCTCGTAACGTATATCCCTTCTTGAGTATGCGAGGCACTGAATCAATGTTGTGATTATTAACACTATGAAAGACGAGAAAGTTGTTGTGTTAATAATCAGTAGCTATTTACCTATTTACCGGGGGATTGTCCTTAATGTATAATAATCAGAGTATATGCAAACTGAGAGGTGAATGAAATGAATTTTTTCGTGCAGATCAGGGAGAGCGTAATCGACTTTAAGTTTTACAGAAGCATTAAGAATAATAGGTTCAGCAGGAGCTTTGTATATCTGCTGCTGCTTTTTCTGATTATCTATTTCGTAAATGGGACAAGGACTTTTATTGCTACAAGAATAGCAGTAGATGATCTGGTCGCTAGTATGAGTACCAATATACCGGAGTTCAGACTGGAAAACGGCGAGTTCAGCTTTGAGGGCGAGATGCCCTACTATATCAGCAGCAGTACCAATGAGGCCTTCGTCATTGACACTACAGGACAGGTGAATGAAAGTGTATTGAAGGATGTGGGCAGCGGAATGCTCATAACCAGGGACAGGGTATATGTGAAAAGAAGCGAGATAGAGACCAGAGAGTTCAGTTTATCTGAGCTTAAAGGCATTAACCTTACAAAATCAGATGTGATGGAATTTCTGCCCAAACTCAGCTGGATCGTGTTAATAGCCATTGCTTTCGTTTTCATCTTTGTATTGGGCTGGAAGCTGCTTAATGCCGTTATACTGGCATTATTGGGGCTGATTGCAAATACCGTTCTTAAAGGCGGGTTGAAATTCAACAATCTGCTCAATATCAGCATATATGCACTGACACTGCCAATGCTCATACAGCTGGCCGTAAACCTATACGGCTATCCGATACCAAGCTTTGGGCTCATATATTGGGGGATATCCATCCTTTATGTGACTCTGGCTGTGAAAAACTGCAAGGAAGAAATCGCCGGGCCGGGCGAGATCAACGGGCCGGGGGGCGGGAATGAACTGGAGGATATGACAGGTGAAAATAGGAGTGATTTCTGATACACATATCAGAAGTAGTGCCAGGCTGCTTCCCAATATCATATACGAGGTTTTTGACGGTGTGGATATGATATTGCATGCGGGAGATATTCTTATTGACGAGGTTATAATTGAGCTTGGGACAATTGCTCCAGTTTATGCGGTTGCAGGAAATAATGACGGATATGATATGCTGGACAAATATGGTATAAAAAAAATAATTGCAGCTGACGGAAAGAGAATAGGCCTGACTCACGGAACCAGCAGGGGACGTACCTACATGAATGCTTATGCAGAATTTATAAAGGACAATGTGGACTGTGTGGTATATGGGCACAGCCATAAACCCCATAATGAGGTTATTGACGGAGTGCTGTTCTTTAATCCCGGCTCTCCGACGTCAAGAAGGTTTGAACCCAGGTATTCCCTGGGACTTCTGCATGTGGACAGGGATATAAGGGGAGAGATAATATACTTTGATTAAGAAGGGGCTCTTTCAGAGCTCCTTTTACTATCCGTTTAAAATTTAACAATTATATGCTATAACAATTGCAACTGGAATAAAGGTATGATATAAAGATTATGGATGTGAAAATATGTGCGGCGGCATATAGTCTGTGAGGTCAAAATGGCAAATATGGATACAGCGATAATACTTGCCGGAGGGAAGAGCAGCAGAATGGGCTTTGACAAGCAGTTCCTCAAGCTCCGGGACAAGTATCTCATCGAGATGATAGCGGAAAAGCTGGAGAAGCTTTTCAAGGAAATAATCATTGTAACAAGCAGGCCGGAGGAGTACAGAAAATACGGTTTCAGGCTGGTAGAGGATGAAGTCAGGGACTTCGGACCTCTGGCAGGGATACATGTAGGAATCAAAAATTCCACAAGCACGCATAATTACATAGTAGCCTGTGATATGCCCTTCATAAACCCCGGATACCTGGAGTACATGATGGAGCTTATCAAGCTGCACGACTACAAGGTTGACGGTGTTATAACAAGACTGGGCGAATGGATCGAACCCTTTAATGCCTTTTATTCAAAGGGCCTGATCGACAGGATAGAAGCGAATATCAGGGAGGGCAAAAGGCAGATCAATCTGCTGCTGAAAGATTCCAATGTACTTTATGTCAGTGAGGCAGAAGCAAGGAAATTCAGTCCCGACTGGGAAATGTTCACCAATGTCAATACCTTAAAGGACTATAAAAGCCTTATGGAGCGGCTATCCAAAGCATAGGGCAATGACAGGGGGTGTCAGAATGGAGCTGACCAGGAACCTTCCAATAATAAAGTATGAAAACGGTACCGTATCATCAATTGATGACATGGTAGTCAAAGAATATGCTCTGACAATCATACTGGATGGAGAGGAGTTCATCACACTGCTCTGTACTCCGTCAAGCCTTGACTGCCTGACTGTAGGGTTTTTACTATCGGAAAGCATTATAAAGAGCAAGACTGACATAAAGAAAATCAGGATAGATGAAGAAAGAGGCATAGTTGAAGTAAATACCTTTGAAAGCAGTACTATTGCAAAGAGGCTGCACGGCAAGAGGACAATGACCACCGGCTGCGGTAAGGGCTCCACCTTTTATAATGCAATGGATCCGCTTAGCTGCAGGAAGGTATCGGGTGCTGTTCAACTTAGTGCACAGGTAATTCTAGGGCTTATGAGGGATTTTAATAAGAGATCGGAGCTATTCCTGAACACAGGCGGGGTTCACAGTGTCGCACTCGGTACCGGGGCAGGTATACTGTTGTTTCATGAAGATGTGGGACGCCATAATGCCATGGATAAGGTCATAGGGGAAGCTTCACTGAAGGATATTGAACTGCTTGACAAGGTAGTACTTACAAGCGGCAGGGTATCCTCCGAAATGCTTATAAAGGCTGTCAAGGGGCAGATACCCGTGATAGTATCAAGGTCTGCTCCTACTGACCTGGCAGTGGAGCTTGCAGGCAAGCTGGGAATAACGATAGTTGGTTTTGCCCGGGGGCAGAGGATGAATGTATACAGTAATCCGGAAAGAATAGAATTTTAAAAAATTAGTATTTTAGGAGGTCACTATGTTAGAGAAGATACTGGAGCACAACAGGAAATTTGTGCAGGAAAGAAAAAATGCAGGGGAGGATAAACCTATAAGCGGCCATGCACATAAGGATATTATGGTTTTCACCTGCATGGATACCAGGCTTGTTGAGCTTTTGGAGGCTGCAATGGGCTTTAAAAGAGGAGACATCAAGATACTGAAGAATGCCGGCAATATAATCAGAAACAATTGCAGTGATGTTATCAGGAGTGCAGCTGTGGGAACAGTACTGATGGGCCTGAAGGAAGTATATGTGGTAGGGCATAAGGATTGCGGAATGAGGAAGCAGACAGTGGAAGGCATAAGAGCGAAGATGGTGGAGAAGGGCATTTCCGAGGAGGCAATCAAAGCCATTGACATAGAAGAATGGTTCGGACTATTGAAGGATGAAGTTGAGAACGTGAAGGATGCTGTTGACAAGCTCAGGAAGTCTCCGTATATTCCCAAGGATGTGATTATACACGGTTTGATGATGGATCCAAATACGGGTGAAATAGAGGTTATCCTGTAAGAATAATTATGTAAATATGAGAAATTTTCTTAATTTCCTCCATCTATTATAGACATATTGTTAAAAAAATGCTAAACTTAAATTGTTAAAAAAATATTTAACTTATATATAGTTTTTAACAATGTTTTGATTGGAGGGTCTATTATAATGGAGAAACGTATACTTACTCCAAAGGAAATTGCACAGGCAACATGCGATGCCGGTTCAGCAAAAGCAAAGCTTTCAATTTCACAGATGCTTGTACTTGGCATATTTGCAGGCGTGTTCATAGGCTTTGGAGCACAGGGAGCGATTACTATAGGACAATCGCTGACAAAAATTGATGCAGGCTTGCAGAAGTTTGCTTTTGCCGGAGCTTTCCCTGTGGGACTCATGCTTGTAGTTATCTGCGGCGCGGAGCTTTTTACGGGAAACAATCTTATGACCTTGGGATGCCTTAACTGCAGATACAAATGGTCAGATATTTTCAGAAACTGGTTCTTTGTTTATGTTGCGAATTTCATAGGTTCAGTATTACTGGCACTCTTTGTTGCGAATTCCGGACTTATGACACCGGGAACACCGGCTGCCGATCTTGCTATCGGAATAGCTACAAAAAAGGTTGCAATAGCTTTTGTACCTGCAATTATAAGAGGAATACTTTGTAATATCATCGTTGTACTCGCAGTTTGGATGGCTACCGGAGCAAGGGACGTAATCGGAAAGATATTTGCATGCTGGTTCCCGATCATGCTCTTCGTATTGTCAGGATATGAGCATAGTGTTGCAAACATGTACTTTATACCTCTCGGAATGTTCATTGGAGCACCGATCACCTGGGGACAGATATGGCTGAACAACCTTATACCTGTTACATTAGGCAATCTGATAGGCGGCGCAATTATAGTTCCGTTCTTCTACTATGTAGCATACATGAAGGGTTCTCTGGTTGCTCCGGCAAAAGATGCAAAAGCATAAAATATTGAACGCGTAAAAGTATTTACACTAGGGTAAAGCGCGAATTCAATAACAACAAGGAAAACATTTCGCGAAATTTGAATTTGCAATGTAAAATGTTTTTCGCGAAATATATTGGTCTGTACAAAAGCAATCATATTAGTATATAATTGAATAGAAATATAAGTTTTCCGAGTCATTGCTTCTACGGTTATCTATGAAGCCATGACCGATGGGCAAGTCCCATAAGGGTTCAGGGAGAAATTCCTGGGCCTCCCGTGTTAGGAAAGGAAAATGTTTTTTAAATGCAGCTATAAAACAATCCTTTTCAGGATTGTTTTTGTTTTTATGAAGGAGAAACAATATGGGGTATTTCATCGACGCTTTTAACAAGGCATTGGCATTAATGATTTCCTTTGATCCTGAGCTTTATGGGATAATCTTTTTGTCAATAAAAATATCTGTAATTGCAACTCTAATAAGCACAGCTCTGGGGCTGCCGCTTGGCGCCGTGATAGGACTCCATAGATTCTGGGGAAGAACAGCCCTGATAAACCTGACCAACACTTTTATGGGGATGCCTCCTGTAGTTGTCGGACTTGTAGTGTACATACTACTCTCCAATCAGATAGGAATCCTCGGACCATTGAGACTTCTTTTCACACCCGCTGCCATGATAATCGCTCAAGTGCTTTTGGCGACCCCGATCGTTGCGGGGCTTACCATAGTTGCAGTCCAGGGCGTTGACCCCCTGCTCAAAAAAACTGCAATAAGCCTGGGGGCAAATAGCTCACAGCTCATATGGCTGATCATAAAGGAAGCACGGTATGCTATAGGGGCTGCTGTTATTACTGCTTTTGGACGGCTCACAGCAGAGGTAGGTGCTGTAATGATGGTCGGTGGAAACATCAGGTTCCAGACGAGAGTGATGACGACCTCGATAGCATTGCACAAAGGCATGGGAGAGTTCCAACTTGCTCTTGCCCTCGGAATGATCCTCCTTATTATCTCACTTCTGATAAACAGTGCCTTGGATGTACTTAGAAGCGGAAGGGGGATTACCCGGTAATGGAACACATTTTCATCATTAAAAACCTTACTAAAGTATACGGTGAAAAGAAGGTACTGGATATTGACGAGCTGAAGCTATCGGAAGGCAGCATCACCGGTATAATCGGCCCCAGCGGCGCAGGAAAGAGCACTTTGCTATACATACTTAACGGACTTGAAAAAGCCACAAGCGGTAAAATATTCTTCGATGGAAAAGAATTAAAAGGTGAGCCGGATATAGAGACAAGAAGGCATATGTCGATGGTGTTCCAGAAGCCGGCGGTTTTCAATACAACAGTGTATGAAAACATGGCATATAGCTTGAAGCTTAGAGGTATGCAAAAGGCTCAGGTAAAGGATAGAGTGCATGAGCTTGCGAAGCTTACAGGACTTGAGGATAAACTGAGGCAGAAGGCTGCAACCCTTTCAGGAGGGGAAGCCCAGAGACTTTCACTTGTAAGGGCTATTATACATAAGCCCAGGGTGCTGTTACTGGATGAGCCCACGGCCAACCTTGATCCGGCAAACGTAGCGATGATAGAAAAGCTTATATTGTACGTAAAGGAAGAGTATAAAACATCAATAGTGATAATCACCCACAACATGTTCCAGGCAAAAAGGATATCTGAACGGCTCGTTTTCCTGCTTAACGGCAGCATTGTAGAAAGCGGGGATACGAGGGAGATATTCAGCAGCCCGAAGGACAGCAGGACATTGGATTTTATCGAAGGAAGAATGATTTATTAGGGAGGTTCGGAAATGAACGGAAAAAGGAATATGGGACACAGGACTATGGCTTTGGTGCTTGTTCTGGTAATAACATTAGCAGCAAGCTTTACACTTGCTTATGCAGTGAAAATAGAGGAGCTGGATCCGGGGGATGAGGCAGTGACAACTGTGGGACTAAACTTCAGAACAGGTCCCGGGGTGCTTAGCAAGGTACAGTCAGTACTTGCAAAAAATACTGCAATAACTGTAATTGAGAGATCAAATAGCTGGTATAAGGTCAGTCTGAAGGATGGAAGAACAGGTTATGTATATGGTCAGTACCTGAGCAAGGTGGAAAAGGAAGCAGCGGCTGCTCCTGTCAGTCAACCGGAAGCTGCAATCCCTGTCAGCCAGCCGGAAGCTGCAATAGGCAAACCCGAAGCTACGATGATACTTGCCACAACAACCAGCACAAGAGATACAGGACTGCTGGACGTGCTTGTGCCTGCTTTTGACAAGAAATACGGCGTCAGCACAAAGGTAGTTGCTGTGGGTACCGGAGAGGCAATAGAAATGGGCAAGCAGGGCAATGCAGATGTTCTGCTGGTGCATGCAAGGAAGTCCGAGGATGCATTTGTCGACAGCGGCTATGGGGTTAACAGGAAGGATGTAATGTACAATTACTTCTTTATTGTCGGGCCGAAGGAGGACCCCATCGGAATATCCTCTATAAAGGATGCCGGAGCAGCGATGAAAAAGATTGCCGACAGCAAGGCAAAGTTTGTGTCAAGGGGTGACCAGTCAGGTACCCACAAAAAAGAGCTTGAAATATGGAACAAATATGGTCTGAAGCCCCAGGGCGAAGCCTGGTACATTGAAGCCGGCCAGGGCATGGGGGATACTCTCATGATGGCAAGTGAAATGGGGGGTTATACATTGGTGGATAGTGGTACCTGGTATGCTTTCCAGGATAAGGTCAATATGAAAGTCGTGCTTGAAGGAGATCCGGTATTGTTCAACCCTTATGGGGTAATAGCAGTGAATCCGCAGAAATATCCAAACATCCACTATAATGCTGCAATGACTTTTGTACAGTTCATAACCTCCGGGGAAGGGCAGCAGATGATCGGTGAATATATGAAAAACGGACAGAAGCTCTTCATACCTAACGCAACAAAATAAAAGCCGGGGGACAGCGAAGCAAAGCACTGTCCCCCAATATTTCATAAACATGTATCAATATGGCATAATATATTGATAATCATACTTTGATAAGCTAGAATTTATTTAGAGTGGTTTTGAGATTCACGAAAAATATAGCAGGGGACTTAAGGGGGAAGACTGCCAATGAAGCTGTTAGAGGTTGATACAGTACAGGAAGTAAAGCAGAAAATGGAGAAATACTACGGAGATATTGTTGCAGGCTATGAGGAAGTAGAGATCATAAAAGCTTTGAGCAGAACAGCTTTTGAGGATGTTTTTTCACAGGTCAATATACCTGATTTCAACAGGTCTACGGTTGACGGCTATGCAGTAGTCACAAAGGATACCTACGGAGCCGGTGAAAGTATGCCTGCTTTTTTAAACATTACCGGAAAGGTGGAAATGGGAAAAGCTACCGCACTTAAAGTGAGCTCCGGCAGCTGTGTCTATGTCCCTACAGGAGGAATGATCCCCGAGGGGGCCGACGGAATGCTGATGATCGAATATGTTGAGCCGGTTGATGAAGGGATGCTGGCCGCCCATAGCCCGGTGGCGCCGGGAGAGAATATTATTTTTACCGGTGATGATGTTAAGCTGGGGGAAAAGGTCATCTCCAGAGGCAGAGTGATCAGATCCCGGGACATAGGGGTGCTGTGTGCGGCAGGAATAAGTCATGTCAAGGTTTCGAAGAAGCCGAGAGTGGCCGTTGTATCCACGGGAGATGAGATAGTTGATCCCTTCGGGCAGATAAGCCCGGGACAGGTAAGGGATATAAATACCTATACCCTTTCTGCAATGGTGCAGGAGCTTGGAGGAGAAGTAACCGGAAGCATAGTTGTCAGGGATGACTATGAGCTAATCAGGAGTACAGTCGATGAATTGTCTAAGAGCAATGACATTGTTGTAATATCCGGAGGCAGTTCTGTCGGGGCAAAGGATAATACCGAGAAGGTCATCGATTCCTTTGGAGAGCCGGGAGTTTTCGTGCACGGAGTTGCTGTGAAGCCAGGCAAACCTACTATTCTTGGCAGGGTCGGAAATGCGGCGGTTTTTGGACTTCCGGGACATCCGGTCTCTGCAGTGGTCATATTCAAGCTGTTTGTTGAGGAGCTAATTGGCAGACTGCTGGGTAAAAATGATGAGAGATTGTTTATAAATGCATTATGCAGCAGCAACCTTCATTCATCGCCGGGTAAGGAGACCTATCAGATGGTTGAACTGGAGGAAGGAGAAAACAGTATTACAGCAAAGCCCATACATGCAAAATCTGCTGCCATATCGCAGCTTTCCAAAGCCCACGGGGTGATCCGGATACCTGTGAATAAAGAAGGAATAAAAAAAGGTGAAGCCGTGAAGGTGGAGCTTTTCAGATAAATATTTTGAGCAACAAATGGAGCGTGAGAAGGTTGAATAAGCAGGAAAGAAACATATACATTTCAAATATGGATGTCAACGAGGCTCAAAAGCTTCTAATGGAACGGACAGAGGCATATCTGGAGCATGCAGCCGTAGAAAGGCTTGCGGTGCTGGCTTCACAGGGCAGGGTGTCTGCCGACGCGGTTTTTGCCAGGGTGTCCTCTCCTAATTTCAATGCTTCGGCAATGGACGGGATCGCAGTAAAGGCAAAATCCACCTTCGGCGCTTCGGAGGCAAATCCCATGAGGCTTGAGAAGGGTAGGGACTTCATTTATGTGGATACGGGTGATCCGATCACAGACCCTTATGATGCAGTGATAATGATAGAGGATGTAGTTGAAATAGACAGTGAAACTGTTGAAATAATTAAGTCAGCAGCCCCCTGGCAGGATATCAGGCCTATAGGTGAGGATATCGTGGCAAATGAAATGATAATACCGGCAAACCACGAGATAAGACCGGTAGATATTGCAGCCATGCTTTCAGGCGGCATTACAGAGCTTACAGTCGTAAAGAAGCCAAGAATAGGGATAATACCCACAGGCACTGAGATCATAGAGCCGGATGAGCCTCTGGTGCTGGGAAAGATAATAGAATCAAATTCCAGGATGTTCGAGGGCATGGTGAAGGAATATGGCGGTGAGCCGGCAAGGTTCAAGCCGGTGCCGGATGATTATGAGCTGCTTAAGAGTACAATAGCAAAGGCTGTCAATGAAAATGACATGGTAATCATAAATGCAGGCTCTTCAGCAGGAAGTGAGGACTTCACCGTAAAGCTCATCGCCGAGCTTGGAGAGGTCTTGGTCCACGGAATTGCGACCAGGCCGGGAAAGCCTGCCATACTCGGGATAGTGGATGGAAAGCCGGTGCTGGGGATCCCGGGCTACCCGGTTTCTGCATATTTTGTTTTTGAAACCTTTGCAAAGCCGCTTATCCGGAAGTTCCTTAAACATGGAGTGACTTCGAAGAACAAGGCGGAAGCGGTTTTATCCAGAAGGATAGTCTCCTCCCTTAAGCATACCGAGTATGTAAGGATCAAACTTGGAATGGTGGAGGACAAATTGATAGCCACCCCCCTGAACAGAGGAGCGGGAGCCACAATGTCCCTGGTCAGGGCGGACGGCATATTGACGATCCCCAGGAACAGCGAGGGTATTGAAGCAGGAGATAAGGTTCAGATAGAGCTGACCAAGAATATCGATGATATAAAGAACACAATAGTGTCCATAGGCAGCCATGATCTGATAATGGATATGATAGGCAGCCTTATTCACAGGAAGGACTCAAGAAGCAGCCTGTCCTCCGCTCATGTAGGCAGCATGGGAGGGCTCATGTCCCTACGCAGAGGGGAGGCGCATATGGCTCCTGTACATCTTCTCGATGAGGAAACAGGCATTTACAACATAAGTTATATAAAGAAGCTTCTTCCTGGTACAAAAACTGCACTGGTAAAAGGAGTTAAGAGGGTACAGGGGATGATGGTCAGAAAAGGGAATCCGAAGAATATAACAGGCTTCAAGGACCTTACCAGAGAGGATGTGCAGTTTGTCAACAGGCAGAAGGGGGCCGGCACAAGGATACTTGTCGATTTTATCCTTAAAAAGGAAGGCATGGATCAGACCTCCATATCGGGCTATGAGCGGGAGATGACCACCCATATGGCAGTAGCCGCAGCGGTTAGCTCAGGTTCGGCGGATGCAGGTGTCGGGGTGCTCTCCGCAGCTAAAGCAATGGATCTGGACTTTATTCCAATAGGCGAGGAAGAGTATGATTTTGCCATACCTGAAAAATATTTGGAAATGGACATGTTTAAGCAATTTATTGATATAATAAAATCAGAGGAGTTCAAGGATATACTCCTGGAGCTGGGCGGCTATGGAGCCGAAGATATAGGAGAGATAATACACATATAAATACTGGATTTCTATTTTAAAGGGTGGAGGTCACATATGAAGGATGGCTTGGGCAGAAACATAAACTATCTGAGAATATCCGTTACCGACAGGTGCAATCTCAGATGCAGGTACTGCATGCCTGAGGAAGGCATAGAGAAGAAGGACCATTTGGAGATGCTGACACTGGAGGAGATATTCGAGGTAGTAAAAGTCTGCGCGGAATTAGGCACAGACAAGATAAGGATCACAGGAGGAGAACCTCTTGTAAGGAGGGGGCTCACAGGGCTTATCGATAAGATATCGGCTCTCGGCGGTATAAAGGATATAGCTTTGACCACCAATGGAGTGCTGCTTAAGAAGCTTGCCCGTGACCTGAAGGAAGCAGGCCTGAAAAGGATAAACATAAGCCTGGATACAATGAATGAAGAAAAATACCGCTATATTACCAGGGGAGGA